>Ga0207643_10000025_pt1 | contig 101583 bp, 106 predicted proteins | sample KBSMisM62_FD_184313 | JGI IMG/M metagenome (GOLD analysis project Ga0207643, IMG submission 184313) | Miscanthus rhizosphere microbial communities from Kellogg Biological Station, Michigan, USA - KBS Miscanthus M6-2 (SPAdes) (version 2) | ecosystem: Host-associated > Plants > Roots >... | reverse complement strand
GACGATGCGCCGGCCGGCGAATCTCCTGAACAGGCCGGGAGCGCTGGACCGAAAGCCGGCGTGGCGGAGAATCCGCCGCTCGGGGCCGCAGTGCCAGTGCCGGTTAAGCGCCCGCCGCCGATCAAAGATCGCGTGGTGGCCCGCTCGCACCATGAGATTTGCACCACCCTGGCGGAGTCGGCGCATTCGAACGACCTGCCGCTGCCGTTCTTCATTCGGCTTCTTTTTCAGGAAAGCGGTTTCAAGCCGGATGTGGTGAGCCGCGCCGGCGCGCAGGGCATTGCGCAATTCATGCCGGAAACGGCGGCGACGGTCGGTCTCAACAATCCGTTCGATCCGATCGAGGCGATCGCGGCGTCCGCACGTTTGCTCGGCGATCTTGTGCGCCGGTTCGGAAATCCCGGCCTTGCTGCCGCCGCCTATAATGCCGGGCCGCGGCGAATCCAGGACTGGCTCGCCAAGAAGGGCAAGCTTCCGGAAGAAACGCAGCACTATGTGAAAACGATCACCGGGCGCCCGGCGGAAACCTGGAAAGGCCGTGTGAAGGCCAAACTCGCCGCGGTTCTGCCACGTGAAGCGCCGTGCCAGGAGAGGGTCACGCTTACTGCCGCGAAGTCGGCCGGCCCGTCGGTTCGCCGAACGGCCGCCGGACCAAAGACGCCGGCGATCGTCGCGGAGCGCAAGAGCGCCAAGAGCGAGACCAGGCACGGGAAGACCCGCGACAAAGGCGGGAAGGGGGCGATCCAGCTTGCCGCCGCGAGCAAGAAGGAGCGCAAGCGGAAGGGCTCGCGCCACTAGCCGCATGCAGCCTGAGTGCACTCATCAAAATTCGCGAATTTGTGATGGCCAACACAGCGCGCGAAGGCGAAGCCTGGTTAATGTTCCGAGCATCTCGCTCCGTGGGGGACAGACCAGGAGGGACCGATGACCGACATCACTTACCAGACCACGACGATCGGCATAGCCGACCAAAGCGCCTTATTGTCGCGGATTGCGGCCTGGTGCACCCATTTCGTCGAAGGTGTCCGCGAAGGTCAGGAAATTGCCGCGCGCTACCACGCATTATCGCGGCTTTCGACCCCGGAACTCGCCCGGCGCGGCCTTAACCGTCAGACTATCGCGCGAGCCGCCCTCACCAGCTATTGAGGCATTTCGTCCGGATTTCTGCTAGAAAACCTGGCGCCTTATGTGTTGTGGGTCGGGTTTTCGATGGTTTCTACGCCGCATTCCACGGATCTATTGTCGGACCTGCCCGAGCGGCTGGCGGATTTGCTGTTGACCAACGCCAAGCCGGTCAAGCTGGCGGCCGATGAAATCCTTTTTTTTGCGGGCGACCCCGGTGACGGCTGCTACCGGCTGGATGAGGGCCTGGTCAAGGTCAGCATGGCCTCGCCGAAGGGCGCGGAACGCATCCTCGCAATTCTCGGCCCGGGCTCCATCGTCGGCGACATGGCGATGGTCGACGGCCGCACGCGCTCGGCGTCCGTCACGGCCCTGCGCGACTGCAAGCTCAGGTTCATCAGCCGCGCCTCCTTTGAGGCCGTGGCGCTCAAGAATCCGGAGGTCTACAAGCACCTTCTCAACCTGGTGGCGACCCGCTTGCGCGATACCGACCAGGTTGTGGCGGCGGGATCGTTCCTGCCGGTCAAGGGCCGCGTGGCGCGTGCCCTTTTGGATCTGGCCAAGGCTTTCGGAAATGATGTCGGCGGCGGCCGTGTCGTCATCCGGCAGAAGCTGAGTCAGAGCGATGTCGCGGCGATGGCGGGAATCGCACGCGAGAATGTCAGCCGGATTCTCAATGAGTGGATGAGGTCAAAAATGGTGACCCGCCTGTCCGGCTATTACTGCCTCGAGAACAAAGCCAAGCTCGAAAGAGAAATAAAACTCTAGCTTTTTCAGGTGTTTTCGCGCCTGAGGAAAAAAGCGCTTATCTGTGACCTTGGTCACATCGTCATGGGATCTGCCGGCCTAGTGTCATGGTCATAGGGAGCGCGGTTGCTCCCGCACCATTCAGGGCCAACGACCATGCGTAAGACCATCATCCTCGCCGCGGCCACTTTGCTCCTTGCCTGCGTGACAGTGGTGACCGGCGTTGCGCGCACCATCGAAGGCCCTTCCGCGAACTTGGCTAGCCTGGTGGTAAGTCCCCACACCATAGGCGGCCTGACGGCCAGGATATTGAACGCAATCTGACCGTCGTAAGGCCTGCCCCCCACCCAAGGGGCAGGCCCCCCGTTTCACGATCCTCCAAACTTCCTAGCGGCCTCCCAGAGGCCGCTTCTTTTTTCGGATATCGCATACTGCAACCGATGGAACTTTGCTCAGTACCCCATGTCCGCCTTGTCGGCGAATGTTGGCCTCGGCATAACTGATGTCACATTCAGGGGTGATCGCCAGCATTCAATGCGCCGCAATCTGTCGCTCCCGTTGCGTCTGGCAATCTTGGTCGCCGGTACGACCTTGCCGCTGATCGGCTTTTCCGCCGCCATCGTTTATCAGCACTACAGGCAGGACCAGCGCGATGCATTCGGGCGCGTGCTGCAATTCACGCGCGGCATCCAGCTGGTGCTCGATCGCGAAATGCAGGGCATCGTGTCGGGCCTCGCGGTTCTCGCTGGCGCCGATTCACTAGCACGCGACGATTTCGGGACCTTTCGTGCGCGTGCGCTGGCATTCCTGTCGCAGTTTCCTGACGACCCCTCGATTGTGATTGCCGACCGGCAGGGCCGTCAGCTGTTCAGCTCGGCTATACCGCCCAACACGCCGCTGCCGACCCGTACCAGTCGCGAAAACCGCGACGAGGTCTTCCGCACTCGCAAGCCGTCGTTCTCTCCATTGTTCGTTGGCTCGGTCTCGAAACGCCCGATCGTGACCGTCACCGTGCCGGTGTTTCGCAGCGGTGAGGTGATTTACGACCTTTCATTTGATCCTCCGCTTCAGATTTTTCAGCGCATCATCGAGCAGCAGAAGCCGAGCGCGGACTGGACGATCTCGATTTTCGACCAGAAAGGCGTCAATTTCGCGCGCGTGCCGAACCCCGAGACAACAATCGGCTCGCATGCTTCGCCCACACTGTTTGCCGTCATGTTTACAGCGCCGGAAGGACAGGAGCGCACGGTTTCGCTCGAAGGCGTGCCGCTGCTCACGGCGTTCGTGCGGTCCGAATTGACGGGGTGGACGGCGGCCGCGGGCATTGCAGAAAAGACGCTCACGGCGCCGGCCGTTCGGACGTTTCTCCTGACAGGAACGATCGGCATCATCATGCTGGCGATCGGCCTCGGATTTGCAATCCGCATGGCGAGCGCGATTGCGCGTGCGGAGGCGTTGCACGACCTGCTGATCAGTGAAGTCAATCACCGTGTGAAGAACACGCTCGCGACCGTGCAGTCGCTGTCGCTGCAGACGTTCCGTAACGGCGCCGATGCCACCGCGCGCGGAAAATTTGACGCCCGGCTGGGCTCGCTCGGCCGCGCGCACGATGTGCTCAGCGCGAAGAAATGGGAAGGCGCCGATATCCGGGAAATCGTCGAGGCAACGATGGAGCCTTTCGCCAGTGCGGCGCCGGACCGGATCCGCCTGTCGGGTCCGGCGGTCGCATTGTCATCGCGGTCGGTGGTGATGCTCTCGATGGTGCTGCACGAGCTCGCCACCAATGCCACTAAATACGGGGCATTGTCCGTGCCAGACGGCCACGTGGCCATTGATTGGTCGCTCAGGGGCGGCGACACGGTCGAGCTGTTCTGGTCGGAGTTGGGCGGCCCGCCGGTCGCGAAGCCGGATCACGCGGGCTTCGGCTCGACGTTGATCGAGAGAGGCTTCGCCGCGCAGATCGGCGGCGCCGCGATACTGCGGTTCGACCCGAAAGGTGTCACCTGCACGCTGGAGTTTTCGCCGCGCTAGCTGCGGCGACGCAGTAGGCCGTGTTATCCCGCCAAGGCCTTTTGGCGGGGCTTCGCAATCACGTTATCGACAAGATCGGCATAGGCCTCGATCGGTTGCGGCTTGCCGGTGAGATAGCCCTGCACCTCGTCGCAGCCTTCCAGCGCCAGGAACGAGAGCTGGCTTTCGCTCTCCACGCCTTCGGCGAGCACCGGGATGTTAAGGCTGTGCCCGAGTGTGACAATCGCGCGAACGATGGCCATCGAATGATGGTTATTCTCGAGGTCCCCGACGAAGACCCGGTCGATCTTGATTTTTTCGAAGGGGAAGGCGTGCAGATACGACAGCGAGGAATAACCGGATCCGAAGTCGTCGAGCGCGATGTGGACGCCGAGCACCTTGAGTTTGCGCAAGATCGATACGGCGCGGGAGAAGTCGTCGATCAGCACGCCTTCGGTGATCTCGAGCTCGAGCCGGTCAGGCTTCAAGCCGGTTTCGAGCAAGATCGAGTGGACGAGCTTCGCCAGATCGCCGTGGTGGAACTGGACCGGCGAAATATTCACCGCAACCCTGAGGGGGTTAGGCCATGAGGCCGCTTCCTTGCAGGCCTCGCGCAGGATCCATTCGCCGAGCGCAATGATCTGCGTGCTTTGTTCGGCGATCGGGATGAAAGTCTCAGGCGAAACCCAGCCGCGTTTCGGACAGTGCCACCGTGCAAGTGCTTCGAAACCGACGACTTTGCCGAGGGCGATGGTCTTCTGCGGCTGATAATGCAAAAGTAGGTCGCCGCGGTCGGGTGCGCTGCGCAGATCAGTCTGCAATTCACGGCGCTCGCGCAGGCGCGAGCCGAGCTTTTCCTCGAAGAAACGGACAGACCCGCGCACTTCGGATTTTGCCTGATAGAGTGCGGCGTCGGCGTTGGCAATCAGCGCCGTCGCATCGGTGCCGTCGACAGGAAAGACAGCCACGCCCACGCTCAGGCCGACCTGGATCTGGTGGCCGTCGACGTCGAAGTTCTCCTTGAATGCCTCGATCATGCGCTCGCCGACGATGGCAGCCGCGCCCTCCGGCTCGTCGCCGGAAAGAACGACGATGAATTCGTCCCCGCCGATGCGGGCGAGGAACGCGCCTTCGGCCGCGGCCTGCAGGCGGCGGGCCGCTTCGCGCAGCAACGCGTCGCCGACCAAGTGGCCATATGTGTCGTTGGCTTCTTTGAAGCGATCGAGGTCGAGGCACATGATCGCGAAGCGGCTGCCGTTTTTCGACGCGCTATCAAGCGTGTCAAACAGGTGTTTGAGGAACGAGGTGCGGTTCGGCAGGCCGGTCAGCGAGTCGTTATGGGCCAGATACGATATGTGCTGCTCGCTGCGGCGCCGCTCGGTGATATCGTCGAGCACGGTGAGGAGATACTGCGCGTCGCCGTCGTCGTCGCGGATGGCGATCTTGCTCGCCTTGATCAACCGCAGGCCATTGGTTGCCGTATTGATGTAGTGCTCGGGCGTGGAGACGATCGCGTTGCCCTGCAACGTCTCGAGATCGGAATTAACGATGATGTCCGCGCGCTCAGGCGGAAACAGCTCGTGCGCAGTCTTGCCGATCAGGCGGCCACGCGAGTCGCCGGTGAGTTCCTCGTAAGCCCGGTTGAACAGCAGGAAGCGTCCGCCACGTGCGTCCTTGCCCGTGCCGTCGACATGTCGGACAACGATCGGGAGAGGGACATGCTCGATGACGGCGTCCAGGAAGATCTTGGTGCGCCGTAGCTCCGCCTCGGTAAGCTTTGTCTTTGTGACGTCATGGGCGACGGTCAGCCGCGCGTTGTGTCCGTTATAAGTGAGCGCGCGCGAGTAGACCGCGATGTCGATCTTCGTTCCGTCGGCCTTAATGTGCTGGCCCACATTCTCGATGAACTGATCGTCGGACAGGCCATGGATGAAGGCCTTGAAACGCTCTCGATCATCGGCCGGCCGCAGGTCGGCAACGCTCATCGCCATGAATTGCTCGCGGGTATAGCCGTAATGGGCGACGGCGGCCTCGTTGACCGCGAGGAAGCGCAGCGTCTCCCGGTCGATCACCCACATCGGCACAGGATTGCCTTCGAACAGCAGGCGGAATGACTCCTCGCGGTGTTTCGCCTCGGTGACGTCCTGATGCGTTGCCACCCAGCCGCCATTGGCCATCGGCCGATGGACGACGGCGACGTAACGCCCGTCACGCAGCTTGTTGGTGGTCTGATAGGGCACGCGGCCCGCCACGTCGGTGAGCCGTGTCCTGAGATAGGCCGCGGAATCGTTTGGGCCGTTTCCCTTGGCAATCGTATGCTCAAGGATGGCCTTGAAGGGGGTGCCGGGCTTGGTCAGCTCCGCGGTCAGCTCATAAATGTCTGCGTATTGCTTATTGCAGATGATCAGACGCTTCGAGGCGTCGAACATGCAGACGCCTTGCGAAATGTTGGCAAGCGCCGCGTCCAGCTGCTCTTTCTGCTTCTTGATCGCGGTCTCGGCTTCGATCTTGTCGGTGATGTCCTCGTGCGTCGCCACCCAGCCGCCGTCCGGCATCGGCTGATTGACGATCTGAATGATGCGCCCCGCCGGCGTAGGCACGTTCTGCTTGGTGAGCGTCCGCTTGGCGATCTGCGCCAGGATCTTGGCGTGATACTCCTCGGGGTCGCCGCCGAACGAGCCGCGCTCCTTACGGTGCTTCAGCAGATTGAGCAGGGACAATCCCGGTTTGACCACCTCAGGAGACAGGCCATAGATCTCGATAAAACGTGTGTTGACGACGACGAGCCGTGACATCGCGTCGAACATCACCAGGCCCTGCGACATATTGTTGAGCGCGACGTCGAAACGCAGGCTTTGGCTCCGCGATTGCTCGGCCCTGTTGCGTTCTTCGCGTGCCTGCTCGAGTGCCTGGTAATTACGGAACAGGCGGGTGAACAACAGCGCGAACGCCGCGATGACCGCAAGGATGAGCGCCGCGACGCCGGCAAGATACGGTGTCGTTTTCTGCCAGTGGGCGAGGATCGAGGAGGTGGCGCGGGTGGCGCTGACGACGGCGGGGTAACCTTCGACACGGTGACCGGCGATCATTCGCGGGATGCCGTCGATCACGCCGTCGACCGAGCCGACGTTGCGGTCGGAATTGGTGGCCAGCTTCAACGCAAGCGCAGTGGGAAACTTGTGGCCGATATCCGCATCCTTTTCGGGATAGCGCGCCAGGAGCATGCCGTCGTTTCGAAACAGCGCGAAGGTGCTGTTCGGATTAGGGCTGATGTCGCGGAAATAGTTCTGCAGATAATGCAGCTCGATCGCTGCCGAGATGACGCCGAGGAATTCGCCGCTCGGGCCGGAGATCTTGTGTGCGAGATGGATAACCCAGCTACCGGTCGCGTAGTCGCGGACCGGTTCGCCGAGAAATGACGTGACGTCGCGGGTGGCGCTGAGGGCCTTGAAGTAGTCTTCGTTCGCGACATTGACCTCGGGAATCGGCCACTGGCGCGAGAAGTTGATCAATTGGCCCTTCGCATTGAAGATGCCAAGCGAGCCCACATAGGGCATGCCGCCCGCTTTGTCGCGCAGTTTCAGATGCACTGCGTGACGCCTGTATTCGCGTTCGATTGTTTCGCTGTCGATGACGGGAAGCCCTGACAGATCATCGTGGAAACGGCGTTCGACGGCCTGCACGGCCGTGAACGTCTGCTCGATCTGCTTTGCGACGATGAGCGCCGAATTCGACAAGGCCTGCGCATTTTCCGACATCGCCCGCGTGCGCAGGTTATAGGCAATCAAACTCGCACTGCCGACGACGATCAGTGCGAGCGTGACCGCACAGGCAACGATCAGCCGCACCGGGCTGAAGAAATTCAGCGCAGGCGTTGCCATCCCGCTTTGCCGGCGCGCGTCCTGCGCTGATGCAAGTCTGGATATCCACCGCACTTTGAAGCCCGCTTACGAAAGACCCGTCGCTCGCTATACGGTGTTGCTAATGCAAATAATTTAATCATTTCGTTTTCCATGTGGTTCCATCGCGTGATTTGTGACACCAACGAATTCAGTGGTTAATGCGCGCTTCCGCGAAATGGATAATTTTAGGGGTCGGCCGGCTGGCTGCTAAAATGACGAAAGAACGCGGCGTAATTGGAAAGGTGAACGCATCGTTGCGACCGCGGTGTTGGTCGTGTGGCGGCAAAAAATAAGCCGGCGGCACCTTGGTGCCGCCGGCTCTAATGCAGGTCAGGTGCTGCGGCTGATACCGTCGCTTACGCGACGCAAACGTACTGTGACGCGGTCATGCCAAGACGCTGCGCGGCGCCGCGCGCGAGATCGAGCCGGGCGCCCATTTTATACGCGATGCCCCAAGGTCCCGTGTCGTTGATCCGGACGGTGATTGAGCGGCCGTTCTTCGGGTTGGTCACCGTCAGCGTCGTGCCGATCGGCCACGTGCGCGCCGCCGCAGTGTTACCGTTCGGATCGAAACGCTCACCACTGGCGGTTCGTTTTCCGGATGAGTAGTGACTTGCGAGAACTTCCTGTCCCGCACAATTGCCGGACTTCTTGACGTACTTATGCACTGAGCTCCAGCCCGCTGCGTGGGCTGTGCTGAACGAAAGAACGCTCACGAGAATTCCAATGCCGAGGTACTTCATTGAATGCTGTCCCCTTCAATGATTCATATTGGGAACCGGTAGGGCGGGATAACGTGTCAGAAGCAAGGCAGGACTGTGCGAACGGTAAATCGGTATAGTAGCTATGCGTAATTCGGTACCAATTTGCCGCGATTTCTGCCCGATATGCGGCTCAACGGGGGCAATTAAGGTTATGCGTTTTGCCGTTGATTCGAAAAATCAGATTCGCGTTTCGCAATTTTCTCGACACCAACTTGGGTCGTCTCCGTGCGGAATAATTTCAACTGAAATTTTTATCGCGTCGCTCACAACGTGCGTGCTTGCTTGCCGAGGAAATCCCGATCCAAGCGAAGCTTGCTTTGGCTCCGCCGCGGCGCGTGCGCAAAAGCGGTGGATATTGCGGCGTGCAAGCGATTACGCCCCGGAATGGCGGGCTTGCGCCAGTTGATCGGTGGAAGTCTCGCAGCTAGCGTTCCTCAACCGACCGGTCATTTGACGGTGATTCATCGTGACGGCAGAGGTCCCTGCGTACGTTGATCTTCCGACGACGCGAGCAACGGGCAGCGTCGACGTCCGGACCTGGCTGCGCGGGATCGGCGTGCGTCAGGTGCGTCTGATCACCGGCCTGGTGATGTTCGCCTACATCTTTTCGCACTTCTTCAACCACGCGCTCGGCGTCATCTCCTACGACGCGATGGAAGCGTGGCTGAAGTACCACGTGGCCTTCTGGCGGCTGCCGGTGGTCAACGATGCGCTCTATATCGCTGCCGTTATCCATTTCTCGCTCGGGCTGTGGGCGCTCTATCAGCGCCGGCATTTTCGCTATACCGGCGCCGAGCTGGCCCAACTTCTGCTCGGCCTGAGCATTCCGCTTTGGCTCGCCGACCATTTCGGCGCACAACGCCTGACGGCCGCGTTGTTCGATACGCCGCCGTTCAACTATGCAACACCGTTATTCGCCTATTGGGTCAGCGCACCGTACAACATCGCCATCCAGTTCATCTCGCTCACGGTAGCTTGGACGCACGCCTGCATCGGTCTCTATTTCTGGCTGCGGATGAAGTCGTTTTTCGACTGGGCGGCGCCGTATCTTCTCGCCGTTGCTATCCTGTTGCCGACGCTTGCCATGGTCGGCGCGCATCATGCCGGGCGCGAGGTCGCCCAGCTTTCCGAGGATGCCGAATGGCGTAAGGAAAACCTGCAGAGCGTGACCGCGCCGCAGGCGCGGGTGATCAAGAGCATTGTCCTTGTCTATTTCCCGCTTGGCTATGCCGTGGCGATCGGTTTCGTTTTCCTGGCGCGTGGCGTGCGCTCCTTCCGCGAGCGCAGGGGTGGCATGATCGCGATTTCGTTTCCTGACCGGCAGGTACGCGTGCCGAAGGGCGTGAGCGTTCTCGAGGCCTGCCTGCGATACAGCATCCCGCATGCCAGCGTGTGTGGCGGCCGCGCGCGTTGCTCGACTTGCCGCATACGCGTGCTGGGCGACGTCAGTGGGTTGCCGTCGCCGTCCGGGCGTGAGGCCCATGTGCTCGATCGCGTCGGTGTCGCCGCCAACCCGTCGATCCGCCTCGCCTGCCAGCTTCGGCCGCAGTCGGACATCGGCGTCATTCCGATCCTGCCATCGTCGATGAATGCCGACCTGCTGCGCAAGGGCCGCCGCATGAACATCGGCAAGGAACGTTACGTCGTGAGCATGTTCGTTGACATGCGCGGCTCGACAAAGCTCGCGGAAGCGCGGCTGCCGTTCGACGTCGTGTTCCTGATCAACCGTTTCCTTGCCGCCGTCTCGCAGGCGGCGCTCGACGCAGGCGGGCAGCCGAACCAGTTCGTCGGCGACGGCACGCTGGCGCTGTTCGGCCTTGAGACGAACGCCGAAACCGCGTGCCGCCAGGCGCTGCGGGCCGCCGCCAGGGTCGCGGCCAATGTCGAGAGCATGAACCGGCAGATGAAGGCGGACCTGCGCGAACCGATCCAGTACGGCATCGGCATTCACGGCGGCGACGTGATTGTCGGGGACATCGGCTTCAAGGAGCACACCGTGTTCACGGCGCTCGGCGACCCGGTGAACGTTGCGGCGCGCCTGCAGGACTTGACGAAATCAATGAACTGCAGGGCGGTTGTTTCCGAAGAGGTCTGCGCTACTGCCGGCATTGCGGCCGATGCACTGCCGCGTTCTGAAGTCGCCATCCGCGGCCGCGACGAGCCGATGATCGTGCGCAGTGTCGATGATCCGGCGGTGCTGACTGCACTGGTCGATGCCGCGGTGCAGGCTTCAGCGGACAAAAAGCACGCGGCTCACGCCGGTTAGACTACTTGCGGTCGTCGAAGGGCGATTTTATCGAAAGCCCGATCGACGGCGTCGTCGGGTCTCTGGCGAACGGCGTGGAATTGTAAACACGGTCGGCGGAATCCGGCGTCCGCCCAGGACGCAGGTCGAGTGATGAGCCCGGCGGAATGATCGGAACGATTGGGACTTTAAAGTCCTCGAGCGGCACCTTGCGAACGTAATCGTCTTCGCGAATGTTTTTGTTGTCTTGGGCCTGGACAGCCTGGATTGCCAGAGCCGCGAGCACAGCCGCCAGAGACAAAGTCACGACGTGGGATGCCTTCATTCGCCGCCTCCCGTAGGCCGGCTTCGAGCCAACCGCTGAGAAGTCTAGCACTGGGTGCTTCCGCCGTACATGCAGGTGGAAGACGAACGCAGGCTAGACCCGCTCCACAAAACTATCCACCACGCGCTTTTCGCCGGCCTTGTCGAAGGCAATGGTGAGCTTGTTGCCATCCACAGCCACCACGTTGCCGTTGCCGAACTTCTGATGGAAGACGCGCTCGCCGACCGCAAAAGACGAGGCGGTGCCGGTGGATTTGGCAATCAGCTCGCCTTCGATGGTGAGAGGGGCTTTGCGTTGGGCCTTCCGGCGCTCACCGCGTGCCGACTTTTCCTTAAGAGGAGAGATATTCTCCACATCAGCATCGTCATACACGCCATCCGGCACATAGCGCGGCTGGCCGTTGTCGTGGAAGCCACCGCGCCCTTTGCGCGCCTGCGCGCGTTGCCAGCCCGGCGTCGTATAGCCCGAGCCGAAGGCATTCATCTCATCGAAGCGCGAAGCGCCGTAGCCCGACATGCCGAAGCCGCCGCCCGGGGCTTCCTTCACCTCCACATGCGCCTCGGGCAGCTCGTCGAGAAAGCGCGACGGAACGGTCGAGGTCCATAGGCCGTGGATACGGCGATTGGTGGCGAAATAGACTTTCGCAAGCTTGCGCGCGCGCGTCAGGCCGACATGGGCCAAGCGGCGCTCTTCCTCGAGGCCCGCACGGCCGCTCTCGTCGAGCGAGCGCTGATGCGGGAACAGGCCTTCCTCCCAGCCGGGCAGGAAAACGCAGTCGAACTCGAGGCCCTTGGCGGAATGAAGGGTCATGATGTTGACGGCCTGTTCGGCCTCGTTGCCCTCGCGGTCCATCACCAGCGAGATGTGCTCGAGGAAACCCTGCAGGTTCTCGAACTCCTCCATCGAGCGCACCAACTCTTTCAGGTTTTCCAGGCGGCCGGCGGCGTCGGCGGAACGGTCCTTCTGCCACATGTCGGTGTAGCCGCTCTCGTCCAGCATGATCTCGGCGAGTTCGGTGTGCGGCATGGAATCCTTCTTCGCGCGCCAGCGCTCGAAGCTCGCCATCAGATCACGCAAGGCCTGTCGCGGCTTCGGTTTCATCTCGTCGGTGGCGGAGAGGGCGCTGGCAGCTTCTGTGAGCGGGACACGTTTCTTGCGCGCATAGTCGTGCAGCATCTGCACGGTCGCGTCGCCGAGACCGCGCTTGGGCACGTTGACGATACGCTCGAAGGCGAGATCGTCGGCCGGCTGCGCGATCACGCGCAAATAGGCGAGGGCGTCGCGGATTTCGGCGCGCTCGTAGAAACGAGGACCGCCGATCACGCGGTAGGGCAGGCTAAGCTGGATGAAGCGGTCTTCGAATTCACGCATCTGGAATGAAGCGCGCACCAGGATGGCGATCTCGTCGAGCGGGTGGTCCTCGCCGCGCTCGCGCGCCTCGCGCTGCAGCTGCTCGATCTCCTCGCCAATGGCGCGGGCCTCTTCCTCGCTGTCCCAGGCGCCGGTGACCTGCACCTTCTCGCCCAGCACATCTTCCGTACGCAGCGTCTTGCCGAGACGGCCTTCATTGTGCGCGATCAGGAGCGAGGCGGCCGCGAGGATGTGGCCGGTCGAGCGGTAGTTCCGCTCGAGACGGATGACCTTGGCGCCCGGGAAGTCGTGATCGAAGCGCAGGATGTTGTCGACTTCGGCCCCTCGCCAGCCGTAAATCGACTGGTCGTCGTCGCCGACGCAACAGATGTTCTTGGGCTTTCGCTCTTCCGCGCGCGCTGGAACCGCAAATGTGGATTCCGGAGGCGCAGCCGTGCTGCTGGGCTCAGGGACAACGGCCGTAGACGGCGGAGCACTGGCCATCTGCGCCAGCAGCTTCAACCACAAATACTGCGCGACGTTCGTGTCTTGGTACTCGTCGACCAAAACGAACTTGAAGCGCTCCTGAAATGAACGAAGGACATCGGCATTCTGCCGGAACAGCCGGATGTTCTCCAAAAGCAGATCGCCGAAGTCGGCGGCGTTGAGTGTCTTCAGTCGCTCCTGGTAGGCGATGTAGAGTTTCTTGCCCTTGCCGTTGGCGAAACTCGCGGCCTCGCCCGACGGCACCTGATCAGGCGTGAGCCCGCGATTCTTCCAGCCGTCGATCAGCATGGCGAGCACGCGCGCGGGCCAACGCTTCTCGTCGAGCTTCTCGGCCTCGAGGATCTGCTTGATCACACGGATCTGGTCGTCGACGTCGAGGATGGTGAAGTTGTTCTTGAGCCCGACCAGCTCCGCGTGCCGGCGCAGAATTTTCACGCCGATCGAGTGGAAAGTGCCGAGCCAGGGCATGCCTTCCACGATCTGTCCGACCATCTGGCCGACGCGCTCCTTCATCTCGCGTGCCGCCTTGTTGGTGAAGGTGACGGCGAGAATTTGGCTTGGATGCGCGCGGCTCAGATTCAAAATGTGCGCGATGCGCGTTGTGAGCACACGCGTTTTGCCGGTTCCGGCGCCAGCGAGCACCAGCACCGGTCCATCAAGCGTCTCGACCGCCTGACGCTGCTCGGGGTTGAGGTCGGTGAGATAGGGCGCGGAGCGGGCGCCGAGCGCGCGCGCCGCGATGCCGCCCGCGACGGGTTGCGGGCTCATAGGCGCGGGGTCGTTGCGTTTCGGCTCGGCCATGTTGTCCGGAGTAGGCGGCTTTGGCCGCCGGGTGATTCTCAATAGCAAAGATGGCACTCACGGGCGCCATTTTCGAGGCCGGAAGCGGCCTTGTGCGCCATGAGGCACGGATTTAGCGTGATTTTTCCGCGTTATTTTCAGTATTGGGGGAACTCCGTGCGACTGAAGGACAGGGTGGCGCTCGTTACCGGTGCAGGCCGCGGCATCGGCCGCGACATTGCTCTCGCCTATGCGCGCGAGGGCGCGCACGTCGTGATCAATGACGTCGATCCGGCGACCGCTGAGGCGACGGCAAAAGATGCCGCGGCGCTCGGCAGCAAGAGCCTTCCGGTGGTCGCGGACGTCGCGAAATCCGCCGACATCAACCGGCTCGTCGACACCATTATCAAAGAGCGCGGCCGCATCGACATCTTGGTCAACAATGCGATGAAGATCGTGCCGGGCAAGCTCGAGGCGCTGCCCGAGGCCGCGTGGGATACGACGATGAACATCGGTCTCAAGGGCGCGTTCCTGGTGAGCCAGGCAGCGGCCAAACACATGATCGCGCAGAAGTCGGGTGCCATCGTCAACATTGCGTCGATTGCCGGGCTCTTCCCCTATAACTGGGCCGGCGCCTACAGCGTCGTGAAGGCCGGGCTCATCATGCTCACGAAGCTGCAGGCGATGGAGTGGGCGCCTTACGGCATTCGCGCCAATGCGATCACCCCCGGCTACATCCGTACGCCGGGCACGGAAGCAATGTATGCCGATCCGGAAATCTATGAGGGCCGCCGCAAGGGCGTGCCGATGGGCCGTGTTGGCTCGGGCGAGGATATCGCCGGGCCCGCGGTGTTCCTGGCCTGCGATGAGTCGCGCTACACGACCGGCAGCGTGGTCGGCTCCGATGGCGGGCAGGCGGTCGGCTACTTTCTCGGTGTGCCGGGGCGGAGATTTTCGGGAGGCAGGATCGATTGATCCGCTCTAAATATATGCGCCAATAGCACCTACTGCGGTTTGTATGCTTCGCGCTTGGTGTTCGCGATTTTGATCAGGCTCTCGGCCGCTTTGCGGTCCTCCTTCAGAAAAGCAGCGAAACTGGCCGGAGTAGTCGGCGCGGAAACCACCGCGTTCTGCTCCAGGAATTCGACGAATTTCGGCTCACTGAACAACTTCGAGAATTCCGCGCTCATTTTGTCAATAACGGACTGCGGTGTGCCCCGCGGGGCGGCAAGGCCCCACCAGCCCTGGCCCGGATAGCCGCCGAGCCCGGCCTCGGCAAAGGTCGGCACGTTGGGGAGTAGCGGCGAGCGCTTATCGGCGGACACAGCGAGCGCCTTCACTTTGCCGGCTTCGATCAGTCCGAGGAAGTTGCCGACGCCGAAGCGTGTGACTTGCACCTCGTTGGCGGCGAGTGCTTGCGCCGCGGGCCCGCCGCCCTTGTACGGCACGCCGACGATTTTGGTACCCCACTGGTTATTCAGCCAGCGCATGAACAGGTCAGGGAAGGAGCCTTCGCCAAGCGTTGCATAGTTGAGCCCGCCCGGCTTGCTCTGCGCCAGCGCTTTCAGTTCGTTGACGGAGTTGACGCCCAACGCCGTGGAAACGAACAGACCCTCGGTGAGAAAGAAAAGGCGCGTCACCGGGGCAAAGTCGATGTCGGGATTGTACGGCAGCTTGTCGAACAGCAGTGGATTGTAGGACATCGTACTGTGGTAGATCACGCACAGCGTGTACCCGTCCGGCGGTGATTGCGCGCAGGTCTGCGCGCCGAGGATGCCGCTTGCGCCGCCACGGTTCTCTATGACGAGTTGCTGGCCAAAACGCGGCGCCAATTCAGCCGCGGCCTTACGCATGATCACGTCGGTCACGCTGCCCGCGGCGATCGACACGATGAGGCGTATCGGTCGGTCCGGATAGGTCTGCGCGCGCGTCGTGACGGCAAAGCAACAGAGACAAAGGCTCAAAAGCACGCGCCAGATCGTTTGCATGACGTTCCTTTCCCCGCGCTGCGGCGTCTATAGCTTTTCCTCAAAAGCGGCTGTCAAAAAATCGTCGATCATTGCATAGCTTTGCCGAGCCGCGCCTGCGTCGTAGCGCGCAATGCCGGGCACGTCGGATTCGATTTCCGCAAACGAGTGCAGCAGACCGCCGAAGATCAGCATCTGCCATTTCGCGCCTGACGCCTCCATTTCAGCCTCGAAAACATCGCGATCCTTTTTCGACACGACCGGATCGGCAGAGCCGTGCAGGACGCAGACCGCCGCCTTGATCTCGCCGGCTTTCGCCGGGATCGGCGTCAGAAGGTCGCCATGCAGACAGACCACGGCCTTCACATCGGCCCCTGTACGCGCAAGTTCGAGCACGTTGCCGCCGCCAAAACAAAAGCCGGCGGCTGCCTGGCGACTGAGATCGCCAATTCCGCGCTTTCTGCTTTCGGCGCGCAGTGTCTCCAGCGCGGCGACGATGCGCCGGCGCCTTTCAGGCGCATCGGCACGCAACGCATTCGCCAGTGGTGCGGCTTCCGGCGGCCCGGCAGGGATCTTGCCGTTGCCATACATGTCGGCGACGAAAGCAACGTAATTGCTGCCGGCCATTTCGGCCGCGCGCTTGTTCGATGCGTCAGAAACACCGAGCCAGTTGGGCGCGATCAGCAGTAGTGGGCGGGGGCCGTTGACTTTCTCGTCGTACACCAGCGAGCCACGAGCTGCGACGCTCCCCGCTTTGTATTCAATAGGTTCGATTGTCACGAGTTCCCCTCAGTCCAGAATGATCTCGCCGATCAAGCCGGCGTCGTATTGCGTGAAATAGAGCCTGCCATTTGACATGCTCGCGATGCAGCGCGCCCCGCTGGCGGCGGTTGGAATGTCGTACTCGCCGAGCAGAGTGCCATCCGCGGCCATGTGACCGATTTTGTTGGCGAAGTTTTCGGTGCACCAGAGATGGCCGTCTGGTCCGACGGTTACCCCGCGCAGCGAGGCGTTCGGCGTCGGAAATTTGTATTCGCTGAAGGTGTGGTTGCGCGTAAAACGGCCAAGCGCATTGGCGCCGGTTTCCACAAACCAGATCGTGCCGTCCGGATGGGTAACCATGGCACGTGGCTGAGGGTCGGCACTCGGAATGGAATATTCCATCACCTTGCCGTCGACGGTAATGCGGCCGATCCGGTTACCCGCGGCGTCGCTGAACCATAGGTCGCCGTCGCGCACGACAATCGACAATGGCTTGCTGCCCGGCGTGATGCCACTCCTGAACTCTGTGATGTTGCCGTTCGGTGTGATGCGGCCAATCTGCCCGGCATCGGTTTCGGAAAACCAGACATTTCCGTCGGGGCCGAGCGCGATGCCGTCCGGCCCGGCATTCGGTGTCGGGATGTTGAATTCGGTGAGGATGCCGCCTACCGAAAGACGGCCGATCTTGTTGGCCTTTTTCTGAGCGAACCAGAGATTACTATCGCTGCCGAGCACGATGCCGATCGGCGTTGCGCCGGGTGTCGGGAGTGCGAATTCACGAAAGTTCGCTGTACGCGCATCGAAACAGCCAATTTTGTCCACACCGCTTTCGCAGAACCAGAGATTGCCGTCCGGCCCTTCGACGCAGATGTAGGGCGCACTATTGGCACTCGGAATCTTGTGTTCGCGGATACGTACGGCCTTGACGCCGCGCACCGACACCGTCGTCTCTTCGACACGCACGAACGTCGCTCGCTTTTGTCTTACGATGCAGTACAACCGATATTGTAATGAAAATGCTATAGGCGGTGGTCGAACAGTCAATAGCGCGGCGCATGGTGGCAATTCGCCGAGGACTATTTTGGACACAGAAGTCATCATCGTAGGCGCCGGACCTGTGGGCTTGACCCTCGCGATCGATCTTGGGCGCCGGGGTGTACGCTGCATTCTGCTGGAGCAGAAGGACGCCCCGCAGTTCCTGCCCAAGATGGAACGCTGCAACGCCCGGACAATGGAGATCTACCGCCGGCTCGGCATTGCACAGAAAGTCCGTGATGCCGGCTTCCCGCGCGACGTGCCGATGGATGTCTTTATTGTCACGTCGCTGATCGAGCCGCCGTTGCTTCATTTGCCGTATCCGTCGGTGGCGCAGGCACAGGCCGAGATTGCTGCGTGCACCGACGGCGCGATGCCGCTTGAGCCGTATCAGCTGATCTCGCAGTACACGCTGGAGCCACTGCTCAAATCCATTGCGGAAACTCTGCCGACGGTCGACGTGCAGTATGGCTGCGAGTTTGTCGCCTTTGCGCAGGATGCCGCCGGTGTGCGTGCGAAAGTGAAGACCCGCAGTGCGGTATCGGAGCTCGCCGGGCATTATCTCGTCGGTTGCGATGGCGGCAGCAGCGGAGTGCGGCGCCAGCTCGGCATCAAGCTCAGCGGTGACGCCAACCTGCTGCAATTGCGGCAGGCGCTCTACCGCTGCGATGACCTGTTTGAGCGTATTCCGATCGGAAAAGGCCGGCACTATCACGTTGCTGATGCGCACAATTCGTTCCTGATCGTGCAGGACTCGACAAAGCATTTCACGCTGCATGCGACGGTCGATAGCGACGATACGATGATGTCGATGTTCGAGCAGGTCGTCGCGATGCCCGTGCAATATGAGATGCTGTCCTGTGCGCCCTGGCGGCAGAATTTGCTGCTGGCGGACGGTTACGGGCAGGGTCGCGTCTTTCTCGCGGGCGATGCCGTACACCTGATGATCCCGACCGGGGGGCTCGGCATGAACAGCGGCGTTGGTGACGCCATCGACTTGTCGTGGAAGCTCGCGGCAACCCTGCGAGGTTGGGGTGGGCCGAAGCTGCTTGCGTCTTATGAGATCGAGCGCAGGCAGGTCGGCGAGCGCAATGTCGAGGCCTCACGTCATGCCTCGCGCGGGCGGCGTGCCTGGCGTGCGGCTTTCAAGCCGAATATTCGCGACAAGACGCCCGAAGGCGCCGAGACCCGCGCCAAGCTCGCGGGAATTGCCGACATCGAGCAGCGCAAGAGCAACGAGATGATCGGCGCCGAACTCGGTTATCGCTACCGGGAATCTCCGGTCATCTGGCCGGACGCGGGCGAAGGCCCGGCGGACGACTTCATGAAATATGCGCCGACGTCATGGCCGGGCGCGCGGCTGCCGCACGTCTGGCTTGCCGACGGCACGGCGCTGCACGACCGGATCGGTGACGGATTTACGCTCCTTCGCCTCGCCGGCGCCCCGGCCGACAGCACCCTCCTGGCAAGGGCTTTTGCACGCTATCGCGCGCCGTTCACTGTCCTTGATGTCGCCGATGTGGGCCCGCGCGACGTCTATGGTTACGATCTCCTGCTGCTGCGCCCCGATCTGCACGTGGTCTGGCGCGGCAATCATTTGCCGGACGCGGGAAAGCTGGCTGCCGTGGCGACAGGGCATTGAGTTCTGACGATCGATTTGCTTTATCCGGGAAATGCCGAAAAAACCCGCCCTTACACTCGCCTGCGGTGACTACGAAATCATCCGCCCCTTGCTGAGGGGAAAGGTCGAGGTCGACGGCGTCGACCTCACGATCCTCACCGACATGGATTCGGCGACGCGGCATTGGCGCTTCCTCAACAAGGGGGAGTTCGACATTGCGGAGGTCTCGGCCTCGTCTTATCTCGCGGCGCGCGACAATGACCTGCCGTTTCGTGCCATCCCGGTGTTCCTACATCGCCGCTTCCGCCACGGCTTCATGTTCATCAACACGTCGAAGGGCATCAAGAAGCCGGCCGACCTGAAAGGCCGCCGGATCGGCGTCAAGACGATGATGACAACGGCGGTGCTGTGGATGCGCGGCATCCTGCAGAGCGAATATGGCGTGCCGCTCAACAGTATCGAGTGGGTCGCGGAGATCGAGGACGACGTCAAAGTCAGCCTGCCGCCGGATATCAAATATTCCTGCCTGCCGAACGACAAATCGATCGAGACGATGCTGGCCGAAGGCGAACTCGACGCGGTGTTTCATTCCGACTTCGTCAAGCCGTTCCTTGCCAAGGATCCGCGAGTGGCGCGTCTCTTCCCCGACCACAAGGCGGAAGAGATGGCTTATTTCAAGCGCACCGGAATTTTCCCGATCATGCACGTGCTCGGCCTGCGCAAGTCGCTCGCGGAGGAGCACCCGTGGCTTGCCGTCAATCTGTTCAGGGCTTTCAACGAAGCAAAGACGATCGCGATAAAGCGCATGGCGAACCCGCGCATCGTGCCGCTCGCCTGGTACCGTGATGCCTGGGAAGAACAAGAGCGTGTGCTCGGACCTGACCCATGGGAATACGGGCTCACGGAGGAGAACCGCAAGGTACTCGAGACACTGGTGGGCTATTCGCACGAACAGGGGCTGATCAAAAAACGTCCGACACTCGATCAGCTGTTTCTCGCCATCGATACGGGGCGCAAGCGCGGCGGAGAGTACAGGATTTAGCGCGTATTGCGCCGCAATCCCGAAGACCGTAGCCTCGGGGCAAACAAAACCATCAAATCGGGAGGATTCATCCGTGCGCAAGACATTTGCATCGGCCGTCGTCGCGCTTGCCGTCGGCCTTACCGGCGCGCAAGCGCAAGAGAAAGTCTGGAAACACGGCATCCTTGAAGCCAAGAGCGACGCCGGCTTCATCGCCATGGTTGACAAAGGCGGCTTTGCCGCCAAACGCGGGCTGAAAGTCGAGCTCTTGCAGATCAAGGCCGGCGCCACGCTGATGAAGGCGCTGCTCTCGGGGGAGATCGACAGCGTTGACATGGGTGCGGCGGAATCGATCGTCGCGGGCGCGCGCGGCACCGGCGTGAAGATCGTCGGCTGCGGCTGGCCCGGCGTGCCGCAGGTCGTTCTGGCCAAGGCCGAGATCAAATCGCTGTCCGATCTCAAGGGCAGGACCGTCGCGATCTCCTCGCCTGGCTCGCTGCCCGACCTGCTGTTCCGCGGCATGCTCAACGAAGCGAATGTGCCGTTCGCCGACGTGAAGCTGGCTACGCAGGGCGCAGACCTCGACCGCTATAAGTCGCTGGTCGCGGGTATCACCGACGCCGCCGTCGTATCGAACGAGTTCGAGGCAGTGATGCCATCAAACATCAAGGTGTTGGCGAAAGGCAGCAGCGCGGTGCCGAATTTCCTCCGCCTCTGTGTCGCGACCAGTGGCAAGGTCCTGAGTGAACGCCGCGACGACCTCGTTAAATTCGTCGCCGCCGAGATGGATGCCTACAAGTTCGCGCTGGCGAACCGCGCCGAGACCATCAAGGTCTCCCAGGAGATGACTCACGCCAAGCCGGACGACAAGCGCGCGGAGTTCATCACCGATGAGGCCATCAAGGACAAGCAGATCGATCCGACGCTATCCATCCCGCTCGACCGTCTCGACTGGATGCAGAACCTGTTCCTGAAGGCCGGCGTGATCAAGCAGACGGTGCCGATCGAGTCGATCGTCGACAAGAGCGTGAACGCCGACGCCGCCAAGATTGCGGGGAAATAAAGCGCGTCACCGCTCGGGCATCGCGATGCGGCGGCCGGCGGCCTCCGGGCGCGGCAATTGTGCGTGGGCTGCCTTCATCCGCGCAAGCGCGCGCATAACTGAGTCGGGGAACGGGGCGACCTTTTTGGCCGCCATGTCGACGTGCAACGTCATGTTTTCCGAAGTGGCGGAAACCCAGCCCTCGGTCGCGTGAAACAGCTGCTCGAAATAGTGGAACCGCTTTGAATCGAAGTCGAGCAGCTGGAAAGTGACGCGCACGGGATCGTTCGCGTGCAACTCGCGCACGTAGCGCACGTGCACCTCGGCCGTAAAGGTCGAGTGATTGGCGCGCTTGAGGTAGTCGGCCCCGATGCCGATGAGTTCGTACACCTCATCGACCGCGCGATCGAACAGCACGTTGTAGTAAGCCATGTTGAGATGGCCGTTATAGTCGATCCATTGCGGATCGACATGCATCAGCGACGAGACGAACGGCGCGAAGAAGACAGGGTCGAGATCGGTGCGGTCGAGCATGATTCAGGCTGAGATCGGATAAACCGCTTTTTCACCGCTGAGGACGCGCGCGACGTCGCTGGCGCACTTGGTCTGCAATTCCTCAAGCGCTTCGATCGAGTAGAACGCCGTGTGCGGGGAGATGATGACGTTGTCGCGCCCGAGCAGGGGTGAATCCTTCGCGAGCGGTTCGGCCGTCACCACGTCGAGGCCGGCACCACCGACTTGTCCGGAATCGAGCGCCGCGACCAAAGCGGGCTCGTCGATCAGCGGACCGCGCGCCGTGTTTATGATATAGGCGCCTTTCTTCATCTTGGCGAAGACGGCAGCGTTCATCATGCCGCGCGTTTGCGGCGTGAGCGGTGCGTGTACGGACACATAATCGGACCTGTTGAGAAGGGTGTCGAAGTCGACGCTCTCGACACGCGCAGCCTTAAACACGTCGGCTTTTGCGAAAGGATCGAAGGCAATCACTTTCATTCCGAAGGCCTGCGCCTTGGGCGCGACCAGGCGCGGGATATGGCCGAAGCCGACAAGGCCGAGCACCGTGCCCTCGATGCGGCGGATCGGCACCACCGCTGGCATTTCCCAACGGCCGCCCTGGACGAGCTTGTTCGACAAGGGGATCTTGCGGATGAGGGCAAGCAATAAGGCCATCGCGTGGTCGGACACCTCCCGGATGCAGTAGTCCGGCACGTAGTTGACGGCGATGCCCTTTTCCTTCGCGGCGGCTAAGTCGATGTTGTCGACGCCGAGACCGAAGCGGCCGATCGCCCGGCACCGGGTCAGCTGGCTGAGAATCTCGCGGGTCAATTTCGCATAGGTGACAAGGATGGCATCGGCATCCTTCGCGACCGCGAGGATGTCGTCGGCATTGGCACTCTTCGCCATACGGTAGGTCGGGTTGAGCCTGGATAGAGCGGCCTTGGCTGGGTCGAGGGACGGAAACACGCTGTCGGTCACTGCAATTACGGGGCCGGCCATCAAAAGCTCCACATGCAAAAACAATCGGAACGGGCGCGAAAACTACGACAGCGGCGTGCAGGCGTCCACCCAAGCAGGCGAGGGCTGCCCGCGATTTCAACGGCTTAGCGCGATTAACCAAAAATTAACGACGGCCACGCCGAACGGGCTTGGTGGACTATCCTCTCAAAAAAATACGGGAGCGCGGCAATGGTTGGAAAGATCGCTCGTGGAGCTTATGTGCTCGTCGTCGGCACGATGGTCGTCGCCTGGGTCATTTCGGTCAACAAGGAAGCGCCCGCTAAGCCGCAGCAAACCGGCCCGCAGGTGTCATACATGTACTCGTAGTGGGCTGTCGGCGGCGACGAACTCTGCTTACGGTCGACGCACATGAATAGTGCACTGGCACAGGTCGTAATTCCCTTCGGCGACTTCGACGATGGGTTCGAAAAGTATCTGGTCGCCACGATTACGTTTCTGCTTCTGTGCTTTGCAGTCTGGCAATATTTCCGGGATCGCAAGTAGCGTCATGTCGCCAGAAACGCCGTTATATCGCTGGCGAATTTCTCCCAAGCGGGCTCGCTTTCCAGAACCAGGTGATTGCGGCTTTCAAGCGTGACAAATTTCGCGCCGGGGATACCAGCGGCGAGCCTGCGTCCTTCATCAAAAGTCACCCACGCATCGTTGCGGCAGTGGAGGACAAGCGTAGGCACTTTCACTTGCGACAGCAGATCCGAAATATCGAGCTCGCCGGTCGCACGCATGATGCGCAAGGCGTTTTCGGTCGAGGTCGTCAACCGCTGCAGATCGTTGAACCATTGCATCTGCTCGGGCGTGCCGTCAGGAAAAAACAGCGACGTGAAGAACTGCCGGTGCGCCGGGTTTTCCTTGCCCCAGCCCTGCTCGACGATCGAGAGTAACGTCCGCGCGTGCTCCGGATCGCGCCTGGTCCTGCCCCGTGCAAAGCCGCCATACAGCACCAGGTGGCTGACCCGCTCGGGATGACGGATGGCGTAGACGATCGACACCGCGCAGCCCTGCGAGATGCCCAGCAGCGCGAAGCGCTTTAGCCTAGCGGCGTCAACGACGCTTTCCAGGTCACGAATGAAAGCCTCGAAGGAAATATCCGGCACATCCCAGTCGGACAGCCCGTTGCCGCGCTCGTCGTAGCGGATGAGTTGATGGCGGGCCGCGAATTCGTGCAACAGGTGGCTCCAGATCGGGCTTTGCCAATCGTATTCGAGATGGTTGAGCCAGTTGGCGGCCTTCACCAGAGGGGGTCCTTGGCCGGCCAGCGCGTACGCGATCCGGACACCGTCGGATGCCGTGCAGAAACGCACCTCCTGGTTCAGCGTCGACTGTGGCGGCGCAGCGGCCGGCCCGGGCGCTGACGCGCTCTTGATGTCGCCGACAAAGCGAAAGCCCTTGCGCGCGATAGTGCGGACATATTGCTGGCGTTCACCACTGTCGCCCATGGCCTTGCGCACGGCATTGATGCGGCTATCAAGCGTCGAGTCCGATACGATGCGTCCGCTCCAAACCGATGCAATGAGATCGTCTTTGCTGACGACGCGATCGCGGTTCTCGATCAGATAGACCAGCACGTCAAAGACTTGCGGCTCGACCGGAATGTTCGCGCCACGCGCGTGCAATTCCCGCCGCTCACAGTCGAGCGTGAAATCATCAAATGAAAACAACACGTTGTCGCCCGCAAAATGACGCGGCGATTATAACTCACGCGGGCATTGATGAGAAATCAATCTCGCCTCAATGGCTTATCAATGTTTCCGCAACGACGGCGGAAAACGACCTTGTCATGGTGCTGGCTCACACAAGCCGTGAGCCAACATGTTTCGACGAACCAGGCTGTGGAATTGGCTCCTGCGACGTGTCGCCGCGCTGCGCACCTGGGCGATGCGGCCGGCGCGGGCGAAGCCATTTCGCATCAATCGCTTTCATTGAGTTGGCGGACCCTATGCCGCCCCTTCCGGCACGCCGGCCTTGCGCAGACCCTCATAGTAACGGTCTGCGCCCATATCGCGGCTGAAGGGATGCATGTCGCGCACGAAGGCGACAGAAAAGTTCGGTCGCATCCGCGTCAACTCGGTGAGATAACGCCGCGCATCGTCTTCGCGTCCCAATTGTCCCAATGCCGCGATGAGAACTGCGTAGCGCGACCACTGGAAGCTTGGCTGCGCCAAAGCCCGTAACGCAAAACGCACCGCGGCTTCATCTTCACCGACCAGATATTTGGCCTCGGCGAGCCGTACGAGATAAGAGCCCATATTGGGGTCCTGCGGGCTGAGTCGGATCGCGGACTCCAGATGCGGGAAGGCTTCATGCGGTTTTCCCGAGAACACGAATGCGGCGCCCAGGCCATAATGTGCAAGCGCCAGGCTCGGATTGAGATCCAGAGCGAGCTCGAGCTCGGAAATAGCTGCCGCATATTCCCGTCGCAGATAGCGCGCGCGTCCGAGTGTGCAATGCGCACCTGCGTCGTCGCGGTCGAGTGCAACGGCCTTTTGCGCGAACTCGATGGCGCGTTCGCGATTGTGGGCGACCGATTCGGCGAATCCATAGACGACTTCGTAGTAGTAGGCCTCGGCGGTGGCAGAATAGGCAGGCCCGAGCTCGGGGTCAGTCGCAATTGCCGCGGCAAACTGCTTGCGTGCTTCGACGAGGTCGTCCTGCGTGTAGCGGTAGAGATGAATCATGCCGCGCTGATATGTGCTCCATGCATCGATGCTGTCGCGGTGCTTCACGCGCGCTCTTTCGCGCTCGGCACGGCCCAGCTCCGGCTCGATACCGCCGACGATTGTCTGCGTGATGTCATCCTGGACGGAAAATATGTCGGACAGCGCGCGATCGTAGCTTCTGGCCCAGACGCTGCTGCCATTGCTGCCGTCGATGAGCTTGGCAGTGACTCGAATACGATCGCCGGCGCGGCGGACGCTACCCATCAGGACGTACCGCACGCCAAGCTCGCGGGCGATGTCGTTGGGGTCGATGTCCCTGCTCTTGTACGCAAAGGCGGAGCCACGCGCGATGACAAAGAACCAGCGCACGCGCGACAGCGCCGTGATGATTTCCTCGGTCACGCCATCCGCGAAGGAATCATCTGCCACGTCGCCGCTCATATTGCTGAAGGGCAGGACCGCGATGGACGGCTTTTGCGGAAGCGCGAGGGCGGAATCGACCTCCAGGCCCGCCATTTGCCCTGTAGTGTCCGTGGCCTCGACGGGTGCGACAAAGCGAAAGCCCTTCCTTGCGAAGGTGCGAATGCAGGACTGCTTCTCCCCGGTGTCGCCGATGGCCCTGCGCACGGCATTGATCCGGCTGGTCAGCGTCGATTCGGAAACGATGCGGCCGGCCCACACCGACGCAATCAGATCATCTTTGCTGACGACGCGATCACGGTTTTCGATGAGATAAACGAGAAGATCGAAAACCTGGGGCTCGAGAGCGACCGGGATATCACCCATGTGCAACTCCCGGCGCTGGCAGTCCAACACATAATTATTGAATAAAAACAGCACGTTGGACCCCACGAACGGCCGTAAAACCCTACGGGTCGGCCCTCTAAAGCGAAATCAAGACTTCCTCAAGAACAAATCAAGCGGGACTCAAAGTCTTTCGGCCGCAAAGGGCGCATTCATGCTGCCGAAAACGAATGGAGCATGTGATGGAATTGCACACGATCAGGCGCTTCGGGGTCGATATCTACCGTTATCGCAAGGAAGCGCTGGCCCTCCGCGCGCAGACCAGAACGGACTTCCTCCGGGTCGCCGGCCGCGTTTTTCGTCCGGTCATCCTTGCAGTCATTGCCGCGTATCTGTCCATGCGGGTGATCGCCCCGTCGGCGGCGGCTGAAGTTCCCGAGGCAATTGTTGCTCGTGGTGAAACACTGATTGCGTCGGTTCACGCGATCGGCGCGCAAGTCTACGAGTGCAAGACAAATTCCGAAGGCAAATTGACCTGGCAGTTCCGTGAGCCGATCGCAACGCTGGTGATCGACGGCAAGACCGTCGGCCACCATTTTGCAGGACCGGTTTGGGTGATGGCGGACGGCAGCGCCGTGAGTGCCAAGGTTTCGGCGCAGGCGCCCGGCGCGACCACGAACGATATTCCGATTCTGAGACTGGATGTCGCTGCCCGGCACGGGTCCGGACTTCTCAGCGGAGCCACAACGGTCCAACGTTTGAACACGCATGGTGGCCGCGCCGACGCGGCCTGCGATGCACCGGGAACATTCCTGAGCGTGCCGTACAGCGCAGACTACGCTTTCTACAAAAAGGCTGCTGCTGACGCGGGATCTCATTGAGCGCACCTGTCATCCAAACAGAGGACGCAATGCAAATACAGGTCACTAGTATCCGTCGCCGCAGTAACGGCACCGTCGATATGGATGTCTATCGACGCAAGGCCTTTCTGTTGCGGCGGGAGACCACAAATCAAATCCTGCGCCGGTTAGGACACTCTGTTCTGGCGCGGCTGATTGGCGCTATCGCGATCCTCGTGAGCTACGTTCTGTTTTTGCCACGCAATCCGTTGCCGCAAGGTGCAGGCTCGACGTTCGCGCCGGCCAAGGTCTCTGTGCTGCCCAGTTCACTGAGAACGCCAAAGTCGAATCACCGCAGTCAATAGGAGATGTTCATGGGAAAGCTCGTCGCGTTTCTGTATGGCATCGTGGCCTATCTCGTCTTCGCAGTTGTCATTGTGTACTCGCTCGGCTTCGTCAGCGGGCTGGTGGTGCCGAAAACGATCGATTCCGGTTCCGCCGGGCCTCTCGTGGAATCCATCGTCATCAATCTCGTGCTGATGACGATATTCGCACTGCAGCACAGCGTTATGGCGCGGCCGCAGTTCAAGAAATGGTGGACGACAATCGTCCCGAAATCCGTCGAACGCAGCACTTACGTGCTGCTCGCCAGCCTCGCGCTCGCGCTTGTGTTCTGGCAGTGGCGGCCGATTCCCGGCGTGGTGTGGGAGGTCAAGGAGCCCACGATTGCCGCGTTCCTCCTGTATCTCGGATTGTTCGGCTGGGTGCTGGTCTTCATCAGCACGTTCATGATCAATCACTTCGAGCTGTTCGGGCTGCATCAGGTCGCCAACAATCTCGCCGGCAAGCCGATGCCGCCGATGAAATTTATGACGCCGATGCTGTACAACGTCGTCCGTCACCCGATCTATCTCGGCTTCATCATCTTCGCCTGGGCGACGCCCGTGATGACGGCCGGCCACCTGCTGTTTGCTGCGGTCGTGACGGCTTACATCTTTGTCGGTATCGCGCTCGAGGAACATGACCTGATTGCCCTGTTCGGCGACGAGTATCGCCGCTACCGGCAGCGGGTGGCGATGATCGTTCCCTTCATCGGACGATCGTCCTGAGCTAACGAGGCCGGCAGGCGGCGGATCCCTAACCGAAGGTTGTCCCCGCAACCCCGCCGCCGCCGGTCTCGTTTCACCCGCAACCTGTCCTCTGCTAACGTCGGCTGACGCGCAGCAGAGGACAGGTTTATGGCTGTGAGTGAGGTCGCCGGGCGGGAGCGCAATGCCGGCGCAATCAAGAGAACTATTGCGGCTCTGACCGCCGCCTTCGGCAACCGGGTCGTGACCTCGCAGGCCGTGCGTGAGCAGCACGGCAATACAGTCACCTGGATTGCAAACCAGCCGCCCGACGCCGTCGTTTTTCCGCAAAGCACCGAAGAAGTGCAGCAAATCGTACGGATCTGCGCCGAAAACGGCGTCGCAATCATTCCCTATGGCGTCGGCACCTCGCTCGAAGGGCACGTCAACGCGCCGGTTGGCGGAGTGTCGATCGATTTCCGCGATATGAACAAAGTGCTTGCCGTGCATGGCGAGGATCTCGACTGCGTCATCGAGCCCGGCATCACCCGCAAGGCTCTCAATGAGCAGCTACGCGACAGCGGGCTATTCTTCCCGATTGATCCTGGTGCCGACGCATCTCTCGGCGGCATGGCGGCGACGCGCTGCTCCGGCACCAACGCGGTGCGCTACGGCACGATGAAAGACAACGTGCTTGCCCTCAAGGTTGTACTGGCGAATGGCGAGGTAATCGATACCGCCCGCCGTGCGAAGAAGACGTCGGCGGGCTACGACCTCACCCGGCTGATGGTCGGATCGGAAGGCACCCTCGGCGTCATTACGCAATTGACGTTGAAGCTTTCCGGCATTCCGGAAGCGATCTCAGGCGGGATTTGCCCCTTTCCGTCCGTGGAAGCGTGCTGCAACACCGCCATTCACACGATTCAGTCCGGCATCCCGGTGGCGCGGATCGAACTGCTCGATGCGCTGCAGGTGAGGGCGGTCAACCTGCATTCCAAGCTGGGGCTGGCGGAAACGCCGATGCTGTTCCTTGAATTCCACGGCACCGAAGCGTCGGTCGCCGAGCAGTCAAAGCGTTTTGGTGAGATCGCGACGGAATTCGGCGGCGGCCCCTTCACCTGGACGACGCGGCCGGAGGAGCGCACCAAGTTGTGGGAGGCGCGCCACCACGCGGCACTGTCGAACTTTGCGCTGCGGCCGGGCGCCGCAATGGTCCCGACCGATGTTTGCGTGCCGATTTCACGGCTGGCGGAATGCGTCACCGAAACGCAACGCGACATTGCGGAAAGCCGCATCCTTGCGCCAATCGTCGGCCACGTCGGCGACGGTAATTTTCATCTCACGCTTCTTGTCGACATGGACGATGCCGATGAGGTCAAGCGCGCCAAGGCCCTTTCGGAGCGGCTGGTCGAACGCGCGCTTGCGATGGACGGGACCTGCACTGGCGAGCATGGGGTCGGGCAAGGGAAAATGAAGTATCTGGTAGCCGAGCACGGCGCGGCTGCTCTGGCGGTCATGGCCTCGATCAAGCGCGCCCTCGATCCGCAGAACATCATGAACCCGGGTAAGATCGTCGCACTGAGCTGAGACCTGCGCGCTTCTCGCTGACATTGGCTTGGCAAATGTTCCGCGACACAGATTTGCCGACAAGAGCGGCAAATCTGGCCTATATTTTATTGAACGTGAGCGCGAACGGATGCCGGATGCGGTCTGGCGCGGGAGTTGGCGTTGCAAACTACACTGCTCGGATTAGCGATTGCGATCATCCTGGCGCTCGTTGCGGCGCTGGTAGGACCGCTGCTGCTCGACTGGGGCAGTCATCGCACTCTGTTCGAAGCTGAGGCGAGCCGTCTGATCGGTGTCAACGTGCGCGTGACGGGCGGCATCGACGCGCGGTTTCTGCCGTCGCCGCGTCTCACGCTGCACGACATCCAGATCGGAGATGGCAGCGAAACGATCCGCGCTCGTTCGCTCGGCGTTGAATTCGCGCTCGGCTCACTCATGCGTGGTGAATGGCGTGCCGCCGAGCTTCATGTTGTCGGACCACAGGTCCGCCTGGGCCTGGATTCATCCGGGCGATTGCAGGCGCCGAATCTGGCGATGACTTTCAAGCCAGACGAATTGTCGATCGACCGGCTCAGCATCGAAGACGGTACGGTTGCGCTGGCCGACGCGGCCAGTGGCACAAGCCTCACGCTCGGACGGGTTTGGTTCAACGGAGAAGCGCGGTCACTTGTCGGCCCGGTGAAGGGCGAGGGGGCGGTCACAGTCGCCGGCGCGCTTTACCCGTACCGACTCGCTTTGGGCCGCGTCAGCGAGGCGGGTACGCTCAGGCTGCACCTCAACGTGGATCCCACTGATTATCCGCTCAATTTCGAGGCCGATGGCATCCTGGCGGTTGCCGGCAACACGCCAGGATTCGACGGAACGCTCGGTTTGGCGCGGCCGGTCGGCATAGGTCTGCGCCGGCCAAGCCCTGCGGCCGGCAATGTCACCCAGCCGTGGCGCATCGGCGGGAAGATCAAAGCAACGGCGCAGTCGGCGCTGATGCAGGACGTCGAATTCCAGTACGGCTCGGAAGAGCAGGGGCTCAAGTTGACCGGCGTGGCCGACTTCAAATTCGGCGCGAGGCCACGATTCAACGGGGTCTTGTCCGGACGGCAGATCGATGTCGACCGGGCTGTTTCTGGGGGCGGTGCCGAGAAACAGACGCCTGCGGCCGTGATACGCCAGCTTGTTGCGTTCGGAACAAGCGCATTCCGCACGTCGCTGCCGGTGCAGCTTGGTATCGGCATCGATCAGGTGACTCTCGGCGGTAACGGCTTGCAGAATCTGCGCGGCGATATCAGCAGCAATGCAAACGGATGGAGTCTCGATCGTCTGGAATTCCGCGCGCCGGGTCTGACCCAGGTGCGGCTCAGTGGGCGCCTCGCCGTCGGCAATGACGGCGTTGCTTTTTCGGGGCCGGCACAGATCGACTCGTCCGATCCGAGAGCCCTGGCGCTCTGGCTCGAAGGGCGGGGCGATACCCCGCAAGGCGATATTCGTCCGTTGAGCCTGCACGGCGACGTCACGCTTGCCAGCGATAGAATTGCGATTGAGCAGCTCAAGGCCGAATTCGATCGCAGGCCTGTGACGGGTCGGCTTCTCTACACGCTCGCCTCCACCGATCGGCCGGCGAAGCTCGACGCGGACCTGAAGACGCCGCAGCTTGATATTGACGCGGCGCTTGGGTTTGGCCGCGCGCTCCTCGCCGGCTCCGCGCTCGAACGCCCGCGCGAGATGACGCTTGCGATCGAAATCGGGCGTGCCACGTTCAGCGGGGTCGATGCGGGAAACGCGCGCGTGCATATGCATGTCGATCCGGACGGACTGCAGGTCGACCGGCTCACGATCGGCGACATCGGCGGAGGAAGCTTCAGCGCGGCGGGCCGCATCGAAACGAAGGGAAACGTGCCGCGCGGCTCATTCGTCGTCGATCTGGAAACGACGAAAGCTGCAGCAATCGCCACGATCGCAGAAAAGGTCGTGCCGGAGCGGATCGCGTCTGCCGTCAGAATTCTCGAGCGGGTTGGGCGCGCAAAGCTGCACGGGACCCTTGATGTCGCAGGCGACGACAAGACATCGTCGACAGCCGCGCGGGTTGCTGTGACGGGGACGCTCGACGAACTGCGTGTCGATGTGCGTGCGCGCGTCAGTGGCGATTGGCAGTCTCGCAGCATATCCGTGGTCGAGATGAATGCGACCGTCGACGCGACGGCTGGGTCCTTGGTGAAATTTGCCAAGCTCGACGAGGTCGTCGCATCAGGCAATGGTCCGGCGCAGCTGAAGGCCAGCTTGAAGGGGCCGGTCGGCGGCGACCTTACATTTGATGTTCAAGTGGCAGGGGAGGGCCTGGCGGCAAAACTCAACGGCAAGGGAAAAGTACCTGCGACGGGCCGCATTCAGGGCGACGCTTTGGTGGAGGTGCGCGAAGCCCATCTGAAGCCGCTGCGACCGGGACCGGTTGCCGCCAGTGCAGGCCAGCTTCCGTTCAGATTGTCATCGCGCGTTGCGCTTGCGGCGGGCGCTCTCACGTTTGACGACGTCAATGCAAAATTGGGTGCCTCGGCCATTCATGGCCGCTTTCGCATTGACGATGCTTCTCCTCGGCGTGTTGAAGGCGCCGTTGATGTGAATGTCGCCGATAGCGGGAGTCTGCTCGCCGTTGCCATCGGTTTGCCGCGCGCCTTGAAAGATGGACCAGGCTGGTCCTGGTCGAGCGAGCCGTTCGGTTCCGGATTGTTCGGCAGGTTTGCTGGCGAGATTGCATTCAGGTTTGGCCGCGTGGAGCTATTGCCAAATGTCAACGGACGCGACGTGCGCGGTACGGTGCGTTTTGGTGGTGACAGCATCGCGCTGGACAGCGCCGGTGAGGTGGCAGGCGGAAAGCTCGCCAGCATCGTTACGTTCCGTAATGAGCAGGATGGCCTGAACGCGCATGTGAAAATGTCGCTCGCGGGTGCGGATAGCGGCGCATTGTTCTCCGGTGCGGCGCGGCCACCGGTTACCGGGTTGCTGAATCTGAGCTTGGAAGGCGAGGCGACCGGCCTGAGCGCGGTAGCGCTCGTTGGCTCTGCAAGGGGATCGGGCAAGATCGAGCTGACAGATGCCCAGTTGGCTGGTCTCGATCCACGGACTTTCGACGCCGTAACCCGTGCCGTCGATCAGGGCCTTGCGATCGAGCAGGGCCGTATTGCCGACGTCGTCCGCAAGTCAATCGGCAGCGGCCGGCTTTCGGTCCGACGTGCAGAATCGGTCCTGACGGTAAGCGCCGGGCAAATCCGTCTCAGCAACCCGGCCGTCGACAGCAAGGATGCAGCGCTGTCTGTCTCCGGTGCTTTCGATCTAACCGACGGCCTGGTCGATGCACGGCTGGTGCTGTCCGGCCAAAACGAGGCGGCCGGCACGCGCCCGGACATCTTCATGGCCCTGAGGGGGCCGTTGCCTGACGTTTCGTACAATATTGACGTTTCGGCGCTCACCGGGTGGCTCACCCTGCGGGCTGTCGAAAATCAGACAAAGCGGTTACGTGCGATCGAACTTGTCCCACAACAACCGGCAACTCGGCCGGTGCCGAAAGTCAATCCGGCACCGCCATTACCGGCGCCGACCGACGTAAAGCCGGCGCCCAAGCCACGAAGTGTAGGTCGGCCCGCAGCGTCAGTCGGCACGCAGAACTGAGTGGATGACGCGCGCACCCGGTATATCTCGGGTATCGCTGTGCATGCTGCTGTGATCGTCGACGCTATGCACACGATAGTGGTCGAGAACGAAAAGACGTATCGCTGATGACAAATTGCCGTGACGGCGATCAGTGTCGATAGAAGCGACCAAGTCTGACAGCGTCACTTCTCTACCGGTAGCGATTTCCTTTAGTCCCTTCCAAAACGCGTCTTCGAGACTGACGCTCGTTTTGTGTCCCGCAATAACAATCGAACGTTTGACAACCGGAGATTTCATCGGCGGTCCCCTTTTTCAATCCGGCGCCGGTCGAGGTCGCGGCTAGCCTTGGCTTGCTGCGCAGCTTCGAGCTTTCGGAGATGTTTGGGCTGGCCGAAAGCCAGACGATTGGTCTGTGCAGTCTGATCACGCTTCTGCCGTTTCGCTTGCTTGCGGACGGTCCGAAGATTGATCACCTCAGCCATTCCGGGTCCTCGACAGTAACCAGCGAGTTTCAGTTCTACGTTCAGCTAACTCTGAACCATCGCTGCCAAATGCGCCCATAGGTTGGCGGAAACGTGCCTTTACGGCGAACTTCACAAGATTGAACGGGACACTGCTGGGCTGTTTGAGGGCAGAGTTCAATACACAGTTAGTTGATTAGAAAACGCGAGCAAATGAATCCTCACGAGCATCAGTAGAAACAAAGTGGGAATATCCTAGGAAACTTCTGGATTCCCAAATAATATTCATACCAAGCCTTGCTATACTGGCGAAGACGTAAAACGTATGGCCCGCGAAACTCTAGGGTAACTTTTTGTACCCGCGTCATTTGACGTAAAGAAGCCCGTCAATAGTACCGGTTACGTCCCGCGCGCCCGCACGAATACATAAGCCCAAATTGTTCCCGAGCTCAGGTTGTCGATGGAACTCAGTGCGGTCTGGTCATTTTTTCTGGCCGGACGAGCCGATCAAATTCGGCCGCCGTGACGAAACCCAGACGAATCGCTTCCTCGCGCAACGTCGTTCCATTGGCGTGCGCCGCCTTCGCGACCTGAGCGGCCCGATCATATCCGATTTTCGGGGAGAGGGCGGTGACGAGCATGAGAGAGCGCTCCATCAATTCGCGGATGCGCACTTCGTTGGCGCGAATTCCGACGACGCAATTGTCGGTGAAAGAGACGACAGCGTCACCGAGCAGTCGGATCGACTGCATCATGCAATACGCGAGCAATGGCTTATACACGTTGAGCTCAAAATGCCCTTGGCTTCCCGCGACCGTAATGGCCGTTTGATTTCCAAACACCTGGCAGCAGACCATCGTCAGCGCTTCGCTCTGCGTCGGATTGGTCTTCCCCGGCATAATCGAAGACCCAAGCTCGTTGCTTGGAAGGATCAATTCGCCGAGGCCGGAGCGCGGACCAGACCCCATAAGGCGAATATCGTTTGCGATCTTGAAAAGCGCCGTGGCGGCGGAGTTGATGGCGCCATGCGCGAACACATAGGCATCGTGGCCGGCCATGTGCTCAAACTTGTTGGGTGCGCTCGTGAACGGCAACCTCGTCAGTTGAGCGATCCGCTTTGCGAAGGCCTTTGCAAATTGCCGCTTGGAATTCAGGCCGGTGCCTACAGCCGTGCCTCCTTGCGCAAGCGGATATAGCTCGTGCTGCGCCAGTGTCAGCCGGGCAAGGGATGATTTGACCTGCGCGGCATAGCCGGAGAATTCCTGCCCGAGGGTGACCGGCGTCGCATCCATTGCGTGCGTACGGCCGATCTTGATGATCTTGGAAAACTCCTTCGCCTTTTTGTCGAGCGCCCGAAGCAGGTGCGCCAGCGCCGGCTTGAGTTCTCGCTCGATTTCGATGGTCGCCGCGATATGCATGGCGGTCGGGATCGAATCGTTCGAAGACTGGCTCATATTCACGTGATCGTTTGGATGCACTGGCGCCTTTGCGCCGAGTTGACCGCCCAGTTTCAGGTTCGCTGCATTGGCGATCACTTCGTTGACGTTCATGTTCGTTTGCGTACCGGAGCCGGTCTGCCACACCAGCAAAGGGAAGTGCTCGTCCAGTTTGCCGTCGGCGATCTCTTGTGCCACGGCGGCAATGGCTGACGCGCGTTTCCGGTCAAGCGAACCGAGGTCGCGATTAACCTCGGCCGCGGCTCGCTTGATTAGCCCGAGGGCATGCACGATTTCGCTCGGCATGCATTCCGTGCCGATGCGAAAGTTATGCAACGAGCGCTGCGTCTGGGCTCCCCACAGTCTGTTCGCAGGAATTTTCAATTCCCCGAACGCGTCACTTTCAACGCGTGTTTTCGAGGATCGATTGCCAGCTTTGGGCATATGACTTGGTCCGTCGTGCGGGCGTCCCGTCGAAATTATGCCGAATAAGCGCCGGCACAAGTCCGGTCGCAGATCGAGGCAGGTAACGCTATTTTTTCCGGAAGCGGTCGAGCCTGACTACTTCACCGCCGCCTGCCGGCTTTTCAGGCTTTTCGCGTTTGGGTGTGGATGCGGGCGTAGCTGCGCGGGCGGCGGGCGCACCGGCCGCTGGCGCCGGCGGCGGATTGCTCGACGATCGCTTTTTCTTGGTCACGGGCTCCTGGGCATTGGCAGGTGCCGATCGCTCTTCGCCTTCGGCGACCTCCTCAAACTGAAGGCCAAACTGCACCGAGGGATCAAAGAAGCCATTGATGGCATCAAACGGCACCGTGAGGTGCTCCGGGACCCCACCGAAAGAAAGCCCCACTTCGAATGTGTCTTCGCTGACTTTCAAGTCCCAGAATTGATGCTGGAGGATAATGGTCATCTCATCCGGATATTGCGCGCGCAGCCGATCCGACATGTGCACGCCGCCTGCCTTCGTGTCGAACGAGATGTAGAAATGATGGTCGCCCGGCAGGCCCTTTTTGGCCGTGTCGGTCAGCACGTTGCGGACCACGCCGCGCAGCGCCTGCTGGGTCAGAAGGTCATAGCGGATTTGGTCAGTCATGGCGGAAGGGCGCCGTTGATGGAATCGCAGGATGCTAGCGCGGCCACTGCGCCCCGCGCCATCCCCGTACTGCCCGCGCACAGCCGCATTGTCATAAACGGATAGCGCGCGCCCCAACGAGAAGTGGAGGCTTCTGTTGCCAGGTGCCTCCGGACCCCGCCTGACGGAGCTTAACCCGTCAGGGCTTCAGATCGGTCTTTCAAACCGCTTACGCGGCCTGAGCAACCGGAGCATAGTTGTCGTTTGCAACTATGAAATGGCCCGATAACGGCGGAACCATGCCGAGCAAAAGTCCGCCCTTTACGCCCTCGTCGATCCTATTTCGCCCCCGCCGAAGCCCGTGCCCGCCGGGCTTGGGTGGAGGCGCCGGGTACTGCCCCCGGGTCCGATGGGTTTATTACGACGGCCGTTTATCGCCATAGCCGGGTCGCCCCGGCACCTGAAATATAGGAGGCAAAGGTTACCGAAGGAAGAGTGAGGCGGTGGCCGTTATTTCAGGCTTTAATTCGTGCTCACCACGTCCTTGCCGATCGGCCAGAGAGCAAGACCGGCAAGCTTGAGATGCGCCCATGCAAAAGGAATCCCGATAAGCGTAATCGCCAGCAGCAGCGCCGTAAGCAAATGACCAATTGCAAGCCACCAGCCGGCCAGCAGCAGCCAGACCAAATTGCCGACAAACCCAAGCAAACCGCTGCCGATGCCGGTCGGGCGTGACACCACGGTGTGACCGAAGGGAAGAAGCGTATAGGCCGCGATGGTGAATGCTGCGCGAGCCCAGGGAAGGCCGATGATGGTGAGGACCATGATCACGGCTGCGATCAGCCAGCCCAACGCCATGTAGAAGCCGCCGAATAGAATCCACAAAACGTTCAGGAGTAAACTACCCGGTCCCATGGCTTTGCACTCACCGCCGAGCTGAAAGACCGAGCTTGCCTGATTTCCCACGTCACTGCGAGCCGAAGCTTCGGCGTGGCGGCCATGCATAATCCATCTAGTCGGCACCCGTGGCTCGGGATATTGCTGCCGTCATGTCCGATTCCGTCGCGCCACCCCGATCGGTTGCCGCACGCCCCGCTCTGCTAGAACTATTCCGCGCCTTTGTCGTCGTCTCGGTCTCGGGTTTCGGCGGGGCATTGCCATGGGCGCGGCGGATGATCGTCGACCAACGCGGGTGGATGACGGCGGAAGAATTCAATGAAGCCTTCGCGCTGTCTCAGTTCCTTCCAGGTCCCAACGTCGTAAACTTCTCGGTCGTGTTTGGTTCGCGTTTCGGAGGAGCAGCCGGAGCGGCGGTTGCACTCGCCGGACTCATGGGCCCTCCGTTGATCATCGTCACGGTGCTCGCATTTTTGTATGCGCAGTTCGGCGACATCGAAATGCTCGGCCGAATTCTTGCGGGTATAACGTCGGCCGCTGTCGGCTTGCTGATTGCGGTCGTGGCAAAGATGGCGGCGCCATTGTTCCGCAAGCGCTGGGACTGGGCGCCGCTCATAGCGATTGCCGCATTCGTCGGCGTTGCAATCATGCAATGGCCATTGCCCCTGGTGTTTGTTGTCCTCGCACCGATCAGTATCGGTCTCGCGTGGATAAAGCGATGAACGACAATCCGCTTATCCCGCTGTTTGGCTATTTCGCGATGTTGTCGCTGTTCGCCGTCGGTGGTGCCAACGCGGCAATTCCGGAAATGCATCGCATCGCCGTCGATGTGATGCACTGGATGAGCGACCGGCAGTTCGCCGATAGTTTTGCCATTGCGCAAATTTCGCCGGGACCAAACATCATCATCGTCACGCTGATCGGCTACCATGTCGCAGGTCTCGCGGGTGCAGCCGTTGCGACGGTGGCAATGTGTGGCCCGACCTGCGTGTTCGCGTTTCTGGTCGCGCGTACCTGGGACCATTTCAAGGAGGCGCGCTGGCGTATCGCCATACAGGCCGGCTTGGTGCCGGTCTCGCTCGGCTTGATTGGTGCAAGCGCTTTTGTGCTGGCCCGAAGCGCAGACCACAACATTTATGCCGCTCTAATTACTGCGGTTACGGCGATAGTTGCATTTGCAACACGCATTAATCCGCTTTGGCTATTTGCTGCCGGGGGCATTTTGGGCCTGTCGGGATGGCTGTAATGGAAGATCGCCAACATCCGTGCTTTCGGCCCAGCCTTGTCATATGCTAGGGATCGGGCGTGGGGCACAGGCGACAGCGTAAGTAAGAAGAAGCAAGAACAACCAGGCGGGAGGATAAAGATGGCCGAGGGGGTCAAAGCCCCCCCGAACGGGGGTGGGTTGCGTTTCAAAGTTCGTGCCCCGCGCGAATTTTACGGCGGGCTTTCGCTGATTGGTGTTGCCATCTTGGCAATCTGGGCGTCGGGAGACCTTCCCGGCATGCATGGCTTTGCATTTGGTCCAGGCACCGCGCCGCGCCTGTTCGCAGGTCTTCTTGCACTCGTTGGAGCGCTTGTCGCGCTCACCGGATTGCTCTTCGACGGACCGCCAATTGAACGTTTTGCGGTTCGCGGTCCAGCCTGGGTCATCCTTGCAATCCTTGCTTTCGCCGGCATGATCCGAGGCGTCCATCTTGGATTTATGACAATTCCGCCCCTGGGCCTGATCCCTTCCACGTTTGCCGCTTTCATGATCTCGATCATCGGATCGAGCGAAATGCGGTGGGTGGAAAGTCTGATCGCCGCGGTAGCGATGACCGCATTCTGCGTGGGTCTCTTCGTCTATCTGCTTCAACTGCCGTTTCAGCTTTGGCCCTGGTACTGAGAAGAAGCAGTCATGAGTGAACTTCTAGCCAACCTTGCGCTCGGTTTCTCGGTTGCAGCGCATCCGTACAACATCGGATTCTGCCTGTTAGGCGCGCTCGTCGGCACGCTGGTTGGCGTGCTCCCGGGCATCGGCACGGTCGCGACCGTTGCCATGCTTCTGCCGATCACGTTTGGACTGCCGCCGGTCGGTGCGCTGATCATGCTCGCCGGCATTTACTACGGCGCGCAGTACGGCGGCTCAACGACGTCGGTGCTCGTAAATATTCCCGGCGAAGCAGGCTCTGTCGTTACGTGTCTTGATGGCCATCAGATGGCGAGGCAAGGCCGCGCCGGCGCGGCACTCGCCATCGCTGCCATAGGTTCGTTTTTTGCGGGCTGTGTCTCGACGGTGCTTGTTGCAGCCCTCGGCACACCGCTGACGTCGTTAGCCCTGTTGTTTGGACCGGCGGAATATTTCTCGCTGATGGTACTCGGCCTCATCTTCGCTGTTGTACTGGCGAAAGGTTCGGTGCTGAACGCGATCGCTATGATCCTGACCGGTCTGCTGTTGTCGATGGTCGGGTCCGACCTTGAGACGGGCGCGGGCCGCATGACCTTCGACATCGCGGAGCTGTCCGATGGTATCGGCTTCACCAACGTTGCGATGGGTGTTTTTGGCTTTGCTGAGATTATCCGCAACCTCGAAATGTCGCAGGAGAGCCGCGACATCGTGAAAGCAAAGATCAAGGGTCTGATGCCGACGCGACAAGACTTGATCGACTCCTCCGGAGCCATCGCGCGCGGCACGATTCTGGGCTCGCTCCTTGGCATTTTGCCTGGTGGCGGCGCTGTCGTGGCATCATTTGCCGCGTATACGTTCGAAAAACGCATATCCAAACATCCCGAACGTTTTGGACGCGGCGTCATTGAAGGTGTGGCAGCGCCGGAAGCGGCCAATAACGCCGCGGCACAGACCTCGTTCATCCCGCTGCTTACATTGGGTATTCCGCCGAATGCGGTTATGGCGCTGATGGTCGGCGCAATGACCATTCACGGAATCGTCCCGGGACCTCAAGTCATGACCAAGCAACCAGAGTTGTTCTGGGGAATGGTCGCCTCGATGTGGCTCGGCAACCTCATGCTGGTCATCATCAACCTTCCGCTTGTCGGTGTCTGGGTGGCCTTGCTGCGCGTGCCTTACCGCTTGCTTTACCCATCAATCATCGTGTTCTGCTGCATCGGAATCTATTCGATCAACAATTCGCCGACCGACGTTGTCATTGCGGCAATTTTCGGTTTGGTCGGCTATTGGCTGACCAAACACGACTTTGAGCCGGCGCCGCTTGTGCTGGCTTTCGTTCTCGGGCCGTTAATGGAAGAAAACCTGCGACGCGCGATGTTAATTGCCCGCGGTGATGCCACCGTTTTCCTGACACGACCGATTTCGGCGACACTGATTGCGCTTGCGGCAGCGCTGCTGGTGCTTGCGGCTTTGCCGATGATCCGCAAACGGCGCGACGAAGTATTCGTCGAATAGTTGGAATGGCGCGCGAGCTTCCGTGTGCCGTTCCATCTAGCCGGCGAAGGCGCCGGATACCGTCAATAGTCCCGCCACCAGAATCAAAAGCTGAATTGAGAAGGCGGTAATATTGGCGTCCCATTTTTTTGCGAAGATCGGGACGGGCGCGTTGAACGGCTGGTAGCCGTTTTTGTCGTACGCGCCACCTCCGTAGATAGGCATCGCGATCAGCGCCGCGAAAAAAGCCGCATAGACGACCGCGCCCATGGCCGCGACGAGATAGAGCCGCTCGACGGCAAGCGGTCCTGGCCACCAGATGAGCGCAAAGGCGAGCAAGCCCAGTCCGACATAGCTTGAGATCTGCCACACCACGTGGAATCGCGCGTGCGGCGTCCACTGCGGATTGGTGGCATGGGTCTTGTTGAAATCGGCCACCACTGTAAGCAGCGCCCAGCCGGCGGTCATGAGTGTGAACAGTATCCGGGCAACGAGAATGCGATCAAAGCTCATGGCGTACCCCCAGCTGCGAGCAGAGCGATTATAGCAGGAGTTGAGCTCACGGGCTGGCATTTGGGCGGTTGAAAAAACGCTGCCAGCCGTTGCCCCCCCGCGATAAACTTCCCCATCTTCGAGTCGCGGACCGATATTCCGGAACATGCGCCAATATCTCGACTTGATGGAACTTATCCTCAGCCGCGGGGTCGAAAAACGCGACCGCACGGGCACGGGTACGTTGTCGGTGTTCGGACATCAGATGCGGTTTGCGCTCGATGAGGGCTTTCCCCTGATCACGACCAAGAAGCTGCATCTGAAATCGATCGTTTACGAGCTGCTATGGTTTTTGGCCGGCGACACGAACGTCAGGTATCTGCAGGAGCATGGGGTTCGCATCTGGGACGAATGGGCGGACGAGCGCGGCGAGCTCGGTCCCGTCTACGGGCAGCAGTGGCGCTCCTGGCCGGCGCAGGACGGCAAGACCATCGACCAGATCGGCAATGTGGTTGCGATGATCAGACGCAATCCGGACTCGCGGCGGCTCATCGTTACCGCGTGGAATCCGGCCGAGGTTGACAAGATGGCATTGCCTCCTTGTCATTGCCTCTTCCAGTTTTATGTCGCCGAGGGAAAGCTGTCATGCCAGCTGTACCAGCGCTCGGCGGATGTTTTCCTCGGCGTGCCGTTCAATATCGCGTCCTACGCGCTGCTCACGCAGATGATGGCGCAGGTGACCGGCCACAAGCCGGGCGATTTCATCCATACGTTGGGCGATGCCCACTTGTATCTCAACCATCTCGAGCAAGCCCGCTTGCAGCTGTCGCGCGCGCCGAAGCCGTTGCCGACAATGCGGATCAATCCTGACGTGAAGGACATATTCGCATTTCGCTATGAAGATTTTTCGATCGAAAACTACGATCCGCACCCGCACATCAAGGCCGTGGTGGCGGTGTGACTTGGGTGCCAAAAAGCGATTTCGTTGTTGCTGCCGTTTCGAGACATCGCGCTAAGCTGATTTTAACGCGGGAACTTCGTTGCATATTCGGATGAAATTGGCACCTTGGGCCGTGAGATGCGTTGGTAATAAAGTCAGAAGAGTTTTGCCTTATTCGTATTGTCCGAAAGCGATGCCAATGTCCTCCAACTGTATTTCACCGTCGGCGTCATGAAAATCGTGCTGGTGGCAGCAATCGGCGAAAACCTGATTATTGGCCGCGACGGCCAGTTGCCATGGCATCTGAAGTCAGACCTTCAGCACTTCCGCAAAGCAACGCTCAATCGCCCGGTGATCATGGGGCGCAAGACCCACGAGTCAATCGGCAAGCTGCTCGACGGACGCACCAATATTATTCTCTCGCGCGACTTCCGTCTGGTTACTCCCGGCGCCGTGCTGGCGACCAGTCTCGATGCGGCGCTTAGCTTCGCGCGCGCGGATGCGGCGAAACGCGGGGTCGACGAAATTATGGTGATTGGTGGGAGCGACATCTTCTACATGACCATGCCAATGGCCGACCGGCTTGAAATTACGCATGTGCACACCTCGCCTGAGGGAGATGCAGCCTTTCCGCCGATTGACGACGAAATGTGGCAAGAAGCATCACGCGAAGAGCACTTTGCCGGCCCCGACGATGACGCCGACTTCTCGTTCGCGACATATATACGCCGCTGAATCAGCGTTAATGCGCGGCATGACGGCGCGTTGTAACGGCGCCTACGGTCCCCTATAACCCTCCCGACAACAGGCGCCCCGGATGCACGGGCGGCGCGGGAGACATTTTCAATGCCTTGGCAAAATCAGGGCGGCGGCGGGCCCTGGGGCTCGGGCGGCAAGGGGCCATGGGGCTCGGGGCCGCAATCGCCGGGACCGACACCGCCAGATCTCGAAGAAATTCTTCGGCGTGGTCAGGACAGACTGCGACGTGTGCTGCCCGGCGGTAATCTGGGCGGCCGCGGCTTCGCTCTCATCGTGCTCGGCGTGCTCGTGCTTTGGGGCTTCTCGGGATTTTTCCGGGTCGAACCGGACGAACTCGGCGTCGTGCTCCGCTTTGGCAAGCAAGTGCGCGAAGTGCAACCGGGTTTGAACTACCATCTTCCCTATCCGATCGAGAAAGTGCTCACGCCGAAAGCGTTGCGCATCAACAAGATCGATATCGGCATGCGGATTGTCGACGATCTTCGTCGCGGGGGCACCGCAACGCGTGATGTACCTGAGGAAAGCCTGATGCTGACCGGCGATGAAAACATCGTCGATGTTGATTTCTCGGTGTTGTGGAAAGTTAAGCCGACCGGTGTCGGTGATTACTTGTTCAACATACAGAATCCGGAAGGCACGGTCAAAGCTGTGGCCGAAAGCGCGATGCGCGAAGTAGTCGGCCGATCCGAAATTCAGCCGATCCTGACCGGTGCGCGGCAAACCATCGAGAATGCGGTGCAGGAGTTGATGCAACGGACACTTGATCACTACGGCGCCGGCATTTTGGTGCAGCAGGTTCAATTGCAGAAGGTCGATCCGCCGTCGCAGGTGATCGATGCCTTCCGTGACGTGCAGGCGGCACGCGCCGATCTTGAACGCGCCATCAACGAGGCGCAGACCTACGCTAACCGGGTGGTCCCTGAAGCGCGTGGACGCGTTGCGCAGATCACGCAAGCCGCCGAAGCTTACAAGCAGCAGACTGTCGCCGAAGCGACCGGTCAGACGGCCCGTTTTCTCAAAATCTTTGAGCAATACAAGAAGGCACCCGACGTCACGCGTGAGCGCATGTATCTCGAAACAATGGAGCGCATACTCAGCGGTACCGACAAGATCATCCTGGATTCAGGCGGCGGCGGAAGCAATGTCGTGCCCTTCCTGCCGCTCAACGAACTCACGCGTCCAGCCCAGCCGCGCACCCAGTCACAGACCGGAGGCCGGCAATGAGGCTCAATTTTCTAGGAGGCATTGCCGCTGTATTTATTGCAGCTGCACTGATCGTCGGCTATTCGTCGGTGTTTACGGTCTATCAGACGCAGCAAGCGCTGGTGATCCGGTTGGGTCAACCTGTTCGCGTGATCAGTGAGCCTGGTCTCAACTTCAAGGCTCCGTTTATCGACTCAGTCGTCCACATCGACAAGCGCATCCTTGATTTGGAAGCGCCTCCGCAAGAGGTGATTGCGTCGGATCAGAAGCGGCTGGTGGTCGACGCGTTCGCCCGGTACCGGATCAAAGATCCGCTTCGCTTCTACCAGACCTTGGGTTCGATAAACGGTGCAAATTCGCAGCTGTCCATCCTGCTCAATTCAGCGCTGCGTCGGGTGCTCGGCGAGGTCACATTTAGCCACGTCGTGCGGGATCAGCGTGCCGATCTGATGGCTCGTATTCGCGAACTCGTCGACCACGAAGCCACTGCCTTTGGGATCGAGGTTGTCGACGTTCGAATCCGTCGCGCCGACTTACCGGAGCAAAACAGCCAGGCCGTCTATCAGCGCATGCAGACTGAACGGCAGCGCGAGGCGGCGGAGTTCCGTGCGCAGGGCGCGCAACGGGCGCAGGAGATCCGCTCGCGTGCCGACCGAGAGGTGACCGTGCTCGTGGCCGAGGCAACCTCGAAATCGGAACAGATTCGCGGTGAGGGCGACGCAACGCGCAACCAGATTTTCGCGGATGCTTTCAATCAGGACCGCGATTTCTTCGCGTTCTACCGGTCGATGCAGGCCTACGAGCAGGGGCTCAAGCACAGTGACACCCGCATGCTGCTGAAGCCCGATTCGAACTTCTTCCGCTATTTCACCGACCCCTCCGGAAAACCGCGGGAGAATTCAGGAACGCCGGTTCCTTCGGCTCCGGCGCGATAGCAGCCGCGCCGGGCCCGCATGTCCGATTTCCTGGCCGCGCTTGGACTGGTTTTCGTCATCGAAGGCTTGATCTTCGCGGCATTCCCGGAGTCGGCCAAGCGAGCCATGACCAGCGTGCTGGAAACGCAAGACATCTCGCTCCGTTTAATCGGTATTGGCTCCGCGATTATCGGGTTGATCTTGGTCTGGCTGGTCCGGGGCTGATAGGGAAACTCGGCCTCGCATGGTATTGATTGGCGGTGCCCTTGAATCGCCTGTAAGTCGGGGCCACTCTCTCGAATAGCCTATTCCCAGGAGAACTGACGCCCATGGGCGCAAACGCTTTCTGCCCGAAAACACGCCTCGGTCGGGCCGGCTTGACCGTAACCACGGCAGCAGCCATCGCCCTTCTTGCGATTACGGTTCCAGCGTCCGCGCGCGGACCTGAGGGAATCGCTGATGTGGCGGAGCAGGTCATCGACGCCGTTGTAAACGTTTCAACCAAACAATCGGTTGACCTGCGAAGCGGGGCGATGCCGCAATTGCCGCCAGGGTCGCCATTTGAGGAATTCTTCGAGGAATTTTTCAAGAATCGGCGCGGGCAAAACGGCCAGAACGGCCCAGGACAAAACAATCAGACGCCGACGCCGCGCCGCGTCAATTCGCTGGGGTCGGGTTTCATCATCGACCCGAGCGGACTTGTCGTGACCAACAACCATGTCATTTCCGAAGCCGATGAGGTCAGCGTCATTCTCAACGACGGGACGACATTAAAGGCTGAGGTCGTTGGCCGCGATCAGAAGACCGATCTCGCGCTGCTCAAGGTCACGCCGACCAGGCCGCTGAAGGCGGTCAAGTTCGGAGACAGCGACAGGCTGCGTCTGGGCGAGTGGGTGATCGCGATCGGCAATCCGTTCAGTCTGGGCGGAACGGTGACGGCTGGCATCGTCTCGGCGCGCAACCGCGATATCCAGTCCGGCCCTTACGACAACTACATCCAGACCGATGCCTCGATTAACCGCGGGAATTCCGGCGGGCCGCTGTTCAACCTCAACGGCGAGGTTATCGGCGTCAATACCGCGATCATTTCACCGTCAGGCGGATCGATCGGTATCGGCTTTGCCGTTCCGTCGAAAACGGTGGTTCCTGTCGTCGACCAACTGCGCGAATTCAAAGAGGTGCGGCGCGGCTGGCTCGGTGTCCGTATTCAGCAGGTGAGCGACGAGATCGCCGAGAGTCTGAGCATCAAGCCGGCGCGCGGTGCGCTCGTGGCCGGCATCGATGACAAAGGTCCGGCCAAGCCCGCTGGCATCGAGCCGGGCGATGTGATCGTCAAGTTCGATGGTAAAGACGTCAAGGAAATGCGGGACCTCCCAAAGATCGTTGCCGACACGCCGGTCGGCAAGGACGTCGAGGTTGTCGTCATCCGCAAGGGCAAAGAGGAAAAGAAAACGGTCAAGCTTGGCCGCCTCGAGGATGAGAAGAAGGTCGCCGCCGTGTCGAACGACAAGAAGGACGCGACGCCTGACAGCAAACCCGTGGTGAAGAAGGCGCTCGGCCTCGATCTCGCCAATCTCACCGACGAGCTGCGCAAGAAGCACAACATCAAGGAGAAGGTAAAAGGCGTTGTGATCACCGGTGTTGATGCGAATTCGCCGGCTTCGGAGAAGCGGCTCGCGCCCGGAATGGTCATCGCCGAAGTTCAGCAGCAGCCCGTTTCAAATGCGACCGAGCTGCAGCAGCGGATCGACAAGCTCAAGAAGGACGGCAAAAAGGCCGTCGTGCTACTTGTGGTGTCTCCTGACGGGGATCCGAGCTTCGTCGCGCTGAGCCTCCAGTAGGCTGCGCGGTCACGACTGTACGAATTCGTCCTTGCTGTAACCCTGCACGTAGAGCAAGGCGGTAAGGTCGCAGTGGTCGATGCGCGCGGCCGCAGCGGTTGCGACCTTTGGCTTGGCGTGAAAGGCGACACCGAGCCCGGCCTCTAGAATCATATCGAGATCATTGGCGCCGTCCCCGATCGCGATCGTGTCCGCTTTCGTCAGGCCTAGTTTGGTGCGCAACTCGATAAGGGCAGCCCGCTTTCCGTCGCGCCCGAAAATCGGCTCTGCAACCTTGCCGGCCAGTTTATGGCCGTCAATGAGTGTAAGCGAGTTGGCGCGGCTCTCGTCGAATCCGATCATTGCGGCGATGCGGTCGGTGAAAAGCGTAAATCCGCCCGAGACCATGCAGGTGCGGGCGCCATTTGTGCGCATGGTTGCAATGAGTGTGAGCCCGCCGGGCGTCAACTTGATCCGCCTCTGGATGACCTCCTCGACAACGGAAACCGGCAAGCCTTCCAGCAGTGCCACGCGTTCGCGCAGTGCCGGCTCGAACGCGATCTCGCCGCGCATGGCGCGCTCGGTGATCGCCGCAACGTGGCTTTTCAGGCCAACATAGTCGGCAAGCTCGTCGATGCACTCCTGGCGGATCATCGTGGAGTCCATGTCCGCCAGAAACAGCTTCTTGCGCCGATTGGCTAAGGGCTGCACGACGACGTCGATGCGGTGGGCGAGGGCGCGCAGCTCTGCCGTCAGCGCACTTTGGTCCGGGACATTTTCCGCGCTAAAGGAAATATCGGCAGCATCGGGACCCAGCACCTTCGCCGGGCCCGCCCCCCGTAATACGCGGCGTGCCTGCTCGAGCGCGGAAGGCTGGAGCAAGCCGGAGGCATCTATCAGAGTCGCGACATGAGTCATGCGATGCACAATGCCGGTCGAGCGGTGCTTATTGCAGGGCCGACTGCCAGCGGCAAGTCGGCGCTCGCGCTTGCTGTCGCGGAAAACCTCGGCGGCGTGATCGTCAATGCCGATTCCATGCAGGTTTATCGCGATCTGCGGATCATCACTGCACGGCCAACGGCTGACGACGAGATCCGGGCACCGCATGAATTGTACGGCTTCGTCGATGCAGCGGAGAACTATTCGGTCGGCCGCTGGTGCCGTGACGTCGAAGAAACGCTGCGGGAGATCGGCAAACAAGGACGTGTGCCAATCCTGGTCGGGGGGACCGGACTTTATTTCAAGGCTCTGACGTCCGGTCTCGCCGCCGTTCCGCCAATTCCAGCCGATATTCGCGCCGACGTGCGGGGGCGTCTGCAACAAGAGGGTGCGCCGGCTTTGCATGCCGAGCTTATGCGCCTCGATCCTGCGACCGCGCAGCGCGTCACCGCCAATGATCGGTCGCGCATTTCGCGTGCGCTCGAAGTCGTGCTGGCGACCGGCCGGGCGCTGTCCGATTGGCATCGCGAAGGCTTGCCGCCACTGATTGACCCCGCGCGCGCCGTAAAAGTGTTCATCACCTGCGAGCGCAAGGAATTGGTCCGACGCATCGAGGTGCGTTTCGATGCGATGATAAAATCGACGGCGCTGGATGAAGTGCGCCGGCTGGCCGAGCGCAGGCTCGATCCGGCTTTGCCTGCGATGAAGGCGCACGGCGTGCCGTGGCTGATCCGTCACCTGAATGGTGAAATTTCACGCGAGGAAGCCATCGCTGGCGCGGTGATGGATACGAGGCGTTATGCCAAGCGCCAGCTCACCTGGTTTCGCAACCAGATGAACGACTGGATCTGGGCCGACCCGAATGACGCCCTTTCTGGCATCCGGAGCCACTTTCAGGCCCGTTTTTGATGTGATTTATCTTGACCGGGGGCCGTCCAGTCCCTATAACGCGCGCAATGAAAAGTCGGATGCGGGCCATGATACGCAATATTATTACTGTAGTAAGGGTTCGGACGCTACGATGGCCCTAGAAATGGGGCCCTCGGCGAGCGTCCGGACATGGCCCTCTACGGGCCTTTTTTATTGTGTCCGGGCCGAGAGTGACGAAAGGGAGTGACATGACACGCGAAATGACCGGCGCCGAAATGGTGATCCAGGCGCTTGCCGACCAGGGGGTCGAGCATCTGTTCGGCTATCCGGGCGGGGCGGTGCTGCCGATCTACGACGCCATCTTCGCCAACAACCAGGTTCGTCATGTGCTGGTGCGGCACGAGCAGGGCGCGGTGCACGCGGCGGAAGGTTATGCGCGCTCGACCGGCAAGGTGGGCTGCGTGCTGGTCACCTCGGGCCCCGGTGCGACCAACGCGGTCACCGGCCTCACCGACGCGCTCTGCGATTCAATTCCGATCGTCTGCATCACCGGCCAGGTCCCAACGCACCTGATCGGCAATGACGCCTTCCAGGAATGCGACACGGTCGGCATCACGCGGCCGTGCACGAAATACAATTATCTGGTCAAGCGCATCGAAGATCTGCCGCGCGTTCTGCACGAGGCCTTCCACATTGCCTCGAGCGGCCGCCCCGGCCCCGTCGTTGTCGACATTCCGAAGGACATCCAGTTCGCCAAGGGCATCTATTCCAAGCCGAAGGATTTCCCGCACACCGGCTACAAGCCCAAGCTCAAGGGCGACTTGAACAAGATCAAGCAGGCCATCGATCTGATGGCGCATGCCAAGCGTCCGCTGTTCTACACCGGCGGCGGTGTGGTGAATTCCGGGAAAGCGGCTTGCGATCTGCTGCGCGAACTCGTCAAGCTGACCGGCTACCCGATCACATCAACCCTGATGGGACTCGGTGCATTCCCTGCCGCCGATCCGAAATGGCTCGGTATGCTCGGGATGCACGGCACGCTCGAGGCCAACATGTCGATGCATGATTGCGACGTGATGATCTGCGTCGGCGCACGCTTCGACGATCGCATCACCGGGCGGATCGACGCGTTCTCGCCGGGGTCGAAGAAAATCCACATCGACATCGACCCGTCATCGATCAACAAGAACGTCAAGGTCGACGTGCCGATCGTCGGTGATTGCGCGCATGTGCTCGAAGACATGATCCGCTTGTGGCGTACCAACGCAATTCACCCCGACAAGAAGGCGCTGCAGGCTTGGTGGGCGCAGATCGACAAATGGCGCGAACGGAAATCGCTCGCCTACCGGCAGTCGAAGGACATCATCAAGCCGCAATACGCGATCCAGCGGCTTTACGAGCTGACCAAGGACAAGGACGTCTACATCACCACCGAAGTCGGCCAGCACCAGATGTGGGCGGCCCAGTTCTATGGATTCCAGGAGCCGAACCGCTGGATGACGTCGGGCGGCCTCGGCACCATGGGTTATGGTCTGCCGGCATCGGTGGGCGTGCAGCTCGCCCATCCCAAGTCGCTTGTCATCGATATCGCGGGCGAGGCGTCCGTGCTGATGACGATGCAGGAACTGTCGACGGCGGTGCAGTACCGCCTGCCGGTCAAGATCTTCATTCTGAACAACAATTACATGGGCATGGTGCGGCAGTGGCAGGAATTGCTGCACGGCGGGCGCTACGCGGAAAGCTACAGCGAGGCTTTGCCGGATTTCGTGAAGTTGGCCGAGGCCTATCACGCGCACGGCATCCGCTGCGAGAAGCCGGGCGACCTCGATCGCGCCATCAAGGAAATGATCACCGTCGACAAGCCGGTGCTGTTCGACTGTGTGGTCGATCCCAAGGAAAACTGCTTCCCGATGATCCCGTCGGGGCGAGCGCATAACGAGATGTTGCTCGGTGACGCCGGCGTTGCCGTCGAAGACGCCATCACCGAAGAAGGCAAGGTGATGGTCTGATGAACGCACCCACGACAAGTCACTATCCGGCCGCGCCGACGGCGCAAAAAGCGGAGACGCATACGCTCTCCGTTCTGGTCGACAATGAGCCCGGCGTGCTTGCGCGCGTGATCGGCCTGTTTTCCGGCCGCGGCTATAATATCGAGTCGCTGACCGTGTCGGAGACCGAGCACAGGCAGCACCTCTCGTTGATCACGATCGTCACCACCGGCACGCCGATGGTGATCGAGCAGATCAAGAACCAGCTCGACCGCCTCGTCCCGGTGCATCACGTCGTCGACATGACGCTTGCCGGCGATGCGATCGAGCGCGAGCTCGCAATGGTCAAGGTGAAAGGGAAGGGCGACAATCGCGTCGAAGCTCTGCGGCTCGCCGATGCCTTCCGCGCTCGCGTGATCGACGCCACCACCGAGAGCTTTGTGTTTGAGATCACCGGTGCCAGCGACAAGATCGAGCAGTTCATTGCGTTGATGCTGCCGCTGGGTCTCGTCGAGGTCGCGCGCACGGGTATCGCCGCCATTATGCGCGGCCCGGAAGGAATGTAACGATGGGGCTGACGATCCTTTCGATCCCGTTCATCGCTCTTGGTGTTTTTCTGAAGCCGTATGCGCTGGAGAATTCGCGCTGTATTGGCTTTGCCGGCTTGGGCCCCTATTGCTTCGAGCAGGCATCCAGTATGCCGGAGGTGATCAAATACGGGAGCGTGGCGGTTGGGTTCGCACTCCTCTATGCCGGACGGCTGCAGATAAAACGGCAGCGGGATGGAAAATAATGGAGGCCAGCCCAGGGACTTGCCCCGGCTGCCTGAGCGACCTAGAAGCACCGCGGCGGGGCTATTCCGACATAAAAATCGACCATTAGCCGAACAAAGGGACCACGAGGACCAAGTACCATGCGTGTTTATTACGATCGCGACGCCGACCTGAACCTGATCAAGGGCAAGAAGGTCGCCATCATCGGCTATGGAAGCCAGGGTCACGCCCATGCATTGAACCTGCGCGACAGCGGCGTGAAAGAGGTCGCGGTTGCGTTGCGCAAGACCTCTGCCGGCGTGAAGAAGGCCGAGGGCGAGAAGTTCAAGGTCATGGATGTCGCCGAGGCCGCCAAATGGGCCGACGTGATGATGATGCTCACGCCCGACGAATTGCAGGGCGACATCTATCGCGACTATCTGCACAAGAACATGAAGGATGGTGCGGCGCTGATGTTCGCGCATGGCCTCAACGTGCATTTCAACCTGATCGAGCCGCGCACCGACCTCGACGTGCTGATGATCGCGCCCAAAGGCCCCGGCCACACCGTGCGCTCGGAATATCAGCGTGGCGCCGGCGTGCCGTGTCTGGTCGCGATCCACAAGGACGCCTCGGGCAATGCGCATGATCTCGGCCTGTCTTATGCCTCTGCTATCGGCGGCGGGCGCGCGGGCATCATCGAGACCACGTTCAAGGAAGAGTGCGAAACCGACCTGTTCGGCGAGCAGACCGTGCTCTGCGGTGGTCTCGTCGAGCTGATGAAGGCCGGCTACGAGACGCTGGTCGAAGCTGGTTACGCGCCGGAGATGGCCTATTTCGAGTGCGTGCACGAGGTGAAGCTGATCGTCGACCTCATCTATGAGGGCGGCATCGCCAACATGAATTATTCAGTGTCGAACACCGCCGAGTACGGCGAATACGTCTCCGGCCCGCGCGTGATTACGCCGGAGGTGAAGGCCGAGATGAAGCGCGTTCTCGCCGACATCCAGTCCGGCCGTTTCACCAAGGACTGGATGCTTGAGAACAAGGTCAACCAAACTTCGTTCAAGGCGACGCGAGCCAAGCTTGCCGAGCATCCGATCGAGCAGGTCGGCGCCAAACTGCGCGACATGATGCCGTGGATCAAGCAGCGCGCGCTCGTGGACAAGAGCAGGAACTAGCGCATTCCATTGCATCAACAACCGCGGCCGCCTTCGTTGGGGCGGCCGCTTTTGCTTTTGCTGGCGATCAGGTAGAGCCCGACCTGCGCGGAAGGCAAGAAAGACAGTCAGTTGCGCCTCCGGAAGCGCTCGATGTCCATCAAAGTCCATCCTGTGGCCTTGTTCACGTAGGGCTGCGATCCGTGCCAATTGTGCGGCGTGAAACAAACGGGGTCGATTTCGATTCCCTCGGCGGCCATCTGGTCAATTCGTGATTGCGCCGCCTGCGGACTCTCGGTGCCGTTTACAACAGCGAACGCCCGGAAACGGACGCTATTGCCAAACGCGGCACGGGCGTGCCCCAACAAACGAAAAAATCTTGGCAAATCCTCGAGCAAATTGCACTCGAGCCTGGCGGGCGCCAACCGAACCGGCGCAAGCCGGTCGATGCGCCAATGAAGCTCAGCCTCGTCCACACCGCCAGGTGCGATTCCGCAGACAATGTCCACCAGCTTTTCAGTTTCGCCAAGTCGTTTTGCTACGTCGCAGAAATGCTCTCGTGAAGTCAGCGGAAGCGTGTTGTCCCAGACTTCGATCCGCGGCAATTGAGCCTGTAAGTGATCATGCCATTTCCGGATGAGTTTTGTGACACCCTTTCCGCGAGTGGCGGTTTCGCAATGGGTACATTCGCGCGGGCAAACTCCTTTGGATGTTATGGCGATGCTGGCATCCCACTCGGAAACTAGACCGTAGTCCGGCCTTTCATCGTCCAACAAGATCTCGGAGCGCTCGTCGAAAATATTGACGGCGAACTCTCGCTGTGCGGCCTCACCGAGTTTCCTCGGCAAGACGCCCGTCAATATTGTTCTTGCCCGGGGCCAGTACTCTTTGGCGCTGGCGATGAGCTGGCGCAGGCCGGGCACTTCCCACGAAAACACCGACGTCAGTATGACCGCATGCGGTTCCGGGATTGTCTTATCCAGCACGCCACGATGAAGTGACGGCGAGTAACCGCGTTTGTGCAGAAAGGTGGAAAGTTTCAAGAGATCGAGGGGCGGAACGGGCGAATCCGTCGCCGGTCCTATCAGGAGCACCGGTGGGCCGCTGCCGGTCCGCTCCGGGAAATAGTTTTCAACACGAGACGACATGTCGATCACATTTTGGGACACAGGCGGCACGACGACTTCTCGATAACGGCACTATACCTGAATGGCTTTAGATCGGCTTATTTCAAGCCGACCCGCTTCCCTAACCGCTGCGCTACCTCGTCGAGCGACGTATTTCCATCCGAGGCCTGTGCGTTGGCCTCGCGCATCGCAACGATGTCGATGGTGCCGAGAAGAGGTGTAAGCTTAGCGACAAGCTTGTCGTCATGCGCGCGTCTGGGCGCAAGCAGCAAGATGGCGTCATACGGTGGGATGACGTGCTTGACGTCGTCGAGCACGACAAGATCGTTGGTAGCGATTCGGCCATCGCTAGTATAGGCCGAGATCACGTCAACTTCGCCGCTGGCCGCGGCCTTATACATGAATTCCGGTTGCATTTGCCGCTCGGTGTGGAAGCGGAGGCCGTAGGCGCTGCGCAGCGCCGCCCATTCGGGCCGTGCGAAAAACTCATAGTCGCCGGCAATCGTCAGCGCACCGGCGTGCGCCGCAAGATCTGAGATCGAGCGGATATTCAGTGCTTGCGCTTTCGTGCGCGCCATTGCCAGCGCATAGGCATTCTCGAAGCCAAGGTTGCCGAGCATGCGGATGCTGTGCGTCGTTAGCAGCCAGCGCGACAGTTCGGCGAGCAATTGGTCGTGTGACGGCGTGTCCTTACGCTGCATGCGGTTCGTCCAGATCGTGCCTGAGTAGTCCACCGCAATATCGATCTCGTTCTTGGCAAGTGCATCGAACAGGACGTTGGAGCCTAGTCCCGGCCGGCGCTCGGTGGTGAAGCCGGCTGCCTGAAGGCGCTGCTCGATCAGGGCGGCGAGGATGTATTGCTCCGTGAAAGTCTTTGCGCCGATGACATAGTCCGCCGGCGGCCGTCCAAGACCCGGCATCAGGGCGGCAAGCGTCAGGGCGGAGAGCCCCGCAATGCCAGCAATCGTCCGTGCACTGCTGCGGCGGGTGACGCCGGCCTGCACCAGCGCAAGCAACTGATCGACCGCCAAAGCGAGCAGGGCGGCAGCGACGCAGCCGAAAATCACGAACACCCAGTTCTGCGTCTGCAAACCGGTGAAAATGTAGTTGCCGAGACTTGTCTGGCCGATCGGAGTTGCGAGCGTCGCCGTGCCGATCACCCAGACCGCAGACGTGCGGATGCCGGCCATGATCACCGGCAAAGCCAGCGGCAGCTCGATATCGCGCAGCAACCGCCAGGGCGGCACGCCGACGACGCGGGCGGCCTCGCTCAGGCGGGGATCGACCCCGTTGAGGCCGGTCACGGTGTTGCGAAGCACCGGCAGCATCGAATAAAGCGCCAGTGCCAACACCGCCGGCAGGAAACCAAGAGCTGAGAATCCCTTGCCGAACACGCGCTCGGCCAGGGCGCTGAGCGCCAGCAGCAATGGATAGAACAAGGCCAGCAGCGCGAGCCCCGGAATGGTCTGCACCACGCTGGCCATCGCCAGCAGGGCCCCGCGAAGAACCGGCCGATGTCTTGACGCGATGGCGACCGGCAGGCTGATGCCGAGCCCGATGGCAAGCGCGGTGAGGCTCACCAGCACATGGCTGCCGAGATAGTCGGGCAGGCGCGACCATGCCTCGGCAAGACGGGCGTCGAAGGCCATGCGGGCGATGATGGCATGCACGGCGCAATGGCGGAACCGGCCATTTCCTGAGTTGGCCGGTCCATCCCCTTGGTTAAATTTACGAAATTTCTGCCGTACCGCTGCCCGCCGCTTGCAATGACAGTTTGATTACAGTCTTATGACGCCGGGCCGTGCGCTGGAGACCAAAAGAGGATCGCAGCCGGGCAGGGCCGCTTAGGACATGTTGTCTGCCGCGTCCGCACTGTTCAGTCGCCTCGCGCCCGCCGAAGGGATTTCGCGCCGCGAGGCGTTGGCATTATCGCTGGTCGCGCTGCTCCACGTTGCCGCACTCGTCATCATGGTGGCGACTGAGGTCGACCTCGTCGCGAAAGTCGCCTTTCTGCTCGCCTGGGCCTTTTTGAATTTTGTCTGCCTCGCGATTGTGCGCCGACCCATTGCCTCTGGCCTCATCTCCCTTTCGTTCATCGTACTGCTCATCCTGCTCTCGCAGTTCAAGCACGAGAAGCTCTGGATGACAGTCGATTTCGTCGACCTGATGATCATCGACCGCGACACCTCTGCCTTCCTGCTGGCGGTGATCCCGGGACTGCGCGCGCAGCTGGCGTTCGCCGGCTTCGTCTTGGCGATGCTGCTGGCGATCGCCTGGCGGCTCGACCCGCTGCGCATGCGGCTGCGCGTGAGCGCGCTCGGCGGAACATCCTGCCTGGCCGCGCTCACGGTGCTGTCGCTTTCGTTCCCGACCGATCTCTACGAAGATTTCTTCGGCCAGAACTACGTATCGAAATTCGCGCGCACCGGCGTCGAGGCGATGCACGAGTTGATCACGCATGGCTATCTTGACTCGCGCTCGGCTACAGCCGAGCAGTTGAAGGTACCGCCTGTTGCCGCCTGTGCGCCGACGCGCAAGCTGCCCCATATTATTCTGCTGCACGATGAGTCGAACTTCGACATCACCGCCATCCCTGGCGTCAACGTGCCGCCCGGCTACAAGAACCATTTCCGCTCGTTCGACGGCAAAGCCCGCAAGCTGATCGTCGAAGGCAACGGCGGCCCGAGCTGGTTCACGGAATACAACGTGCTCACCGGCCTGTCGGCGCAATCCTACGGGCGCTTCGCGACCTCGGTCACGCGCATTGCCGCCGGCCGTGTCGGGCGCGGACTGCCCGCTTCGCTGGCACATTGCGGTTACAAGACGTTCAGCCTCTATCCGTTCTACGGCGCCTTCTTGAGCTCGCGCGGCTTTCAGACCACGACCGGCATCGGCCGCTATCTCGATATGACCGATCTCGGCACCAAGAATTTCGAGCGCGACAGCTTCTATTTCAACCAGGCGGAAAAAATCATCGCGCGCGAGCGCGGGCACGGGCCGCTCTTCCTCTACGTCTATACCGTCGCCAACCATTTTCCCTGGGACATCCGGCTGCGGCCCGAGCTGACGCCGAACTGGCGCGATCTCGGCAACGTGTCCAATGTCGACGAATATGTGCGCCGCCAGGGCATGACCGCGCAGGATTATGCGGCGCTGCTCGGTCGCCTGAAGCACGACTTTCCGTCCGAATCCTTCCTGATCGTGCGTTACGGTGACCACCAGCCGGAATTCGCGCATCTCATGATCGATCCGGGCCTCAGCGATGGCGCGCGGGCGCGCCAGATAAAGGCGCGCGACCCGCGCTACTTCACGAGCTACTACGCGATCGACGCGGTGAACTTCAAACCGGCCGACATGTCATCGGCGCTGCCGACTTTGGAGGCGCCCTATCTGCCGCTGCTGGTGCAGGAGGCGGCGGGCGTTCCACTCGATCCGTCCTTCGCCGAGCAGAAGAAAATTCTGCAACGCTGCCACGGCGCGTTTTTCAGCTGTGCCGGCGGCGAGGAGGCGCGCCGGTTCAACCGCCTGCTGATCGAGGCGGGGCTGATCAAGGGGTTGTAGACCGGCCGCCTTTGCAAGCCTGCGCGGGCCGGATAGGTTGCCCTCAATAAAAACGAGGCGGGGAGGAGCGGCATGGCGGGTGCCACGGCCGTCGCATCGAAAAATGCTGGCGCGGCGGTCGCGTTGACCGATGTGGTCGTTTCATTCCGCGTCGCCGTCGGCACCTACACGGCGGTCGATCGTGCAACGCTGAACGTGGGCGATGGCGAGTTCGTCGCGATCGTCGGCCCGACCGGTTGCGGCAAGTCGACACTGCTCAACATCGCCGCCGGTCTGCTCGCGCCCGCCGCGGGCAGCGTGAACGTCTTCGGCTCACCGCTCGGCGCGCTCAACCGCCAGGCCGGTTACCTGTTCCAGGCCGATGCGCTGTTTCCCTGGAAGACCGCGATCGACAACGTGGCGATCGGGCTCGAGATCACCGGTACGCCGGCCGATGAAGCGCGCGGCCGGGCGCAGGATTGGCTCACGCGCGTCGGCCTCGGCGCCTTCGCCGACCGCTATCCGCACATGCTGTCCGGCGGGCAGCGCAAGCGCGTCGGTCTCGCGCAGGTGCTCATCCGCGATCCGAAAATCCTTCTCATGGATGAGCCGTTCGGCCCGCTCGATGCGCAGACGCGGCAGATCATGGGTAACCTTTTGCTCGACCTTTGGACCGCCGACCGCAAGGCCGTGCTTTTCGTGACGCACGACCTGGAGGAGGCGATCGCGCTTTCCGACCGCGTGGTGATCATGTCCGCCGGACCGGCCGCGCGCATCATCGGCGACTGGAACGTGCCGATCGCGCGTCCACGCGACATTGCCGAGATCAAGCTCGATCCCGGCTTCGTCGCGCTGCACCGGGAGATCTGGCAGAAGCTCAAGGCCGAGGTCATCAAAGGCTATGCGCAAAGCGAGGCCGTATGAGCATGGAATTTCGCTTGAACGTCGTTGTTAACAACACTGCCAAAGCAAAAAGGGAGGATTCGATATGAAGACACTGACTTTGTCCGCCGCCTTGCTCGCTTTGCTAAGCACGGCCGCCTTCGCCGCCGATCCATTCACGCTGACCTCGTCCAACTTCAAGGACAACACGATGATGGACGCCAAGCACGCCGGTGCCATCAAGACCAATCCGAACTGCATTGGCCAGAACGTGTCGCCCCAACTGACGTGGAAGAACACGCCGGCCGCGGCCAAGAGCCTGGTGCTGGTGATGTCGGATTGGGAAGGGCAGAGCGGACTCGGCTCGCATCATCTGCTCGCCTACAACATCAAGCCGGACGTGACCGGTTTTGCCGAGGGCGAGCTCGGCACGCCGTCCGACAAGTTCACCGGCGGCAAGGAGACCGCGGGCACGACCGTTTACCGTGGGCCGTGCACGCCGCCGAACACCGGAATCCATCATTACATCTTCACGGTCATCGCGACGGATCTCGAGCCGGGTGCGCTGCCGCCCGCGCTGACCCGTGACGAGCTATGGGAGAAGCTCAAAGGGCACGCCAAGGGCGTCGCCGGACTCGTCGGGCTGTTCGGGCGGCCATAAAGGCGTCATGGCCCAGATCAAGCTCACGTCGCTGCAGATCCTGGTCGCGATCCTCGCGGTCGCGCTCTGGTATGTGCTCACGACCTATCCGGTGTTCGGGAAGATGTTGCTGCCGCCGTTCTTCTTCTCGAACCCGGTCGACGTGGCGCACCAGATCTTCGTCTGGTTCGCCACCGGCGTGATCTGGAAGCATCTCTGGGTGACACTGATCGAGTCGATCCTTGCCTTCGTGATCGGCTCGATCAGCGGCGTGCTGGTCGGCTTCTGGTTCGCACGCCAGCCGCGCACGGCGGCGGTGTTCGATCCTTACGTGAAGGCGGTCAACGCGCTGCCGCGCGTCGTGCTCGCGCCCATTTTCACGCTCTGGCTCGGACTCGGCATCTGGTCGAAAGTCGCGCTCGGCGTCACGTTGGTGTTCTTCATCGTCTTCTTCAACGTGTATCAGGGCGTGAAGGAAGTCAGCCCGACTGTGCTCGCCAATGCCCGCATGCTCGGCATGAGCGAGCAGCAGCTGATGCGCCATGTTTATTGGCCGTCGGCGCTGTCCTGGATGTTCTCCTCGCTGCATACCTCGGTGGGATTTGCCGTGGTGGGCGCGGTGGTGGGCGAATATTTGGGTGCGGCCGCCGGGCTTGGGTACCTGATTCAGCAGGCGGAAGGCGTGTTCGACGTGGCGGGCGTTTTCGCCGGCATGTTCGTGCTGGCGGCCTTCGTGCTCGTCATCGACATGATCGTCACCGTGGTCGAGAAGCGCCTGCTGGTCTGGCGGCCCGCGACCGCCGATGCCAGGCCCTAGCCACCGCCTGCCCGCTGGCTTATCGTCCGGGCCGAATTGGCCTTCTGAAAAGGCCCGCACACAAAAAGGAAAGGGAGGATGTCATGCCCGTGGTTTTGAGACGGTTCGGCGTGGCCTTGGCGGCGCTCGTTTTGTCGAGCGGTCTTGCGCTCGCGCAGTCGAAGGTGACGCTTGCGGTCGGTGGCGGCTCCTGCCTCTGCTATTTGCCGACGATGCTCGCGCACGCGCTCGGCGAATACGAGAAGGCCGGCGTCAATGTCGAGATCGTCGACTTCAAGGGCGGCTCGGAATCGCTCAAGGCCGTGATCGGCGGCAGCGCCGACGTGGTGTCCGGTTATTTCGACCACTGCGTCAATCTCGCCGCCAAGGGCCAGCACCTGCAGGCCTTCGTGGTCTATGACCGGTTCCCCGGCTTCGCGCTGGTGGTGTCGCCGAAGCACGCATCCGAGATCAATTCGATCAAGGACCTCGCCAACAAGAAAATCGGCGTCAGCGCCCCCGGCTCCTCCACCGACTTCTTTCTAAAATTCATCCTGAAGAAGAACGGCGTCGACCCGAACTCTGTCGGCGTCATCGGTGTCGGCCTCGGCGCGACCGCCGTTGCCGCGATGGAGCAGGGCACGATCGATGCCGCCATCATGCTCGACCCCGCGGTCACCATCCTGCAGGGCCAGGACAAGAATCTGAAGATCCTCAGCGACACGCGCTCGCAGAAGGACACCCTGGCGGTGTTCGGCGGCGAATACCCGGGTGGCGCGCTCTACACCAGGGCGGAGTGGATCGCCGCGCATCCAAAGGAAGTGCAGGCGATGACCAATGCCATCGTCAACACGCTCAAGTGGATCCACTCGCACACGCCGGAAGAGATCGCCGACAAGATGCCGGCCAATCTCGTCGGCAAGGACAAGGCCCTCTACGTGACCGCGCTCAAGAACACGCTTGCGATGTACTCGGAGACCGGCCGCATGGATCCGAAGGGTGCCGAAGCGGTGCTCGCGGTGTTCAGCCTGTCCTCGCCCGATGTGGCCAAGGCCAATATCGACCTGTCGAAGACCTATACGAATACTTATGTCGACGCGGCCAACAAGAAGATGGGGATGAAGTAGAGCCTTCGTTCGAACGACGTCGCGTTCTTGATACATCATGGCCGGGTCACTCCCGGCCATGATGTTTTTAAGGTGTGCGGAGGAGGTCCGCGCACGACAAATTGGGGTATAAGTCGCCTGTCATGAATATCCTCTCCATCCAATCGCATGTGGCCTTCGGGCACGTCGGCAATGCCGCCGCCACGTTCCCGCTGCAACGGTTGGGCATCGAGGTCTGGCCGATCCACACCGTGCAGTTCTCCAACCACACCGGCTACGGCAGCTGGAAGGGCCGTGTTTTCGACGCCGACATGATCCGCGAGGTGATGGCCGGGATCGAGGCGCGCGGCGTGCTGGGCGAATGCAACGGTGTGCTCTCGGGCTATATGGGCGCGGCCGATATCGGCTCAGCCATTCTCGATGCGGTCTCAACCCTCAAGCGCGCCAATCCGGCGGCCAGATATTGCTGCGACCCGGTGATCGGCGACGTCGGGCGCGGCATTTTTGTGCGCGAGGGCATTCCCGAATTCATGCGCGAGAAAGCCGTGCCCGCAGCCGATATCGTCACGCCCAACCAGTTCGAACTCGATTATCTCAGCAAGCGTCAAAGCGGTACCTTGCGCGCGGCGTGCGATGCGGTCAAAGCGGTGCACGATCTTGGCCCGCGCACGATCCTCGTCACCTCGCTGCACACCGACGACACGCCCGCAGACTGCATCGACATGCTGGCGTCGGACGACAGCGGCCGCTTCATCGTGCGCACGCCGAAACTGCCGCTGACGATCAATGGCGCCGGCGATGCGGTCGCCGCGCTGTTCTTCGCTCACTATTTGCGCAGCGGGAAACTCGCCGAAGCGTTGTCGCGCGCGGCCTCCAGCATCTTCGGCGTGCTGGCAAAGACGGCGGAAAGCGGCGCGCGCGAGATCCAGCTGATCGCGGCGCAGGACCAGATCGTCAAGCCGAACCGAATTTTCGTACCGCAGGTGCTCGGGTCTATTGGCGCCGAAACCGATGCCCCGGCGATCGCGCCCTCGGAGGCGCCGCCGCTATCGCACGACGATCATGCGGCCGGGCCGCGTGGCGTGCCGTCGGTCTTTCATGTCGACCGGCTCGATCTGTCATTCACACCACGGCCCTGGGCCTGGGCGGACAAGCACCGGGCCGAGATCGACGCCTGGTTCGCCGACATGCGGCGCAAGCAGCCCGCGCTGTGGAACGGCCGCGTGCTGCTGATGCATCATCAGGTAATCGAGCACGGCGTGCTGCGCGGAGAATTTCTCGAGACCGACTACGCCAGCTTTATTGCCTGGAAGCGCCGGGGCCACCCGCCCGCCCAGGTGCGCGATTGCTTCAGCGCCGCGGCGGTCCAGAGCTCCGATGACGCATTCCTCCTCGGTGTCATGGGCTCGCACACGTTCAATGCCGGCAAGGTCTATTTCCCCTGCGGCACACCCGATGCGAATGACATTATTGATGGCAAGGTTGATTTCGAGCACAGCGTGCGGCGCGAGCTTTTCGAGGAGACCGGCCTGGCGATGGATGATTTCACGCCCGAGCCGGGCTGGACCATGGTCGTCGACGGCTCGCTGATCGGGCAGATCAAGGTGCTGCGCGCGCGCGAATCCGCCAAAGCCCTGCACGCGCGGATCCTGGGGTTTCTCGCGCGCGAGAAGAAACCCGAGCTCGCCGATATCCGCGTGGTCTACGGGCCCGGCGATTTCGACCAGGCCATGCCGCGCTTCGTCACGGCGTTTCTGGCCTCTCGCTTTGCCACCCAGCCGCTCAGGGCGGCGCGGTAGCCGCAACCGGCCAACATTTCTGACCTATCGCGATCTCCTGATTTGTCGCGCTTGATTTACGCCGAGCGTTTCCGCTACAAGCGGCCTCCCGGTTAACGCGGGCTTTACCGAAGTCCGTCAGATTGACCGGTGACGCGAGCAAGAGTCAGGGACCAAAGGACAACAATGTCCACGCGCTACGATATCAGCGCGACCGAGCGGACGGCGGGTAACGCCGGCGCCGCGGCTTCCCTCATTCTGGGCACGCTCCTTCTCCTTATCCGCCCCTGAGGGCCGGCTGGGCATATGTGCCTGGGCACTCGGGGGAACCGCGATAAACCCTTAAGAGCGCCCGCAACGGCGCATTCGAATTGAGAAGGAATTGAGCCAATGACTGCCCAGACAAAGTCCGAGAAGGACCGCGTCGTCATCTTCGACACCACCTTGCGCGACGGCGAGCAATGTCCCGGCGCGACCATGACGCATGAAGAGAAGCTTGAGGTCGCCGAGCTTCTCGACGCCATGGGCGTCGACATCATCGAGGCCGGCTTTCCGATCGCCTCCGATGGCGATTTTGCCGCCGTGCACGAGATCGCCAAGCGTGCGAAGAATTCCGTGATCTGCGGCCTCTCGCGCGCCGCGTTCAAGGACATCGATCGCTGCGCCGAGGCGATCAAGCCGGCGAAACGAAAGCGCATCCACACCTTCATCTCCACCTCGCCGGTGCATATGAAATACAAGCTCCAGAAAGAGCCGCACGAGGTCTACGAGATGGTGGTTGCGCAGGTCGCGCGCGCGCGCAGCCACACCGACGACGTTGAGTGGTCGGCGGAAGATGCAACCCGGACCGAGCAGGATTTCCTCTGCCGCTGCGTGGAGGCCGCCATCAATGCCGGCGCCACCACCATCAACATCCCCGACACCGTCGGCTACACGGTGCCGGAGGAATATTTTGCGCTGATCGAGATGTTGCACACGCGCGTGCCCAATGCCGACAAAGCGCGCTTCTCGACGCACTGCCACAACGACCTCGGTATGGCGGTCGCCAATTCGCTCGCCGGCGTGAAGGCGGGCGCGCGCCAGATCGAGTGCACCATCAACGGCATCGGCGAGCGCGCCGGCAACGCCGCGCTCGAAGAAATCGTGATGGCGATGAAGACCCGCAACGACGTGCTGCCGTTCTGGACCGGCATCCAGGCGACGATGCTCACGCGCGCCTCCAAGCTCGTCGCAGCGGCGACCTCGTTCCCGGTGCAGTACAACAAGGCGATCGTCGGCCGTAATGCCTTCGCACATGAGAGCGGCATCCATCAGGACGGCATGCTAAAGAATGCGCAGACCTACGAGATCATGACGCCCGAGAGCGTCGGCGTGAAGCAGACCTCTCTGGTGATGGGCAAGCATTCCGGCCGCCATGCTTTCGTCCACAAGCTGGAGGAGCTCGGCTACCAGCTCGCCGGCAACCAGCTTGAAGATGCCTTTGTGCGCTTCAAGGCGCTCGCCGACCGCAAGAAGCAGATCTTCGACGAGGACATCGAGGCCCTGGTCGACGAGGAGATCGCGCACGCGCACGACCGCATCAAGGTGCTGTCGCTCACCGTGATCGCCGGCACCATGGGGCCGCAGACGGCCACGCTCACGCTCGATATCGACGGCGAGCACGTGACCACGCAGTCGACCGGCAACGGCCCGGTGGATGCGATCTTCAGGGCAATCCGCGCGCTGGTGCCGCACGAGGCGACGCTCGAGCTCTACCAGGTGCACGCGGTGACCGGCGGCACCGATGCGCAGGCTGAAGTGTCGGTACGGCTCGCGGAAGCGGGGCGCTCGTTTACGGCCAAGGGCGCCGATCCCGACACGCTCGTTGCGTCGGCGAAAGCCTATCTCGGCGCACTCAACAAGCTGATGTCGAAGCGCGGCAAGACGTCCTCGGTCGAACGGCGGATTCACTCCACCGATGTTGGGTAATAGGCTCCAATTTAATAAAAGCCGTCAGGCCGGCATTGTCCGGGCCTGACGGCCTGATTCGCATGCGAAACGGAGGGAAATTAGTGTTAAATCACGTTCGCGCTCGAAATCCGGTCACGAAACCCGTATTTCGTTCCATCAGGAACCCGAAAAATCACATTTTGTCCGCATTTCACTCGCTTTAGCGACGGATTTGAAAGGTACTTGCGGTCACCTTCCGACATGGAATTCGTAGGGGATTTGATCGAAATGAAGATGATTGTACGCGCGGGCGTTTTCGCGCTCGCGGCTCTCGGTTTGTTGTCCGTTGTTCCGGCCGCGCGCGCGGACGAGGTGGTGATGACCACTGCGTCGGCGCCGCATAATGCCACAGCGGGCCATACCGCGACGATTGACATCGCGCGCATCAAGAGCGCGCTGCAACTCACGCCGGCCCAGGAGCGCCATTGGGCGCCGGTTGAAGCCGCGTTGCGCGAGCTCGCGCAACGTCAGGAGCGTGATGCGAATGACGGACTGGTGCGCCGCGTCAGCAAGCGTGTCGTGCAGATTGCGCTCAACAGCGCGACCGTTCACCGGCTTGTCGCTGCGGCTCGCCCGCTCGTCAAAACCTTTGACGAGCACCAGATGCAGACCGCGCATGGCCTCGCCCAGGAAATGGGTCTTGGGCCCGTTGTGGCGGCGCTGAAATAACTATCGAACTCAGCACCAATTCTGTCATGGCCGGCTTTATGCCGGCCATTTCGTTTCGTCTGGTCATTCCGGATTCGCGCCCATAGCGCGTCGAAGACGCGCGTAAATGCGCTTATGGGCACGCCCCGGAATGACGATCTCCCCAAGTGGCGCATTGCCGCATACGCCTTAAGTCGATGTCCGCACGCCCGTTCCGCCTTAACCAGCGCGCCCATCCTCCACTTGAAGGATGGCCAGATAAGTGCGAACGTCTGCGTCGGAAAAACAAGGCAAAAACCGGTCCTGGACGGTCAAATCCGGCCGTCTTGAAAGATCAAATATCTGCCAATCGTGCAGAACGCCTCTCGCGGGGTTTGTACGGTCAGGACAGCGGTCACGGAACCGAACCGTTCAATGGAACCGGTTTCGACCAAGGTTTAACCGGAGGAAGACGCTAATGCGCAAATGGATTCTCGCGGCGGCTGCGGCCGCTATTTTCGTGGCTCCCGGCATTGCAAGCGCGCAAGCGCCGATCGTGATCAAGTTCAGCCATGTGGTTGCGCCGAACACGCCAAAGGGCAAGGGCGCCGACAAGTTCAAGGAACTCGCTGAGAAATACACCAACGGCAAAGTGAAGGTTGAGGTCTATCCGAACTCGACCCTCTACAAGGACAAGGAAGAGCTCGAGGCGCTGCAGCTCGGCGCCGTGCAGATGCTCGCGCCGTCGAACTCCAAGTTCGGCCCGATGGGCATCAAGGACTTCGAAGTGTTCGATCTGCCGTTCATTATTCCGAACCTGGCATCGCTGCGAAAGGTGACCGAAGGCCCACTCGGCACAAAGATGCTCAAGCTGCTGGAGCCCAAGGGCATGATCGGTCTGGCCTATTGGGACAACGGCTTCAAGCAGATGAGCGCCAACAGGCCGCTGCGCATGCCGGAAGACTACAAGGGTCTCAAGTTCCGCATTCAGTCATCCAAGGTGCTTGAAGCCCAGTTCCGCCTGCTTGGCGCGATCCCGCAGGTGATGGCGTTCTCGGAAGTCTATCAGGCGCTGCAGACCGGCGTCGTGGACGGCCAGGAAAACACGCCATCGAACATCTACACCCAGAAATTCCATGAAGTGCAGAAGTACACGACGCTGACCAATCACGGCTATATCGGCTATGTCGTCGTCGTGAACAAGAAATTCTGGGATGACCTGCCGGCCGATGTCCGCAGTCAGCTCGACAAGGCGATGAAGGAGTCGACCGCTTACGCCAACAAGATCTCCGAGTCGGAGAATGCGGAAGCGCTGGACGACATCAAGAAGTCGGGCAAGACGCAGGTCATCGTTCCGACCGGCGCCGAGATGGCGGCGATGCAACGGGCCATGGACCCGCTCTATCAGGACATGGCCGCCCGCGTCGGCAAGCAGCTGATCGACGACGTCCGCAAGACGGCGCAGGGTGTCACCAACTAGAATAAGAATGGCGGGCCTCGGCGGAATGCCGGGGCCCGTTTTCTTTCCAGGGGTAGGGGATTGCAGTGTCTAGCGATGCGCGGCGGCCGTGGGGACGGCAGCCGTTGGCAAACAGCGAATTGCCGCCTGCGGTTTCCCGCCAGCCCCAGATGCGTGTGCAAACGCCTGCCCAAGCGTATCTCGAAGCGCGCGAGGCGTAAGTGATCCTGCGAATTCTCGACCGGCTCGAGGAGTTCCTCATCGCCACCCTGATCGCGGGGGCGACTTTGATCATTTTCGTCGCCGTCGTGCAACGCTACGCGGTCGGCATCTCCTGGCTCTATCCGATTTTCTACCACATCAACCTGACCTGGGCGCAGGAGGTCTGCATCTACATGTTCGTCTGGATGGCGAAGTTCGGCGCCGCCTATGGCGTGCGCACCGGCATCCACGTCGGCGTCGACGTTCTGGTCAACATGCTGCAGCCGAAGTGGCGCACCAAGGTCGTGCTGTTCAGCCTGCTCGCCGGAGCGTTCTTCACCTTCGTCGTCGGCACGATGGGCGCGAAGTTTGTGGTCGAGCTTTACCCGACCGGCCAGGTCTCGCCCGACTTGGAATTTCCACGCTGGATCATCTTCCTCTGCGTGCCGCTTGGCTCTTATTTGATGTGCTTCCGCTTCCTGCAGGTCGCCTGGACGTTCTTCTGGAGGGGCGAGCTGCCCCACCACGATCCAGGCCATGTCGAGGGCGTGGATGAGGGCGCTGCCTTGCCCGGAGGCGCCGCGCGATGAACAGCGCCCTGATCTTCGGCCTGCTGATCGTGTTGATGCTGACCGGCATGCCGATCTCGATCGCGCTCGGCCTCACGGTGCTCAGCTATCTCTTCGTGCTCACCACGGTGCCGATCGAGGCGGTGGCGCTCAAGCTCTTTACCGGCATCGAGAGCTTCGAGATCATGGCGATCCCGTTCTTCATTCTGGCCGGCAACTTCCTCACCCATGGCGGCGTTGCGCGCCGGATGATCCGCTTTGCGGCCTCGCTGATCGGCCACTGGTATGGCGGCCTCGGACTTGCCGGCGTGATGGCCTGCGCCCTGTTTGCCGCGGTGTCCGGCTCCTCGCCGGCAACCGTCGTCGCCATCGGCTCCATCATTTTGCCGGCGATGGTGGCGCAGGGCTATCCGAAGCGCTTCGGCGCCGGCGTGATCGCGACCTCCGGCGCGCTCGGCATTCTGATCCCACCCTCGATCGTGATGGTGCTTTACGCGGTCGCGACCGGCGGCAGCGTCGCGATCGATCCGGAGGGCAAGCGCGTGCTCTCGGCCTCGGTCGCGCAGCTGTTCATGGCCGGCGTCATCCCCGGCCTGATCCTCGCCAGCATGCTTGGCGCCACCACCTTCTATCGCGCATGGAAGAACAATTACCCGCGCATGCCGCGCGCGAGCTGGGGCGAGACGCTCACCGCCTTCCGCGAGTCGATCTGGGGCCTTGCTCTGATCGCGATCGTGCTTGGCGGCATCTACACCGGCGCCTTCACGCCGACAGAGGCCGCCGCCATGAGCGCGGTCTATGCCTTCGTGATCGCGGTCTTCGTCTACCGCGACATGAAGCTCAAGGATGTGCCGCGCGTGCTGCTTTCCTCGGCGAACATGAGCGCGATGATCCTCTACATCATCACCAACGCGGTGATGTTCTCGTTCCTGATGACCAGCGAGCAGATCCCGCAGGCCATCACGGCCTGGATGAACACCGCCGGCATCGGCTGGGTCGAGTTCCTGCTCTTCGTCAATCTCATCCTCCTGCTGGCCGGCAATGTGATGGAGCCGTCGTCAATCGTGCTCATTACCGCGCCAATTCTGTTTCCGGTGGCGGTGAGCCTCGGCATCAACCCGATCCACCTCGGCATCCTGATGACGGTGAACATGGAGGTCGGGCTCTGCCATCCGCCGGTGGGCTTGAACCTTTACGTCGCGTCCGGCATCGCGCGCATGGGCATCACCGAGCTCACCATCGCGACGTTCCCGTGGCTGGTGACGATGCTTATCTTCCTCGTCATCGTCACTTACGTGCCGGAACTCTCGCTCTGGCTCCCGCGCATGCTCGGGATGTTGTGAGCGACGACGTTAACAACTGCGCGTCCCGGAATGACGCAGTGAAACCAACCTGAACGCCCGTAAATCTACATTGCGCGCGGTTAATCTCTGTCCAAACTTTAACTTGATAAGGCGAAGGCGCGTGCTCTCATTGACGCATCAGGTTTGCCATTGGAGGTTGACCATGTTGAAGACGTTCCTAGCCGGCGCGACCGCGCTTGCGATTGCCGGCGGCGCGTATGCCTACGCGCAACAGTCGAGCACCGTCGGCGCTGGCGGAGAGTTCCAGCGCGTGCGTCACTCGCGCATCAGCGCCGAGGACATTAGCGCCTTCGGCGATGCGCGCATCGCCGCGCTGCATGCGGGTCTCAAGCTGACCGCCGAGCAGGAGAAGCTCTGGCCGCCGGTCGAGGCCGCGCTGCGCGATCTCGCCAAGCAGCGCTCCGAGCGTTTCGCGGCGCGCGCCAATGCCGACCGCCCGAAGGATCCGATCGAGCGCATGAACCTGCGCGCGGACGTGATGGGCCAGCGCGCGGCCGGGCTCAAGAAGCTCGCCGATGCGGCGGGTCCGCTCTACAAGAGCCTCGATGACGGCCAGAAGCGCCGCTTCGCGCTGCTTGCACGCCTCGACCGCGGCCAAATGCGCGCTCACCACGGGCATCATCACGGCCCGCGCGGCGGCATGATGGATAACGACGGCGGCCGGTAAGCCGTCGCAACGGAAGTGGACGCTGGCCAACGCGGTCTCCCCGAACGCGCGCCGCCGTCCGAGAAGCCGCCGGCTGAGGCACCCGGCGGCTTTTCTTTTTGCCGTTATTGCCGGCCCATGGTGACTTTCTAAGCATGCCCCAGGGGCGAAAACGCCCGCCGATGGGCGCATAGCGGCTATCCAGCGCCCATCCAGCACCCATGGCCTTCCGGCATGCTAGTCTAGGCGTTCGTGTCGCGTATCCTGAGTGTCGACAGATGCTCTATTCCACTGCCTCTAAACCGGCACAGCGCTGGATGAATTCGGTGGGCCTGACCGTTGCGGTCGCCATCGCTTATTTCCTGGCGGCGCGCCTCAGTCTGCTCCTTCTCACGAAACCCGATGGCGTCGCCGTTTTCTGGCCAGCCGCGGGGGTTTCGTCCGGCGTGTTGATTGCTCTTGGGCCGCGAGCCTTGTTGCCCGCGATCGCCGGCACGATGGCCGCAACCGTCACGGCCAATCTTTTCGGCGATCGTAACATCCTGAGCGCCATCGTTTTCGCCGTGAGCAACGCGCTCGAAGCAGGGCTTGTGGCCGCTCTCATCGAACGCTATTTGGGCCCGTTGTTCAGCCTGGACCGGCTGCGTAACGTCATCGGACTGCTCGCGGCGACGGTCGTCGCAACTGCCGTTTCGGGGATCGTTGGAGCATTGGGTTTCGGGTTATTCCACAGTTCGACCGCATCTTTTCTGACTGTCTGGCACCATTGGTTTCTGTCCGATGCACTTGGCATTGTCACGGTTGCGCCGCTCCTGATCGGGCTCGGTGCCGCAGTGCGCGACCGGCCACCGCACAATGAAATCAGCGAAGGCGCCGCGATGTTGGTCCTGCTCCTCATCGCGAGCGGAATCATTGTTTTGTTGCCGCGGGAGCCATGGATGGCGGTGCTGCCAGCCGGGTTGTTCTTTCCGTTGTTGTTGTGGGTGACGGCACGCTGCAGACCGGTCTTCGCCGCGGCCGCCGCATTCATCGTGGCGCTGACCGTTGTTTGGACGACAACGTTCGACATCGGTATTCTCGGCGATCCAACCCTTCCGGCTGCGCAGCGAATACTGGTTGCTCAGGCGAGTATCCTGACAGCCTCGTTCTGCGCATTGGTTCTCGCGGCGTTGTTCGCAGAGCGAAAGGCGCACGAGGTTAGCCTCGCTCGCTCGAACCTGATGCTGGAGCGCGAGCGGGACAACAAGTTGATGAACATGCAGGCGGTGACGGCCGCGATGGCTCACGAGCTCAAGCAGCCCCTGACGGCAATCTCGGCAAACAGCGAGGCCGTGCAGCTGGTTCTCAATCACACAAAGCCCGATCGCCATGCAATGAGCTCGGCTTTGGACAGCATCGTCGAGGATAGTCACCGCGCCGGCCGGATATTGAACGACATTCGCGCGCTGTTTTTAAAAACCGATAGCGAGCACGAGCCTGTCGATGTGAATGAAATTGCTTCGGGCGTCCTGCGCCTTCTGCACGAAGAGCTGAAGGCTCATGGTGTCGTGGCGCGCGTCGAACTGGCATCCGATTTGCCGCGCGTCACGGGCCATAAGGGCCAATTGCAGGAGGTGCTGGTCAATTTGCTGCAGAATGCCATTGAAGCGATGGACACCGTCAGGGCAGGCCGCAGGAGATTGTGGCTGAAAACCGAGCGGCATGGCGACGATGCCATTGTTGTTGAGGTCAAGGACTCGGGACCGGGGATCAATCCGGCAAATCTCAACGGCATATTCGATGCATTTTTCACGACAAAATCCCACGGGACCGGATTGGGATTGGCCATTTGCCGCATGATTATCGAGCGTCATGGCGGGCAATTGTCCGCGTCGTCGGACGGTGCACACGGCGCGCTATTGATGTTCGTTCTGCCCGCGCACAGGGGCTAGCACGAGACCACGGCGAGTCAGCGGCCAAAAATTGATTTCTTAAGGAGCTGCCGCGAATACCAATGGGAAGCGCGGGCTCAAATCCGCGCTAGCGCGCGAGGCGACGGCGATTGGCTCTCACTTTTCGCCGGTACACATCCGACGCTGACTTCGTCGCGCCCGCAATACCGCCGCCGGTCATCATCCTGGCTGCAGCAGCCGTCTGGGCTTGCGCGAACGCAAGGCACTTCTCCGTGACCATCCTCTGCGCCTCGCGTTGCGCTACGGCGCCGCCGGATGCCAGCCGCATCAATCGCATTGCGACGACGGCATTGGCATCCAAAGTTGCTTGTGCAAGTTGAAAATAGGAAGGCCAGGGATTGAACACCATCTATCTCCACGATCGGGGCTTGTATTCAGAAAAAGCGCCCGCCGCTCTCTTGTTCCATCCTTTACGCGGAGATTTTCTTGCCTTCAGCATCGAGCACGGCATCGTAGAGGTCGTCCTGCGCGATCATCTCAAGCAGGGTTGTGGCCAGCTCGGCCTCGGTCACGCCCATGGCGTCCGCCCGCTGGCGCAGCCGGGACATGGCAACCCGGCTGAGTTGCAGTGTCGTCGGCATGGCAAAGGCAGAGGACCGCGTTTGCTTTGGCGGTTGTGGTGGGTTGGCCGAGGGCACCAGCGGCACCAAGGGTACCACCTTGACCTCTTTGGGTGCGCGCAGGCTGATCTGGGCCTGTGAGCAGCGCACTTTTAGTGTGCCGGCTGTGCAGCCAAGGCGGGCTGCGATGGCTTCGGCATTCAAGCCTTGCTGGACCAGCACCGGGATGCCGGCCATGACGTCCTTGGTCAGAATAGAACGCCGCCGTCGTTTTTTTCCCGCGGCTGGATTCATTGCTTCTGCGTCGACCATTTCACTGTCTCCTCCGACTCTCGCCAAACTCAGCTGTTCTTCCGCACGGACGTAAAAGCTGCGTAGCCGCCGTTGTGGCTTGCCAACAACGCCCCCAGTGCCAAATTGTTCTTGAATTGTGATGACTGTTTAAAACAACCGGACCGACCCGGTCTTGTCCTTTTCGGCCAAAGTTTTGTTAGTTTGTTCCACAACGACTGTCGTGGAGGCCGGAAAGGGTGGTGGGCGCACAAGGACTCGAACCTTGGACCCGCTGATTAAGAGTCAGCTGCTCTACCAACTGAGCTATGCGCCCGGATTACCGCGGCGGGAACCGCCGCAGCGCGCGTGGCTTAGCAAAGGCCATCGGGAGTGTCCAGCAGCGACGCCGCCGGTCAGGAGCGTCCCCCTCGCAAGAAGCCGTCAAGATCGGGGGACCGGAAAACGTTGCACTAGAACGTTTCGACCCAGGGCCGCATCTCCATTTCCCACGTCCAGGCGCTGCGTGGCTGGCACAACACGTTCCAGTAATTGGCGGCGATCGCATCCGGGTCGAGCATGGAGTCCGGTTTGTCTTTTGGCTCGGTCCGCGTTGCGCTGCGAATGCCGCCGTCGATCACGAAATGCGCGACGTGGATGCCGTGCGGCGACAATTCGCGGGCCATGCTCTGCGCAAGGCCGCGCAATGCGAACTTGCCCATCGCAAAGGCGGAAGAGTGCGGATAGCCCTTCACGCTCGCCGATGCGCCGGTAAAAAGAATGGCGCCATGCCTGTTTGGGAGCATGCGGCGCGCGGCCTGTTGGGCGACCAGAAAGCCTCCAAACGCGCTGACGGCGATGGCCTTCGAAACATCGGCAGGGATCAGATCGACCAATGCGCCGCGCGTGCGGCCGCTTGCGTTATAGACGACAATGTCCGGCGTGCTGGAATCGCGCTCGACCGCAGCAAATAGCTTCGTGACATCGTCCGGATTGATCGCGTCACAGGGATAGGCCGTGGCACCGGTTTCCTTGCAAAGCGCGCCGAGCTTGTCCGTATGCCGGGCTGCCAACGCGACACGGATGCCTTCGCGAGCAAAGAGCCGCGCCAATGACGCGCTCAAGCCCGTGCCGGCACCGACGATCAAGGCCGATTTGTATTTTTTGTCCATGAACACTCTCCGTAGCCGCAGCGCGGCCCGCTGCAATCTAAGCTTGGCATACATTTATCGCGAATGACTGGGCCTCAGCCCAGCGATGCAGGAGCCAGGGGCCGGAACTCCTTCGGCTTCTCGCGAAAAGCGCGCTGATTTGCAAATTGCACGCCGAAGCGCCACGATTGCTGCAGCGTTACCCGGGAGAGGTCATGATTACCGTTCCCGAACTCGCGGCTGAGGCACTGGGCACTTACCTCGCCGAGCATATGGGTCGCCGGTTTGGCTCGACGGACGCGGAGCTCATCGAGCTCGTCCAGTCGGCTGCACGGCTTGCTATCGACTGTATCGGCAACAGCGACGCGCTCTATCACAACGTCGAGCACACGATGCTGGTGACGCTCGTCGGCTACGACATCATGCGCGGGCGAAGGCTTCTGAAAGACACAAGCGCCAGCGATTATGCGCACGTTCTCATCGCCTGCCTTTTCCACGACATTGGCTATGTTCGCGGCATTCTCGACGGCGACAGCAACGACGGCTTTATTGTCGACGCCAAGGGCGGCAAAGCCCGGCTGCCGCGCGGCTCGTCCGACGCAGCCCTCATGCCATATCACGTCGATCGCTCGAAGCTGTTCGTGATGGACCGGGTCAAAACGCTCGACGCCACCCGCATCGCCAATGCCATCGAGGCCACGCGATTTCCGCCCGGCGTCGGTGCTAGCGAGGACGGCATCCTGGTGCGTGCCGCCGATCTTATCGGCCAGCTCGGCGACCCGCATTATCTGCGCAAGGCCAATGCGCTTTACTACGAGTTTGAAGAAATCGGGATGAACAAGCAGCTCGGTTACACGTCGCCGGCCGACCTGCTCGACCTTTATCCGCAGTTCTACTGGCGCAACGTATCGGCGCAGATCGAGAGCGCGATCCGCTACCTCAATGTCACGTCTGCCGGACGGCAGTGGATCGCCAATCTTTACAGCAATGTTTTCCGCGCCGAGCGCGAGCTCAGCCCGTGCGGTCCGGAACGTTGAGATCAGACGACCAGCCGGAGGTTCTGCTCCACTCAATGCCTTTTTCAGGGCTTGGTGTTCCCGGATCGTGGGCCCGGCTTGAGGCTATGTCTTAAAGCCCTTAAGCGCTGCGCCTCTTTGTCGAGCTCAGAAATTTTTTCATCAAGCTGGGTCATTTTGGTTTTCGGTGCGTCGGTGCCGCGCAGCTTCTCGAGTGCCTGGCCGACGGAAAGTTTGTTTATTTCAGCCACGAGCACCTCCCGGTCGGGTTGTCCTGAGGCAGATATCCAAGCATGATGAATGCATGTTCGGTTTGATAAATATCAACGCCGATGACTTTGCAGTTGCTTCGGGCCGCGTTGAATGTGCCAAAGAAGCGGAGCTATTCGATCACCTCGTCGGCGCGCGCCAGCAGCGACGGCGGCACGGCGAATCCGAGGGCCTTCGCGGTCTTGAGGTTGACGATCAGCTCGAATTTCGTCGGCTGTTCCACCGGCAGGTCGGCCGGTTTTGCACCTTTGAGGATTTTGTCGACGTATGTGGCGGCGCGCTTGTACAGATCGGAAAAGCTCGGGCCGTAGGTCAGCAGAATCCCGGCGCTTGCCCAGGTCCGGTTAAGACCGACGGTGACCAGCCGTTTTTTCAGGGCGAGCTCGGCGATCGTTGTCGCGTGCAGCACCAGCGCTGCGTCACCAAGAACGGCAAGCGCCTGCGTGCCGCTCCTGATCCTGTTAAAGGCGGTCGCGATTTCGTCGCCTGAGCGCACCTCTATGAGCTGAAGCTCTAGTCCGGCCATGCGCGCCGCTTTTTCCGCCTGACGCAACTGCTGTGCCTGGTACGTGGAATTGGCCGGATTCCAGAGCGCCGCGGCACGGGTAATGCCCGGGACAACGACCGGAAGCAGCTCGATCTGCTTGCCGACAATATCGATCGAGACGCTGGACGTGCCGGTGACATTGCCGCCCGGGCGTGCAAGCGAGGCGACGAGCCCCGCCCCGACTGGATCGCCGACGGCCGCCATCACGATGGGGATTCTGGCCGTGGCTTTTTTGGCCTGCAACGAGGCTTCGGTCACCGACGTCACCAGCACCTTGACGTCCAGGCGCGCGAGTTCGGCGGCAAGTTGCGGAAGCTGGTCGAGCCTGCCGCGGGCCCACCGGTATTCGATCCGCACGTTGCGGCCTTCGACGTAGCCAAGCTCGCGCAGCCCTGCGAGGAAATCTTCGGCATAGTCCACCGATTCTGCCCCGGGGCTCAGAAAGCCGATCACCGGCATTGCGGGCTCTTGCGAGCGGGCGGCATAGGGCCAGAGCGCAACGCCGCCGAGAACGCCGAGAAAATGCCGCCGCTGCATGTCGCCCCCTTGCTCAGGCCATCGTATCAACTCGACGGCGCGGTTTGATAGGGGCCGAAACCGCGGCCTATTCGATCGCCTCGTCGGTACGGGCGAGCAGCGCGGGCGACACGGCAAGCCCAAGCGCTTTCGCTGTCCTGAGATTGACGACGAGTTCGTACCGGGTCGGCGCCTGAACTGGCAGCTCGGCCGGCCTTTCGCCTTTCAGGATGCGGTCGACATAACCGGCGGCACGCCGGTACTGGTCGAGGAAGTCCGGACCATAAGAGACCAAGCCACCGGCGGCGACGAAGGTCCGCTGGAAATAGATCGTCGGCAGCTTGTGGCGTGCCGCAAGTGCGACGATCAGATCGCGATGAACAAAAGCTAGGGCGCTGGCTGTTACGATCATACTGCCGTGCGGTAAATTGGCGAAAGCCGCGACCGCTCGCTCGATCTCGGCGTCGTCGCGGACGTTGATCGTACGAACGTCCAAGCCGAGCGCGGGCGCCACGGACTGGATGACGGCAAGTTGCCCGACGCCGGCAATGATGGTTGGGTCCCAAAGCACGGCAACGTTTCGCGCCTCCGGCGCGATCTGCTTCAGCAGGTCAAGCCATTTCCCGCTCAAATTGTATTCGAACTGCACGAAACCGGTGGCGTTGCCCCCGGGGCGCGAAAGGCTTTCGATGAAACCGGAGCCGACCGGATCGGGGACATTTGCGAACACGATCGGGATGGTCTTGGTTGCCCGCAGCAGGGGCCCCACGCTCGTGCCACCGGTGGCAACCATGATGTCCGGCGCAAGCGTTGTCAGTTCCGTCGCATACTTCCCCAGTTGCTCGGGATCGCTGGAGCCGCGGTAGTGCATCTTCGCGCTTTTGCCGTCGATCCAGCCGAATTCTTGCAGCCCGCGCGACAGCGCATCGACGATCGCTTTGCCCTGCGGATCCTCGGGAGAGACGCCGGCCAATATGCCAATGGTTGGCACGCGGTCGGCCCGCTGCGCATGTGCTGCAAGCGGCCACACGGCCGCCGAACCGGCAGCAATTCTGATGAAATCTCGCCGTTTCATGGCCGCCCCGGCGCTGATGCGACGGCGTATCGTATCGTCTCAATTTGCCGGCTTGAAGGGTCGAGGAGGGCCGTCACTGCTGCCCGCGGTCCGCCAGCGCGCGGCGCAGAACCTCGAAGATCACCGCGGTCGACCAGCCGAACAGCAGCACGCCGTTCATCGCCGTCATCGGGCCCAGCAGATTCCAGCGCCGGACCGGAACGACGTCGCCATATCCCAAGGTGGTGTAATTCACGAAGGCGAAATACACGCGGTCGGCCCCCTCGGGCGCCGCGTCGACCAGGGCATAGGCGAGGGCCCAGACGATGATTTCGGCCGCGTGCGTGACCATCAGCACCAGAACGACCGGGATCATGATCAGCACCAGGTGCTGGGACGCGTGCGATTTGCTGCGCGCGCTCGCTTTTCGGGCAACCTGCACCAGCACCGTCATCACCAGCGCGTGCAGGGCGATGTTCACCGCGCTGACCGCGCCGCCGAACAGGAATTGCCGCAGCATGATCGCCTCCCGTCCGGCTCAGGATACCCGTGGCGGCAGCAGATAGAGCGTGAGCGCGAAGATCAGGTAGACCACCGTGACAAGAAACCCGACGAACCACGCGGAGCGGCCGGCGTTGGTCACCAGCGCGGCCGTCATGCTTGCGATCAGCATCATGGCGACGGCGCCCGGCCAGAACGTCAGGTCCATCGGCGAGGGGCCGAGCACGTAGCTGAGCAACACCAGCACCGGCGCGACGAAGAGTGCGATCTGCGAGGCGCTGCCGAGCGCTATACCGACGCTGAGGTCGAGCCGGTTCTTGCGTGCGGCGGAGAAGGCCGCGACCATTTCGGCCGCGGCGCCGACGATCGCCACGACGATGAAGCCGACAAAGGCCGGCGAGAGCCCCAGCGTGGTTGCCGCCTGCTGCACCGACTCGACGAAGATCTCGCTGGTGAGTGCGACCAGCACAGTGACGGCGGCAAGCGTGGCCAGCGCCAGGCTCATCGGCCATCGCTCTTCCTCGTGCTCGCCATGCTCGGCGGCGCCGAAAAATTCGCTGTGGGTTTTCAGCGAGAACAGCAGCCCCAGCGCATAGGTGACGATCAGCACCACCGCGAGGCTCGCGCTCAGCGCATGCGTGAATTTGGTGTGAGCCGCGCCCGCTTCCGGATCGGCGACGACCGACGGAACGAGGATCGCGATCGTTGCGAGGAACAGCAGGCCCGCCTGCAGCCGCGCGCTGTTGCGGTTGAATTCCTGCGTGTGGTGCTTCAGCCCGCCGAGCAGGAACGATACGCCCAGCATGAACAAGGTATTGGTGACGATTGCGCCGGCGATCGAGGCCTTCACCAGGACGTATTGCCCGGCGCGCAGGGCGGCGAGTGCGATCAAAAGCTCGGTCAGGTTGCCCAGGGTCGCATTGAGCAGTCCGCCGATTGTATCACCCGTTCGCGATGCCACCTGTTCGGTGGCGCGGCTCAGCAGCGCCGCCAGTGGCACGATCGCCAGCACCGACAGGACGAAATGGAGCGTGTGCGCCTGCGGCGAAAGCTTGTGCGCGGCGATCGCGACCGGCACCAGGACGAGCAGCCACAGCAGTGGCGTGTTGCGAATGTCGTTGAGCAAAGGCATGCGGTCCCCCCGGGCTGATCAGCACATTTTGTCTTACCGCTCACCCCCGCGAAAGCGGGGGTCCAGGGCCATCACACTCTGAATTAATGTTGCCCTGGATTCCCGCTTTCGCGGGAATGAGCGGAAAATGTGCACGGTCTGCGCCGATCACACCAACCCATATCGTGCCGGCATCGGGCGTCGTTGACATGGATCAACGGCCACGCCCTGTGGCAGGCTTGCGTCACAGGGCAGGGACCATCCAAGGATCACTCAGGGATCACGCAGGGATCACTTATGGGCAAGGAACGTCTGGCGGCATTCAGCGACGGCGTCATCGCGATCATCATCACCATCATGGTGCTGGAGCTGAAGCTGCCGCACGGCGCCGACTGGGCAACGCTCGCAGGCCTTCGCCCACATTTTCTCAGCTATGTGCTGAGTTTCATCTATCTCGCGATCTACTGGAATAATCATCACCACATGCTGCACACGGTGACGCGCGTCGACGGCCTCATTCTGTGGGCCAATAGTCACTTGTTGTTCTGGCTGTCGCTGATCCCGGCCGCCACCGCCTGGCTCGGCGACAATTATCCGGCGCCGGTGCCGACCGCGGTTTACGGCGTGGCGCTCCTGATGCCGGCGATCGCTTATGTATTGTTGCAGAACGCGATCGTTCACAAGCAGGGCAAACATTCCGTGCTGGCCGCAGCCGTCGGCAAGGATCTCAAGGGCAAGATCTCGCCGGCGCTTTACATCGCCGGGATCGCGCTTGCCTTCGTGAGCCCGCCGGTCTCGATCGCGCTCTATGTTCTGGTCGCGGTGATCTGGCTCGTCCCCGACCGGCGCATCGAGAAGGCGATAGGGGAATCGTGAGGGATTCCCCCGCCGCGTGGCAAGCCCGCGCATGACAACGAGAGTCTAACGATCGTCCCTGTGACGGAACTTGTTCGTCACCAAATCGGTTTGATGACCTGACCCGGTCGCATGGATTGGGCAAACCACAGGGATGCCCTCACGCATGTGGACCCAACTTCTCCCTGGCGTCGGCGTCAGCGTCGTCAACTTCGCGATCCATGCGGTGGTCACCGCCGGGATCGTGCTGGCGACCCGCCACACCGCCGAGGTGACCAGCGAAATGGGCATGTTTGTCCGGCTGTCCTCGCTGCTCTTCATCACGCTGCTCGCCCTCATGTGCGCCCATATTGCCGAGATCGCGGTATGGTCCGGCTACTACGCCTGGGTCGCGCTGAAGCTCAACAACGCGACTTTTTTCGAATTTGCTTTCGAGAATTATACGGCGCTCGGCTATGGCGATGCCTTGCCGATCGACGGCAACCGCCTGATCGGCCCGATCACGTCGCTCAACGGCCTGCTGCTGATCGGCTGGTCGGTGGCGGTGATCTTCGAAGTCATGCGCATGGCAGAGCTTCGGTTTGGACGGCACAAAAAATCCGTCGAAAGCTGAACCGACGCGTTATTTGGACTTGCGTTATGACTTGCGGCCCTTGGGAGTCTCGCCGACAACGCCGAAGTCTTCGGATTTGGTGCCGAAGGCGGCACCTTGAAAACCTTCGGCGGCGATACCGCGCTTGAGCAGCTCACGGATCGCCGACGCTCGCGTTGGCATGCGCATCTTGAAGCGGAAAGTGTCCAGGACTTCGAGCTCTTCCTCGCTCAGCATGATCTGGAGTCGCTCGCCGCGCGCCGCCTCATTGGTCATGGTCCGTCTCCCTGCGCATAGCTGATGAGTATATACACTCATCGGCTGGTCGGTGGGGTGACGGCACACGACATCCGTCGATTGACGAAGAGCGCTTAGGCGGACCGTGCTTCTTTCGGTTCTTTCCGCGCGTCGCGGGCGAGGCGTTGCCGCCTCAGCTCCTCGGTGCGCTCGCGAACGCGCTGAATCGCTGCGTGATACTCCGCCATGGCTTGCGGAGCATCGGCTTTTTGCTGCTCGCGCGCCTTGAAAAGGCGCTCGGCGCGATCCTGTTTTTCCTGTTGGGGCATGCAGACTCAACGCATCAGGCCGTTGAAAGTTCCCGTAGCCCGCACCGCGACACCTTGGTATCTGGTCCAAACCACCCGATCTCATCCCGCGATCGTCATTAATCTGCCGGACAAAGGCGAAACAGCCCCTGAAGGTGGCAATATGCGATCCAACGCCCATATCCAAGACTCGAGCCACGTGCTAGACAGCGCATCGCCGGACACGGCCCGAATCGCCCCTCTCCGAACAGGCATTGATGCACAAATACTCAATCGGCCAGCTTGTCTATTTCGAAGGGGCCATGCAATACGACGCTGCGCGCGGCCAATACAAGATCGTTCGCCTGGTGCCGATCGAGCGAGATAACAGAGTCATTTATCGGATCAAGAACGCGGCGGAAGCATTCGAGCGCACCGCCGAGGAACACCAGCTGAGAACCGCGCTCGCGTAATCCTACCGGTGCACTTTCGGGTGCGGCCCGCATTGGGTCGGACCGGATTGTCTTTTTGCGCCGCTTCTCTTGACCAAAGGAACATCAATTGCAGGTTTTTGTGCGCGACAACAACGTCGACCAGGCTCTCCGTGTCCTGAAAAAGAAAATGCAGCGCGAAGGCGTGTTTCGTGAAATGAAGCGGCGGCGCTTTTACGAAAAGCCGTCCGAGCAGGCAGCGCGCGAGAAAGGCGAAGCGGTGCGACGGCTGCGCAAGGCGGCGCGCAAGAAGGCAATTTTCGACGGGTCGATCAAGGCTCCGCCCAAGAAGCCGCGGCTCGACGCCAACGGCAAGCCCATGCCTGTGCGGCCCGCTGCGCGCGGGCGCAAATTCTGAACCAAATTCGCAACCGGATCCTCAACCATGCGCATCTTTATTTTCAAATCTGACACCAATCCCGGCTTGCAGGCCTTCTCGGACGACCAGGGCGGCGGCAAGCTGCCGGTGCAATTCCGCCCCTGGCACGCGATCGGCGTTGTCCGGCCGGACACTGCGCCTCCCCACAATCTGAACCGTAGCGTGATCGAGGCATCGATCGCCAAGGCCGGCTTTCAATTGTGGCGGATGAAAAAAAATGGAAAAAAAGCGAAAAAGTAGTCGGGGCTAAAACACCCTCGCTCATCCCCGCGGCCGAGGTGGCTGAGCGGAAAGCGGTGCGCGCCGTTACCTGATCTTCTCTTTGACCTTCGCGCCGGTGCGGCGGATGCTTTTGATCGCCAGCGGGGCGCGTCCCGATTTCTCGGCGATCTCCCGGTCCTGCTCGATGATGAAGCCGCGCGCGGGTTCGTCCTTCTCGAGGCCGTCGAGCAGCTCCGCCGGCACGCGCCGGTTGGAGCGCTGCGAGCCGTCCTCATAGACGACATCGAAGAACACGAATTCGTTCTTGGGCCTGGTGCCCGGTTTCGTCGGCATGCCGCTCTCTACACTAAAAGAAACGCCAGCGCGACTGCGCTGGCGCCTTATCTCGTTCGAAACGGAGATTAGACCGCTTGCAGATTTGCGGCAGCGGGCTTGCCGCTGCGCGAATCGTTCTGCACGTCGAATGTCAGCTTCTGGCCTTCATTGAGGTTGCTCATGCCGGCACGCTCGACCGCCGAGATGTGAACGAACACATCCGGGCCGCCATTGTCCTGCACGATGAAACCGAATCCCTTTTGGGAGTTGAAGAATTTAACGGTACCTGTGGCCATCGAAGGCCCTCCTTATAAAAACGCGCAAACGCGTTGTTCCCCACGCGAACCATTCGCATAAGAATTCATCCGTGATTTTGCGTGTCTTGGGAAAAGGCCGTTAAGCCGAAATGACAAGTCCAGGCGCAACCGCGAACGGGGGTTATATAGCGATACCGGGCCTTTATTGCAATCACCCGGCCGGAGGGCCGGCGAAAGCTGGTAAACGCAACCGAAAACGCGAGCCCGCGGCGACACGGGACCGGTAGCAACGCACCTTGCTCTACTTCTTCTCTTCCTCGTTAGGCATGAACCCGCGGAAGGCCCAGCCGGCGACCAGTCCGAACACCATCAGCGCGACCGGCGGTCCGAACAGCAGCACGGGGATCGCGAAGATTTCATGCATGTCCCGGAAGCCCGTGCTGATGCCGTAGATCATCAGCCAGAGCACCCAGCTCATGATCCAGGCGCCGGAGAGAAGCAGCCACACGCGGAAAAATCCGCGCCGCCAGTTGATCTGCGCCTTGCTGCGCACCGTCGATTCGACGACCCGGCGCGGCATTCCGAAATGGGGCATTCGCGGCTGCTCCAATGGTCAGATCCAGTCACATCACGTGGTCGTATCACGTGATCGTATCGAACGGAGCCGCAATGGCCGTGCCCCGAGGTTCCCGCCGAACTCAAAGTCACACGACGTCACGCCGAGCCCCGTCAACGCAGGTGGCGTGGTGCTGTTCCGTTGCAGGCCAGCGGCGCAGGCCACGAAGTTTCACATGGTCAAGCCGGGCCGACCCGGTTTGCGACATGGTGGCATCCCGCAGTGCCGCATCACACTACCGTAACCTTTCGCGCTTTCCTAGGAACGGATGGCGCCGGCCTATGTTGGCCTAGTGACATTGTGTTCATGTGAGTGGTTTGGCAGATGAGCCGAGCTGAGCAATATATGAATTTGGCCGCCGAAGTGCGCGCCAAGGCCGAGCTGGAGGACAGTCCCATTATCAGGGCTGAATGGGAGAACCTGGCCGAGACTTATGTGCGGCTCGCCGAGCAGTCCGAGGGCGCGTCCAACGCGTCGACCTATGACCCGATTCAGGACATGCTCAACCGCGCGCAGCCGAAAAAGAAGAAGCGGTGAGGGCAGGCGCACGGGCGAAGACACACACTTCGCTCATTCCCGCGCATAGCCGTCCGAAGGACGCGTGCTTTCGCACGCCTTGGCGGGAATCCAAGGCGCACGGCACAACTTCTCATTCGTCATGGCCGGCTTTAATGCCGGCCATCCACGTCTTACGAAGTTGCATTCCAGAAAGACGTGGATGCGCTGGTCAAGCCCGCGGATGACGGCGCGCGAAGACGCGCACCGTCACTTCACCAACGCCCTGATGCGCTCGGACGACGTGCCGTGTTTCTCCACCAGCCAGATCAGGTCGCCGATCGAGATCCGCAGCTCGTTGCACCAGTAGGTCAGCTCGCGCTCGTCGTTGATGTTGATCTCGTCAGGGTCCTGCGGGATCCATTTGTCCGCCTGGCGCGGCATGGAATCGAAATAGGGATTGTATGACATCACGCACTCACGGCTCCGATCGCGTGGGGCCGCGCCATATAAACGCGCCCCATCGTGTGTCCCATTTTCATGGGGTGCCATCGCCTGGGTTTCGGATCGTGAGAGCCGAACCGCTCGGGCGATCACGCCTCTGAAACGCGCGGACGTGCCGGCCGTTCCTGTTCCGGCCGCGCGGCACGAGCGAAGCCCAGCGGGTTCCCATGCCGAAAACAGGAGGCACATTGTGCTACACATGTCGGAATTGAACGTGGGGAGCTTGCCATGCGTAAGACTGTACTGGTGATCGCCTTCCTGCTCGCATTCGCCGCGCCGGCGGCCGCTCAGAAAGCCCAGATCGAGACGATCAACGCGAAATGGATGGAGTTGTTCAACAAGGGCGATTTTGCAGGGATCGCCGAGCTGTATACCGCTGACGCGGTCGCATTTCCGCCCGGCGCCGCGATGGTGCGGGGGAAGGCTGCCATCGGCGCAATGTGGAAAGGCATGGCGGAGCAGGTGGGTAATCCGAAGGTCACGACCCTGGAGGTCAGGCGATTGGGCCCTGCCACCGCGCGCGAGATCGGGACCTTCAGCCTGACGGCCAAGGGCTCGTCGCCGAAGGAAATTTCAGGGAAATATCTTGCGCTGTGGGAGAGGGTCCGCGGCCAGTGGAAACTCGCCGCCGATATCTGGAACGAGGGCAAATAAACAGCGGGCACGACGCTTCCCAGGCGTGCGATGGGCTTTGGCAGGCCCCAAAAACAGCGACCGGCCCGCTGCGGCTGGAAAGTCCCGGCTGCCGGTCTCCAGCGGGAACCAAAGTTCCACCCGCCGCGTTTCTCGCCCGCACACACATTCGGGAGACGGCCTATGGGTATTCTCTGGCTCATCATTATCGGCTTCGTTGCCGGCATTATCGCGAAATTCCTCCACCCCGGCTCGAACGAGCCGGCGGGCTTCATCCTCACCACAGCGCTCGGCATCGTCGGCGCCTTCGTCGCGACCTATCTCGGCCAGGCGCTCGGCTGGTACCATGCGGGTGAGGGCGCAGGCCTGATCGGCGCCGTGGTCGGCGCCATCATCGTGCTGGTGGTGTGGAGCTTCTTCGCGCGCCGCAGCACGGCGGTCTGAACTCCGGCCTGACTTAAAGAGCCGGCGTCACCACGGTGCTCAGCGCCTCGCGAAAAGTGAGGCCGCGCTCCTGAGTCGCTCGCGGCCAAAGCTACGTCAGATCGCATGCCAATTCGATCGGTCGTGCTCAGCCTCAGCTAGCGCGCTCGCGCCGCTTGCGCGCGACCACCTTGTCGGCCCGAACCATCCACTGCCTGATGTCGGGTTGATCGGCGAGCATCTCATGGTCTGCCCGGTATCTGATCCACACCTGCAGGCTGGGGGGCGGATCAATCAGCGCCGCAGGCCATCGCTGCTTGGCCTTGCTGGTTTCGCTGCGCTTCTTGCGCGCCATCTGCCTCACCAAGCCTGTCGAATAGCGTCTATACACATATTAAGATAGCGATGCATTCAAGAGGATGCGCCATGGCTAGTGTCATCGCCTGGGAGGTTCGCGGCCGCCAATGGCCACGAGGGTAAAAGCGATGCGGACATCCGCACCGCCATGGGCGACAAGTTTCCGAAGCACATCTACCACTCGATCATTTGCATCGGCGCGCTGGTCGCGCATCAGGAAAACGACAGCTGGCGCGTGGATGCTCGCAGTCGTTTTGTTCGGGAGCCCACACCAGCGATCCACAATGGAGTCTTTTACCCACGTGCGGGAACACTCGGTCATTCAATCAACGAGACACCGACGAACCATCATCAATTTGTCTTGAAATCCGAAATTCAACAGCTGCGGCTTTTTCGTCTGCAAATGCCTGAAAAAATATTCCGCGACCTTCGGGTCACCCAACTCATCCGAATGTAACGCCGACCAGCTTTCCCACTCGTGAATGATGGCACGTTTCGCGGCGCTTAACTCGGCGTCTTCCCGAACTGGTTCTGGCCGCGTCACGTTGTCATCAGCAGTGGGCGGCTGCGGGTCGATTTTAGCGAGAACTGCTGCGACGGTCGCGAGCACGGCCGCTTCTTCATCAGGCGTGATCTCCGCCACCGCAGCGTTGCGGTTTTCATGCACGACCGTTTGTGGCGCCGGATTGTCAACAATCACGACAGCCGCACTTTCGTGCGCGGCGCCTTTCTTGAATTCTTTTTCGTTGATGACGTCCTGCGTCGCCGCGCTCGCGTCCGACTTCGTCAGCTTTCTCTCTTTCAACGGCGGCTGACGGCTGCTCTTGGCGTGGTCGCCCAGCGACCGCATGCGTTCCGTGACCAACATCGTCCAAGCTCCCTTCGGAACTGGGAGAGCTTAGCGCATGGTATCGAAGGGCGCACTGGTTTGTGGGTACTAGAAAGCCTTGGATGGCCGGAACAAGTCCGGCCATGACGGATGAGAGTTTCAACGGCTAAGGCCTTGAGCGTGCAGCGCTCTCGGCGGTGTGTGCGCGCGCGGGCAATCGTCCACCAGTCTTTTTCAGAGTTGCAGGAACGAGGCGCGGCGGTAGCCGTTGCCACCAAAAGTGTGTCGTAAACCTGACTCAACAAAGTCAGGGAACAAGATTTTGGAAAGTCAGGGAACAAGATTTTGGAACGCACAGGGGTCGAGTGGGGGCCAAGCAAGGAAACAAGCACTGGAGAAGGCTATGGCACGAGATTCGGCAGAGTTCGCACAGCAAAGCGGCGAACGCGCGATGCAGGCGGCCACGGTCGGCATGACATGGGCCCGCGACTTCACCGAGGAAAGTTTCAACCAGAGCAGGCAGGCGTTCGACGCCTTCCTGCGCATCAGCCGGAAAATGGCGGAAGATTTCGAGAAGCAGGCCAGCGCGATGCGCGAGCATACCACCGCGCTGACCGAAAAGACTCTGTCGAACACCATGGACTACGGTCAGAAGCTCGCGCGCGCGAAGGAACCGCAGGAGATCGCGCAATGCCAGAGCGAGTTCATGACCCGGCAGGCGCAGGTTTTTTCGGAGCACACCAAGGTCTTCGGCGAAAAAATGCAGAAGGCGGCGCAGGAATTCGCGCAGACCGCGTCGGGGGCCATGAGCGAGGCGGCCAAACGCACCGCCGACGCGCCCAGCCTGGTCGCCGGCGTTTCGTCGCGCGCGGAGCAGGCGGTGAAAAGGCAGAGAGCGGAGGCTTAAGCGTTCAGTCGTCATGCCGGCTTTATGCCGGGCATCCACGTCTTGAGTCAGAAGAGAGATAGCGAAGACGTGGATGGCCGGGACATAGGCGTGCGAAAGCACGCCGTCCTTCGGACGGCTATGCCCGGCCATGACGACGAACGAACGAAAACAAGTGTTTCCCGCGAACGCGCCGAAGTGGTCCCCTTCTTCGGCGTACGGGGGAGCGGGGATTCCGATGATCGCGCAAGGATGGCCCTCGGCGCGGGTATCGGATCCCCGTTTCCCCCGATGCGGTAGAAGCGGCGTGTCGGATTGCGTCGTGCGACGCGGCCGTTCAACGCGATGTATCCACCTGAACGTCAGTCAGGAGGCAGTCTCGGGGTCATCCCCGACAGCCATCCCCCGCGCGATAAGGGAAATCACGGCCGCCTGCCAGATTGCAAACAGCAGCAAGAATCCCAGGTGTCTTTCAATTCTTGCCAGCTCCATCAGGGTGCCCAGCACGCCCGCGAGCAGGATCGTGGTCGTCCAGAAATCGAAGCGACGAAATCGCTGGTTTGCGATCGAAACGCCAAAGACCGTGACAAAACCACCCACCAGTCCGCCCACGATGCCGCTCATCCCGGCGAGAAACGGAATGAGCCGCGCCTCCTCACGCTCAGGCGGCGTCTCCTCACTCTCCGCTTTTTCGCTGTCGGATGCCGCGTCGCCACGTGCGTGCGCGTCGGTTTCCTGTTTTTGCGCGCCGGAGGCAGGCTCGGCACTGGTCGAAATCGGCGGCGGCTTCTTGTAGAGAGCCAGCTGCCCGTACACCACGGCGGTGGAATCATACGCCAAGATCCAGGCGAGAACGGTAAACCCGAAGGCCACACCGAGCAGAAACCGGTCGCGCGTGCCGTACCAGTACGTGCATGCAGCCACCAGTAATCCGAAGATCACACCGGGCAGCGGCGTGGTCGGGTCGGGGCCGGGCGTCGTCTTGAGCAAAAACGAGACCATCAACAGACGCAGCGGGAATTCGTAGGCCAGATAGGAGAGCACTCCCGTACCAAGTCCCAGAAGCGCGAACATGCGGACGGATCGCGAGCGCGACCGGTCGCGCAGCCGGTCAACGGCCGCCGCCGTTTCCGCGGCGATATTTCCCTCGGGCTCGAGCACGGTCACGGCCTTGAGATAGTTCGGCACCGACGCCATGCCTGTCGGCCCCACCAGCACCGGCAGCACGCGGCCACGCGGGCTGGGCCATTGGTCGCGCGCAAAGGAAAGCTCCGTCAGGGTGTAGCGGCCCCTGGTCACGCATTCCGGGCTGACCAGAAAAATCAAAAGGTCGCTTCTGGCGATCGCTTTCTGAATGCGCGCGTCGAAGCTTTCGCCGGGCGGCAGGTCGTCGTGCGAGAAGAAGACCTCGTGTCCGCGGTTGCGCAAAGCAAGCAGAATTGCGTCCGCAACTTCCTGTTGCTCAGATGCAAAGGTCAGAAATATCCGCATCCAGGACCCCCCGGCGCAGGAGCGATCATAGGCCAGGGTCCCCAACCCGGTAAGGCGCCTGTTCCGCCCGTACCGCCGCCTCATTGCGGAACCCGGCACCGCCTGGCTCGTTGACTGAGATCAATGCCTGCAAAGGCGCCGGGCGCTTATGCAGTGCACAATATTTGCGGGGACGCGATGCGTTGGGAACAGGTGGTGATCTACGCGGTCGGCGCGCTGATGGTGATCGGCGTGGCGACGTCCGTGTTCCAACTCTATGGTGTGGCGCTGGTCGTTGGCTGCATGCTGATGGTGATGTCGCTCACCGACGGACCGCGCGGGTTTAAGATGCTCGCCCGCGACGTGAAGCGGCACGTGGTAGGGCGGTAGGTGCCATTCATTAGTTAATACGCTCGCGCTTTAAAGAGGCGCGGCCTTTCGGTTGTCATGCCCGGGCTCGTCCCGGGCATCCACGTCTTGCGGCGGTACTTGGGGAAAGACGTGGATGCGCGGAACAAGTCCGGCCATGACGCGGAGAGGTTGGCGCGACGGGAACCCGCAATCATGCTCCAACGTTTGCCCGGTTTAAGATTTGACGTAAACAAGATCACGTTTTTGTGTGACTCGCGATTACTGCGAAAAGCGCGGAGCATTGCCATCTCCTGCGGGGTTATTGATCGAGATCAAAGCGCCGCCCACGCAGGCGGCGTTCACTTCGTGCAAATTTTCTTTGAGCGGGAGAAACGTCATGTGGAAGAGCGGAGCAGTCTTTTGTGCCGCAGCGATCATCGCTGCGGCTGGTTTCATGAGCACAGCGGATGCGAAAAACGGCGGCGGCGGTGGCGGCGGACGCGGCGGCGGTGCCGGTTTTAGTGGCGGCAAGGGCGGCGCGGGCTTCAGCGGCGCGCGCATGGGCGGCCCGTCCATGGGCGGTGCGCGCTGGAGCGGGGCCTCGATGAGCGGTGCGCGCTTTTCAGGCGCACGGGTCGGCGGCCCTGCAATGGGCGCACGCATTGCCGGAGCGGGTGTCGCGGGAAGCGGCGCGCGATGGGCCGGCGGCAATTGGCAAGGCGGCAAGTGGGCCGGAGGCAGGTGGCAAGGCGGTAACTGGAACGGCGGCGGCCGCTGGTGGCGTGGCCGGTGGTGGCCGTGGGCGGTGGCGGGTGTCGGGCTCGGCTATGCGGCCTGGCCGTATTACGGCGGCGGCTACTATGACGACTACTATCCGTATGTCGACGACAGCTATGTCGACCCCGGTTATGTCGAGAACGGTTACGGTGGCGACGTCGCGTACTGCATCCGGCGTTTCCGCACATACGACGTGCAGTCAGGCACCTATGTCGGCAAAGGCGGCCGCAGGATTGCGTGCCCGTGAGGCGAGGACGTTACCCTTTTATCCGCTCATTCCCGCGTAAGCGGGAATCCAGGACCACCAGTACAGAAGCTGCGACTAGTCGCCCTGGACTCCGCTTTCGCGGGGGTGAGCGGTCAAATATGTTTATTCCGAGAGAGTAGGCACACCGTCACACAGGGCTGCGCCAAATATGGCCGCCGTCGACTTCGCAGCGGGCGGGTATCGCTACATCCCCGCGGTTTTCCAGTATTCGGGCGGCGTCGCGGCGTCGCCCGGCCTCGCGATCAGACGCGTGCGATTTCACGCGCCGGTGCCGGTCGCGGCCGGGTTTGCCGAGATCGCGCGCTTCATCGCAGCGGCGGGCCGGCCGCTGACCTCGTTCTGCGCCTGTGAATTGCGCTCGCCCGCGCCGTTCAGCGACGACGGCTTTCGCGCGTTCAACCAGAGCTACGTCGTGACGTTGCGCGACTGGGGCATCATGCAGGACGAGCGCAATCCGGTTGCGCGCAGCAATGTTTGCCCGGAGATCGACCCGCCCGGCGAGCCCTCGTTTCATGCCTTCTGCTTCACGGTTGACTCGAAAGACGCCGCGCCAAAGGACGCTCCAAGTTTCGTCATCGCCGGCAGCGGCGAGGCGCGCGAGGGCGGCGCCAGCTACGCCGAGCGGACAATCCGCCACGGCGAAACGAGTGCCGACGCCATGCGGGAAAAAGCACGTTTTGTGCTCGGCGAGATGGAGCGCCGTCTCGCGCTGCTCGGCACATCTTGGGCCGCGACCACCGCGACGCAGGTCTACACCGTGCACGACCTTTATCCCTTTCTAGGCGACGAGATCGTGCGCCGCGGCGCGGCGCACTCGGGGCTGACATGGCATTTCTGCCGGCCGCCGGTGCGCGGCCTCGAGTTCGAAATGGATTGCCGCGGCGTGCGGTCGGAACAGGTTGTGTAGGCTGCGTCCGTCCTACGATTCATTCTCGCGCAATCGCTCAACAAACTCCGCTCACCCCCGCGAAAGCGGGGGTCCAGGGCAGTTACACCCTGACTCAGTCATTCGGGCCTGGATTCCCGCTTACGCGGGAATGAGAGGAGTGTGGTGCGCCCATTCAGCCCGCTCACCCCCGCGAAAGCGGGGGTCCAGAGCAGCTACACTCTGACTCAGTCATTCGTTCGCAACGCGCGCTCGCGCGGCGCCAAATGCATGCGGGCCTGCGCCGCAATGATCCGAAGGGCCTTGCCGGGTCCGCGCCAGCGCCATGCAAGCGGCGCGGCGTTTTCGAGCCGCTCCGCAAAGGCGAAAAGCATGACGGCCAGCATCGTCAAAACGTGTGCCTGTCGCGCGAACAGCGGCAGCAGCATTAACGCCCAGCATGCGCCGACGCACGCGGCGCCGTGAGAGAGCCCGAAGTCAAACGCGGCGCGATCGGCCGCGGCGCCGAAGGCGGCGAGCTGTGGCCGGCGATGACATCGGTTCAGGCACCACTGCTTGGCGGGCGAAACCTGCCACAAAGCTGCCGCCGATGCCGACAATGCGAGGCACGTAAGCGTATCGGATGAAGCCAGCTGCGCCGCGAGCGCCATGACTTGCAGGCCGATGCCCGCGGTCATCCACACGGCCCCATATCCGATGACGAACAGAAACATCGCGCGCGCCCTCCGGTGCGCGAAGCTGCGCTCGCGAGCATGCCGCAGCGGCGCAACAATCAGCGGCGGCATCATGGCGGCGAGCATCAGCAGCCAGTTGAACGAATCCGCTAGCGGCATTCGCAGGCCGGCGGAGCAGATCCCGGAGAGCGTCACATCACTCCACACCGAACGACCCCGCTCAATTGCTCTGCCGGAACACGCTGATGCGGCCGATGCTGATCTGGGCCTCGGTCGCCACCGGGTTGCGCGGCACCAGCAGCACGTGGAGTTGCCCCGCGTCGATCGCGCCGGAAAGATGCAGCCTGTCGATGATGCTGGAGATATCAAGGACGTAGGTTAGCCCGTCGCCGGCGTGCTTGTCGTCAGCCGCCGATGCCTTGCGCACGCCGAACAGCGCAACGCTGCCCGCCAGATGGTCGGGATGGTTGGCGGGATTTTCGCCTTCGGGCACGTTGATATAGACGTTGAAGGCGGTCGCGTCGCTGATCCCGCGCACATTTTCGAGGTTCAGGAAAACCCGGTCAGGGGCCGCCGACCTCGTGGCTGCCTCGTTCAGGTTGGTTGACAACCTGCTCCGGGCCGCGGGATCGAGCGCGATCGAGGTCCTCGCCTCCGTGCCGGACAAACGGATGCTCTCGGTGTTTGCGCCGAGGAGTTCGACGGTCTTGGCCATGGCGGTCCTCCGGGCAACTGCGGTCGCCTCCGTGACATCAACGCCGAGGCGTTCGAGCCGCGCCACGAGCGGGGATGGCGGCGCCGACAGATCGTCGTAAGTGTATCCGAGCGCCGACAGATTACTCATCTCGCCGGGCGTGTAGGTCAAACTTTGCCCTCCCGGCATCGGCAATATGAAGGCGTGCCCGCCGGTCGATGCGGGCCCATTGATCCAGTTCGCCTTGGACGGATCCACGTGGGTGGCCGGGTTCTGCCGCCATACCTCCCACAGCCGGTCAATATTCGCGTGATGCAGCCAGAAGATCGGATCGAGCCCGGCCGTGTCCGGATCGGACATCAGTCCGGGCTCTTGCGGGGACAGTCCGCCGCCTACCAGGCCATGCACCCAATCATGCGGTTGCGTCTCGATTGCGCCGTGGATCCTGCCGCCATGCGCGAATCCGGTGGCGACGCCGCCGAAGCCCGGGCTGCCGCCGCTCGCCACGCCCTCGAAGTCCGGCTCTCCGAGCGCGTTCATGTTGACTTCGCTGAGCGGCACGAAAACGTTGCCATCATTGTTCGGACCGTAGCGCTGTTGGACAAAAAGCGGATTGTCACCGGTGCCATCCGGCCAGTTGGCGGATGCAAAGGCAGGGGGCAGCCCCTCCTGCTTGAAGTAATTCCAGTACGGCAGCGCCCAATCGCCGGGTCCGCCGAGAGCGACCACCGCATCGCGAATGACCGCCTCGAATGCGATCAGATAGCCGCGATGCCAGGGCAAAAAATACCAGCTGCCGTGCTGACACTGGTTCCAGTAGGCATTCCTGTCGGCTGTACTTGGAATCGTATCCGTGGGCCTGAGATAGCCGTACTGCTGCCACAACGGCGGGAAGATGCCGTGGATCGCGGCGTAGAACCGCCAGCTGATCCTGTCGTTGAGTGCGCGCGCCTTCATGGCTTTGACGCCGCGTGCATACCAGAGGATCGGATCCGCCCAGTCCGACCCCAGCGCCCAGACGTTTTGGCGTGTATTTGCCATATTGCGTTCCCTCCGTTCGAGGAACAGCGGCCTGCCTTTGCAGCAAAGCTTTACCGGAACGAGATCATCCAACTCTCCGCGTTGCGATCGGAGGTAACGTGATGCGGCGACGATGCCGCGTATTTTATTTTTATTGTTCGCGTGTTGCCCGAACTGCGACCATATCCGCAATCGGCAGAGTTATGTCCGCAAGTGTGAGCCATTTAATATATGGCCGCGCAGCTTTCCGATATCACAGCACCGATATCGAAAGAGGAGACATCTCATGTGCTGCCTGTGTCAGATCGTGCCCGAACGCGTGTTGAAGCGCCTCGCAGCCGACCGCAAATATTCAGCAGAGCAAAGAAAGAATTTCGCCGACACAATCAAGATCGATGTCCAATTGCGACGGCTGCGAACGCAGGCGGCCAGGCTAACCCGCGTTGCGGCGCTCATGGCCGAAGCACCCACGGTCGCGCCCGCGCCGGCTGTGACCGTGTATGACTGCAATCATGGTCAAACCCTGCCCGGGGCTCAGATTCTCAATCCGGCGATATCACCGGATCCAACCGCAAAGGGCGTTTTTTCGGAAACGAAATCGGTTGAAGCATTCTATTCGCAGGTGTTCGGGCGAAATTCGATCGATGACGGAGGAATGACGCTGATTTCGTCGATCCACTTTGGCGTACGCTACAACAACGCCTTCTGGAACGGTTCGCAGATGACGTATGGCGACGGCGATGGCTCGATCTTCCTCGATTTCTCAAAAGCCAGCGACGTCATCGGCCACGAGCTGACCCATGGGGTGACCCAGTACAGTCTTCAGCTTAACTACACAAACGACGCCGGCGGCCTGAATGAGAGCCTGTCGGACTGTTTCGGCTCGATGTTCCGTCAATGGGAAGAAAATCAGACCGTCAAGCAAGCCGACTGGCTCATCGGCAAAGACATTATGGGACCCTCTGCACTGCAGAGCGGCTATACCTGCCTGCGCGACATGGCCGATCCAGACGCGAAGCATTGCCTTGCGCCACAGCCGACCAAATACTCGCAGGTCAGGCCCGGCATGGATCCGCACCTGAGCAGCGGACCTCCCAACCTGGCGTTTTGCACGATCGCAAAAGCCGTCGGCGGCAACAGTTGGGAGCAGGTTGGTCATATATGGTATAGGTCAATGACGGGCTTCGGTCCTGCACCCAACCTGAAAATGATGGCGTTTGCAGATCGTACCCGTGCTGTCGCGGCCGAGCTTTACCCTAACGACGCTGCTCTTGCTCGTGCAGTCGACGCCGGATGGAAAAAGGTCGGGCTGTAGCTCACCGCTCATAGAGCTTGCAGAACGAGGAAAGGCCATGAGCACGGTCAAGGTTGAGAAGATCGGGGGATTGGCCGGTTTCGGATTGCCCGGTTCGAAACTGAAGAGCAGCGGGGAGACTGCGATTTCAGCGCTCTCCCCCGCCGACCAGGCCTGGGTCGAGGCCGTGTTCCAGAAACCGCGCGGCTCGCAGGAGGCGGGAAACGAGCGCGACGCGCACTGTTACCGGATCACACGCACAAAAAACGGGCGCGACCAGACCGTTGAAGTTCCTGAAGCAAAGGTGCCGCACGCGCTCAAGGCGTGCGTCACCGACAAATTGCGTTGACCCTGATCGTCGCGGACATCGATTTCATCTTCGACCTCACAGTTCCCAACTCTTGAGCAATTTCCGCGCCGTGCCAAAATTGCCGAGATGATAAACAGATGCCTTAGCTGGTGAGAACGTGAAAGCTTCGAACTTCTCGTCGAGCATCTTCTTCAGGTAATCCTGCGAGGCAATGCCAATAGTCACGTGCGGGTTGAACTTCTTGCCCGTTTCGTTCGGAACGAAATTCGCCACGTAATCTATGGTCGGTTTATTGATCTCGGGGTCTTCCTTCGTCGTAACGAACGCCGATGCAGTGCCCGTCTTCACCGTGAATGGGGTGATGGCGTCGACCACTTTCTGTTGATACCGGATAAGGTCGTCGGTGGGCTCGATAACAATCCCGGCAAGGCCGATATTTTTCCAAGGGATATAATAGTACTTGTACGCCTTCAGCTTCCAGGTGGTCGGCTTCTCCCCAGCCAGCACTTTGCCAACTGCGTCGTAGACTTTGTTCAGGTCCTGCGTTTTGACATACCGCTGCAGAACCGAGATGTGTGGTTGATGGTCCTTACCCAAGGCAAAACCTTTGGGGAAGCTCTTGCGCAGACGCTCATTGGCAGCCACCGCGTGCTGGATCATCGTAGCGTCGGGATCGAGCAGAGTGTCAATCGCGGTGACTGAGCCCGGCTTACCAGCGCCAACTGGCCGCGCACGAACCGGCTGCGCGAGGGCAGGGGATTTATAAAAGACGACCGCTCCGGCTACGGAACCCAGTAATGCTGTCAATACGGCGCGCCTGTTATGTTTGTGCATAGCGAACTCCGATTAGCCACAGGGTGAAAGTTACCCACGCGGATATTGTCAGCGGGCCAGTGCGAGTAAATTGCCCCAAGGGGAAACGACGGTTTTTGTTTTTATGTTTTTTTAATTTCGTCCGCTTTGGGTCAGATAAGGGCCGTCGCTCGGCTTCGGAACGACGGCCTTTACCTCGACGGAGATCAGCTCACCGCCCGCCGGCGGCCGCTTTAATTGTTCCCCAACCTTGGACAAGTTGAAGGGATCGCCATCTATTCCGCTGAGCTTACTGCCGCGCGAGGCTCTCTCCGCGCGACGTCGCTCGCATTTTCCTCACCAGGTCAGCCATGACTTTTATGGCAGCCGCGAGGACCAGCGCGCAAAGGGCGGCCTTCGAGATCGTCTCCATCGGACCCTCGACCAGCATGGCGTGGGCCACGCCGCCTGCGACGATGACCACCGCGAGGGACATGTGCACGATGCGCCACGTTCGCAGTCCCAATCGCCGGCGGAGTAAGGCGAAGAGCGCGACGGCGAAGATCGCCCACATGGCGATCACACCGAAGGGGGAGAACGGCGTCGGCGATGCGAAGAGAAGGGCGTCGATCATGTCCGGCGGACTGGTGATCCAAAGGCCCGCGACGTGGACCACCACCGCCACGACCAGCGCGCCTCCGGTCCAGTGATGTACACGCCGTCCGCGATAAGCCGACAGTCCCGGTAAGTATCCGGCGATCAGCAAAGGCTGAACGAGCGCGAGACCCAGCGCGATAATCCCTGCGAATCCGGCCAGTATGTAGAGCGGGCCGCGCCATGCGAGCAGCGGGCTCGCCGATGCAAAGGCGGCCGGCACGCAAATGGCGGCTGCAAGGGCGGCCCAGATCAGGGTCGCCTTAGCCAATCTCATCCCCTTGTTCCCAACTCGCTCAGGCCGGCTGAAGGACGAAATGCGCCTCGAGGCTGGTCTCTTTTGCGCTTCGCATCACGGGGCGCAGAAAGACAGTTTTGAATTCACCGCTGTCATAAGCGAGGTGACCGTGCGGCTGGCCAAAGATCGGAATGATCTGCGGCATCTCGAGCCGGAACTTGCCGTCCTTGTCGGTGAGCGTGGCCCCATGACTCTGCGGCTCGTGCTCCTGCCCTTCGGTCGTGTGCGCCCAAATCTGGATGCGCTGCCCGGCGAGTGGAGCCCCGTCGCCCGCGCGGCGTACGGTGCCACTCATCCAGAAACCACCCTTGCCGATCCGATCCACGGTCGCAGCGCCCTTACGGTAGTTGTTGGACCCGCCCGACATCGACTCGGTCGGCGCGAGGCCTTGCGCGCTGGCTGGCAACAGGAGCCCGGAAACCCCGGTTGCCAGGATGGAGCCGCCAGCGGCGAGGAGGTGGCGGCGGTTGAATACGACGGTGGTCATGTCATTTCCTCCTGCGACCGTGCAGTTGCTCCGCCGAGAGGACGGCAACAGGCGCGAGACGCCACGAATTTAGCGCGGTTGCGGCCAATTTTCCAGTTGCGGGAGGCGAAGCTCGATAGGTCGCAATAACGAGCCAACGCTTGGATTTCATACCGGTCCTGATCCAAGCTTGACAAGACACTAAACGGGTATCGAGTTGGACCGAAGTCCAACAAAGTTCCGATGCCCGCTTTGGGTCATAAGCGTACACGTGCGGTGCAAAAGCGCGTGTCCGCTTTGCATCTGAAAGCCGACATGTGCGGTACAACTGCGCATGTCCGCTAGGCCAGTAGCGGACATGCCTACTTACTCAATGCGACGCTACTTTGATCTTCTTTTTCTTCTTGTCGGGTGCAGCGACCTTCGTTTTATTCTTGCTGGCCGCAGCTAGCTGCGTCGACTTCTTGGCTTTGCTGGCGGGCTGCACGTAGTACGTCGGCGCCTCGACCTTGCGCGCCATGAAACGGTTAACGCGCTCGGTCCACAGCGCGATGAACTGGCCGCTGGTCAGCGCCTCCAGTCCGCCCTTGATCTTGTTTTTGATATCCGACGGAACGTTGCCCCAGATGGCCTTGCGCGCCCATTTCTCTCCCTTCTCCTGGCCCTCACCGGTCAGGTACATGTTCTTCCATGCCAGCTGGTCCGGCGCGTCGTAATGAAACGCACAGCCTTGATACCCTTGCTGGTGGATGCAATAGATTTCTGCCGCCGTCGCCTTACGACCGACGTCCTTCTCGAACTGCGCAGCCTCAGTCGCAAACTTTCTGGCCGCCGCGATCGAGCAGTCGCGAATGTCGTAGATGTCGCCCTGCCAGTATTTGGCAAACTCCCAGTCGGAAAGCTGGAACAGGCACTTGTATGAGCCGGTCTTTGCTTTCGGATTATAGCCAGACTCAATTTTGGCAAATGCCTTCATCATCTGCACATCGACATCGAAAAGCGTTGCTGCCTGCTCGATCTCGGCGCGTATATTGTTGGTGTGCGGTGTCTGCACAGCACTGATTTCGTCCGGCAACGGCACCGGCGTCCAAACCGCCGGTGAGTTGGAGTACATGATGTAGCCCTTCGAGGTCGGCTGATCGGACTCATCCAGCAATCGAACATTCGGGTCGAGTGCTGCCAGCTGCATCCTGGGCTTTGGCTCGGCCCGGGTTTCCAGCGCGAGCGGCCCACGCTCGACAGGAGCTTCGGTCGCGACAGGAGTCTCGGCCACAACAGGAGTCTCGGTCACGACAGGAGTCTCGGCCACAACAGGAGTCTCGGTCACGACAGGAGTCTTGGCTACAATGGTGACGGCGCTGTTCGATTCGCGCGTGCCAACGTCATACGCAAGACCGGCCATGCCAATGAGAACAACTGGCACGTAGCCATATTTGACAATCCATTGTGTCAGCAAGCTGCTACCCCGTCCCCACGCCGCTTGGTTCAGAGTCTCCAGATTCTCCTCATCACACGCAAGAAGAAAGTGTCCGAATCAAGTTCCGGCGCAAACCGGCCTGTCAGACCTGGAACTTAACATTTGTTCAGATTATCGACGCGAACGGTGCCATCCGGCAGCTATTGCCTCTGCTTCGGTACAAAACCACCGCTCGCCCTTCGCGGCACTGATAATTATTCGACTGTAAAATTTGTCCCCGGGCATGTGATAAATGTGACGGCCACCATCAGTGATATTGCCCTTGATCTCGCAATCTTTCGATTGCGTGCTGTTCGGTTGCTTATCGGCTGGCTGCAAATGAGCATTCGATTGAGAAGCCCTCTGGCGCCAATCCCACGGCACCTCAAACTCTCCTTGCCACATACCGAGTTTTGCTTTGGACGCCCGCTCTTCCTGACTGACGTAGTCGTGCGAATATTGACGATAGGCTAATGCCCAACCTCTGGCGACCATCCAGGCATTTATGTCCTCACCCTCGACGAAGCACACCGATACGATGCGGCTGTAAATGTCTAAATCTTTCGGCTCACATTCGACGATGCGAGTGCCAATCTTGTCGGCCAGCGCAGACGTGGCGGTTCGATCACAACGAAATGGTTTCCGTTTGATGGTGCAGGTCTGGCCATTCTCAGGTGCATCAATGCCAAACAACCGGATTCGTGTACCGCTTATTTCTATGATGTCGCCTTCAAGCACCTTGGCTGTGCCGACGATTCTTTCGAGTTTCCGTTTGTTGGTGATGGGATTTTCAGGATTCGGCGTCGTGGCAGGCGCCAGGTCGCTCAAAGTGGTTCCGGTGAATCGCAAAGAAAAGTTAACGGCACCGACAAGTCCGAGAATGCCGACAAGGATCAACCCTAAAACTGATAGAAATTTTGCCAAGAGGGTTCGCCTCTTTGCTGGAAGGGGAACCTCGACAACGAATAGACTACCACCGTCGGACGGCCGGATGCCCAGATTTTTCAGAGCTGTCCGCTCTGTCCCCGAAAGCGGACATGTGCAGCACAACGAGGGATAAACGTGCGATAGTCCCCGGGAACGAATTGGCTGGGTATGGTATTTGGTTATCCAGGCATCACGATTTGACCCTCGGTCGACGCAAACGCGGGCACGCATTCCAACCGGGCATGGTATGGTAAATCGAATGACGACGGCGCAATCCACCGTGGCTATGAGGCGCTGGGGGCCTGCCGCCATTGTGACGCTCGCGGCAGTGGTCGCACTGACGGCGCTGACTGCCGACGCCGCGCCGAAACAGGCGCCACCCCAAGAGGCGCCGCGCGCTGCCGGTGAGCCGATCATGGCGATCGTATCGATCAAGGCCCAGCAGGTCGTTTTCTACGACGCGGACGGCTGGATCCTGCGCGCGCCGGTTTCGACCGGCACCAAGGACCGCGAGACGCCGGCCGGCGTCTTCGCCGTTGTCGATAAAGAGGTCGACCACCGCTCGAACATGTATGACGACGCCTGGATGCCGCACATGCAGCGCATCACCTGGAACGGCATCGCGCTGCACGGCGGGCCGCTGCCCGGCTATGCGGCCTCGCACGGCTGCGTGCGGATGCCCTTCGGCTTTGCGGCGAAGCTGTTCAACAAGACGCGGATCGGGATGCGGGTGATCATCGCGCCGAACGACGCGGCCCCGGTCGAGTTTTCCCACGCAGCACTATTGGTGCCGAAGGCGGAGGACCTCGCGGCTGCTCTGGCGCGTGCCGAGCCGCTTGCCCGCGAGGCTGCGGAGGCGGCCCAGGCGGCCGACGAGGCGAAGAAAGCCGCCGCGGCAGCAGTGCGCGAGACAGCATCACTCGCAGCATCGCTCCGCAAGCTGGAGCAGCTCAAGGCCCGCGCCGACGCCGAGCTCGCGCGCGCCGACAAGGCACTTGCCGCCACAAAGACGGACCAGGCCAGGACACGCGCCGAGGAGGCGAAGCAGAAGGCCGCCGCCGCGGCCGCGGAGCTCGCGACGCAGCTCGAAACCGCCAAGACCGACGCGAAGTCGAAGCCCGATACTGCCGCGGCCGCAAAGGAAGCCGCCAAGGCCGCCGAGACCAAAAAGGCCGCCGCGACCAAGACGGCGACCGAGGCGAGGCTCGCGCTCGAGCCGGTCTCGATCTACATCAGCCGCGCGACGCGCAGGCTTTACGTGCGGCGCAACACGCACAAGCCGGCGCCCGACGGCGGCGGCGAGGTGTTCGACTCGAGCATCGAGGTTCCGATCGCGATCCGCGATCCCGGCAGGCCGATCGGCACCCATGTGTTCACCGCGGTGGCGCGCAACGACGCGGGCCTGCGCTGGACTGCCGTCACGATCGACGACGGAGACGACGCCAGGAGCGCGTTCGACCGCATCACCATTCCAAAAGAGGTGCTCGACCGCATCGGGCCGACCGCCTTGCCGCGCTCCTCGATCATCATCTCGGATGAGCCGCTGAGCGAGGAAACCAACTACCGCACCGAGTTCGTCGCGGTGCTGAGCAACCAGCCGCAGGGCGGCTTCATCACCCGCGCGCCGACCGAGGTTGCGGTGAGCGACATGCCATACGACGACAGCCCCGGCTTCCCGTTCGGGCGCGGCTGGGGCTCCGGCAATTCTCCGCAGCGTTGGGACTCGCAGCGGAGCTGGGGCCCGCAAAATGGCTCCCAGCGCGGCTGGGGTCCGCAACCCGACAATTCGGGCTGGCGCCGCGATCCGTATTTTCGCGAGCGGCAGGGGTGGTGATTAGGGCGACGTGAGGCGCGTGTGGCCCATTGTCGCTAGAATCGGAGGCGGACCAACTCGTGGGGCGAAATGAAAGTTCGCTTCTCACCGTTGAGAAAACATCGAACATCACCGGCAAGTCTCCTGTCGGCCATCAGCCGACCTCTCAGGCGAGTTTGACCGAATCGAATTCGCCCAGTCCCTGCAGGACGAGGAATACGGCAGACGATTGCCCCACGTTGACCACCTGGTGTGGCCGCCCCGGCGGAACTGAGTACGTCTGTCCGGGCAGTAGTGATACTTTTTCCTCGGGATCGCGCGTTGACACGCATATCGTTCCGCTGATGACATAGAAAGTATCCTGTACCTGGTTGTGAAGGTGCCACGGGATCGTCTGCGTCGGGCCGATTTGCATCTCCGCGATTCGAAAACCCGGCCGTTGCGCGTAGTACTCGCGCCGCTCGACCTCGTAGAGGTGGCGCGTATCCTTCACGACTTGCATCTTGATCTCCTCATTCGGACAAAACGATCCGCGCTTGGCTGATGACTTTCGACCAGCGCGAAACCTCGATCCTGATCTGGGCGGCAAATTCGTCCGGCGTATTCACGACCGGCTCGAGCCCGAGCGACAAGACACGTTGGCGCACGTCGGCGAGCGCCATGACCCTCTGGAGCTCGCGGTACCATTGATCGACGAGAACTCTGGAAGTTCCTGCAGGCAACAAGATACCCTGCATGAAGTATGAAACCTGATCCGATAGACCGGCCTCCGCCATCGTCGGGATGTCCGTGAAAGATTCGGATCGGGCGCTGCCCGTCGTGGCGAGCGCGCGCAATCGGCCGTCTTTGATGTAGGCCGCCGCGGCAGGCAGCGACGCGAGCATCGCGCATGCGACGAGCCACAGGCCGACGACGACGCGAAATGCCATGACGTCCCGCCTCAGTCGATGTATTTCAGCCCCGCTTTGGAAAGCGGCTCGCGCATGTCGTACATGTCGAGACCGAGGACCCCTGAGGCGAGCTTCTCGCGCTTGGCGCCTTCGTTGGCCTCGCGAGACGCCGCGGCAT
>Ga0207643_10000024_pt1 | contig 103214 bp, 94 predicted proteins | sample KBSMisM62_FD_184313 | JGI IMG/M metagenome (GOLD analysis project Ga0207643, IMG submission 184313) | Miscanthus rhizosphere microbial communities from Kellogg Biological Station, Michigan, USA - KBS Miscanthus M6-2 (SPAdes) (version 2) | ecosystem: Host-associated > Plants > Roots >... | reverse complement strand
CCCGACGAGGCGCTGCTCTCCTTCCAGCTGTGGCGCCCCGATTTCTCCCTGAAGGCACCCTATCCCGAGGGCCGCTCCTGGCTGGTGGTGCTCACCCGGAAGGATGCATTCGCGCTCCGCATGCCGGACTCGCATCAGCTCGAGCCCCGGCTCGCGATGTTTCGCGCGCTGGTCGCCGAGGGCAATCCGGTCGAGGCCAGTGCCGCCGAAGCGCTGGAGCGGACTCTTCTCGAGCCCGCGCTCGGAAGGCTCGGCGAAGAGATCCGCCGCCTGGTGATCATTCCCGATGGACCGCTGATCGGCCTCCCTCTGGAGACCCTGCGGAGACCGGGGGGCGAGCCGCTGGCCGCACGCTACGCGATCTCCACCTCGCCCTCGGCCTCGCTCTGGCTTCGGTGGCGGAGCGCGGGTGGACGGCCCGGCCCCGGATCCGTCCTGGCCCTCGCCGATCCGACCTCCAGCGGTCCGCCCGGAACGCACCGGGACGCGGCGGCCTGGCTCGAGGGGCTGGTGCTTCCTGCGCTCCCGCATGCGCGAGCCGAGGCGCGGACGCTGGTGGAAGCCCTCCCACCGGGCGGTGCGCTCCGGATCGGTCCCGACGCCAGTGAACGGTTCCTGAAGACCGCTCCGCTCGCAGGCTGGGGACTGCTCCACTTCGCCACGCACGCCGTGGTCGACGAGTCGCACCCTGCCCGCTCGGCCCTGGTCCTCGCCGGAGACGAAGCAGAGGACGGGCTCCTGCAGCCGCGGGAGATCGCCGCGCTCGACCTCGGCGGGAAGGCGGTGCTGCTCTCCGCCTGCCGCAGCGCCTCCGGGCAGGTGCTGGTGGGGGAAGGAGCGCTGGGGCTCGTTCGGGCCTTCTTCCGTGCCGGGGCGACCGCGGTCGTCGCGGCACCCTGGCCGATCGAGGATCAGGAGGCGCGGGCGCTGATCACCGCGCTCGCGGACGAGCTCCGCTCGGGTCACCCCCTCGGGGAGGCCCTGACGCGGGCCAAGCGGACGCGGATCGCCGCCGGAGCGCCCACCCTCGCCTGGGCAGGGCTCCAGCTGCACGGAGACGCGAACTTTCGGCCCGTCGTCCAGCCTGTGCACCCCAGGCGACGATGGCCATGGATCGCCGGGAGCACGGCGGTCCTCTTCATCGCCTGGCTCGCCTTCCGGCGATTGCGACGCGCGTTGGCGCCGGTCTGACGGCGCCGGCAGCCGGGACTAGTGCCACCTTGTCTCGGCTCAGCTCGCCTTTCGGGCGCTCTCAGCGGGGTATGGCTCCAGCAAGACGATGGAGCCGGTCTCCAGCAGGGACTTGAGATTCGAGATGACCTTCGGCCAGCCGCCGGACACTGCGACGATGAGCTTCGAGGCCTCTCGCTCGATGGTGTGCGTGATGGACAGCTTGACCGCCGGTCCACTGGGCTCCAGCTCCATCGTGCAGAGCGAATCACCCTCGGCCTGGAGCTCGGGCTTGATCTGACTTCGCCAGCGGATCACCAGCCGCCGGGGCGGCTCGGCCTCCACGATCTCGCCGACGTCGCTCACCCGGCCATCGGGGTAGGTCATCTTCCAGGAGGATCCCGGCGTCCACCGGCTGTCGCACGTGTTGCCGAACCAGTACTGCTTCATGAACTCGGCGTCGGTCAGCGCTGACCAGAGCTTCTCCGGCGTCGTGCGGATGTAGGTCACATAGACGAAGGTCGACTTACCCATTGGCTCTCTCCAGTCGCCGCTTCAGATCGGCAAGCGCCTTCAGGCGCGGTTTCTCGAACTTCGCGATCCAGCGCTCGTAGATCTCCTGGAGCGGGACCGGGTTGAGGAAGTGCAGCTTCTCGCGGCCGCGCCGAACCGTGGCGACCAGGTTCGCCGCCTCCAGAACATCCAGGTGCTGCGTCACTCCCTGCCGCGTCATGTCCAGGTGCTCGCACAGCTCGCCGAGGGTGCTGCCGTCGTGCGCATGCAGCAGGTCCAGCAGCCTGCGCCGGCTGGGGTCCGCGAGGGCCCTGAACAGCAGGTCGGCGTCGAAGCGGTCGGTCATGTGCCATTCGCAAGTGATGACTTGCCTGACAATACGCAAGCTCTTGCTTGCGTGTCAAGCTCACCCGCCCCGGCGCGGCCGCCTCAACGTGGCCCGGCAAGGCGCGGGCAGCTCGCCGAGCGTGCTACCGGTCCGCGCGTTCTCGGACGTTCCCCTGTCCGTCGATCACTCCGGGTGTCGGGCGCGGCCGGATTGCCGTTCGCCGTCCGGCCTCCCCAGGTCGCCCTGGAGGACCTCGAGCGGGAGGAGGAACAGGCCGCGACGATCGACCCGGTAGTAGACCGAAGGCCGGCCGTCCCCAACCAGGTGACATCGGAAGCACCACGCTCCGGGATCGACGGCCGGATGGCGAGCCTGGGCCACCCGCCACGCGAGCCGGACCGCATCGTCCAGGTGCATCTGCGAGCAGCGCGCGACGAGCCTGGCCCCCGCCCCTGCGACGCCGGTCACGATCCATTCGCCAAGTTCAGCGAGCATGGAACCTCCGCTTCGAGTCGCATCAACGACAGGCTCGTCACGGAGGGCCGTGGCGTCCACCACCCCAATCGTTCCGGCCATTTGCACAGCCCCTGTTCAGGCGTGCACAGCGAGCCTTCTCTCGTCCGTTCGACGCTCCTATCGTGCACGCGGGAGACATCGGTGCCGGAGCAAGAGACCCATCGGACGATCCTGCTCGTCGAGGATGACCCGGACATCCGGGACGGCATCGCGGACATCCTGCGCGGGGCGGGCAAGACGGTCGTCGAGGCGGAGGACGGTCAGGATGCCCTCGACAAGCTCGAACAGGTCGATCGCCCCTGCCTGATCCTCCTGGACCTCCGCATGCCGCGCATGGATGGGTTCGAGTTCCTCCGCCGGCTCAACGAACATCCGGACGCCCCAGACTTCCCGGTCCTGGTTCTCTCTGCGCACGCCAGCGTCGATGCCGCCCAGCACTACCCCGGTGTCCTGGGCACGCTCCGGAAGCCGTTCCCCATCTCGAGCCTTCTCTCGTGGGTCGACGGGCACTGCTGACGTCGGCGGACCGCCAGGGTTGCCCCATCTAGCGGTTCGGAGGCATACAACCCCCGCGGAGCGTCCATGCCCGGTGTCCATTCCGTCGAGCCTGGCCCAGAGGATCGCGAGCGCCGTTTCGCGCTCGGGATTGGCCTGACGAACGAGTGCAACCTCGCGTGCGCGTTCTGCTATCGCGATCCATCGCGAGTCGATCGTCTCGATCTGGAACAGGTTCGCGGGGTCCTCGACCGGCTGCCGGTCCAGTCGGTGAACCTCGGCACCGGTGAGAACGGGATGCACCCCCAGTTCCACGAGCTGCTCGCGCTCCTCCGGAGCAGGAACGTCAAGCTGACCATGACGTCCAATGGCCTGAGCGTCGCGATCCTGGAGGACGAGGAGCTCCGCTCGTTCCACGACATCGAGTTCTCGCTCGACTATCCGAACCGGGAGGAGCAGGACGCGCAGCGTGGCCCGGGCAACTGGGACCTGGTGCACGAGCAGGCGGAGCGCTGCCGTCGGCTCGGAGTCCCGGTGACCATCATCGCGGTGATGATGCGAACCAACTTCCGGCGCCTGGCAGAGATCGCGGCCATCGCAGGGAAGTATGGGGCCCCACTGCGCCTGAACGTGTATCAGGCGGTGCGCACGGACACGTTCGCCCTCACCTACCAGCAGTACTGGGAGGCGTTCGAGCTGCTCCTCGCGCAGACGGACGTCATCGCCGTCGGCGAGCCGCTGGTCCGGGCCATGCTCGGGCTGCCGCACGGGGGAGGCGGATGTGGCCGGTCGACGGTGCGGGTCACGCCTCGCGCGACGGTGCAGCCGTGTGTGTACTGGCCCGGCCCCGGTGATCCGCTCTCGGCGCTGCTGGAGGCTGGCGCGGACGTGGTCGACACGCCGCCGTTCCGGGCCGCGCGCTCGGTGCCGGCTGCATGCGAGCCCTGCGAGCTTCGAGACGCCTGTCGAGGAGGATGCGCCGGTCGCCGCCGTCTCGACGGGGCGCTCGATCGCCCCGATCGGTACTGCCCCATCGTGCGCGGTGAACGACCACGCCTCGGGATGCGCCTGGCGCCGGGCCGTGACCTGCCGAAGGCGGGCAGCGCCTGCACGACCGTCGTCATGGCGCGATGACGACGAAGCTGTTCCTCATCCGTCATGCCGTCACCTCGTGACATGGCCAGAACCGCAGCGTTGCTGCAGGGAGCTCGACCACCGTGCCGTTCGGCATGGCCGAGAGAGTCACGCTTCGTTCGAGCTGGTTGTAGATCTGGACGCAGCCGCGCCTGACGTCTCCACAGAGGGTTCCGTTGAGGCGCGAGCAGTGGGTGAGCACGAGCAAGAGGGTGAGTGCACCAACCCACGCCCCGTCCCCGGGGCGCCATCTCCGAGGCCTGCTCCAGAGAGCGATCGGACCTGACCCCTGGGTCGAGCTGAGCGAAAGGACACCCACCAGCTCGCTGCCCGGAACCGACTGTACCTCGTTCCCGCGTCACCTCCCCTGCCCTCCAGGTCCGTGCCTTCGGGCCCACCCTCCCCTTGCATCCCGCCAATCCGTGCGCTACATACTGAACCGCATGGTTCAGTTTTCGAGAACGCGACTCGACGCCTCGTTCGCCGCCCTCTCGGATGCCACCCGACGCGGCGTTCTGGAGCAGCTCGGACGTGCAGACGCTTCGATCACGGACCTGGCCGAGAAGTTCCACATGACCCTGACGGGCATGAAGAAGCACGTCGGCGTCCTGGAGCAGGCCGGTCTCGTCACCACGGAGAAGGTCGGGCGCGTGCGGACCTGCAAGCTCGGCCAGCGCAGACTGGAGGAAGAGGTGGCATGGATCGAGAGGTACCGCCAGCTCTGGGCGTCACGCTTCGATGAGCTGGACAAGGTTGTCGAGGAACTCAAACGCAAGGAGAAGGTCGATGGACGCAAGAATTGAGAGTGAGCCCAACCCCCTCAAGAACCTGACGACGGCAGAACGGAAGTCCGAGCGTGAGCTGCTCGTCACGCGAACCTTCAACGCTCCGGCGCGCATCGTGTTCGACGCGTGGACCAAGCCCGAGCTGCTCCTGCGGTGGTGGGCACCGAAGTCATTTGGCGTGTCCTTCCTCTCCTGCGAGCTCGATGTACGTGTGGGGGGCAAGTACCGTTTCGTGTTCGCCCACCCTGCCTCGGAGCAGCCGATGGCGTTCTTCGGTCGGTACCTCGAGGTGACACCGCACTCGCGCCTCGTCTGGACGAATGAAGAAGGTGGTGACGGTGGGGCCGTCACGACGGTGACCTTCGCCGAGAAAGACGGCAAGACGCTGCTCGTCATGCACGACCTCTATCCCTCGAAGGAAGCTCTCGACGATGCCATCGCCTCCGGGAGCACGGGTGGGACGTGGGAGACGTTCGAGCAGCTGGATGTGCTTCTCGTCGATCTGGGCGCGAGCGTGGGACGGTCCTGACGTCGATGCGCAGGACCCTCAGAAGTGGACCTCGAAGCCGGCGACGAGAGGAATCGACTGCACGCTGAGATGCTTGAAGAGGATGTCGTAGCTCGCCTGGACGAAGAGGCGGCTGCGTGAATCGAGGTTCCACTGGAGGCCCAGCCCGACGGGAATGACCACGGTCGCCGTCGAGACCGGACCGGGATAGGTCGCCTGATACGCCAGCCCCACACCGGTCCAGACGAAGGGCTGGAGCCTCCAGCTTCCAAGATCCCACTTGAGCTCCGGCGTCACCCTCAGGCTCCAGGTGTCGTGGGGGCTCCCTCCTTGCAGCGACTGGTTGACCTCGAGGCGGAGCGAGAGGCTGGACGACAGCTGGTGCCCGCTGGGTCGAGGAGGGGATGCCGCCCTAGGACCGCAGGCGCGCGACACTGGTTCGATGTCCCAGTTGCGCCCGCAGCAGGGAGTCGTCTAGGGACCGTCCAGCGCCATGCGGGTTCAAGCGTTCCTCGCCATGCCGGAGCAGATCCGGCAGATCCTCCGGGACGAGCCTCCCGGAGTGCCGCTCACCGGCGTCGATCCACAGAACCTCTCCTCATTGGCGGAGATCGTCACGAGCGGGGAGGTCCCCAGCAGCAGCGTGGCCGAGATGTTCCGCACGCCGGTGCTCGCCGCGGGGCCCCGTGGTCCGTTCATCTACGCGGTGCCGGACGAGATCACGGAAGCACTCGGGAACAGCGACGCCGGAACGCGCGCCCGCTGGATCCAGGGCTGGACTGGTGGAGCCGGCCGTCTCCGTGGAAAGGCGCTTGCCGCCGTCGCCGAGCTCGCCGCGGGCCGCGACCCGAGCCAGCACCTCTACGTCTGGGTCGGGGACGAGTCCTGAGTTGTGCTTCGCCAAGGGTGACCCGACCGTCTGCGTCTACTGGCTTTTCGAGAAGGGCCCGAGCCGGACACGTGCTTGACGCGCAGCCACGTGACCGTCTGCCCGATCGCGTTGGTGGCAATCACCGTGTCGTCGTCGACGAAGCGGTACACTCCGTGATCGTTTGGCGCGGGCGAATTCGCTTTCCACACGCCGTTCACGGCTGCGAACGTGCCGTCACCCGCCGGCACGTCGCCCGTCGGCGTCCGGAAGGAGTTGTGGAAACCCCTCGCGTCGTGCACCGACCGGATCGTGACCTTCTGGCCGTTGATGACGGTCGTGGTGGTCCAGGTCCCGTAGTAGCGCGCGGTCTCGTCCGCCGCCCACACGGCGGCAGAAAATGTCAGCGAGACCAGCACGCCCACCGTCCGCACACCGCGATGGCACGTCTCGGCCAGAGCGCGCATTGACCCTCAGCTTAGACCTTTCAGGCCGAGGCTTCGCAATCACCCGCGTTTGCTCGACTCGGGCTGAAGGACGAGCTCAGCGTCGATGGTGATCTTGATGTTGTCTCCGACGACGACACCGGCACCCTCGCCCGGGAAGTCCCACACAAGGCCAAAATCCCTCCGATTGACGGACGTGGTGGCCTCGATGCCGCGGCGGATGCCCCCGGCATGGTTGAACGGAGGCGAGGCCGTGACCGCGAGAGTCACTGGCTTGGTCACGCCATGCATCGTCAGGCTGCCCGACACCGAGTACGAGGTGGCGCTCGACTTGCTGATGCTGCTCGAGACGAAGGTGATCACGGGGTACTTGGCCGCGTCGAAGAACTCTGGGCCCTTGAGGTGCGTGTCACGCTCTTCTACGCCCGTCGTGATCGAGCTCACCTTGAGGGTCGCATTGACCTTGGAATTGGCGGGGCTGGCGTCATCCAGGATGACGGTTCCGGAGGGTTGCTGGAACATGCCGCGCACGTTGGAGAACACGTGCTTGCAAACGAATGCCGCCGAGGAGTTCTCCGGGTCCAGCTCCCACGTGGAAACCTGAGGAACAGACGGAACCTGAAGAGCGGGAGCTGACGCCTTCTCCGGCGCAGCGGAGGCCGCTGGCGCACTCGCGGTGTCCCGGGATTTGCAGGCAGGAGCTGACAGCAGCGTGATCACAGCGAGCACCCACAAACGCATGGAAAGTCTCCCGAACGGCCACGGACGTGAAGGCGGGCTCCCCCTCGGCCACGGGGCGTCCACCCAGCGGCCCGAGCATACTTTCTGCTGCGCGGCCAACGACGCCTTTGCGGGGAACTGCACTCCTCCGATGAGAGCGGGCCTCACGGGCACGACCCGTCCCTCTCGGTGCGCACCCTCCCCTGCGTGCGCTCGGGTCTTTGAAGCGAAGCGCGTTCTTCGCGGTCAGAGCTCGGCGATCAGGCGACGGGGCTCCTGGCCTGGGCGGCCAGGTACTGGTGGACCATCTGGATGCTGATCCCACCCTCTCCCACGGCGGAGGCCACGCGCTTGATCGAGCCATGTCGCACGTCTCCCGCTGCGAACACCCCGGGAAGACTGGTCTCGAGAGCGAGAGCTTGATGTGCCGGCCGTTCCTCCCCGGCAGCGATGACCAGATCCTGGCCGGTCAGGATGAAACCGTGTGAATCGCGCTGGATGCTCGTGGGCAACCACTGCGTGTGGGGCTGCGCGCCGATGAGGACGAACAGCGCAGCCGCACGAACGGTCCGGGTCTCCCCGGTGTTCAGGTTGCGGAGCACCAGACTTTCCAGCCTGCCCGCCCCCTGGCCGTCGACCACCGCCGTGTGGAGCTTCACATCGATGATCGGATTGGCCTCGATCACCGTGACGAGGTACTCGGACATGCTCGTCGAGAGTGAACCGCCGCGGACGAGGATCGTCACCCGCTTCGCGTGCTTGGACATGTGGATGGCCGCCTGGCCCGCGGAGTTGCCCGCGCCGATGACGTGGACGTGTTGTCCCTCCATCGCCTGCGCTTCGGTCACCCCACCTCCGTAGAAGACTCCTGCACCGACGAGCGCCTCGAGCGCGGGGATCCCCAGACGCTGATACCGTGCCCCGGTCGCCAGCAACATGGCGCGGGCGCGTATCTCGGTACCATCCGCCAGCTCCAGGACCCGGAAGTCACCTTCCACGCGCACGCCGGTGGCCGCGCGTAGAACCGAGGTCTCCGCTCCGAACGACCAGGCCTGCTCGAGGGACCGGATGCAGAGCTCGGCGCCCCCGACGCCAAGTGGAAAGCCGAGATAATTGCGGATGAGCGAGCTCGTGCCCGCCTGTCCACCGATGGTCTCCCGGTCGACGACGATGGTGCGCAATCCCTCCGAGGCACCGTAGACCGCCGCAGACAGTCCCGCCGGTCCAGCACCCACCACCACCAGGTCGAAGATCCCTTCCTCGGAGCTGTGGCGCGCGCCGAGCGCGACCGCGGCCTCCTCATCGGTGGGATTGGTCAGCACCTTCCCATCGAAGCGGACCAGCACCGGGAAGGGGCCCTCCGGGAAGGCGACGCGTTCCAGCACCGCCCGTCCCTCGGGCGAATCGGCGTCGTGAAAGTCGAAGGACAGGCCGCTGCGCTGGAGCAGGTCCCGCACCTGGTGGGACCGGGAAGACCAGCGCTCACCGACGACGGTCACCACCACTGGCTGCGCATGTTGCTGCTCCTGCCAGTCTCGGAGGAGCTCGGTGACGAGGTGATGGAACCGCTCGTCCGGGGGGCGACTCGGCAGGGTTGCGTAGCGATCGATCTGGCCGCGAGAGATGGCCTTCAAGATCGGCTTGAACGCGGAGCGAGGCCCCCAGGGAAGGAGGAGCACGCGCTGCGCACGGGGATGGAGCAGGTGCGCCCGCTGGAGATATTCGATGCCGGTCATCCCGGTCATCGCCTGGCCCGCCAGGAGGACGACAATCCGTGCGTCCGACCCCCGAAGGGCTTCCAGCCGTTCCAGCGCAGCCGTCGCCGACGCCTCGGCGATCACCTCGTAGCTGGCGGCGTATCGGCCGAGCAGCTCTCCTTGGATCGCCGCGAGCTCCCGGGGTTGCTCGTGAACTACCATCAGAATCGGCTTCGTCATGAAGTCTCTCTACTCCAAAGCCACACTCGCATCGGAGAGGCCGCCGGAATGGCTCACGTGCAGCCGGGCGCTCAACCTGGCGGGGGCGCGTCGTCCGGCGGCCGCGCGAGGCCAGGTCCTCCGAGGCGCCGCTACTCGACGCATGGCAAGGTGAACGAGAACGTGCTGCCGAGCCTCACCGTGCTCTGCGCTTCGAGCTTCCCCCCATGAGCATGGATGATGTGCCGAGCGATATAGAGGCCAAGCCCGAGCCCGCTCCTGTCCCCGGTCCTGGTCTCCCAGGAGCGGTCGAAGATCGTTCTCATTCGCTCGGCGGGGATCCCCACTCCAGTATCGCCGACGGAGACGTTTGCTCTCCCCTTCTCCGCAGCCACTCGGACAACAATTCGACCGCCCGACGGTGTGAACTTGATCGCGTTGGTCAGGAGGTTGCCAAGGCACTGCGCCATCCGGCCTTTGTCACACAACACGAAGACAGACTCCGATCCGTCGAAGACCAGAGCGAGTCTTCTCTCTTCAGCGATGAGGCGCAGGTCGCCGGCGACATCGCTGACGAGCGGTGTCAGATCCTGCTTCGAAAGCACGACAGGAAGCGTGCCCGACTCGATGGCCGCCGCATCGAGCAAATCACCAACGAGGGCATCCATCCGTCGGACCGCGCGCTCGATTGACGCGCTCGTCCGTCGCACGACGTTCCCCTCCTCACCTCCCGGGGCATCCGTTCGAAGGAATGCGGCTCTGAGGCTGATTTGCGTCAGTGGCGTTCGCAGGTCGTGCGCAACGATTCCGAGAAACTCATCCCGCGCTGCGAGGGCTACGTCGGCCAGAGCTCGTTCCGAGCGCAGAGCCGCGTCAGTCAGCGTCCGCTCCACTTCGAAGAGAGCCTTCAGCGCCTGGGCGCGGTCAGAACGCTCACCCCGAAGTTCTTCGTCACTGCGTGAGCGAGCCGCATGAATCCGCGCATCCTCCTCTCTGCGGCGTTCGGATACTTCCAGATTCGCGATCTCCGAAGCCCGGGCCTTGCGCAGAATCTCGTCAGCAGCGTCCCGTCCTCTCTGAACGACCTGGTCATCTGCTTGAAACCCTTCGCGGTCGAGCCGTTCCACCTCGTGATCGCTCTTGTCCCTCTCCTTCCTCAGGCTCTCGTCGGTCGCCTTCCGTCCCGGGCGCAATGGATCGCTCACGCGCGGAACCTAGCATCCGTCCGCGCGAGCGGGCCTGCTGGGACGGCATCCATCCAGGCGTCGACAGATCACGAGGAGTGGTCCCCCGCGAAGGGTGCTCCAACGGCCGTGCGCGATGGTCTTCTCGATGCTGGCGTCGCCGCCGCGAAGGCCGCCGGACCGAGCACCCACGAGAAGCCTCTCGTCGTCCCCCAACCCGTGTCACTGCTTGTCGTTCGAGCCTCACCGGAGGCAGCCCAGGAGTGCTGCATCTCAAAGGGCCTCTTCAAGACCTGGACGACTCCGGGCCGACTCCTTATCGCGTCGGCGAAGGCACTGGTGGACATCACGACAACGGAGAACAGGGCGAAGTTCCCGCTCTTGAAGTCGCTGAGCGACGAGGTGCCCGCAGACTGGCGAAGATATGGACCCGGTGGCGCACTCAGCGGCCCGAGCGCCATGCCGGCGGGATGAGCCAGTACAACGTGCCGTTCAGGTCGGCGATGGTGAGGGCAACGAAGGGAGTGTTCCAGTTCCCCCCGCTCAGGTTCCGGAATCCAAACGACACGCCGAGCCTGTCCTGCAGCAGGGTGACGTCGAACTCCACGCCGAAGCGCGACCCGCCGCCCCAGTCCAGCGACCACCGAGGCCCGGAGCCGATTCCCACCGCACCGAGATGCACCACGCCCCTCGCCCCGAGCGTGCTCGAGGTGATGCCCGAGCTGAACTGAATGTCGACGACCTGGAGCGTCGACTCCACCGAGAACCACCGACCGAGCTGGAGGCGCGGCTCGAGCCAGCTCAAGGCGATGCTTCCCCCCACCACGTCCAGGGCAACCCGGTAGGGCACGACGTGGGCAAGGACGATGGGGACGTACGAGCCGTCGGCCAGCGGGTGGAGGGGGATGGTCGAGGGATCGATCAGGAAGGCCACGTCCCCCGTCCGCTCCGCCGCCCGGCTCACCGTCTCCCCGCCACCGAGGACCGCGTTCATCGCCTTGCGGGTGGCGGCCGACTCCGGGGAGGACGACCCCGAAGAGGCCTGTGCGATCTCGACGGTCGCGGCCCGGTCGAGGGCACGCCGCATGGTCTGCGACAGCCAGCGGCCCTGGCCGGCCAGGGCCGCCTGCATCGCCCTGGACTCGGGCCGGTAGCCGGCGACCCGTAGCCGCTCGACGAATTCCTCGAAGGTGAGGTCCTTCGGGCAGAGAGCTTCCTTGACCGACACGGTGCACGGCACCGCCCGCTCGAGGAGCACGGTGAGGGCAATTCCCATCGCTCCCTGGGCGCGGAGGTCAGGCGTCGGACCGAGCCAGCTCCACTCCGGGGTCGTGGCCATGCGCTCCGCCTCGGCCGAGCTTCCCAGGTACGCCGCCAACTCTCGGCGGGCGAGCGCGCGCACCACCGGTCCTGCCTTGGTCGAGGCGAGGATCTGGAGGTACTCGATGAACTCTCCGATCGCCGAGCCGAGGCAACGCTGGGTCTGCTCGCTGGAGGGGTCGGGCTCTCCGCTTCCGTCCGCCTTCAACACGGGCAATGGACGGGACGCGAGATACGGGTCCTGCTGGGCGCAGGTCAGAACAGCCATTCCGTGCAGCCCTTCGTAGATGCCGGTGTAGTAGTCGAGCTCGCGAAGCGGACCATCCATGAAACCCGCGAAGTGCTCCAGCATCTCCCCGGCCAGCGGGCTGAACCGCGTGGCGAGCAGCAGGCGCCTCTGGCCGCGCACGTCGGACTGGATCTCGCTCGCATCCTGGGAGAGCTGCAGCGCCGCATCGCTCAGGCTGGCGAGGCGTGGCCGCAGCTCGCCGAGCAGCGCGACGCGGCGCGCGGCAGCCCGCGTCGCCTCAGGAACGCTCGCTTCTGGGACCGAGGTGAGAGCCGTCCGGAGGAAGGAGAGCACCCCACTGGAAAAGAGCTGGGTGCTCGAACGGGTCCCGAGCAGGTCCAGCGCCCGTGCCGCGGGCTCGGCAATGCCCGACGGGGCTCCTGGCGCGATCAGCTCGCGGAGCGCATCGGCAAGGACCGGGCGGGAGGCCTCGATGGCGTGAGTGGCAAGCCCTTGCACCGCGGACGCGGAGCGCAGACAGGCAGCGCGCATCCGGACGAGCGCACTCTGCGCGCTCACGTGCTGCGCAAAGGGAACCAGCTCATCGGCGAGGAAGTCGAGCGCGCCAGCGGCCACCGTCGACCTGAATGAAAGACCGGTCCCGCTTGCCGTTGAACCCAGGCCCTCGATGAAGGAAGCCAGATCCTCGGCGAAGCGGAGCACCTCGTCGGGGGAGAGAGGCGCGGCGGTCTGGGCACGGGCTCCTGCCTCGAGCCCTGCCAGGACGTTCCCGCCCTTGCCCTGGACCGTTGCCGCGCAGGCCTCCAACTCGGCGCCGCCGAGTGGACGGCGCCGCAGACAGCGGGCGATGAGGCGGCCGAGCGATCCGCGCTCCTGGCCCGCCGGCCTCCACGCCGGCGCGGCCGGTTCAGCACCGCTCGACGCCTGCCCGCCTTCGAGCTGGGTGACGATGGATGAATAGGCGGCGAGCGCCGATGCGGTTCTGAAGAGGAGTGCCCGGGTGGTGAGATTCCAGTGCCGGGAGACGATGGCCTCGGCGAGCCGCTGCTCGCGCGCGGTGGCCACGAGATCATTGCCCATCTGCACCGCGTCGCTGAACCCCTGGACGGCTCTTTCCGGTGCAGGCGGAGGTTCCTCCCGCGGCCGTCGGATGCTGGGATCGACAAGCAGCACCGTGAGAGGGCGGAACGTCCGGGGTGAAGAGAAGGCCTCGGCCTGCTCGATGGCCAGCCCCACCGGCGCGTTGTCCAGGAATCCACCGTCGATGAAGTAGCTCCGGCAGAGCTTGAACTCCTGGCCACCCCGGGCGGCGCTGTAAGCGGAGCAGGTCAGACCCCCGAGCGACTTCCCGGGCAAGGGCCCCGGGCACTGATCGGGGGTGACCTCGCGCTGCCCATCCCCGCACGCCCGGCGGCACTCGCACACCGGTCGTGCTCCGAAGGCGACCGGGAAGGCCGCCGAGGCCAGCAACGCCTGGATCGCCTGGCCAGAGGGAATGTAAGGACCCGACGCATCCGAGGTCTCTGCCAGCGTTGCCGTGTCGGCTGCCAGCGCGGTGGACCGCAGGCCGGTATCGCGGCGGAGCCTCGGAACCCCGGCTTCATCCACCTCGAAGACCAGTGGCACCACGGTCTGCTGCGACTTGACGCGAAGCCCGGAGATGGTGCGGAGCTGGGGAACGACGCGGGTCATGGTGAAGCCCACCGGCACGCGGCATCCAGGCTTGAAGCGAAGCCCCTTCCCGGAGAAGACGCGGCTCTGCACGCTGTCCACGACGGGGGTGAAGGCGGACGCCGCGAACAGGCCGTCCGAGGGAGTGTACAGGGCGGGATCGCCCGGAAGGAGCTGGTCCAGGCCGATCGGCAGCCAGACATCGCGGAGGAGATTCCGATCCACGGAGAGGTTCTCCACCTCGTCGTCGGCCTCGCACCACAGCGCCGCGGCAAGGAGGGCGTTGACGCTCCCCGCGGAGGACCCCGAGAGCGCTTCGAGATGGGGCCGCCGACCGCGCTGCGTGTCCTCCTCGAGGCGGTTGGAGCGGATCAGGCGGATGACCGTCCAGTTCACCGCCGCCTCGTAGGTGCCGAGGCTGGCCGCGCCCTGGAGAGTCAGGGAGAACGGAGCGCTCTCCCCGGCCGCCGCGGCCGTGCCGCCTGCCGCGATGATGAGAGCGAGCAGTACGGAAGGGCCCATTCTCCACTCCCTGGCGAGCGTTCACCGGCGTCGGGACCCTAGCGGACCTGGCCAGGCGAGTCTTCGGGCCATCCGCGACACGCTTTCGCGAGGCGACGAGGGCGTCAGGGTGCCCCGGGTGGCGCCGTCCCGACACTGGCGGCCGGCGTCCCCGGGGCGACTTGCCCGTCGCGCATGCGCTCCATCGCCTGGACCAATCCCCCTGCGCCGTGCCCCCAGCGCGACACCACCTTGATCGCCTCGGCGAACGAAACGTCGGTCGGGTGAACGCGCGCGCGATCCAGCACGTAGACCGCACCGGCGAGGGGCGTTGGCACCGACGGGATGAAGACCGTGTATCGGCCGTCGGGAAGCTCCTCGATGATGAAGCCCGGGACGAGAGCGTCCTCGATCTCCACCAGCGCCGGGGTCCAGGCGGTGTCCTGCCCCTGCCCCGCCACCTGCTGGGCAAGGCTCCGGATGAGCCCGTAGCCCGGGAGGCGCTCGAATACCGTGCGCTCGACCCAGGCCCGCGCGGACCGTCCGGGCGGCGTCACCAGAAGGAGCCCGACGAACAGGCAGAGCGCGAGGACGAGCAGCAGCGCCACCAGATCCTCCCCCGGAAGCCAGTCCGGGAGGAGCACGGCGACCGGACTCACCAGCCGCACCAGGGAACCCATCCCCTTCAACAGCAGGAGGATGGACAGATAGACAGGTGCGATGACCAGAAGCCCGGCGACGAGCCTCTGCAGCAGGAACGCTCCGATGTTCTTCATGTGCGGACCCCTATGTCTCCTTGTCCGAGCGCGAGGCGCCGTCCGCCGGTCCCCGCCCGGCGAGCAGCTCCGGAACGGACGCGGGCATCGACGCCAGGTGCACCTCGTTCTGGGGGTAGTCGATGCCGGCCTCGCCCAGGACCCGACTGATCGCGGTGCGCAGCTCGCTGGCCACCCGGTCACGGATCTCCTCCGGCGTCCAGATCTGAAGCTGGAAGTTCAGCGCGCTGTTCCCGAAGCCGGCGAAGAGCGCGAGCGGCTCGGGAGCTTTCAGCACCTCGGGATGCGCCCCGGCGACCTGGAGCAGCACCTCCCCGACGCGCTCGGGCGAGGCCGTCTCGGCAACGGCGACGTCGATGTCGGTCCGGCGCCGCTTGTCGGAGAGCGTCCAGTTGGTCACCTCGTTGGAGATGAGGTGCGAGTTGGGGACCACCACCTCGGAGCCCTGCTCGGTGGCCACCGTGCTCGAGCGGATGCCGATCCGCGTCACGGTTCCCGACACGTCCCCCACCTCGATGACGTCGCCCACCTGCACCGGACGCTCGTAGAGGAGGATCAGTCCCGAGACGAAGTTGTTCACCACGTCCTGCAGACCAAAGCCGATGCCCACCCCCAGGGTGCCAATGAGCACCGTGAGCCGGGTCAGCTCTGTCCCCGAGGCGAGGACGGCGACCACCGTGCCCGCAGCGACCACTGCGTAGCTCGCGGTCCGGGAGATGGCGGTGTGCACTCCACGTCCCAGGCCGCGGGTCTTCAGGCCCTCGTTGAGGACGAACCCCACCAGTCGCCCGAGCAGTACCGCAATCCACAGCGTGATGGCGAACGCCAGCACGTCGCCGAGCGACAGGTCGAGCGAGCCCATCCGCGCACGCCACGAGACGGCCCGCTGCACCGCGTCCGAGATCGGCGCATCGATTCGGAAGAGCCGGGCGGTGGCGAAGAGCCAGAGCAGGCCGACCGCCCAGCGCAGATAGCGGGTTCCGCGCTTCTCGAACAGCTCCACGTTGTCGGCGAACAGCGGCCTGCGGCTCACCCTGGGGCTGCGGAGCACGATGACCCAGAGGCCCTGGAGGACCCGAAGGACGCCGGAGAGGAGGAGCAGCAGCGCGCCGCTGTACAGCGTGCCGCCGGCGAGCAACCGCGCCAGCGCCACGTTGCCCACGAGATTGGCCACCGCCGAGCCGAGGAGAAGGCCCGTCCCGGCGAACAGCGCCGCCCGGAGGAGGGGCCGCCCGCGCTTCGACGCGATCTCCCCCTCCCAGCCGCGCCGGCGAAGCTCCCCCAGCAGCACAGCGCTCGCCGAGAGGCTGACGGCCAGCATGATGGCCCGCCGCAGCAGCGACAGGTCGGGCGCGAGGGAGGAGACGGTGTGGATGGCGACGAGGATCCCCAGGGCGCATGCTGAGAGCCGGGCCCGGGACGGGATGAGGCTCTGCGCTGCGGCGAAGAAGGCCGCCAGCATCCCGAGGAGGAGGACCTGGGAGACGACCACCGGTCGCGGCTGGAGCCAGACCATGGCGGCGGTGAGGGCCAGGAGCACGGCCGTGGCGAACGGGTGCCGGAGCACATCGACCACGGTCGAGATGCTGGGATCACTGGCCTTCTCTGCTTCGAGCCGCTCCCGTCCCCGCCAGAGGGCGATGGTGAGGACCACCAGGAAGGCGAGGAGCAGCAGGACTCGGGTGCTCTGGCCCCGGAGGAAGTCCTTCAGCGCGATGGCGTGGGTGCGGAGCGTCTGGATGATCTGCTGCCGGACCTTCTCCACCTGCGTGGGGCGGGCGAGCAGCTTCCAGAATGGGACGCTCTCCACCTCGAAGAGCTGCTCGGCCTGGAGCGCCTCCGCCTCCTTCACGCTGGCCAGCGCGTCGGCAATGCGCATCCGGACGCTGGCCACATGGTTCTGCGCGGTCAGCAGCTGACCCAGCTGAGTCCGCGCCTGTGCGGCCGTTGCATCGATGGAGGCTCGGAGCGCGGCGACGCGCTCCAGGACCGGAGGGGGAGCACCATCCTTGCGAGCCTGGGCCTCGGTGAGCGACCAGACCTCGTCCATGCGCCGGAGCTCTTGACTGTTCTCGTAGACGGCGCGGACGGCCGACTCGAAGCCCTCGTCCCACGTGGAGAGGGCGTCGTCCACCCGCTGCAGCGCCGGGCGGACATCGGTGAGGTCCCGCTTGGGCGACAGTGGGCCCTTTCCGGTCAGTGGATCGATGCTCGACACCAGTGTGGGGAGCTCTTGCTGGACCTCCTCGATCAGCTGCCGGTCCGCGAGGGGCTTCGCGATCGACTTGAGGGCGCCGTCGGCCTTCTCGGCGGCGCGGAGGACTTCCGGGAGCACGATCGCCGCGGGCCCGGCATCGCGCACCTCGGGCACCGGGGCGGCCGCGGCAGCCGGCGAAGAATCCTCTGCCCCGAGCGGCCACTGGAGAAGCGCGGCGAGGAGAAGGAACCGCATCGTCCTCCAGGAGCCAGACCTAGCGTCGGTGGCCGCGGGCAGAAGGGGCCGCCCGCGGGCGAACGCTCACCTCGCGGGCGCCTCGGCCGGCTTCTTCGGCGCCGCCGCCTGCACGGAGAGCGCCAGGGCCTCCGAGTAGACCGTGGTGATGGTGTCGCCGACCTTCACGTTCGTCCATCGCTCGGGATGCTGCAAATGCACCTCGACCGTGTTTCCCCGGGAACCCTTGATCACCGCCGTCTTCTTCTTCAGGTCGAGCGCCTGGACCGTGCCGCTGACGGTCACGGTGCGAGCGATCACCCCTCCGGGCTTCTGACCGGGCGCAGTGCGATCGACGGCCACCGACTCGGTCGGCTGCGGAAGAGGCTTGCCAGGATCGGTCTCGGTCACGTCGATCGCCAGCGCCTCCTGGTACTGCACGATGACCTCGTCCCCCACCTTGACCTGGCCCAGGTTGCGGGCTTCCGGTCCCACGACCAGCTCCTGGCTCTGGCCGCCTGGAGTCTGCAACGTCACGTGGCGCGTGGACTGGTCGATGGCAGTCACCGTGGCGTGAACCGTCCTGACGTCCTTCGCCTTGTACGAGCCCTTCGAAGCGCTGGCCGGGGTGTCGCCCGCAAGCGCCGGGAGGGCGAGTGCCAGGGCGGCAGCGAGAGCGACGGAATGAAGATCACGCATCGATGAGCTCCTCCGTTGAATGCGACCTGCGGCCAGTGGCGCCTTTGGCGGGACAGGCTGTGGGCAGGCTCCCCCCGAGCGACGGGAGCGGCAAACGCTGACCGGACCCTAGCGCTGCTGGGGTGCGCTTGATGACATTTCCGGACGGCTCTCCAGGCGCGAGCTCTTCCCGACACGGGACATTTGTACAGGCGTCCAACTTCCGGGGAACGGCCCAGGTCTCAACCGAGGCGGAGTGGAGGTTCCGGATCACCGACAACGGGCTGCTGGGCGACGTGGTCTTCGCCAACATGTCCGCCTTCACCCTGGAGCGAGCCCGTGAAGCTGGCGGAACCAGTTCGTGGATGACGGGAGCTACCTCCAGCAGGGAGTGACGCGGTAAGGAAGGGCCATGGGCCGCGCGTCTCGCGCCGGAGTCCTCGCCGTCCTGCTGGCCGGAAAGCTGGTTGCCGCCCAGAGCGACTCCACCGCGCCCCCCAGGGGAGACGCCGCCAGGCAGGCCTTGCTCGCGCCCTTCAAGGGTGACTGGGACGAGATCCAGCGGCGCGGGGTGCTCCGGGCGCTGGTTGTCTACAGCCGGACCCTCTTCTTCGTGGATCGGGGAAAGCAACGCGGCGCGACCTACGAGATCCTCAAGGCGTTCGAGGATGACGTGAACAAGCGCCTCAAGACGAAGGCGCTCCGGTTTCACGTGGTGTTCATCCCGGTGAGGCGAGACCAGCTCATCCCCGCGCTGCTGGAGGGACGGGGTGACATCGCAGCCGCCAACCTCCTCATCACTCCGGAGCGCAGTCAGGTCGTGGACTTCACCGTCCCGGTGTTCGAGGACGTGAGCGAGCTGGTGGTCACCGGACCGTCGGGGCCAAAGATCTCGAGCTTGGACGAGCTGTCCGGACAGACGGTCGACGTCCGGCAGTCGTCGAGCTATCGGGAGCACCTCGAGGCGCTCAACCGCCGGCTGGTCGAGCAAGGCAAGCAGCCGGTGAAGGTGGTTCCGGTCCCCGAGGAGCTGGAGGACGACGACGTGCTGGAGATGGTGAACGCCGGTCTCATCCCCATCACCGTCTGCGACGAGTTCCATGCAACCTTCTGGAAGCGGCTCTACAAGCAACTGTCGTTCGACCCGGCAGTTGCGGTGAGCAGCGGCGGATCCGCCGCCTGGATGATCCGGAAGGACAGCCCGCAGCTGAAGGCGGTCACGGACTCGTTCATCCGGAGGCACCGGAAGGGAACCGCGTTCGGGAACACGCTGCTCCGGCGCTACCAGGGAAATCCGTCCTCGGTGCTCCCCGCCACCTCCGGGAGGGAGCTCCGGAAGTTCGAGCAGACGGTCGAGCTCTTCCGGAAGTACGGGCAGAAATATGACGTCGACTACCTCCTGGTGATGGCGCAAGGGTACCAGGAGTCCCGGCTCGACCAGCGCGCCACCAGCCACGTCGGTGCCGTCGGCATCATGCAGCTCATGCCGGCGACGGGAGCGCAGATGAGGGTCGGCGACATCCACGAGCTGGAGCCGAACATCCACGGCGGCGTGAAATACCTCCGCCACGTGGAGGACAGCTACTTCGACGAACCGGGGCTCGACCCGCTGGTGAAGGCGCTCTTCGCCTTTGCCTCGTACAACGCCGGTCCGAATCGCATCCAGTCGCTGCGAAGGGAAGCTGCCAGGCGCGGGCTGGACCCCGACCGCTGGTTCAAGAACGTGGAGTACGTGGCGGCCGACCGGATCGGCCAGGAGACCGTGACCTACGTCTCCAACATCTTCAAGTACTACGTTGCCTACCAGCTGGTCGCGGCGGCGCAGCAGGACCGCGCGACCGCGCGCCAGCCATTCGAGACCACGAGCCCCTGACCCCATCGAGCGGCAGTGCGCTGTTTCCCGGCACGGCCCGAGCCGCAGGCTTCCCCTTCTACGAGGACCCCGGGCTGCTCCCGACCCGGCGGGGATGTCCCGACCGGACGGAAACCGGGTGGAGATGGGTGCGGTGGCCCCGTGCGGGTCATTCCGGTGTGGCCTGGACGATGAACCGCCGCGGCGCCGAGCCCACGAAGTAGAACGGGTAGCAGGTGACGAGGGTGAGCCGGGACTCGCGCGAGGCGGCGAGCACGTGGGTGTCGGTCTGACCGACGATCGAGACCCGCTGCACGCGGAAGCGGCGCACCTCGGCCGGCAGGGCCAGCTCCACCACGTCACCCTCGGCGATGTCCTTCAGAACGCGGAAGAAGCCGTCACGATGCCCGGCGATGCCCACGTTCCCCTGCTCGCCTGGGCGCGCGGTCCCCTCGATGTGGCCCACCGCGCGGTCGAGCGTCCACTCGTCGGTGCCCGCGAGCACCGGAGCCTCGAGGCCGAGCCGGGGGATCCGGAGCAAGGCGAGCGGCGGCGGCGCCGGGCGCATCAGCGCCCGCGCATAGGCCCGGACGCGACGTGCGTCCCAGAGGCTCTGGTCGACCTCGACGGCCGAAGCGCCGCCGCTGCTCCGCGAGGAGGCAACCGCTGCTCGGGCGCTCTCGTGGAAGGCGGCGATCGAGCGGCGCTCGGACGCCCAGGCGAGGCCGCGCGCCGTCACCCACGTCCCGCCGAGCAGGACCGACACCGCCCAGCCGACTCGCTCGAGCAGATGGAGCCGCCGACGCCAGACGCCTCGGCGGTCCATCGTCGCCTCGGGGGACACCGCCGTTCCCGTGCTTCGCTACCGGAGCGTGCGCGCCGTCCGCAGCGTCAGAGCGATTCCCCCGCATACCAGGGCGAGCAAGCCCACCAGGGGCAGCGGGCTGGCGGTCTTCGGCATCTTGGGCGACGCAGCGGCCATCGCGACCGGCGCCGCGGGCTCGGCTGGCTCCGAGGCGTGGGCGACGACCGAACGCTGGCTGGTCGTCTGCGGCGGGAGCTTGGTGACGAAGGTGCCGGTGAGACGGTCGCCCTTCTTCACGGTGCTGAGCAGGACCTCCTTGCCGTCTTTGGCGAAGTAGACGTCGTTCCCGTCAGGGTCCTTGAAGTCGTAGCTCTTGAGCTCGCCCTTCTCGTTCTTGATGACGACACCGCCCGGGGCGACCTGCATCACGGTCCCCTTGGCGACCCGCGTGACGGTGACGTTGCGGGTGGTGACCTTGTCGGTGACGATCGCGCCGACCTTCATGCCCGGCTTGATCTGGTCGACGCCGACTGGCTGGCCGTCCAGCTGGAACTTGAAGCCATCGGGGAGCGTGTACTCGTGCGGGCCGTCGGCCTCTCTCAGGACGACCTTGTTTCCCGCCACCGCCTCGACGGTGCCCTGCTTGAGCGTTTGCTTCACGGCGGTGGATTCGGTGCTGCTTGCCCCGCTCGTCTGGGCGAGGGCAACGGGACTGACTGCCAGCGCGAGCAGGCAAGCTGCGCTTCTCAATTGAACTGACATGGATGGAAACCCTCCCCTTGGTTCGGATGAACCCGGAACCATCTACTCCCTCTGGAATCAAGCGAAAGATGGTCCCTGGGGATAGGTCATTAATGACCCCCTCCGTACCGGGGAGCGGGACGAGCGCGGCAAGACGACGACGGAGAAAGGCCACGGAGGCATCGAGCAGTTCCTCGAGCGGCTTCCGGCGGGCCGTCGACGCAGCGGATCTCCAGGGCCCCTGGTTCCACGACCTCCGGCGGAGCTTTCATACCCGGGCAGGCGGGGCGATCGTTGCTGGTCAACAGGGCGCTCGAGGCGTCAAAGCTCGAGGATCTGTGGTTCCACGACCTGTGCAGAAGCTTCCTCACGCGTGCCTGGCGGGAGTCCCGGAGTCGGTCGTCATGCGTGTGTCAGGGCACAGGACCCGGTCGGTGTTCGACCGGTACAACGTCGTGGACGAGAGCGACCTACGAAGCGTCGTAGGAGCGCTCGACGAACTTGGACGCGTTTGGACACGGTTGCTGAGAAGGGCACCCAGAAACACAAAAGCCCCACCGTCTCAGGAACGGTAGGGCTTCAGCATTTCGGGAGTTGCGGGGGCAGGATTTGAACCTGCGACCTTCGGGTTATGAGCCCGACGAGCTACCAGGCTGCTCCACCCCGCGGCGATGTGGACGGCTCTTGTAGCGGTGGGGTGAAGACCCGTCAAGCGTCAATCGGTCCTCTCACGCCCGGTGCAGAAGCGCCTGGCGCGCCGGACAGCGTCAGCGTCGAAGCGCCGACGGTCCGTCCTCTGCGGCGCCCTCACGACGCTCCGAATCCCCGATCCCTCGCGAACACGATCGCCTGGGCGCGCGACCAGACCCCGAGCTTGTCGAACAGGTTCGAGACGTGGTTCCGGACCGTCTTCTCGCTGAGGTCCAGCCGCGCGGCGATCTCCCCGTTTCCCAGTCCTTCGGTGAGCAGCGCCAGCACTTCACGCTCCCGCGCCGTCAGCCGGCGGAAGATCGGGTCCTCGCCCACGCTGCGCCCGAGCCCGGTGAACTCCAGCACGGCGCTGCGGAAGCGTTCCCAGGCCGGCTCCGATTCGAGAAGGATGTGGTTGTTCGAGTCCAGCTCGACGAACTCGGCCCCACGGATCGCCGAGGCGAGGAGCCGCCCCTCGGCCAGCGGCACGACCTGATCGTTCCGCCCGTGGACGACGAGCGTGGGTGTCCGGACCCGGTCCAGCACGTCCACCACGTTGATCCTGGAGCGGGCCTCGAGCAGCTCCGCGGCGATCTTCGGGGAGCTCGTCTTCCGGCAGAGCTCGTTGAACCAGCGCATCTGCTCCTCGGTCGCCCCGGGGATGAAGCGCGAGGTGAACACCTGCCGGAACGCCGGATTCTCCTTCCCCCACCCGAAGCGGCACAGGTCCGTGATCGCCTGATAGGCGCGCACTCCTTCCGGGTCGCCCCGCTGTGACCAGCCCCGCGCGTAGGCCCCATAGAGAAGGAGGTGCGAGACCCGCTCCGGGTACCGGGCCGCGAAGCTGACCGCGGCCACCGTCCCCTGCGAGATCCCCAGCAAGGCAAATGGCTCGCGCGGCGCAGCCGCGGCCACCACCGCCTCCAGGTCGTCGATCCACCGATCCTGCGAGAGGTCGCCGACGTTCCAGTCGCTCATCCCGCACCCCCGCTCGTCGTACCGGACGAGGCGAAAGTGGCTGGAGAAGAAGCGAAGCCAGTGACCCCAGACCGGACTCTCCCACTCGTACTCGAGGTGGGTGAGCCAGTTTGCAGCCTTGATCAGCAGTGGGCCGCTGGAGGCGTCGGCCCACGCCAGCTGGACCCCGTCGGAGGTGCGCAGGTAGTGAATGTGCTGTCGCGGCCGCTTCTCCCCCACGGGTTCCTCCCGGATCGGGACGATTGTCCCCCCTCCCGAGCGCGAAATCAGCCCCAGCCGGGACATGACACCCATGGTGAAGGGCGAGCCGCGCGCGCAGGGTGTCCGCTCAGGAGGACGCACCATGCTCACCCACGCGTACGACTACCATTCCATCCTGGAGACGTCGCAGCGGATCAACTGGCAGATCGGTGATGTCATCGGCGGCCGGGAGTTCGACTTCTCCCGTCCGTTTCTGCCCGACGCCCTCGCTGGCGTCGCCGGGATCCGCTGCCTCGATGACGCCGAGAAGCTCAAGCTCAATCACATCCGCGCCTTCACCTACCTGTATCTGTTCGGCCTGGTGGAGGAATACATCGTCCCCTCGGTCCTGGATCACGTCCGCGGCGGTGGAACGGAGGAGCGCGACGAGCGACGGGCGCTGCTCCGCTTCGCCGAGGAGGAGGCGAAGCACATCGACCTCTTCCGCTGGTTCGTCCAGGAGTTCGAATCCCGGTTCGCCACCCCCTGCGGAGTGATCGGCCCCCCCAGGGAGATCGCCGCGGCCATCCTCGCCCACTCCCCTCTCGGCGTGTTCCTGACCACCCTGCACATCGAGTGGTTCACCCAGAAGCACTACCTCGAATCGGTCAAGGACAACGCCGCCGAGCGTCTGGACGCGCTCTTCTGCAGCCTCCTCAAGCACCACTGGATGGAGGAGAGCCAGCACGCCAAGCTCGACACCCTCGTGGTCGACAAGATCGCCCGGTCCCTCGAAAGGAAGGAGATCGAGAAGGGCATCGACGACTACATGGACATCGGCAAGCTCCTCGACGGAGGGCTGCAGGCCCAGGTGAAGATGGACCTCGAGAGCCTCCAGAAGGCCATCGGGCGTGAGCTCGGCAAGGCCGAGCGGGCCGAGATCGAGGCCGCGCAGCTGAAGAGCTACCGCTGGACCTTCCTGCTGAGCGGGATGACCCACCCGAACTTCGATCGCAGCCTCCGCGAGCTGAGCCCCGAGGGCCACCGGCGGGTTGCAGAGCTGGCCCGCGCGATCTCCTGAGCTGTCCTACGATGTCACCCGATGGAGCGCTACGACACCATCGTGGTCGGCCTCGGCGGAATGGGGAGCGCGGCGGCGTTTCACGTCGCCCAACGACGAAGGCGCGTCCTCGGACTCGAGCAGTTCACGCTGGCGCACGACCGTGGATCGTCTCACGGGCGCTCCCGGGTGACGCGCCAGGCGTACTTCGAGAATCCGGCGTACGTCCCGCTGCTCGGCCGCGCCAACGAGCTGTGGTCCCAGCTCCAGCGTGACTCCGGCAAGCGACTGATCGAGATCACCGGCGGACTGATGCTCGGTCCACCCGACGGCGGCGTCGTCCAGGGGACCCTCGCCAGCGCGCGCATGCACGGCTTGCCGCACGAGGTGCTCGACGCACCGGAGGTCCGGCGACGCTTCCCGGCCTTCTCCATCGAGGACGGCACGGTCGGCGTCCTGGACGAGGTCGCGGGCGTGCTGTTTCCCGAGGAGTGCATCCGCGCGCACGCCGCCGCCGCGACGAAGGCCGGCGCCACGCTCCACTGGCAGGAGCCCGTGGTGAGCTGGAAGGCCACCGGCGACTCCGTCGAGGTCGAGACCGCAGGGGCCAGGTACGTCGCCGGCACCCTCGTGCTGTGCGCCGGGCCGTGGATGGGTGACCTCCTGGCGGACCTGCGCCTGCCGCTCGCCGTCGAGCGCAACGTCCTCTACTGGTTCCGGCCGACGACCGACCTGGCCCTGTTCGCGCCCGGGAAGTTCCCGGTCTTCCTCATCGAGCACGAACCCGGAAAGCTGTTCTACGGCTTCCCTGCCCTCGGAGACGACGGGGTCAAGGTGGCGCGTCACCACACCGGCGTCTGGTGCTCGCCGACCGACATCCGCCGCGAGATCGACCCGGACGAGATCCTCGAGGCCCGCTCGATCCTCGAGCGCCATCTCCCGGCGGTCAACGGCGCCCTCCTCTCCGCGACGACGTGCATGTACACGAACACGCCGGATGGACACTTCGTCCTCGATCGGCATCCCCGGCATCCGAACGTAATCGTCGCCAGCCCGTGCTCGGGGCACGGATTCAAGTTCGCCTCGGTCATCGGCGAGGTCCTCGCGGATCTCGTCTGCGACGGCCGGACCGAGCACCCGATCGAGATGTTTCGGCTGGGGCGCTTCACCGGGACCATCGATGGCAGCGGCTCACGGCGACGATGAACGGCCCGGAGGGGACCGACACGTTCTCGGGCTCGTTGTTCAATCCCAGCGCGCCGTGCCAGTGACGCCGCGCCACGCGAAATCGGGCGACGTGCCGCCAGCACCGCATGTGATCGAACGTTCACGCATGCGCCCATCCGGTCACACCTCTTCTTTGACTCTCGTGCGGAGAACGCTCGCCTCGGTTTGAGATTCGCGTTCGGAGTGGTCTGCTCCAGCGGTCCCTCACCCCGGAGCATTCATGCGCACGCTCAGGCTCGACCTTGGATTGCTGGGGCTGATCCTCACCGCCGTTGCTTGCCAGGGAGCGTCCGGGCCCGGTGAGGAGATCACGGGCGTGCGCTCCCAGTCGATGACGGTCGCGTGCAGTCGCTGCCCCTCTCCACCCGCGTCGGCCGACTCGCTGGAGAAGCCGCTCGACGGCTTCTCTGCCTTCGCCACGACGAAGACCGACGCCGGGACGACGGATGCGGGGACCCCGGGGAAGGGGGACGCCGGGACACCGGATGCCGGCACCGGCTGTCCGATCCCCCCGGGCTGCGTCCCACTCGGGTCGACCCCCAAGAAGAACATCGGCTGGATGGAGTGCTACCGGCAGAAGCCTGCGGCCTGCGACGTCAGCCAAGAGTGTCTGCGGGAAACCCCCTGCGCCATGAGCGGGTCCCTGCAGGGTCAGATCAAGAGCTCCTGCTGCAAGCCGGGAAAGAGCGCGGCGGACAAGCTGACCTGCATCGCCAACCGAGTCGACGCCGAGCTCGGTGGAACGACCGATCCCACCGAGCAGTACGTCTGCCGCGATCACGCCAAGTGCCAGAACGACATCGCGCTCTCGTGCGGGATCCCCACGGTGTGGTCATGCGGCTTCGCCTCCGACGAGGATGGGCACGCGTGGACCGAGCACCCGATCGACACCAACGGAGACGGCAAGCCGGATATCGTGATCGTCATCGATCCGTACAACCAGATCTACTACCAGTGCCCGAAGACGTGACGGTTGCGATCGCTGACCGGCCTCACGCCACCGGCCGCTGATCGTCGATCACCTTGCCGTCGTTCGGCAGCGAGCGGAGATCGACCAGCTCCACCTCCGCCCGGAGCTGCGTCAGCTCCCGCGCCGTCGCCGCCAGCGCCTCCCTGAGCCCGGGCCGGTCCTCCGGCGTCACCTCCGCCCGGAGCGTCATCACGTCCAGGTCCTGCGGCCGCGTCACGACGACCCGCGCCCGCCGCACCTCCGGATGTCGCCGCACCAGCTCCGCCACGTGGCTCGGATGAACGAACAGCCCGCGCACCTTCGTGGACTGGTCCGCTCGCCCCATCCACCCGCGGATCCGCACGTTGGTCCGCCCGCACGGGCTCTGCCCGGGCAGGATGGCCGACAGGTCCCCGGTCGCGAATCTCAGGAGCGGATGGTCCGCCGACAGGACCGTCACCACCACCTCCCCCACCTCCCCTGCCGGCACCGGATCCCCCGTCCCCGGACGCACGATCTCCAGGAGCACGTCCTCATCCAGGATCAGGCCCTCCAGCGCCGGCGTCTCGTAGGCGATGAGACCCGCGTCCGCCGTCCCGTACCACTGCAGGACCTGGACGCCCCGCTCGGCCAGCCCTTTCCGCAGCGCCGCCGGCAAGGCCTCCGCCGTCACCGACGCCTTCGTCAGCGAGGACAGGTCCAGCCCCAGCTCCGCCGCCCGATCGAGCAGGACCTTCAGGAACGACGGCGTCCCTCCGTACGCCGTCGCCCGGAACTGCGCCGCGGCCATCGCCTGCGCCTCCGTCGGGGCCGTCCCTCCCGGGATCACCGCGCACCCCAGCGCGTGCGCCGCCGTCTCGATCATCGAGCCGGCCGGCGTCAGGTGGTACGAGAAGCTGTTGTGCACCACGTCGCCCGCGCGGAACCCCGCGGCGCGCAGCGCCCTTGCCCCTCGCCACGGGTCCACCGTCCGCGGCTCGAGCTCGAACACCGGCCCCGGCGACGAGAACAGCTTCGCCGCCTGCGGCGCCGCGATCGCCGACAGGCCTCCGAAGGGCGGATCCGCCCGCTGGATCTCGGGCAGCTCGGACTTCCGCACCAGCTTCAGCCTCGCCAGCGCGGCCCGATCGGTCACCTCCTCCGGCACCACCGTCGGGTCCCGGCGCCGGAAGCCGGGCGCGGTCGCGAACACGTGGCTCACCAGCGCCGGGAGCGCCTTCATCAGCGCCGCCTCCCGCTCCTCGGGCGAACGCCGCTCCCTGAGGTCCTCGTGCTCCATTGCTCAGGCCAGCCAGCGCTTGCGCCGCCGGTAGTGCTTCGCGTCGCGGAAGTTCTTCCGTCCCGCCCCTCCGAGGCCCAGGTAGAACTCCTTCACGTCGGCGTTGCCGGCCAGGGTCGCCGCGTCGCCGTCCATCACCACCCGGCCGGCCTCCAGGATGTAGCCGTGGTCCGCGTAGCGGAGCGCCGCCGCGGCGTTCTGCTCCGCGAGCAGGAAGCTCACCTTCTCGCTCCGGTTCAGCGAGCCGACGATGCCCAGGATCTCCTCCACCACCTGCGGTGCGAGCCCCATCGACGGCTCATCGAGGAGGATCAGCGTCGGCCGGGCCATCAGCGCCCGCCCCACCGCCGTCATCTGCTGCTCGCCGCCCGAGGTGAACCCGGCCATCGCCTTCCGCCTGTCTCGCAGCCGGGGAAAGTACGCGTAGACCTTCTCCAGATCGTCGCGGACCTCCCGGCGCCGGCCGACGCGGGTGTACGCGCCGGTGAGGAGGTTCTCCTCCACCGTCAGGTGTCCGAAGCAGTGCCTCCCCTCCATCACCTGCACCACTCCCCGCCGCACCAGCTCCGACGGGGTGAGGCGGTCCACCCGCACCCCGTCGAAGACGATGCTCCCCTTGGTGACCGCGCCCCGCTCGGCGGCGAGCAGGTTGCTCACCGCCTTCAAGGTCGTCGTCTTCCCCGCCCCGTTCGCGCCGAGCAGCGCGACGATCCGTCCCCGGGGCAGCTCCAGGGACACGCCCCGGAGCACCAGGATGACGTGGTCGTACACGACCTCGATGTTGTTCACCGTCAGCAGCGGCGGCGAGGTCTGCGGGGCAGCGGCCAGCACGCCGGTCAGCCTTCCTTGCTGCAGTCCCGCGGGGTGATGTTGTTCTCCTTGGCGTACTTGGTCGCGCTCTCCTCGACCATCGGACGCACCAGCGCCTTGTCCGCCTGGATCCAGTCGGTGATGAGCTTCCACTTCGTCCCGTCCCATTGCTGGAACTTCACCGCTCCTCCGGCCTCGTGGTCGGCGCAGGTGACGGTCATGGGCTGGATGAAGCCCGCCGCACCCAGCTGGGCGAGCCGCGCGTCGTCGATCTTGATGTGCTCCAGTCCCCAGCGCACCTGCTCGCCGGTGAGCGGCTTCTTGCCGAACTTCCCCTGGGCGACGCGGATTCCCTCGACGGTCATGATCCCGGTGAGCACGCCGCGGTTGTAGAAGACGCTCCCGATGCGGGCCTTGTTGACCATGTTGCCCTTCCCCGCGCCGTAGACGACCCGCTCGATCTCCTGGATGACCTTGATGTCCTTGCCCGGGGGATTGAGCGCCGCGCTGATGTAGCCCTTGGCCGCGTCGCCGACCGGCTCGGTGTCCTCCTCCGAGCCGCTCCAGAAGTTCCCGACGATGTGGTCCATCGGGTAGCCCACCCGGGCCGCGCCCTTGAGCGCCGCCGGTGTCATCACCCCGAAGCCGGTCAGGATGACCCAGTCCGGCTTGTACTGGCGGATCTCCAGCCACTGCGCCTGCTGCTCGGTGCCCGGAGCAGGCACCTCCACCAGCTTGGCCTCGAACCCGTACTTCTCCGCCTGCTTCAGGAAGATCGGGTTGGGCTCCTTGCCGTAGGCCACGCCGAGATAGAGGTGGACGATCTTCTTCCCCTTCAGCTTGTCCATCCCGCCCTCGCGCTGACCGATGAACCGGACGATGTCCGTGTTCAGGCTCCAGTAGTTCGTCAGCATCGGAAAGACGTAGGGGAAGACCCGGCCGTCCGACGCATCGGTGCGCCCGTACGCCATGGTCAGGAGCGGGATCTTGTCCTGGGTGGCCTTGCCGATGACGGCGTAGGTGATGCCGGTGCTCAGGAAGTTGAACACCGAGGCGCCCGTCGGCCCCTTCCCCTTGAGCCGCTCGTAGCACTCCACCCCGCGGTCCGGCTTGTACTCGGTCTCGCATTCCTCGTAGGTCAGCTTGACGCCGTTGAGGCCGCCGTCGCGCATGTTGAGGAGGTTCAGGTAGTCGATGAACCCGCCGTAGATGCTGGTCCCGCCCGCCGCGTACGGCCCCTGGCGGTAGCTGGGCATCGGGATGAACTGCTCGTTCTGAGCGACAGCCGGAGCCGAAAGTCCCAGCGCCACCAGCAGCGCCGCCGCCTCGGACCACCCTCGAGTCCTCGTTCTCATCTCGCTCTCCTCCTCAGTGGGGAAACGGCCACAGACGCAGCTTCTCCTTCGTGATCTGCCACAGCCGCGCCAGCCCGCGCGGCTCGACGACCAGAAAGACGATGATCAGGGCACCGAAGAACACCAGCTCCAGCTGGCTCAGCAGCCCGGGCCGGAGCTCGGTCCGCACGATCAGGTGAAGGACCCAGTTCAGGAACAGCGGGAAGAGGAGCATGAACGCTGACCCCAGGAACGCCCCCATCACCGTGCCCAGCCCGCCGATGATGACCATGAACAGGATCTGGAACGAGCGCTGCAGGTCGAAGGCCTGTGGCTCCACCGTTCCCAGATAGGCGAAGGCCCACAGCGCCCCGGACACCCCGCAGTAGAAGGAGCTGATCCCGAACGCCACCAGCTTCGTCCGGAGGATGGGGATGCCGATGACCTCCGCGGCGACGTCCATGTCGCGCACCGCCATCCACGCCCGTCCGGTGGCGGTGCGGGAGAGGTTCTTCGCTGCCAGCGCGAGAACGGCAGCGATGGAGAGCACCAGGAGATAGCGCCGGGCCGGGCTGTCGATGGGGAGACCGGCGATCACCATCGGCTGGGCGGTGATCGTGCCCGACGGCGAGTCGTTGCTGAACCAGGCGACCTTGGTGAAGAGCCAGTCGACGAAGAACTGGGCCGCCAGGGTGGCCACCGCGAGGTAGAAGCCCTTGATCCGCAGCGAGGGCAGGCCGAACACCAGCCCGACTCCGGCGGCCACGAGCCCGGCGAGGACGAAGGTGACCAGCAGGGGGATCCCCGGCACGCGGAGCTGGAAGTTGTAGGCGGCGAAGGCTCCCACCGACATGAAGGCCGCGGTGCCCAGGCTGAACTGCCCGGCGTAGCCGGTGAGGATGTTGAGCCCCAGCGCCGCGATGGCCAGCACGAGCATCGGCAGCAGCAGCGCGGTGAGCACGTAGTTCGAGGCCGCGGCCGGCACCACCACGAAGGCCACGATCAGGAGCATCGCCATCGCCACCCGGTCCTGGGTGATGGGGAAGATCCGCTGGTCGGCGACGTAGGTGGTCCTGAACTGGCCCGCTTCCCGGTAGATCACGTCACACCCGCTCGATCCGCTTCTCCCCGAACAGGCCGTCGGGGCGCACCAGGAGGAAGAGCAGCGCCAGCACGTAGGGGAACCAGTTCTCGATCCCTCCGCCGATCAGCGGACCGAGGTACACCTCGGCCACCTTCTCCGAGGCTCCGATCATCAGCCCGCCGACGATGGCCCCCGCGATCGAGGTGAAGCCGCCGAGGATGAGCACCGGCAGCGCCTTGAACGCGACCTGGGTCAGCGCGAACTGGACGCCCAGCCGACTTCCCCAGAGCAATCCCGCCACCAGCGCCACCGCCCCAGCGGCCGCCCAGACCAGCGCCCAGATCCGCTCCAGGGGAATGCCCACGCTCAGCGCCGCCTGGTGGTCGTCTGCCACCGCCCGGAGCGCCCGGCCCACCCGGGTCTTCTGGAAGAAGAAGGCCAGCACGCTGACCAGGACCGCGGCGGTGCCCGCGGCCACGAGATCGAACTTGGAGACCAGGATCCCCTTCAGCTCCAGCGGGGAGTCGGGAATGCCCAGGTCGAGCCCGCGGACCTCGCTGCCCCACACGCTCTGGCTGAGGCCCTCGAGGACGAAGGTCAGGCCGATGGTGGCCATGAAGAGGCTGATCTGCGGCTGGTTCACCAGCGGGCGGAGCACGAATCGCTCGGTGGCCAGCGCGAAGACGACCATCGCCAGCAGCGAGCCGGCGAAGGCGACCCATGCGCTCCATCCGAGGCTGACCAGCCCGGCGTAGGTGACCGCCGCGGCGAACACCATCGCGCCCTGGGCGAAGTTGAAGACTCCGCTGGCCTTGTAGATGAGGACGAAGCCCAGGGCGACCAGCGAGTACATGAAGCCCGCCAGAAGCCCGCTGACCAGCACCTCGACGAAGAACGCCATCAGCCCGCTCCCGCCACGGCCCGCTCGTCGGCCTCGGTGGGAACGCCCAGGTAGGCGGCGATGACCTCCGGGTTGGCCCGCACCTCGGCCGGCGTCCCGTCGGCGATCTTCCGCCCGTAGTCGAGCACCACGACCCGGTCGGCGATGTCCATCACCACCGCCATGTCGTGCTCGATGAGGACCACCGTCACCCCGAGCTCGTCGTTCGCATCGAGGATGAAGCGACACATGTCCTGCTTCTCCTCGATGTTCATTCCCGCCATCGGCTCGTCGAGCAGCAGCAGCCGCGGCTCGGCCGCCAGCGCCCGCGCCAGCTCGACCCGCTTCTGGAGCCCGTAGGCCAGCCGGCCCACGGGCGTTCGCCGCACGTGCTCGATCTGGAGGAAGTCGATGATCTTCTCCGCCCGCCCCCGGTGCTCGAGCTCCTCCTTCTCCGCCGGCCCCCAGTACAGCGCCTGCCACAGCACGCCACGGCGCATCTTCAGCGCCCGCCCGGTCATGACGTTGTCCAGCACCGACATCCCCTTGAACAGGGCGATGTTCTGGAAGGTCCGCGCGATGCCCTGCGCGGCGGCGGCGTGGGGGTGCATCGCGCGGCGGGTCTGGCCGGCGTAGGTGATCGTTCCCGCGCCCGGCGCGTAGACGCCGTTGATCACGTTGAGCAGGCTCGACTTGCCCGCCCCGTTGGGGCCGATGATCGCGCAGACCTCGCCCTCGCTCACGTGGAAGTCCACCTCGCGAAGCGCGTGCACCCCTCCGAAGCTGAGCGAGACGCCCCGCACCTCGAGGAGCACCGGGCCGGGAACCTTCCCCTGCATCAGGCGGCCCTCCGCGCGGCCTCGTCCTCGACGATCATCGCCTCGAGGATGGGGAGGTCGGCCTGCACCATGCCCGTCCGCCCGTCCTCGAACCGCACCTGCGTCTCCACGTGCACCGAGGGCCCCGAGGCGTACAGCGCCTCCACCAGCGGCGCGTACTTCTCGGCGATGAACCCCCGCCGCACCTTGCGGGTCCGGGTCAGCTCGCCGTCGTCGGCGTCGAGCTCCTTGTGCAGCACCAGGAATCGCCGCAGCTGCGAGCCCTTCAGCCGCGGGTCTGCGGCCAGCGCGGCGTTGACCTCCTCCACGCACCCGCGCACCAGCTCGTGCACCGCCGTCTGGCTCGCGAGGTCGGTGTATCCCGCGTAGGGGAGGTTTCGGCGCTCGGCCCAGTTCCCCACCGCGGCCAGGTCGATGCACACGAAGGCCGTGGCGAAGGGACGGTGGTCACCGAACGCCACCGCCTCCTTGATGAAGGGGAAGAACTTGAGCTTGTTCTCCAGGTACTTCGGGGCGAACAGCGTCCCGTCGTGGAGTCGCCCCACGTCCTTCGCCCGGTCGATGATCCGGAGATGGCCGTCCTCGTCGAAGAACCCTGCGTCGCCGGTGCGGAAGAAGCCGTCGGGCGTCATCGACTCGAGCGTCGCGCCCTCGGCCTTGTAGTAGCCGCGGAACACGCCCGGGCTCTTCACCTGCACCTCGCCCTGCGCGGAGATGCGGACCTCGACCCCCGTGGCAGGCGTCCCGACGGACTCGAGCTTCACCTGCCCGTTCGGCTGGATGCAGACGAGGACCGAGGTCTCGGTGCTCCCGTAGAGCTGTTTGAGGTTCACGCCGAGAGACCGGTAGAAGCGGAAGAGGTCCGGTCCGATCGCCTCCCCGGCGGTGTACGCCACCCGCACCCGGCTGAAGCCGAGCACGTTCCGCAGCGGGCCGAGGATGAACAGGTCGGCGAGCGCGTACCCCACCCGCGCGACGAGTGGTACCGGCTTCCCGTCGAGGATCGCCGGCCCCCAGCGGCGAGCCAGCGACATGCACCGGGCGTAGAGCCAGCGCTTGAACCGCGAGGCGTCCTCCATCCGGATGGAGACGGTGGTCAGGAGGTTCTCCAGGACCCTCGGGGGGGCGAAGAAGTAGGTCGGCCCGATCTCCCGCATGTCGGTGAGCACCGTGTCCGGGCTCTCGGGACAGCTGACGCAGAAGCCCGCGACGTGGCCCTGGCTGTAGTTGAAGACATGGTCGCCCACCCACGCCATCGGCAGGTAGGCCAGCACCTCCTCGTCGGCGGTGAGCCGCTCGCGCTGGATGCCTCCCCTCCCGGTCTCGATCAGGTTCTGGTGCGAGAGCATCACGCCCTTGGGCGTGCCCGTGGTGCCCGAGGTGTAGAGCATGACCGCCACGTCGCTCGAGCGCCCCTGCTCCACCTCGCGCTCGAAGAAGCCGGGCTGGCTTCGCTCGAGGTCCCGTCCCACGCCCTGCACGTCGTCGTAGGAGCGGAGCAGCCCCCGGTCGTAGTGCCGGAGCCCACGCGGGTCGTCGTAGACGATGATCTCCAGCAGCGGGCAGCGCGCCTTCACCTCCAGGAGCTTGTCGACCTGCTCCTGGTCCTCGACGACCGCGATGCGCACCTCGGCGTTGGAGAGGACGAAGGCCATCTCCTCGGCCACCGCGTCCTGGTAGAGCGGAACGGGGATCGCCCCCAGCGCCTGGGCGGCGTCCATGGCCCAGTAGAGACGCGGGCGGTTGTCCCCGATGATGGCGAGGGTCTCGCCGCGCCGGAGCCCGAGCGTGTGCAGCCCGCAGGCGAGGCTCCGCACCTCGTCCAGCACCTGCTTCCAGGACCAGGTCTGCCAGATTCCGAGGTCCTTCTCCCGGATCGCCGGCCGGTCTCCGCGCGTCTGCGCGTGCTCGATGAGCAGCCGCGGAAAGGTGTCCGGCGCCGGCATCCTGGCCTCCCGCCCAGGCCGCGAGGACAGCCTCCGTCGTCTCTGCCCCGCGGCGCCGGCGCATCCTAGGGGGCCCGACCGGGGCGATCCACGACGGGTGTGCATCTTCGCGCGCTGCTGGACGAGGCCTCGCCGCAGGGCGTCATCTCCACGGACCCTCGGTGTGTCCGAACCACCGGGAGCACACGGGTGCGCGCTGATCGTGGTTCCCGAGCACAACTGTTCTTCTGCAGGATGCACCCCCCCCTTACACACCGGGCATGACCATGACCCAGCCCCCCGCAGCGACCCCCGACCTCGAAGCAGTCAAGAAGAAGCAGCAGGCCACCTGGGCCAGCGGCGACTTCGCCGTCATCGGCACCACCCTCCAGATCGTCGGCGAGCTTCTCGCCGAGGCCGTGGACATCCGCGCGGGCGAGCGCGTCCTGGACGTCGCCGCCGGCAACGGCAACGCCACCCTCGCCGCCGCGCGCCGCTTCGCGGAGGTGACCTCGACCGACTACGTCCCCGCCCTGCTCGACAAGTCGGCGGTCCGGGCCAAGGCCGAGGGGCTCAACGTCACCTACCGGGTGGCGGACGCCGAGCAGCTCCCCTTCCCCGACCGGAGCTTCGACGCCGTCGTCTCCACCTACGGCGTGATGTTCGCGCCCAACCACGCCCGCTCTGCGTCCGAGATGATGCGGGTGGTCCGCCCCGGCGGTCGCATCGGCCTGGCCAGCTGGACGCCGGAGGGTTTCATCGGGAAGCTCTTCAAGGTGGTCGGCTCCTTCGTGCCGCCGCCCGCGGGCGTGAAGTCGCCGGTGCTCTGGGGCACGGATGGCCACCTTCAGGAGCTGTTCGGGAAGGAGGCCTCGTCCATCCGCTCCGAGCGGCGGAACTTCAACTTCCGCTACCTCTCGGCCGAGCACTTCATCCAGATCTTCCGCGACTTCTACGGTCCGACCCACAAGGCGTTCGGCGCGCTGGACGAGGCGAAGCAGAAGGCGCTGGCCGCGGAGATCACCGCGCTGCTCGAGAAGACGAACGTCGCCGGCAAGGACTCGCTCGTCGCCCCTGCCGAGTACCTCGAGACGGTCATCACCCGGAAGGCCTAGGCCCCTCCGAGGGCGGCGGTGAGCGCTCGCCAGCGGGCGCGACTCACCTTCACCGCCGTCCCGTCGCGGAGCACGACCTCGGATTTCGCGGGGCGGAGCTCGGGCACGCGATCCAGCTGGACGATGGCCGAGCGGTGGACGCGGAGGGAGCGAGGTTCCCCGCCCGGCATCGCCCCCCGGTCACCCGGGAGCCGCTGTGGGCGCCGGTGCGCAGGCGGACCTGGGCGGGAGGAAGCGACTGTCGTTTACGCGCGTCTCAGGTGCTCGCCGCGTCCACTGAGTCAAACCGCGACGAGGGGTCGGAACGACCCCTGCCAAAATGCGTCTGTTGCCACTTTGTGACCGCGGTTCCGCGCGGGCTCCAGAGGGGACGGCGGCAGAAGGCATCTCTGCCCCACCTGGCTCGCCCTCTGCACCCGGTCCGGCTGGACTTCCATGTCCTGGAAGTCGCCCCCTCCCGGCGAGTCGTCGGCGGGCGCACCCCTCAACACAGGAGAGCCACACCTTGAAGAAGCTCGCATTGCTGACCCTGCTCGCAGCGTCCTCGGCGATGGCCGCCGGTGAAACTGCCAGCGCCACCCTGACCGTCACCGGGACGGTCTCGGGCGCCCTGAGCATCACCATCGACAGCGCCCCCGGGACCTTCAGCGGCGGCGGCACCAACGCTGCCACGTCGGACCTCGGCGTCTTCACCCAGTTCGCGCCCCCGGCGGGCTTCACCCCCACCTCCACCGGCCCGAGCAGCTTCTCGCTCACCGGCGCCATCGGCATCACCGTCAGCGCCACGAACGTCGTCAGCGCCAACTACGACCTGACCGCGATCCTCGGCAACCCTGCCGAGACCGGCCTGACCTACCACCTCGGCGCGGGCGCGGTCGTGGTGACCAACGCGGCCCCGGTGACCGTTGCCGCCGCGCACGCCTACGGCGCGTTCAGCCTCCCGTGGGTCCTGGACGTCAACTCGACCAACAGCATCGCCATCAACAACAGCATCAACCTGGTCGCCACCGCCAACTAGGCTGACCGCCCGGGTCGCCGGCTTCGCCCCATCGAGCGGAGCCGGCGATTCGCATTCCTGCCATGTCCGCGCTGACCTGCTGGTTGCTCACCGGCTCGATGCTTCTCGGCTCACCGCCGGGACCGGTGAACGGCCACGGACTCACCATCTCCTTCGACAGTCAAGGCTCCACCGGGATGCTCGGCTCCGAGGCGACCCCGGACGCGATGCTCGACCTGGGGAACGTCTCCGGCACCTCCGAGGGTTCCCCCACACGCAGCCAGACCTGGACGATCCGGCGCAGCATCGTCCTGCGGCTCAAGAGCGACACCGGGGTCCGCGGGCCGGCGCGCGTCTGGGTCAGCCTGGCGAGCGATAGTCCCACCGTTCGGGTCAGGCTGGACGGAAGAGTGCTCTCCACGACGCCACAGCTCATCTCCCCCAACGCACCGGTGGGCCGTCCTCTCAGCCACAACCTCGAGATCGAGGTCTCGTCGAGCGCCGCGCCCGGTCCTCTCGAGACGATCCTCACCTGGTCGGCCGAGACGCTCTGATCCCCCACCGCCGCGCGCAACGAGGAGCCCATGAATCGGATGCCGATCCTGTTCACCGTCTTCCTCCTCGCGTCGCCGGCGGCGCGGGCGGGGACGATCAGCATCGCCCCGGCGGTGATCACCCTCAGTGGCAAGTTCGGCCAGAGCACGACCCAGAAGGTGATGCTGACCAACGGCACGACCCAGCCTCTGGACTTCGTGCTGGAGGCGCACGACATCATCGTCAAGGACGGGAAGCGGGTGTTCATCCCGGCCGGCAGGCAGACCGACGGCATCGCGGCCAGCGCCGTCTTCTCCCAGCGCCAGGTCACGGTCCCTCCGAATCAGACCCGGGGCGTCGACGTGACCGTCACCGTCCCGCCCAGGACCGAGCAACGGGCGGTGGTGGTGTACTTCCGCGGCACCAGCATCATCCAGGCCAAGGCGGCCAAGACCACCGCCTCGCTCGGCGCGCTGCTGACCTTCACCCTCTCCGACCAGACCTCCCTCGTCTCGCGGGACCTGGTCGTCAAGCCGCAGACTTCTCGCAGCAACACCAGCTTCAGCCAGGAGCTGACCAACGACGGCACCGAGCCGCTGGTCATCACCGGAGCAGCGGTGGTGGTGGACCGCCAGGGCCGCCTCCTGGGCCGAGCGGACTTCCAGCCCCAGCGCCTGCTGCCGGGTGAGACCGGCGCGGTCCACACCGACTTCCCGGCCGAGCTGGAGCGAGGGAGCTACCGCGCGGTCTCGACCCTCGCCTTCGAGCGGAAGACCCTCACCAAGGCAGCCGAGTTCCGAGTGCCTTGAGCCCGCTCGCGGCGTCCGCGATCCTCTTCCTGCTCGCGGCAAGTTCCGCCGAACCGATCCACGTCCGGGTGTACGACACCGTGGTGGTGGACCGGTGGAACGCCACCGCCGCCTTCTCCATCGATCCGCGCGTCGTCGAGGCGACCGTCAAGGGCGGGAAGGTCTACCTCAAGGGCATGAGCGTCGGGACGACCCAGGTCTCGGTGGTGACCGGCCCGTCGGTGGAGACCTGGGAGGTGATCGCCGATCTTCCGCCCAAGTCGGCGTACCTCCTGGCGCTGGAGGCGATGCGCCAGGACAAGTTCACCTCGTGGGAGGGGTTCTACGACTCGGGCACGCACCGGCTGAACAACTCCTTCGACCTCCAGGACCGGCAGGGCGACAACGCGACGCGGATCCACGTCCTGAACGTGACCCAGTTCGGGCCCCTGTCGTTCGACCAGTCGCGAACGTCCTTCCCCTCCGCCTGGCTCGACCTGCGCGGGCCAGCCTGGCAACTGACCCTCGGTGACGCGCTGGTCCAGCACTCGCCGCTGACCCTCGACGGTGTCTGGGTCCGTGGCGTGCACGGGCGCCTCGGCGGCTTCGAGATGCACGCCGGCATCACCAGCAACCTCCTCTACCAGGACGTCTTCCTGCCCAGCGAGGGCGAGTGGAGCATCGGCGCCTCGTACACCTTTTCTTTCGGGCGAAACGCGATCACGCCGAACTTCTACGCCTTCCCCAGCGAGTCCAGCACCGGAGGGACCCGCGGGGTCATGGGCTCGGTGGTCTACGACTTCGGGAAGAGGAACGATCCCGTCCGGCTCCGGGCCGAGCTCGGGTACGGACACAAGGTCGGCGCTGCCTTCGAGATCGACCTCGACACGACCCTGAACAAGGGCTGGCTGCGGGCACGCTACGAGCCCGCCGGGTTCGCCTCCATCGGCCTCGGCCCCTCGCATGGAGCCTTCGTCGACGGGGCGTGGACCAGCACCTGGACCCCGTGGCTGGTCTTCGACGCCAACGGCTACTTCGGAAACTACGAGATGCCGGGCTTCCACGCCCTGACCGCCGCGGGGACCGGTCAGTTCCGGTTCCTGCTCGACCAGCACTGGTCGCTCACCGCCGCCGGGACCTGGAGTGACTTCGACCTCGAGGGTCCGTCCCCCGCGGTGCGCACCGTGACCGTGCCGCTGGGGGTGAGCTACGAGTCGCCGTCCTTCGGAGGCTCGCTCATCTACCGGTACGAGCGGAACACGCTCAACAACGCGGGCGGCAACGGAGGGCGGCTGAACCTGCGAAAGACCTGGGGCCATTTCCTGCTCAGCGGCTACGCCGACTACCAGCGGAACACCGCCACCGCCGATCTGATCTTCACCCAGGACCCGTACCTCCAGCGTCTGTTCACGGAGCTGGGGCTCACCGCCCGCACCCCGGATGAGGTCTCGCGATTCCTCCAGAGCGACCCGCAGCTGTCCCAGCTCGGCTACGTCCAGGGACTGGAGATCAACCCTCGGCCCTGGCGCTTCGTGGGCGGCCTCGAGGCGGGGTGGAACTCCTGGGACGACTCGCGCCAGGTGCTGCGGTTCCGGGTGTTCTACGACCAGGCCCATGCCACCCAGCGCACCAATGGCGGGGCGCTGCTCTCGCTCACCTACTCGCGGAAGGTGGTCGGTCCGCTCGACGTGTTCGGCGCGCTGAACTGGTGGACGCGCGAGACGGACCTCTCGGGGACCGTCCGGGGCTGGTCGGGGCTCATCGGGCTCAGGATCAAGGTGAACGACGTGCCCCACCTGCCGCGCTTCGGCGGGGAGGTCAGCGGGGTGGTGTTCCGGGACGACGCCGGCACCGGCCGGTTCACCGACGGCGCGCCCCGGATGGCGGGCGTCCGCGTCCAGCTGGACGGTGCGCGAGAGGTGCTCACCGACAAGGACGGGCGATTCGTCTTCACCGATGCCGGCTCGGGCGACCACCGGGTCTCGCTCACCGAGCCCGAGCCGGGCACCTACTACACCACGACCTCCACCCTCTCGACCGCGGACAACCGCGACCTCGTCTTCGGAATCGCGGTGGCGGCCGCGCGGATCAACGGCCTGGTCGTGAACGACGCCGACGACCCGATCCCCAACGTGGCCGTGCACCTGACCGGGGCCGATGGGGACAGCGTCAAGCGGACCGACGCCGAGGGACGGTTCATCTTCGCCACCCGCGACGGAGACTACGTGCTCTCCATCCAGCTGGACTCCATCCCCTACGGCTACGAGCGGGCCAGCCTGGTCCCCGAGTCCATCGCCCTGTCGCGCGCCGAGCCGCTCAACCTCACCTACCGCATCCTGGCCAATCGCACGATCTCCGGATGGGTGGATTCTCCGAAGCCGGGCGGGCTCACGCTCCAGCTCTACGACGTCAAGCACCCGACCAAGCTGCTGCGCACCACCAACACCTCACCCGACGGGACGTACGCGTTCCGCGGCCTCAAGCCGGGCCGCTACTCGGTGGTCCTCGAGATCTACGGGCACATCGCCTCGGAGACCGTCACCATCTCCACGCAGCCGATCATCGTCCGGAACCTGGTGATCCTGGCGCCCGAGCCGGACGCTCCTCCGCCGAGGCGCCGGAGTCCGAAGCGCCGTCGCTGACCGGCAGCCCCGCGAGGGACTGCAGATGCCGGAGCACCCTCGCCGGACCCTCGGGCCGGGTGTAGAGGTCGAGCGGACCGGCGAACAACCCGTCGGCGATGATGCGCGCCACCTCTCCCACCGACTGGGCACCGGGGATGCTGCGCGAGTCGGGACCGCCTCCGAGGGCGTTGTTGCCGAAGTCGGTGGCCACCACCCCAGGAAGGACCAGCACCACCCGGATGCCGGGGTAGTCCTTCGCCAGCTCGAAGCGCAGCGACTCGGTCAGCGAGTTGAGGGCAGCCTTCGCCGCGCTGTAGGCCGCGCGCAGCGTGGCGTCGGGGATGCGGGAGAGCATCGACGACACGTTCACCAGCACGCCCTGCTTCCGCGCCTTGAAGTGGGGCAGCACCACCTGCATCCCGTGGAGCGCCGAGCGGGTGTTGTCCCGCACCATCGCCTCCAGGTCCTCGGCGGTGACGGCCTCCAGGGACGGACGGGTGATGCCGTGCCCGGCGTTGTTCACCCAGGCGTCGACGCCCCCGAAGCGCGCCAGGGCTCGCTCCAGCACGCGCTCGACGTCCGCGCGGCGGGTGACGTCACCAGGGACGACCTCCACCGGGGTTCCCAGGGTCGCCGCCATCTCCTGGAGCTGCTCCTCGCGGCGAGCGATCAGCACCAGCGAGGCGTGGCGACCCGCGAGCTCGCGCGCCAGGCCGGCGCCGATTCCCGCGCTCGCGCCGGTGACGACCACCACCGGCCCGCTGGACTCCAGGGTCACCCCTAGAGCTTACGTCCTTTGAGAAGGTCTCCCAGGGTGCCGAAGCCCTTTCCACCAGCACCCGACGGACGCTGGGTGCGTTGCCATGCCTCCATCTCGGCGCGCTCGGCGGCGCGCACGGCGGCGGTGAGGGAGAGGCGGATCTTCCCGCTGCCATCCACCTCGAGGATCTGCGCCTTCAGCGCCTGCCCGAGCTGGAAATGACGCTTGAGGTCGGTGCCCCGCTCGGTGCCGGTCTCGCTCGCCGGCACGAGCCCCCGCCCACCCGAGAACACCAGGAACACGCCGTAGGGCTCGATGCGGTCCACCGTGCCCTCGACCACCTGGCCCACCTTCGGACGCGGGGCGGCCTGCGGCTTCGGGGCGCTCTCCCGCGCCGGCTCGGCCGCGGGCACCGAGGTCGAGACGCCGCTGCCCACCGGGGCGCCGTCCACCACCAGGCGGAGCCCGATGCGCTTCTCGGCCGGGTCGACCTTCTCCACCGCGACCTCGACCGTCTCGCCCACCTTCAGAACGTCGCGGGGGTGCGCGATGCGCCGCTCGGACATCGCCGAGATGTGGATGAGCCCGTCCACGCCGGGCCGCAGCTCGACGAACGCGCCGAAGGGCTGGAGCCGGACCACCTTGCCCTGGAGCCGGTCACCCTCCTTGAGCCCCGCGGCGAACGCCTTCCACGGGTCCTGCTGGCGGGCGCGCATCGACAGGGTGATGCGCTCCTTGTGCTTCGCCTTGTCGGGCGAGTGTGGGTTCGGCGCCTCGATGCGAAGCACCTCCACCTCGACGGTGTCGCCGACGTTCACCACCTCGCTGGGATGCCCCACCCGGACGTGCGACAGCTCGGACACCGGCACGAGCCCCTCGACGCCGCCGAGATCGACGAACACGCCGAAGTCCCGGACGCCGGTGACCCTGCCCTGCAGCACCTTGCCCCCGGCGAGGCTCTTGCGGGTCTCGGCAGCGAGCGCCTTCTGCTCGTCCTCGAGCAGCGCGCGGCGGCTCAGCACCACGTTCTTCTCACGCACCTCGGTGACCCGGAACCGCAGCCGCTCGCCGATGTACTGGTCCGGCTTGTCCACGAAGCGCAGGTCCATCTGGCTCAGCGGAACGAAGGCCCGAGCGTCGCCGACGGCGACCTCGAAGCCACCCTTGTTCACCGCGAGGACCAGGCCCTCCACCGGCATACCGCTCGCCCGCGCCTCGGCGAGCATCGCCAGCGACGCCGAGCCCTTGCTCAGGGTGCGGCTGAGGATGACGCCCTTGGCGCCGGCCTCGACGACGTGTGCCTCCACCGTGTCGCCCACGCCGAAGCGGAGGATGCCCTCGTCGTCCTTGAGCTCGCGGAGGTCGATCATCGCCTCGGTGCGGCCGCTGAGCGTGAGGAATGCGGTGTCCGCGCCGAGCTGGAAGATGGTGCCGGTGACCCGCTCGCCGACGCGCGGCATCTTGCGGTGAGCCCCACCCTCCTGCTTCGCGTGCGCCTCGTACATCTCGGCGAACGACTGGTCCTCGGCGACCTCCTCGTAGAGCGCGCTTCGCGGAGCCGGCGGGGTCGGCGTCGGAGTGGGAGTGGGAGTGGGGCTCGCGACGGCCTCGGCCGGCGGGGCGCCCTCGGTCGTGGGCGCGGTGGGCTCCGCGGGCTCGGTGGAGGCCGGAGCGTCGGGACCGCGGGTCTCGATGACACCGCTCGCCCGGCGCACCACCACCATCGGGCCCTGGGCCTTCCTGCGCTCCGGCTTGCGGGGCTCGCGGCGAGGGGGCTCGGACGGCGGCGACTCGGAGGACGTGGTGGACGCAGGCTGGTCGCGGCGGCGATCGCCCTTCGGTCGGTCCTGCTGGTCTCCCCCACGGCCCGCGGGGATGCCAAGCATCACGTCCCCGAAGGTGGCCCGCGGCTTCCGGGGCCCGAAGCCCTTGTCCGGGCCCTTCTGATCGTCACTCACCTCGATGCTCCTCGCTGCTCACGGACGGGACCGGCGCCCCCCACGTGAAGGCCGCGGGTCTTTGCACATCCTTTCCCCGGGGGCAAAGGGGGATGCGCGCAGATTGCAACGGGAGCGGACCGCTCCGTCAGCGCCGAAGCCGGGAGAGGACGGTGCGCAGCTGGGACGCCCCTCCGAGCGCGGTGAGAGCCAGGTACACACCGCCGAAGACGGGGATGAGCATCGAGGCGACGAGTACCGGGCTCAATGACGGAGCGGGCAGCACCTGCCACCCCCAGAAGCGCATCACCGAGGGCGCGGGCCCGACCCGCCCGGTCATCCACCACTTGCCCAGCAGCGCGAGTGCTCCGGCGGTGAGCGCGCTTCCCCAGAACCAGAGCAGCCGGCGGCCCGGAATTCCCGTTCTTCCGATGCGACGGGCGAGCGCCCCGCGGAGAAGAAGGTACTCGAGCCAGGCGGCGAAGCCGGTGGTGGCGGTGATGCCCACGGCGCCGATCTCCACCGGCACGCCGAACCAGCCGGGGCCGTAGCGCACCGACACGTAGGCCAGCACGGCGGAGAGCACCACGCGAAGCGAGGCGAAGACGAGCGGCGTCCGTGCGTCCTGGAGCGCGTAGAACGCCGAGGCGTAGAGGCGGCCCAGCGTGCCGGCCACCAGGCCCACCGCCGAGCCGATGAGGAGGTACCAGAGCCACCGGGTGTCGGCGGCATCGAAGCGCCCGGTCTGGAAGAGGAGCCCTCCCAGCACGTCGCCGAGGAAGAGGAAGGCCACCGCCGAGGGGACGACGAAGAAGGCGATGCGCTCCAGGCCGCGGTCGATGCGCGCCCGGAGCCGCTCCGAGCCCTCGGGGCCGAGCGCCGTCTCGCGCGCGAGCTCGGGCAGCTCGGCCGCGGACACCGACATCCCGAAGAGCGAGACGGGAAGGAGCGCCAGGAGCTGCGTGTAGCCCAGCACCGCCACCGTCTCGGGCGAGATGAGCGAGGCGTAGTAGGTGTCCACCAGCGCGCTCACCTGGACCACGCCGCGTGCGACGAGGATGGGGAGGAAACCGCGGAGCACAGCCCGCATCGCGACGCTGGTGGTGTCCAGCGAGGGCCGGAACCGTCCCAGCAGCGGCCAGAGCGTCGGCAGCTGCACGGCGAGCTGGAGCGCGCTCCCGGCCACCACGCCCCAGGCGAGCAGCGTCGTGAGGCGGTCCTCGTCCACCCTGGGGCCGGCGGCGACCAGGACGGCGATCTGGGCCAGGTTCCAGACCACCGGGGCCGCGTAGGAGAGGAAGAACTTCCGGTGGCTGTTGAGGACCCCGAGGCACCAGGCCGACAGCACCAGCAGGCCGGTGCTGGGGAAGAGGATGCGGGTCAGCTGCACGGCCTTGGCGAAGGCGGCCGGCCCGGTCTCGGCGAAGCCGCCCACCACCACGCCGACGATCCACGGCGCGGCGAAGATGCCCAGGGCCACCAGCACCGCGACCAGCACCGACAGGAGCCCGAAGACTGCGCTGGCCACCCGGTCGGCGTCCTCGCGCCGGTTCTCGCCGAGGAGCCGCGCGTACACCGGGATGAAGGAGGCAGAGAGGACGCCCTCGCCGAAGAGGTTCTGCAGGACGTTCGGGATGCGGAGCGCCGCGGTGAAGGCGCCGGCGAGCGCCGAGCTCCCGAGGTAGTGGGCGAAGACGCGCTGGCGGACCAGTCCCATCAGCCGCGAGGCGAGGATGCCCAGCGCCACCAGCGTGGCGCCTCGGCCCGAGCTCCTGGCTGGTGCGGTGGCCTCGGTCACGGGCGGCGTCACTCTATGCCTGCCGGGCTGCGGCGCTCCTCTTGACGTGCATGCGCTCTGCCCGCATCGTGCCCCGCTCGCCCCACATGGCAAAGGTTCTGGTCATCGACGACGAGGCGAACCTCCGGAAGGTGCTCGCCGCGCTCCTCCGGCGGGACGGCTACGACGTCACAATCGCCCAGGACGGCGAGATGGGCCTGGCCGAGTTCCAGAAGAACGGCGCCGACGCGGTCATCACCGACCTCGTCATGCCCAAGCTCGGCGGGATGGAGGTCCTCAAGGCCATCAACGGGACCGACCCCGAGGTGCCGGTGATCATCATCACCGCGCACGGGACGGTGGACTCGGCGGTGGAGGCCATCAAGCTCGGGGCGTTCGACTACGTCACCAAGCCCTTCGACCAGACCGAGCTCAGCAACGTCCTGGCGAAGGCCATCCGCACCCACGAGTCCGCCCGGCGCAACGCCCGCGGCGAGACCGGCCGTCCCTCGCTGGTGGGCGAGTCCCCGCAGATGCAGGACGTGCTGCGGATCATCGACAAGGTGGCGAACACGCCGTCCACCGTGCTCATCACCGGCGAGAGCGGAACCGGCAAGGAGCTGATCGCCACCGCGCTCCACGAGGGGAGCTCGCGCCACGACAAGCCGTTCATCCGCATCAACTGCGCGGCCATCCCGCGGGACCTCATCGAGTCCGAGCTCTTCGGCTACGAGCGCGGCGCGTTCACCGGCGCGGTCACCTCGAAGCCGGGCCGGTTCGAGCTCGCCGACGGGGGGACGCTCTTCCTCGACGAGATCGGCGAGATCCCGGTGGAGATGCAGGTCAAGCTGCTCCGGGCGCTCCAGGAGTCGGAGTTCGAGCGGGTCGGCGGCATCAAGACCACCCGCGTGGACGTGCGCCTCATCGCGGCGACGAACCGGGACCTGAACACCGAGATCGAGGCCGGGCGCTTCCGGAAGGACCTCTATTACCGGCTGGCGGTCGTGCCCATCAACCTCCCCCCGCTCAGGGAGCGACCGAGCGACATCCCTACCCTGGTGCGTCACTTCGTCGACAAGTACAACCGCCGTCTGAACAAGCGGATCGAGGGAATGACCGACGAGGCGCTCGCCCTGGTGCAGGCCTACGCCTGGCCGGGAAACATCCGGGAGCTGGAGAACCTGATCGAGCGCACCCTCCTCTTCGCGGACGGGCCGCTCATCGGCGTGGCCGATCTGCCTCAGCATCTGAGGTCTCCCGGCACCGCGACCCCGTTGCCCGGACCCGCGCCGGCGCCCGGGGCGCTCCCAGTCCCCGCCGGAGAGACGGGGCTGAAGGACATCGTCCGGCAGCGCTCGGCGGAGCTGGAGAAGGAGATCATCACCCGCGCGCTCGAGGAGACGGGCGGAAACGTGACGCGCGCGGCGAAGCTCTTGCAGATCAGCCGGAAGTCGCTGCAGACGAAGATGAAGGAGTTCTCGCTTCGCGACGACGGCGACGAGTGAGCGTGGAGGCGGACGGGCAACGATGTCAGTGAAGATGCCAGTGCTGGGCCAGCCGGCCCGACGCAAGTCGAGTGGTCTCGGGTGGGTGCTGTTCCTTGCGCTCGCGGTCGCCGCGGGCGGCTATCTCTGGTACCGGAGGCAGCGGCCCGCACCGCCACCGCCGGTGGCGCAGGTCCCGGTGGTCGCGCCGGCGCCGGTCATCACCGCCCCGGGATCGATCGCGATCCCGGGCGTGGCACAGGCCCCGGTGGCGCCCCCGGTGCAGACCGGGCCGCGGTTCCTCTCGGCGCGCATCGATGGCCCGCTCGAGGCGGCGCTCGTCCAGGGTGCCGGAACCGAGACCGGCCCGGCGCTCACCCAGGTCGTGAAGCGGGTGCTGGTCTGGTGGCTCGCGGTGCCAGCGGACCTCCGGAAGGGAGACCTGCTGGAGGTGGTGTACGAGCCGCAGCCCGGACAGGAGCCGCTGGTCAGCGCGGTCCGCCTGCAGAGCGCGAAGGCGGGACGGACCTTCGAGGCGTACCGGTTCAAGCCGGCGGGCGGGCAGTTCGCGCGGTTCTACGGCCCGGACGGCGACGATCTCGAGTTGCGTCTCGACCCGTCGCCGCTGGACAGCTGGGAGCAGATCACCTCGCTCCTGAAGGACGGCCGCAAGCACAAGGGCGTGGACTTCAAGACGCCGGTGGGCACGCCGGTGAAGGCGACCTTCGACGGGACCATCACCCGGAAGAACTGGTTCTTCCGCGGCAACGGGAACAGCCTGGAGATCGCGTCGTCGGGTGCGCCGTACATGAAGGCGATCTTCCTCCACCTCTCGGAGCTCCCGCGGTCGCTGACCGTGGGGACGAAGGTAAAGAGGGGCGAGGTCATCGCCCACAGCGGGAACAGCGGCCACAGCTTCGCGCCGCACCTCCACTACCAGCTGATGTCGCCCTCGGACCGGGTGCTGGACCCGTTCGACGTCCACGCGACGAAGAAGGTGAACCTCCCCGCGGAGGACCGGCCGGCGCTGACCGAGCAGGTGACCCGGTGGCGGTCGATGATGACCACCCGGGTCGCGGCGAGTCCCTCGCCGACGGTCGTCCCCGCTGCGGCGGTGACCCCTCCTCCGAGCGTCGGGGTTGTGACCGGCGCCCCCGCCCCCGTGGCTGGCTCGGGACGCTGAGCGCCGATCGCTTCAGCGTTTTCCCGCAGCGCCACGAGGTATCTCATCGCGTCCTCCGGGCCCCGAGTCGGTACACCGCGGTGCTGGTCCAGCCGGCCTGCTTCGCGATCTCCGTCGAGAGGGGCTTCAAGCGCCCCCCCCGTTCCAGACCTGTGTGGAGCGCTGCGAGAACCTCCGCCTCGCTCCACCGAGGCTCCTCGGTCCGACCCTCGACGAGCAGCACCACCTCGCCGAGCGGCGGCTCGTCCCGGTACCGCGCCGCAAGCTCGCCCAGTGACCCGCGGACGAACTCCTCGTGCACCTTGGTCAGCTCCCGGGCGACGACCGCACGGCGCGCACCGAGCGCCATCTCGAGATCGGCCAGCGTCTCCCCGAGCCGCCGCGCGGCCTCGTAGAGCACCAGCGTCGCGCGGAGCCCGGCGACCTCGTCCAGCACCGCCGTCCGGTCCGCCCCCGAGCGGGGCAAGAACCCCAGGAAGTGAAAGCGGCCCGACGGGAGCCCCGAGGCGCTCAGCGCAGCGATGACCGCGCTCGGCCCTGGCACCGGCACCACCCGGATGCCCAGCGCCACCGCCTCGGCGACCAGCGCTTCCCCCGGGTCGCTGATGCCGGGGCTCCCGGCGTCGGTGACCAGCGCGCCGTCCTCCCCTGCCTCGAGCCGCGCGACGATGCCGCCGATCCGCTCCTTCTCGGCGAACGCCGGCAGGCTGACCAGCTGCGCCTGCACGCCGAGCGACCGGAGCCAGGGGCCCGAGTGGCGCGTGTCCTCGCAGACGACGAAGGCCGCGGCCCGCAGCACCTCCACCGCCCGGGCGGTCACGTCCCCCAGGTTGCCGATCGGTGTCGCGACGAGGTGGAGCGTTCCCGGCATGTCCCCTGGCGACGCTCTCACATCCCGGCGTCGAACGCGCCGGGCAGGTGCTCGATGACGGCGTTCCGACCTCGCCCGAGGACCGTCATCACGTCGAAGCGGATCATCCGCCGGGGGGCGGGCTTCCGCTGCAGGTAGCGCAGCGCCGCGCGCACCACCCGCCGCTGCTTCTCCCGGGTCACCGTGAGCGAGGGCTCACCGAACAGCGCGGAGGTCCGCATCCGCACCTCGACGAAGCACAGGAACTCGTCCCGCTCTGCCACGATGTCCAGCTCGCCCTCCCGCACCAGCCAGTTCCGCTCGCAGATGCGGTACCCCGCCCGCTCCAGCCAGGCCACGCACTGCTCCTCGGCCTCGGAGCCCAGCCTCGAACGATCCACCTCGCCCATGTCCCCCGCCCCCACGTCCGGTCTGCCGACGACTGTAGGGAGCGGGTCAGACGTTCAGCGAGCCCTCGGACGTCGAGGCGAACACCGGGTGCGCGGTGACGTGCAGCACCTGCGTCGCGCCTCCCAGCGCCTTGAGCATCCGGCCGAGCATCGGCAGCCGCCCCTCGTCCATCCCCGTCGCCATGTCCTCGAGCAAGATCGGCATCGGGTCGGCCTGCACGAGGCGCTCGAGGAGCGTGAGCCTCAGGCCGAGCCACACCCAGTCGATGTCGCGCGGTTCCACCTGTCCCACCGGGACCTGCTTGCCCCCCACCCGCGCCAGCCCCTGACCCTCGTGCGTGACGTCCAGGCCGTCCACCCGGCCCTCGGTCAGCGCGGTCAGGTACTGGGCGCACCGCGTCCCGATGCGGCCGGCGAGCGTCGGCACGTCCAACGCCATCAGATCCGCGGCGGCGTTCATCAGCCCGGGGGTGAAGTCGTCCAGCCCGTCGACGCCCTGGGCCGCCGGGACGCCGGGGCTCGACATGCGGCGCGCCGCCGGGGCGAGCGCCTCGCGCATCCGCGCCATCTCCCGCTCGACCTCCCGGGCATCCCGCACGTAGCTGCCCTTCTCGACGAGCTTCGCGTTCAGGGCCTCCTGCTCGGCGCGGAGCTCGGCGAGCTGGTTGGACGCCGCCGCGTACTCCGGATGGAGCCGGGCCGCCTGGAGTCGCTTCTCCACGTCCGCCACCTTCACCACCCACTTCGGATGCTCCTCGAGCGCGTGGACGATCTCGTGCGGCTGTTCGACGCCGAGGATCTTCATCGCGTTGCGCACCGGCTGGGCGTCGGTCTCGAACTGCTCTCGCACCTGCTTCTCCCGGTCACCGAGGCGGTCGCCCCGGCGCACCGCGTGCTCGGCCCACTGGAGGTCCTCGACCCGCTTCAGCGCCACCAGCGCCGCGAGGCCGAAGGCGGGGATGTCGAGCAGCGCGATGTACTTCAGGGGACCGGTGAGGCTCGCCCCGCTGAGGAGCGCCGCTGCCCCCAGCGCCATGCCGGCCCAGAACCGCGCGTCGTGCTGGAGCGGGGTCGCCGTCGGGGACGTAACCACGTCCACCTGCCGCTCGGCCTCGAGCCTGGCCAGCGTCTCGTCCACCTTGGCCACGAACGCTGGGAAGCTCCTGGCGCGGTCGACGATGTCCGGGATGAGGCCGAGGCCCTCCACCGTCGGTGCCTGGTGGAGCCCTTGCTGCGCGTGCGCGAACTCCTTCTCCAGGGTCTGCACCGCCTTGAGCTTGGTCTCGAGCTGGAAGATCTGCGCGCTCACCCCGTCGGCGCGGAACTGCAGGCGCTCCACCTCGGTGGAGAGCGCCATCTCCTTCTCGAGCTCGGCCAGCCGTGTGCGCGCCTGCACCGGGTCGATGGGCGTCTCGGGCACCGGAGTGAAGCCCGGCGCCGCGGATCTCGCTCCCGGCCCGCCGGAGCGCTTCGGGCGCTTGCTGGGGAGCTGGCCCGGGGTGAAGGTGAAGAGCGTCTCGTACCGGCCCCGCGGCGGGAACCCGACCTGAGCGCGCAGGAACTGCGCCATCTCGGTCGGCTCCTCGGTGACGAGGTCGTGCCCGCGCGTCGCCGGGTTCACCCGGTGGAGGGCACCGGAGCGGCCCAGCTCGCGGAGGATGCGGTAGGTCGTGCGGTCACGGCCCACGATCCACAGCGCTGCCTTGCTGGTGCCGCCACCCTCGGAAGAGGCATAGCGCGCATCGCCCCCGCGCCCGTCGGGGAAGCACAGCTCGGAGGTCAGCCCCACGAGCGGCGCGCCCGGGGTATTCGGGAGCAACGTCCAGTAGCCGGGCTTCAGGGAGACGCGAACGCTGGGCAGGAACCCGCGAACGCCCTGGAGCGCGAACTCGACCCAGTGCATGCGCAAGGGTCGAGTCTAGCCCAGCCCCCTGCTCAGCCCCGCGACGCGGAGGTGGAGGACTTCTTCGCCGCCTTGCCCTTCTTGACCTTGGGGGCAGGGGCGGCGGCGGCAGCAGGAGCCTCGGCAGGGGCAGCCTCGGCGGCAGGGGTGCTCGCGGGGGTGACGGCGCCCTCGACGAGCTCCTCCTGGGTGTCCACGCGGCTCGCCTTGCCGCGGAGATCACGCAGGTAGAACAGCCGGTTGTGGCGCACGTCGCCCCGGGTCAGGACGTCGATGCGCTCGTAGCGGGGGCTGTGCAGGGGAAAGATGCGCTCCACACCGACCCCGTAGGACATCTTCCGCACGGTGAAGGTCGCGCGGTTGGCGCCCTTGGTCTTGCGGATGACCACGCCCTCGAACGGCTGCACCCTCTCCTTCTCGCCCTCGCGGACCTTCCAGTGCACACGGACAGTGTCACCGGTGCGGAAGTCCGTGAGATCCTTCCGCAGCTGCTTCGTTTCGACGTATTCCAGGGCGCTCGGGCGCATGGCAACTGACTCCGACTGACAGGGAGCCGGGCCAGATAGCAGACGACCCGTCCGGTCGCAAGCTCAAGCCCCCGAATTCAGAGGTCCTTCTCCTCGAGCGCGAGGAGGCGCCGGTCCTCGTCCGACAGCGCCGCCGCCTCGAGGAGATCCGGACGCCGGGCGCGGGTGAGCTGCAGCTGGTGCCAGCGCCTCCAGCGGGCGATGCGGGCGTGGTCCCCGCCCTGGAGCACCTCGGGCACGGGCACGCCACGGAACTCCGCGGGCCGGGTGTACTGCGGGTACTCGAGGAGGCCGCCCTCGAAGCTCTCCGACCCGGAGGAGTCCGCGTTCCCGAGCACGCCAGGCAGCAGCCGCGCCACCGCGTCGACGATCGTGAGTGCCGCGAGCTCGCCGCCGGTGAGGACGAAGTCACCGAGCGACACCTCCGCGTCGACGTGGCGCCGCACGCGCTCGTCCACTCCCTCGTAGCGCCCGGCGACGAGGATCAGGTCGGTGGGACCGGCCGCGAGCGCGCGCGCCATGTCCTGGGTGAAGCGCTCGCCCCGGGGTGAGGTAAGCAGCACCCGTGCGCCGGGGAGCGCGGCGCGGGCCCCCTCGATCGCGGCGACCAGCGGCTCGGGCTTCATCACCATCCCCGCCCCACCGCCGTACGGCGCGTCGTCGGTCACCCGGTGCTTGCCCTCGGCGTGCTCGCGGATGTCACGCGACTCGACGCGGAGCAGGCCCCGGGCGCGCGCCTTCCCGAGGATGCTCGCCTCGAGGTACCCGGTCACCATCGCCGGGAACAGGGTGAGGATCTCCGCCTGCCACATGACCTTGCTACTCCAGCATCTCCGGAGGCCGGACGACGAGCACCCCTGCCTGGAGGTCCACCTCGGGCACGAACTCGTCGACGAAGGGGACCATCAGGGGCTCGGGCCCGGCGCCCTCGAGCACCAGGACTGGCACCGGGCCGGTGTTCCAGACCTCGGTCACCTTGCCCAGCGGGGTGCCCTCGGGGGTGCGCGCCTCGAGGCCGACCAGGTCTCCCTGGAACCACTCTCCCTCGGCGGGCGGCGGGAGGTCCTCGCGGTGGACCAGGACGGTGGCGCCGCGGAGCTCGTCGGCGGAGGAGCGCGACGTGACCCCTGCGAGTGTCACGAGGGTCGCGTCCGTGGCGCGGCGGGCGCCCTGCAGCAAGAGCTCGCGTTCCTCGCCGGATCGCAGCCGGAGCACGACGCGGCGGACGGACATCAGCGCCTCGGAGTCGGGGTCGAAGGTGCGCACGGCCAGCTCACCCTTGAGCCCATGCACGCGCGCCACGTACCCCACCTCCAGCGTGGGGCGAGCCGGGCTCATCCGGCCGGCGGAGGCTCGGACGGCGGCGTCGGCGCGGTTGCGGCATTCCTGCGATCATCGAGCACCTCCAGCCGTGCCTTCACCCCGCGCCGCTGGGCGGCAACCGCGAGCAGGGTCCGGATGGCGTTCACGGTGCGGCCGTCACGGCCGATGACCTTGCCCACGTCCTCGGGGGCGACCTTCAGCTCGAACAGCGTGCCGCCGTCTGCCGGCTGGCTCCGCAGCTCGACCTGGTCCGGTCTGTCCACCAGTCCCCGGGCCAGGGACATCAACAGCTCTTCCACGCCTAGGCCTTCGGCGTGGTCTTGCTGGCGCGCTTGATCAACCCGGCCACCGTCTCCGAGGGGGTCGCCCCCGCCTTGAGCCAGTGCTCGAGCCGCTCCTGCTGGAACTCGATCTTCGGCGGCTCGAGGTTCGGGTCGTACGCGCCGATCGCCTCGATGAACTTCCCGTCCCGCGGGTTGCGCGAGTCGGTCGCGACCACGTGGTAGTACGGCATCTTCTTTGCGCCCGCGCGTGCGAGCCGAAGCACGACAGCCATGATCCTCTCCGTCTTTGGGAACGGGCGGGATTAGTCGTGGACCGACCGGTTGTCAAGAACGGCTCGGGATCTCGCGCCCTTACACCGAGCCCGTGCGGCGGCCGAGGAACTCGACGACGAGGGTCCAGCTGGCCCCGCCGTCGGCAGATCGCTCGGCGCGCCAGGTGAAGGAGTCCTGGGTGCGGTCCCCGAAGGACCAGCGAACCGGCGCTCCGGCGTCGTCGGTGCCGAGCTGGACGATGTCCGCTCCCTCCGCCCGGCCCACCTGGCGGCGGTAGAGGTTGCGCAGCGGATCGCTCCAGAGGATGTGCCAGGCATCGAGCCCGGGGTCGTAGACCCGCAGGGTCGTTCCGTAGAACTCGGCGGCGGCCGGGAGCTGGCCGCGCGGGAGGCCACGGGCGGGGACGATCCACGTGTCCTGGATCGCCCTCCCCTCCAGCACCCAGCCGGCGTGGACCTCGCCGCGACTGCGCAGGCTCGAGCCGTCGGGGAGCGGAAGGCGAACGTCGAGCGACCAGCTGCCGACGAGGAACGCGTAGAGCTGCAGTCCGCTCGCCCGGTCCTGCACCGGGCCGGACGCGGAGAGCGCCTCGAGGAATGGAGATGGGGGCATGGCCCCTCCGGTCTGCCCGTCAGGCCGTCGCGCCGCTTGGGGATTCTTGCGCCGCGCCGGGGCCCTGGCGGTTGGCGAGCTGGCCACAGGCGGCAGCGATGTCGCGGCCACGGTTCTCGCGGATGAACGCGGCGACATGACCCCGGGCGAGGATCTCCCGGAAGCGCTCCGCCCGCTCGTCTGCGGTGGTGAAGAAGCCGAGGCCCGGGTTCTCGTTGTAGGGGATGAGGTTCACCTTCGCCGGGACGTCGCGGAGGAGCTCCACCAGCCGCTCGGCGTCTGCGTCGGTGTCGTTCACGCCGCGGAGGAGGACGTACTCGAAGGTGATGCGCCGGCCCTGGCGGAGCGGGAACTGGCGGCAGGCCTCCATGAGGTCGGCGATCTTCCACTTCCGGTTCACCGGCATCAGCTCGTCCCGCTGCGCATCGGTGCTGGCGTTGAGCGAGACGGCGAGCTTCACGTCGGTCTCGGCGCCGAGGCGGGCGATCATCGGCACGAGGCCCACCGTGGAGACGGTGATGTGGCGGTGCGAGAAGTTGGGCCCTTCCTCGGACTGGAGGATGTGGAGCGCGTCCTTGAGGTGCTCGAAGTTGTGCAGCGGCTCGCCCATTCCCATGAAGACCAGGTTGGTCAGGGGACGGGTCAGGGCCAGGCTCTCGTTGCGGGCGACCTCGCGGTTGACGACGTGCACCTGGGCGACGATCTCGGCGGCGGTCAGGTTCCGCAGCAGTCCCAGCGTGCCGGTCATGCAGAACTTGCAGGCCATCGCGCAGCCCACCTGGGTGGAGACGCAGAGCGTCTTCCGGTCGGTAGAGGGCATGTAGACGCTCTCGATCAGCCGGCCATCGCGGGTCCGCCAGCGATACTTGATGGTGCCGTCGCTGCTCCGCTGCTCGAGGTCCTTGGCGAGCGGCTCGAGCGCACACCGTTCGCGGAGCCTGGTGCGGAGCGACTTCGAGAGGTCGGTCATCTGCTCGAAGTCGGTGACGCCCCGCTGGTGGATCCACCGGTAGAGCTGCCGCGCGTGGAACGGACGCTCCCCGAGCTCTTCCTGCAGGAACCGTGTCAGGCGGTCGAGCGGAAGACCCAGGAGGTCGAGCGGCATGTCCGGGCCGGGGGACGACATCGGCCCCGCGTGTAACACGCCTTCCGCCAGGGCGCAGATCGGTGGGTCCGCGCGGGTGTCGGGTAGCATCGGGACTTCTCGCGGAGGTCGTGGATGACGCAGATGGCCCTTCTGATGGTGGGACTGCTGGCGGCGGCAGACCGTGGACCGCCCATCGCCGGCAGCCCGTGCACCGGAAAGGAGGACCTCCTCGCGCTCAAGGGGAAGTGGACGGTCCGGACGGACGTCGGGCGAGGGACGAACATCCCGGCCGGGGCGGCCTCCGAGGTCGACAAGCGGATCGACCGCATCGGCAAGCTCTTCCACGCGGCCTACCCCGAGCCGCGAGGAATGGACGCGGCGGGCTACCGCGATCTGGATTCGCCGCAGCTCTTCGAGAACGGGCCGTTCCCCTACTCCTACCGGTCGCTGTACCTGGCGTGGTCCTGCAATCCCCGCACGCACAAGCTGCAGCTCGGAGGGGAGACAGCGACCTGGGCCTACGCCTTCGTCAATCACCTGACCTGGTTCGTGGAGCCGCAGAAGACGCTCCGCGTCCAGGGGCAGCCGACGTATCTGCTCACCAAGCGGGTCGGGAGCTTCCGGGGGCTCCCCGAGTACGAGGGCATCCACAACCAGAGCTCCAACACCGGCCAGACCTTCTCGCGGGCGATCCTGGTGAGCCGCACCGGGCGGTCGCCCCTCAAGCCGGTGACCCGGAAGCAGTTCCTCGAGGGCTACCTCGCGGCGCTCGACGCGCAGGGGCAGGCGATGATCGCGGAGATCGAAAAATCGTCGGTCGATCCCGGGCGCAAGGACACGCTCGTCAAGCAGCGTCGGGCGCAGCTGAGCACGCTGTCGGCGACGGCCACCGGGCGGCTGTCGCGGATGTCACCGAGCGAGGCCGAGCAGCAGGCGTTCCTGACGGGGCCGAACCTCGTCCAGTTCAAGGACTTCACGGCGGAGGCGCAGGGTGGCCGGGCGCTGGTGCGTCTGGACCGCAGCGCGATCGACGCCAGCCTGCCGAGGTTCGTGCCGCAGTTCGTGGTCGTGTACTGGCGGTGGCAGAAGAACGTGCCCTCGGAGAACTTCCGGGCCGAGTTCGAGCGGCGGTTCGACTCGACCGCGCTCGAGGGCCTCCTGGGCCACTAGCCCAGGCGGGACGCGGTCCAGGTGGCGACGGCGAGGAGGGCCGCGTCGGCGTGGGGGCCTCCGACCAGCTGCACGCCGAGGGGAAGGCCAGCCGGACCGACTCCCGCGGGGACGCTGATCGCGGGAAACCCGAGCAGGGTGACGACGCGGTTGAACACCGGGTCGCCGGTGCTCGCCAGACCTTCGGGGGCCTCTCCCGGAGCGCTCGGGGTGAGGAGGGCATCGACAGAGACGAGGACCTGGGTCATCGCGGTCCAGGCCTGGCCGGCACGGATCTTCGCCGCCTCGAGCTCGTCGGGGCGGGCGGCGAGGCCACGGTCGAGCAGCGCCGTCAGCTGGGGGCTGAGCGCGCCGCTGGGCCGGAGGGCGTCGAAGGAGCGGACGGCCTCGACGGCCATGATGAGCGCCTGGTCCTCGGACAGCCGGCTCTCGTCGGCGAACGGGTCCAGCTCCCGGACGGACGCGCCGGCACGTGCCACGGCGGTGGCCACCTCCTCGAGGCGGGCCTGCATCGCGGGCGTCGCGCGGGCCCACTGGGCGCTCCGCCACAGGCCGATGCGCGGAGGTCGCCCGAGCGAAGGAACGGCGACCGGCGAGCCGAGGCCAGCGAGGAGCGGCGCGACGTCCGCGACCTCGCGAACGAGCACCCCGAGCGTGTCGAGCGACGGGGCGAAGGGATGGATCCCCTCCACCGAGAGGACGCCGTGCGAGGGTTTGAAGCCGACGATGCCGCAGTACGAGGCCGGACGGATGATCGAGCCGGCGGTCTGGGTGCCGAGGGCTGCGGGCACCATGAAGGCGGCGACCGCCGCGGCGGACCCGCTCGACGAGCCGCCGGGGGTGTGCACCGGGTTATGCGGGTTGCACGTGGGCCCCGGGGCGAAGAAGGCGAGCTCGGTCGTGACGGTCTTCCCGAGCACGACGCCTCCGGCGGACCGGAGCGAGGCGACGGCTGCCGCGTCCCGGGCGGGGCGGCGGCCCCTGTAGACGGGAGTTCCGCACTCGGTGGGTGCGTCGGCGGTATCGATGATGTCCTTGATGCCGACCGGCAGGCCGTGGAGTGGGCCCGGCCGCCCGCGCGCGTCGACGGAGCGCGCCCCGGCGATGGCCCGGTCCGGATCGAGATGCGCCCAGGCGTGAAGGCGCGGCTCCTCACGGGCGATGCGTTCGAGGCAGGCGCGGACCAGCGCCTCGGAGGTGATCTCGCCGTCGCGGAGCCGCCGGATGGCCGCCGCTGCGCCGAGCTCCTCGAGGGGTTCCGTGCCCATCGGAGGGCAGACTAGGGGCGAATGGGAGACGTTCGCGAGCGGCGCCAGATCGAACGCCTGCTCGGACTGTCAGCGTCTCGCCCGGAAGAACGCGCGGAGCCGCGGCGCGATCTGTTCCCGGAACCGGCTGCCGCTGAACGTCCCGTAGTGCCCTGCCCCTTCGAGCAGGTACTGCTCCTTCCAGCTGGCAGGGATGCGGGGGAGCAGCGCATGGGCGGCACGGGTCTGGCCAGGGGCGGTGATGTCGTCCTTCTCACCCTCGATGGTCATCAGCGCCGTGCGGCGGATCGCGTCGAGGCGCACGGGCTTCCCGCGGTGCCGCATCTTCCCCTCGGGGAGGCTGTGCCGGTGGAAGACGTGCTCGACGGTTTCCAGATAATACTCGGCCGGGAGATCCATCACCGCGAAGTACTCGTCGTAGAACTTCCGGCGCTTGTCGGCGGACTCGAGCTCGCCCTTCAGCAGATCCTTGAACAGGCCCACGTGGGCATCCACGTGGCGGTGCGGGTCGAGCGACATGAACGACCAGAGCTGGAGGACCCCCGGGTACACCCGGCGGCCCGAGCCGGCATGCCCCACCGGCACATGGTGAATGACCATCGCCTCGAGCATCTTGAGCGAGTGCACCTGCGCGAACTGGTTCACCGGCGAGGGGTTCACCCGGGCGTCCACCGGCCCGGAGATCAGGACCATGCTCGCCGGCTGCGCCGGATCCCTCGCCTGGGCCAGCATCGCGGTGGCGATCAGCACCGGCACGGCCGGCTGACACACCGAGAGGACGTGCACGTCCGGTCCGAGCGCGCGGAGATGGGCGGCCACCAGATCGACGTAGTCGGCGAGATCGAACTTCCCAGCCGCCAGGGGCACGATCCGGGCGTCCACCCAGTCGGTGATGTAGACGTCGTGGTCAGGCAGCAGCTCCCGCACCGTCTCGCGGAGCAGCGTCGCGTGGTGGCCGGAGAGCGGAGCGACGATGAGCACCCGCGGGTCCTCGCGGTGCACGTCCCGCTCGAAGCGCAGGAGCCGGCAGAACGGGGTCTCGTGGACCAGCTGCTCCCGGACGGCGACCTCGCGACCGCCGATGAACGTCCGGTCCAGGCCGAAGGCCGGCTTGGGGTACTCGGCGGTCGCACGCTCGACCATCTCGGCCACCGCCGCCATGGCGCGAACCGGAGGGAGCACCGAGGCCGGGTTGAACGGGTGGGTCCACGCCGTCCGGAGCATCGACGCCCAGGTGTGGAGAGGCCAGGCGAACGCTCGTCCGAGGTCGTGGGCGAAGTACATTGATTCCAGAATCATAGGGACGCCCGACCGAGCGGTCCAGCGTTTGTGTGCCGGCCCACATTTGCTGCAAACGCACAGGGAGTGGCACCGGGCCCGCTCCCTGCTAGGAAGTGCTCGATGCTGGTGAAGAAGTACGGAAACCGCCGCCTCTACGACACGGAGCAGAGCCGCTACGTGCGCCTCGACGAGATCGCCGAGCGCATCCGCGACGGCGCGGACGTCCAGGTGGTCGACGCGAAGAGCGGCGCTGACCTGACCGCCACCACCCTGGCGCAGATCATCTTCGAGGACCGGAACGCCGCCCGGCTCCTCCCCGTTCCGCTCCTCCTGCAACTGATCAGGATGGGCGACGAGCCGCTGGCGGACTTCCTCGGGCGCTACGTGAGCTGGGCCCTGGAGATGTACCTCCAGGCACGAAGCGGCCTGGGCGGCCTGGGCAGCCTCTACAGTCCCTTCGGCGGGCTCCGCCCCTTCCCTGCTCCTCCGCAAGAGAGGCCGCGCGCCGCCGAGCCCCTCACCCCGGGCCCACGGGACGAGCTCGCCGAGCTCCGCCGGGAGGTGGCGGCGCTTCGACAGAGCCTCAAGCCCAAGCATTCGCGCCGGCGCTGAGTTATATTGCACTGCAGCAGAGCGGTTCTCGACTCCCCACCCCGGGGCGATCCGGAACCTCTCCCGAGGAATGAGAATGTCTCGTAAGAACAGCCGCACCCAGCCGAGGCGCGCGACGGGCAAGGTCCTGCATCGCCGCAATTTTGCTGCACTGCAACGGAAGTCGCTTGACTCCCGAGCGGGCAGTGTTACACGAATGGTCATCCCGGACTTCCGGAAGGAGATTGCGATGGATCAGAAGACCGTTTTTGCGCAGATGCAGCAGTTTGGAACCGAGTGGCTCAAGCTGGTCAGCGAGGGCACCAACCGCTTCACCCTGGCCCTGGCCGAGGTCGAGAAGATCGAGAAGCAGGGCGTCGCCCAGGTCGTGTCGGCCGTGGACGAGGCCGGCCGCGTGGCCAAGGAGGCCATCAACGCCTCCGAGCAGATCAGCGCGCAGTGGCGCCGGGCCGTGAACGAGTACGCCCAGCGGACGGTCGAGCTGCTCACCCCGAAGAACTAGTCGTCCCCCGTCGACGGGCAACCGTTGACACTCCGGCGGGTCCACTGGCGTCATCCACGCCCGGGACCCGCCGTTTCTTTGCCGTCGATCCTCCCGGAAGGGGGTCGTGGATGTCACCCGCCTCGGTGAGCAAGGTCGTGAGCCTCGACGAGGCCGTGGCCCTGATCCAGCCGGGCGCCACCCTCGCCACCTCCGGTTTCGTCGGCATCGGCACCCCCGACGGGCTCCTCGACGCTCTCGCCCGCGCCTACCAGGCCCACGGGCGCCCGGGAGGGCTCACCCTGGTCTTCGCGGCCGGGCAAGGCGACGGGAAGACCCGCGGGCTCAACCGCCTCGCGGTGCCGGGGCTCCTCCGCCGCGTCGTCGGCGGGCACTGGGGGCTCATTCCCCGCGTCGGCGCGCTCGCCCTCTCCGGCGAGATCGAGGCCTACAATCTTCCCCAGGGCTGCATCTCCCACCTCTACCGGGACATCGCGGCCGGCAAGCCGGGCACCCTCTCCCGGGTGGGCCTCGACACCTTCGTCGACCCGCGAAACGGGGGCGGCAAGGTGAACGCGCGCACCACCGAGGACATCGTCGAGCGCATCCAGATCCACGGCGAGGACTGGCTCCTCTACCGGGCGTTCCCCATCGACGTGGTCTTCCTCCGCGGCACCACCGCCGACCCCGGCGGCAACGTCAGCATGGAGCGCGAGGCGCTCACCCTGGACAACCTGGCGATGGCCATGGCCGCGAAGAACAGCGGCGGACTCGTCATCGTCCAGGTGGAGCGGCTCGCCCAGGCCGGCTCCCTCCCCGCCCGCAGCGTGAAGATTCCCGGCGCGCTGGTGGACTGCGTGGCGGTCGCTCCGGCCGAGCACCACGCCCAGACCTACGCCACCGCCTACGACCCGGCCTTCTCCGGCGAGCTCCGCGTCCCCCTGGAGACGGTCCCAGCCCCGCCCCTCGACGGGCGGAAGGTCATCGGACGGCGCGCCGCCGCCGAGCTGATTCCCGGCACGCTCATCAACCTAGGCATCGGCATGCCCGAGTCGGTGGCCGGCGTCGCCCAGGAGGAAGGGCTGCTCCCGCTGCTCACGCTCACCGCCGAGCCGGGCATCATCGGCGGCCTCCCCGCCTCGGGGCTCAACTTCGGGGCGGCGGTGAACACCGAGGCGCTGATCGACCAGAGCCAGCAGTTCGACTTCTACGACGGCGGCGGGCTGGACCAGGCGTACCTCGGGATGGCCCAGGTCGACGCCGCCGGCAACGTCAACGTCAGCCGCTTCGGGAAGGCCTTCGCCGGGTGCGGCGGCTTCATCAACATCAGCCAGAACGCACGGAAGGTGGTCTTCGTCGGGACCTTCACCTGCAACGGCCTGGCACTGGAGATCGGCGACGGGCGGCTGCGGATCCTGAAGGAAGGCCAGAACCGCAAGTTCCTTCCCGCGGTGGAGCAGATCACCTTCAGCGGCAAGCGCGCCCGCGAGCTCGGCCACGAGACCATGTACGTGACCGAGCGGGCGGTGTTCCGGCTGACCGAGAAGGGGCTGCGGCTGGAGGAGATCGCCCCCGGCGTCGACCTCGACCGCGACGTGCTGGGGCAGATGGGGTTCACCCCCGAGATCACGCGCCCCCTGGGAACGATGGACCCGCGCATCTTCCGGGCCGAGCCCATGGGATTGCGAGGACTGCTCGAGGAGCGGCCCATCGCCTCGCGCCTCGAGCTGGACCCCGAACGGGAGATCCTCTTCATCAACTTCGCCGGGCTGGCCATCAAGGGCGAGCGGGAGCTCCAGGAGATCGCGGCCGCGGTGCGGGGCATCTGCGCCCCACTGGGACGGCGGATCCGGGCAGTCGTCGACTACGACGGGTTCAGCGTGCCCGCGCACCTGGCCGACGCCTACGCCGAGCTGGTCCGGGAGCTGACGGAGCGTTACTACGAGCGCGTGACCCGCTACACCTCGAGCGCCTTCCTCCGGCTGAAGCTCGGCGCCGCCTTCCAGGCGCGCCAGGTGGAGCCCGAGCTCTTCGCCACCCAGCGAGGCGCGCTGGAGTCCCTCAAGCGCCGGCGGCAGTCTCGGAAGTCGCCGTCAGGGAGTGACCGATGAACGTTCTGGAGCTGCCGCAGCGCCCCGTCGCCGCCCAGGAGGAGCCACCGCTCCCCGCGCCGCCGGCCCCGGGCTCCGTCCAGGGCGGGCTTCGCCGGATCGCTGACGCGGCCCTCGACCGGATGGACCCGGTGGGCTTCGGCCGTGCGCTCGCCCTCGGCGCCGCGAGCCTCCTCCGTCACCCGCTCTCCACGGCCGGGGCGATCGGCCGCTGGGCGAACGGGGCGCTGGTCGCCACCGGCGCCTCCGCCGCCCGCGCGGTCGGTGCGCCGTCGGAGGGGCCGATGCCCGTCCCGGCGAAGGACCGGCGGTTCGGCGACAAGACCTGGACCGAGAACGCCCTCTTCTTCTGGCTGCTCCAGCACCACCTGCTCCGCGAGCAGCTGGCAAAGGAGCTGGTCGCCATCGCGAAGCTCGAGGAGACGACGGAGCGCAAGGCCCGGATGGCCAGCCAGCTGCTGGTCGACGCGCTGGCCCCCACCAACTTCTTCCTCACCAACCCCAACGCGCTCCGGCGCGCCTTCGAGACCGGCGGGCTCAGCGCGCTCCGCGGAGCGCGGAAGTGGCTGGACGACCTCCGGACCCGCGAGGGCTGGCCGAAGCTGGTGGATCGCTCGACGTTCGAGGTCGGCAAGAACCTCGCGTCCACGCCGGGGAAGGTCGTCTACCGGAACCGCCTCTTCGAGCTCATCCAGTACGCGCCGCAGACCGAGACCGTGCACTCGGTTCCGCTGCTCTGCAGCCCGCCCTTCATCAACAAGTACTACATCATGGACCTCGCGCCCGGCCGGAGCTTCGTCGAGTGGGCGGTGAAGAACGGCCACAGCACCTTCTGCATGAGCTACCGGAACCCCGACGAGAGCCTGCGGGACGCCGGGCTCGGGGACTACCTGCTCGAGGGCCCGCTGGAGGCGCTGCGGGTGGTGAAGGAGATCACCCGTGCACCCAAGGTCAACGTGGCGGCGCTCTGCGTGGGCGGCACGCTGGCCGCCATGGCCACGGGATACCTGGAGGCAAGCGGCGATCACTCCGTCAACTCGCTGACCCTGATGAACACCCTGGTGGATTTCACCGAGCCCGGGCCGCTGGGGGCCTTCACCGACCGGCCCACCATCGAGCGGATGCTCCGGCGAGTGAACCGCCGCGGGCTGCTCGAGTCGAAGGAGATGGCCCGCACCTTCAACCTGCTGCGGCCCAACGACCTGTACTTCAACTACTTCGGCTCGGCCTGGATGATGGGTGACGAGCCGCCGGGGTTCGACCTCCTGGCCTGGAACGACGACGGGATGAACGTCCCGTCGCGCCTGCTTTCCGAGTACCTGCGCGGCTGCTACCTGGACAATGCGCTCGCCCGGGACGAGATGACCGTCCGGGGCAAGCGGCTCCGCCTCGGGGCGGTGAAGCAGGACACCTTCATCATCGGCGCGGTGGAGGACCACATCACCCCGTGGCGCTCGGCGTTCCGGACCGCCAGCCTCCTCGGCGGGAAGGTCCAGTTCGTCCTCAGCAGCTCGGGCCACATCGCCGGCGTCGTGAACCCGCCGAGCAAGAGCGCGGCCTACTGGCTGCACGAGCAGCTCCACGGCACGCCGGAGGAATGGCACGTTGCGTCAACGCGGCATGCGGACACCTGGTGGAACGCCTGGGCGACGTGGATGAAGCCCCGCTCAGGCGAGCAGGTCCGGCCACCCGCCTCCCTCGGCAGCGAGGAGTTCCCGTCGCTCGGGGACGCGCCGGGGCTGTACGTCAACGAACGGTGAACCGCCCCGGCGCCTGCGAGTAGCGCTCGACGTTGGCGACGCAACGTGGCTTGCTGCCCCCCCAACGTTCCAGGGCAGGTACAGCGCACATGGTCGATCCGGCGCGTCAAGGCGGCGAGCCGCTTCTCGAGACGCAGGGCCTCACGAAGGAATTCCTCGGCTTCGTCGCGGTGAAGAACGTGAGTCTCACCGTGCGCAACGGGACGATTCACGCGCTGATCGGCCCCAACGGCGCGGGCAAGACCACCTGCTTCAATCTCCTGACCAAGTTCCTCACCCCGTCCGCCGGCACCATCAAGTTCAAGGGTGAGAACATCACCCTGGACAGGCCGGCCGACGTGGCCCGCCGGGGCGTGGTGCGCTCGTTCCAGATCTCGGCGGTGTTCCCCCACCTCACCGTGCTGGAGAACATCCGGGTGGGGCTGCAGCGCAAGCGGGGGAACTCGTTCGACTTCTGGCGCTCGGAGCGGGCGCTGAAGGACCTCGAGCCGCGGGCGCAGGAGCTGGCCGAGGCAGTGGGCCTCCAAGACTACATGAACGTGCTCGCGGTAGAGCTCCCCTACGGCCGCAAGCGTGCACTGGAGATCGCCACCACCCTGGCGGTGGACCCGGAGCTCCTGCTGCTCGACGAGCCCACCGCCGGGATGGGCCACGAGGACGTGAACCGCATCGCCACCCTCATCCAGCGGGTCGCCGCGAGCCGCACGGTTCTGATGGTGGAACACAACCTGAAGGTGGTGGCGAACCTCTCGCACACCATCACCGTGCTCGCCCGGGGCGAGGTGCTGGCCGAGGGCGACTACTCCGCGGTCAGCAAGAACAAGGACGTGGTGCAAGCGTACATGGGGGCCGAGCATGTCTGAGGCGGCGCTGGCCACCTCCGGACCGGCCGCCGAACCGGCGGGCCGCCCGATGTTGCACGTCGAGGGGCTGCAGGCCTGGTACGGCGAGTCCCACATCCTCCACGGGGTGAACTTCGAGATCCGCCCCGGGGAGCTGGTGACCCTGCTCGGCCGGAACGGGGCGGGAAAGACCACCACCCTTCGTTCGCTGATGGGGATGGTGCCGCGTCGCCAGGGCTCGGTGCTGCTCGAGGGCACCGAGCTCATTCGGTTGCCACCCCATCGCATCGCCCGGCTGGGGATGGCCTTCTGCCCCGAGGAGCGGGGCATCTTCGCCAGCCTGGACGTGGAGGAAAACCTTCTCCTGCCGCCGCAGGTCCGCCCCGGTGGGATGTCCAAGGAGGCCGTCCTGGAGCTGTTCCCCAACCTCCGCGAGCGCCTGCACAGCCAGGGGACCAAGCTCTCGGGAGGCGAGCAGCAGATGCTGGCGATCGGTCGCATCCTCCGCACCGGCGCCCAGCTCCTGCTCCTGGACGAGCCCACCGAGGGCCTGGCGCCGGTCATCGTCCAGCAGATCGCCGCGACCATCCGCCGGCTGAAAGCGGAGGGCTTCACCATCCTCCTGGTGGAGCAAAATCTGAAGTTCGCCTCCTCGATCGCCGACCGCCACTACGTGATGGACCGCGGGCTCGTCGTGGACCAGATTCCCGCCGACCGTTTCCACTCCAGCTTGCCGCAGATTCAGACGTATCTCGGTGTGTAGCCCCTCAACCGGAACAACCAGGAGCGCCTCTGTCATGCGAATCGCTTCACGGCTTCTCGCCCTCGCCTGTCTCCTGCCCTTCACTGCCCTGGCCCAGGGCAAGGCGCTGAAGATTGGCGTCCTCAACGACCAGTCCGGCCTCTACACCGACCTCGGCGGGCCCGGCTCCGTCACCGCCGCCAAGATGGCGGCCGAGGAGTTCGGGAACAAGGTGGCCGGAATGCCGATCGAGATCGTGACCGCCGATCACCAGAACAAGGCGGACATCGCCTCGAGCATCACCACCAAGTGGATCGACGTGGACGGGGTGGACGTGGTGGTGGACGTCCCGAACTCCGGGGCCGCCCTGGCGGTGGCCAAGGTGGTGGCGGACAAGAACAAGGTCTTCATCGACTCCGGCGCGGCCACGGTGAACCTCACCGGCAAGAACTGCACGCCGAACACCGTCCACTGGACCTACGACACCTGGGCCCTGGCCAACGGCACGGGCAAGGAGGTGGTGAAGGCCGGCGGTGACACCTGGTTCTTCCTCACCGCGGATTACGAGTTCGGCAAGCAGCTGGAGAAGGACACCCGGACGGTGGTGGAGGCCAACGGCGGGAAGGTGCTCGGCTCGGTGCTCCACCCGCTGAACGCCTCGGACTTCTCGTCCTTCCTCCTCCAGGCCCAGTCGTCGAAGGCGAAGATCATCGGCCTGGCCAACGCCGGCGGCGACACCATCAACTCGATCAAGGCGGCCTCCGAGTTCGGCATCGTCCAGGGCGGGCAGAAGCTCGCCGGCCTCCTGGTCTTCATCAGCGACGTGCATGCCCTCGGGCTGAAGACGGCCAATGGCCTCCAGCTGACCTCGTCCTTCTACTGGGACCGCGACGACAAGACCCGGGCCTGGTCCAAGAAGTTCGCGGCCCGGCACAACAACAAAATGCCCACCATGGTCCAGGCCGGCGTCTACGCCGGGGTGCTGCACTACCTGAAGGCGGTGCAGGCGCTGAAGAGCAAAGACGACGGCAAGGCCGTGGTGGAGAAGATGAAGGCGCTGCCGACCGACGACCCTCTGTTCGGCAAGGGCACCATCCGCGCCGACGGCCGGAAGATTCACCCGATGTACCTCTACGAGGTGAAGAAGCCTGCCGACTCCAAGGGGCCGTGGGACTACTACAAGCTGGTCCGCGAGATTCCCGCGGACCAGGCCTTCCGGCCGCTCTCCCAGAGCGACTGCCCCTTGATCACCGCGAAGAAGTAGCCGCCGGCGGGCCAGGCCGATGACGACCGTGTTCGGCGTTCCGATCCAGGCGCTGTTCAGCCAGCTCCTGGTGGGGCTGATCAACGGCTCGTTCTATGCCCTGCTCAGCCTCGGCCTGGCCATCATCTTCGGCCTGCTCAACATCGTGAACTTCGCCCACGGTGCCCTCTACATGCTGGGGGCGCTGACGGCCTGGCTCCTGCTGGAGCACTTCGGGATCGGATACTGGCCGGCGCTGATCCTCTCGCCGCTGGTGGTTGGCCTCTTCGGCGCGGTGATCGAGCGGACCATGCTCAAGCGCATCCGGGGGCTGGACCCGATCTACGGGCTGCTCCTGACCTTTGGCCTGGCGCTCGTCATCCAGGGCGTGGCCCGGAACTACTTCGGGGTCTCGGGCGAGCCGTACGAGATGCCGCCGCAGCTCAGCGGGGGGAAGAACCTGGGCTTCATGTTCCTCCCCAACTACCGAGGCTGGGTGGTGCTGGTCTCGGTGGTCATCTGCGGGCTGACCTGGTTCGTGATCGAACGAACCCGGGTCGGCTCGTACCTGCGCGCCTCCACCGAGAACCCGCTCCTGGTCCAGGCGTTCGGCATCAACGTGCCCAGGCTGATCACCCTCACCTACGGGCTGGGGGTGGCGCTCGCCGCGCTGGCGGGAGTGATGGCGGCGCCGATCTACCGGGTGAGCCCGCTGATGGGCGCGGACCTGATCATCGTCGTCTTCGCCGTGGTGGTCATCGGCGGGATGGGGTCGATCTTCGGATCGATCCTCACCGGCTTCGCGCTCGGGGTGATCGAGGGGCTCACCAAGGTGTACTACCCCGAGGCATCGAACACGGTGGTGTTCGTGATCATGGCCCTGGTGCTCCTGGTGAAGCCGGCCGGGCTCTTCGGGAGGACGGCATGACCGCGCCCGTCGAGGCCGAGACCCGCGGCTCGCTCCGGGGACGCACGCGGTCTCGGGACGAGGTGCGCTCGATGCGCATCCCGATCCTGATCCTGATCGTCGTCTGCGTCGGCGCCCCCTTCGTCATCTACCCCGTCATCCTGATGAAGGTGCTCTGCTGGGCGCTGTTCGCCTGCGCCTTCAACCTCCTCCTCGGCTACGTGGGGCTGCTGTCCTTCGGGCACGCGCTGTTCTTCGGAGCGGCCGGGTACCTGGCCGCGCACGCGGCCAAGGTGTGGGGGCTGCCGTTCGAGCTGGCGGTGCTCACCGGGGTCGTCACTGCCGCGGCGCTGGGTCTCGCGGTCGGGTGGCTCGCCATCCGCAGGCAGGGGATCTACTTCGCGATGGTTACCCTCGCCCTGGCGCAGATGTTCTACTTCTTCTGCCTCCGGGCGCCGTTCACCGGCGGCGAGGACGGCATCCAGGGCGTGCCGCGCGGCAAGCTGCTGGGCCTCGTGTCGCTGCAGAGCAACTTCACGATGTACTGGGTCGTTCTGGCAATCTTCCTCCTGGGGTTCTTCTTCATCTTCCGCGTCATCCACTCGCCCTTCGGGCAGGTGCTCAAGGCGGTGCGCGAGAACGAGCCCCGGGCGGTGTCGCTCGGCTACGGCGCGGACCACTACAAGCTCATCGCCTTCGTTCTCTCCGCCGCGCTCTCCGGTCTGGCAGGCGGCACCAAGTCCATCGTCTTCGAGCTGGCCTCGCTCACCGACGTGCACTGGGGGACCTCCGGCGAGGTGATCCTCATGGTCCTGCTCGGTGGCCTGGGGACCGTCTTCGGGCCCATCGTCGGCGCGGTGGTGGTCGTCTGCGTGGAGAGCTTCTTCGCCCAGTTCGGCGGATGGGTGACGGTCATCCAGGGTGGCCTGTTCGTGGTGTGCGTGCTCGCCTTCCGCCGCGGGATCATCGGCGAGCTGTCCCGCGTGCTCCGCCGGCCGCTCTGAGCGGGAGCTGGCCCTCCGCTCTCGCACCCTGTCCTCCACGCACGCATGAACCACGGTCTCGCCGCACGAGGCGTGCGGTTGCGCGTGCCGCAACGGTCCGGAAGCGGCGATGCCACGCGACGCCGTTGAGGAAGCGGTGAACGCGCGGACTTGGCCGCGGCATCGGAGCTGCAGCCTGCACTCCTTCAACGGCGACCGACGAGACGGCGCCCGTGCTGGAGGAGAGCGAGTCATGGCGATCGACAACAAGGCGAGGACGTGGGTGCAGAGAATCGCGCTGGGGTTCCTGTGTGTCACTGCGACGGTGACCTTCGCGATTGCGGGTGGGCACCGGCCGGCGGAGGCGCAGACGCGGAGCCAGCCGCGGGCGCAGGCGACCGCCGGGTACGTCCCCGCCGGGATGCACGAGGCGCAGGCGGACGTGGACGTCGGGCCGGGGTCGGACGAGGCGCAGCTCGTCGGCTCCTCCTGGGCTGAGTAGGCGCGGGCCCTCAGCCGGGAAGGCGGGTCCCGAGGCCTGCCTCCCGCGCTCGCCGGTAGACGAGCACCGCGGCCACGACGTCCGCGAGGGCGAGCCCGAGGTTGCAGGCGAGGATGCGCTGCGCCTCGGCGGTGCGTCCCGGCTTCCGGCCGGTGACGAGCTCCGCCAGATCGGCGTGGACAGCTGGGAGGCGGCCGACCGGCCCGGACCCCCGCGCCGCGTCGAGCTGGGAGCGATCGTCGGTGCAGACGAGGTCCATCTCGGCGATTGCTGCCGCGCTCCAGGGGCTCGCGTAGTCCACGCTGCAGGCGAAGCCACCCGGGGGAAGCCACCCGGCGGCGATGGGCGGGTCGGGGAGCTGCGCGATGGCACCGGCCGTGAGCACCCCGTCCATGCCCTCCACGACCTCACGCACCGTGCCGTGGGCACTCGCCTCCACCCCGTGCTCGCGCCGGACGTCCTCGGCGAAGGCTTCCGCCCGGTCCGGGTGGCGGTCGAAGGCCTTCACCCGGGCGAGCGGCAGGACCTCCCGGAAGGCCTCGACGTGGGCCCTGGCCTGGAGGCCGCAGCCCAGCACCCCCAGGCTGCGCGCGCCGCTCCGGGCGAGGAACCGGGCCGAGAGCGCCGAGCATGCCGCCGTCCGCCGGACCGTGAGCCACCGGCCGTCCATCACCGCCAGCGGCCGCCCGTCGGTGGGGTCGCTCAGGACGAGCAGCGCGGAGATGCTGGGCTGCCCCCGCTCGCGGTTGCCGGGGAAGGAACCCACCCACTTCACCGCCGCTGCCGCGCCAGGGGTCCACAGCGCCGGCATCGCGTGGAAGAAGGTGGCCGGCGAGGGGTGGACGCCGATCTTTGCCGGGACCTCCGCTCGCCCCTCCGCCAGATCGCGGAACGCCTCGGCGAGCGCGTCGAGGAGCGCACGCATCGGCAGGCCCGCCGTGCGCACATCCGACTCCGAGAGGTACAGCGCGTCGTCCGACATCAGCATCTCTTGTGCCACGTTCGATGGGCATGTTGCCTCCTCCGCAACGCCCGGGGAGCCGTGTAGAGCGCCACGCCACGACCGTGGGCCGAAATTCAGCTGATTCCAGGTGCTTGGGCTCGGCATCGACCCTGCAATCTCCTTTGCCCGTCGGCGGAAACGGACAGGCCGCCACGGAGGCAGGGACGCCATGAAGACCGATGCGGAGAGCAGCAACTGGATGCGGGTTCGGAGCGTGGCGGCGGGTTTCCTCTGCGTGATGGGTCTCCCTGTCGCGCTCGCCCTCGCGGACGTTCAGCCCACCGAGGTCGCCTCGGCGCCGTCCATCAGCGAGTACGTGCCGGCGATGCACCTCGCCCAGGCCGGCTCCGACGTCGGCCCGGGCTCGGACGAGGCGGCGCTCGTGATGTCGCCGTCGAGCCGCTAGTCGCCCATTCCACTTTCTGAAGGAAGACGCGGGGCCCCGACACGGTGTCGGTGGCCCCGCGGTCGTTGCGGGGCTCAACGCCGGCTGACCGCTCCGCCGCGGATCTGGATCTCCACGCTCTGCAGCGCCGTGGCCGTCCCCGCCCGGACCAGCTCCAGCCGATGTCTCCCCGGAAGCAGCGCCAGCCGCGTCCGGCCGAGCGCGTCCACCGGCACCGCGGCGCCGTCCACCCGGAGCTGGCCTGCGCCCCGGACGCGCACCGGGATGGTCTGCGACGACAGCGGCACGCCCGTCTCGAGGAGGAACTCGTCGCCATCCCGCGGGGTGAGGAACCCCGGCGTCTCGGCGGCGGAGGGCGCCGCCGGCGCGACGTCGAGCCGTTCACGCTCGGCCCAGCCGGCGTAGCGCGCGTCGAGCGCGAGCACCGGACGTCCGCCGGAGAGCCGGTGCATCGCGCAGGGCTCGGCCGGCGCGGTCCCGGGGAGGAACACCTCCTCGTACGAGCCGGGGCAGGCCTCGCCGGCGCGGTGGCCCGAGAGTGGGCAGATGCGCACCCGCTCGAACCGGGCCCGGTCCACCAGCGGCGCCGGACGCACCCCGGCCATCGCGCGCCGCATCACCCGGGAGAAGAGCGGTCCGGCGCCGGTGATGCCGGAGACCCGCTGCATCGGACGGCCATCGAAGTTCCCGACCCAGACCGCCACCGTCCGCTCGTGGGTGAAGCCCACGGTCCAGTTGTCCACGTAGGCACGGCTGGTACCGGTCTTGGCCGCGACCGGGAACGGCAGCCGGAGCGCGTTGTCCAGGCCGAAGGCAGGAGCCCGTGCGCCCTCGTCGGACAGCAGGTCGGTGAGGAGCGCCACCGCGTCGGGCGGGAGGAAGCGCCGCGGGACGAGCTCGAGCACGGGGTCGAGCCGGTCACCCCCGGGCGCCTGCGCCGCGCGCACGAGCCGGAGCGGCTCGACCACCCCACCCCGGGCGAGGCCCCGGTAGGCCCGGGCGAGCTCCCAGAGCGAGACGTCGCCGTTCCCCAGCACCAGGCCCGCGCCGTAGTGCTCGGCGCTGTCCTCGAGCGACGTGAAGCCGGCCTGCCGCAGCACCTCCAGCACGCGCTCGGGACCGAGGGTGTCGGTCAGCTCGACCGCCGGGACGTTGTAGCTGTTGGCGAGGGCGGTCCGGAGCCGGACCGGCCCGTGCTGGCGCCGGTCGTAGTTCCGGGGCAGCCACGCGCCGCCGGCGGTCCCCACCTCCAGGTCCACGTCGCTCAGCACCGAGGCCGCGGTCCAGCCGCTGGCGAGCGCGAGCCCGTAGGCGAAGGGCTTGAGCGCGCTGCCTGGCTGGCGCCGGGCGCGGACGCCGTCGTTCTGCCCCTCGCGGGCGTCGTTTCCGAAGTCCGCCGAGCCGACGTAGGCGAGCACCTCGCCGGAGGCGTTGTCGACCACGAGCACCGCCGCCTGGCCGAGGCGGGGATCTGCGGCGAGCTCGGAGCGGACGGACCGCTCGACGTCGCGCTGGAGCGCCGGATCGAGGGTGGTGCGGACCTCGACCGCGCGCCCGAGGCCGACCGTCTCCAGCTTTCCCGCGAGGTCCACCACCAGATGCGGTGCGCCGAACGGGCGCGAGGGCAGGACGAGGTCCAGGTCCGCGGCCGAGGCGACGGCCGCCAGATCCGCGTCGAGGCGTCCGGCCCGGCGCATCCGTCCGAGCACCTCGCGCATCGCCCGGGTGGCCCCCTCCGGGTCTCGCCACGGGTCCACCCGCGCCGGAGACCGCGCGATCGCGGCGAGGAGCGCGGCCTGTCCCACCGAGAGGGTCCGGGCCGGCCGGCCGAAGTAGGCCTCCGCGGCGGCCTCGACGCCGACCAGGTCGTGTCCCAGCGCGACGCGGTCCAGATAGGCGCGGAGGATGTCCTCCCGCGACAGGTGCGCGGTGAGTCGCAGCGCCCACAGCGCCTCGCGGGCCTTGCCGGTCAGCGTCCGGCGCCGCGGGACCAGCAGTCGCGCGAGCTGCTGGGTGAGCGTGGACGCGCCGCTGACCACCCTTCCCGCCGTGAGATTCCTCGCCGTGGCGCGCACCATGGCCAGGGGGTCCACGCCGGGGTGCCACTCGAAGCGCCGGTCCTCGGAGGAGATGAACGCATCGCGCAGGACGGATGGCACGGGCGCCTCCACGGGGAGCGACGTGCTCCGCGACGCCCGCCGCGAAGGCAGCTCCCGGAGCAGCGCTCCGTCGCGGTCGAGGATGCGGAGGCTGAGCGTCCCCTCCGGGTCGAGCAGGCCCTTCGGTAGCGGCCAGGCCACGAAGAGGAAGACGCCTCCGAGGACCCCGAGGGGCAGGAGCAGCAGCCGCCGCCAGCTCGAGGAACGCGCGAGACGGACCCGCCGCCGGAGCGCGCCGGGGGAGCCGATTGCTCTGCCCAGGAGCTCGGTCAACCGCTGGAGCGAGCGAGGCATCGAAGGGGTCCGGTCAGCGGCCGGCGACGCTCCCGTCGTCGAGGACCTGGAAGGTGCTGCCGTCCGACCGGCCGAAGACCTCGGGCGCGTACATCGCCTCGGCCCGCGCGGGCACCAGGAGGTACTCCCCCGGCGTCGTCGCCCGCGCCACCACCGAGGCGGTGTGCACGCCCGGCGGAAGCTCGTTGGAGAAGAACAACGCCCGGTCGTCGCGGAGCTCGGTGTGATTGAAGGGGTTCCAGAATCCGAGCACCCAGGGCGGCACGCCGGCCTTCTGCGCGTCCTCCATCTCGTCGGTCTCGGTGTCCGCGGACGGCTCCCCGCGCGAGAGCCGCGCGGTCGTCGCCAGCGACGTGTCCACCGCCTCCAGCCCGGCGGGCAGCGGGATCTCCAGCGCCACGTTGGTGCGAGCCGACGGGGTGCCCACCCGGACCTTGATTCGCACCAGCTCACCGGCCCGCACCGAGCGGAGCTGACCTCCACCGCCGTAGGGCTCGATCCACCGCTGGACGACCAGCCCGCGCTCGAGCGCGTTGCGCGGCATCTCCGCCGGCGCGTACCGGAGCACGGCGGTGTAGGAGAGCATCCCGGCCTTGCCGTCGCGCAGGAACTCGAAGGCCGCCATCTTCCCCAGCGCGGGGAGCTGCGCCATCGGCAGCACCGTCCGGCGCACCTCCATGCTCCGGCCGCGGAAGGTGGAGTCGGCGACCTGCTTGCCGCCGAGCATCACCTTCCCCACGAAGTCCGGCGCGTCCTTCTCGCGGGTGCGGACGACCTCGGTGAGCGCCAGCAGCGCGAAGGCGGATTCCTGCGTCGTCTTGTACCGGCCGTCGGTCCCGCGAGCCTGCACCAGGTACCGGGCCATCTTCCCGACGTAGGGATGGTCGGGGGTGACGTCCACCAGCGTCTGGAGCGCGATGGCCGTCGTCCGCAGGTCGCTCGACCAGTCGGACTGGTAGGTCACACCGCTCATCTCCTCGAGGTGGAGCGCGCCGGACTCCTCCTTGGCCCGGTCCAGCAGCTCGGTGGTGAGCGACCGCGCCGCGGCCCGGTCGCCTCCGCCGATCCACAGCGCATCGGCCAGCATCGCCTTCCCGTAGGCCGGAAGCTCCTTCCGGCGGGCGAAGAGCGCGGTCGCGCTCGAGGCCTGGGGCGCGCGCGTCCGGGCCAGGGCGTAGAGGGCGAAGGCCCGCGTCCCCGGGTCCACCTCGTGCGCCCACCACGAGCAGCTCGGCACGTTCCCCGCCGCGACCCGGCCGAGGAACTGCTGCCCGCGCCGGAGCGCGTCCCGGTCCACCGGGTAGCCGACCTCGGCCGCGCGCCCCAGGGCGAGCACCGCGTAGGCCGAGCCGTGCGGCGAGCTGCAGCTGTCCGAGCTCCAGTACCCGTAGCCGCCGTCGACGTGCTGCAGCGCCTCGATGGCCTTCACCGTCTTCGCGGCCACCTCGTCCGGGTCGGTCGTCCCCCAGCGGGCGATCGCGTCCTGCCCCACCCAGGCGCGCGCGGTGTCCGGCTTCCAGGGCAGCTTGAACACGCCGTGCAGCTCCCGGAGGGCCACGAAGGGCACCAGCCGCGAGGACATCTGCTCGAGGCAGCCGTAGGGGTAGTCCACCAGCTGCCGCATCGCCTCGCCGTAGCCACCCAGCACCGTCGAGGCCATCGTCACCTCGAGACCGCCGACGTCCGGACGGACGCCGGCGGGCGTCGACAGCTGCTCCCGGGCGGTGTCCTTCGTCTCGCCGGCCAGCGCCACCGCCTCGATCTGGGTGGGGATTCGCACCGGGAGCCGCTGCTCCACCGCGTCCTGCTCGCCGCCGCCGCTCACCGCGAAGCGGAGCACGGCCTCGCCCGAGCCGTCCGCGACGTAGCGGAACCGGACCTCGCGCGGCTTGCCCTTGGGCAGCGCGACCTTCCGCTTCGTCTCGCCCTGGAGCTTCAGCGGTCCGGTGGCCGACGCCGTGACCTCGACCTCGGTGATCTTCCCCGAGGGCGCGTGGACCACGACGCCCGCCTCGACGGTGTCGCCCACGCGGGCCAGGCGCGGAAGGGCCGGCATCGCCAGCAGCGGCTTGGCCACCTGGATGCTGCTCCCGCCCTTCCCTCCGCGATCTCCCCTGTCGATGGCCAGGGCCATGATCCGGTAGGTGGTCAGGTTGTCGGGCAGGGTGAACTCGACCTCGGCCCGGCCGTCAGCACCGGTGACCACCGTTGGCGCGAAGAGGACCGTCGTCTTGAACTGCGAGCGAATCCCCCCGCCGCCCTCGGCGCCGCCGCCTCCGCCGGTGGTCATGCCCTTGTCGGCGTAGACGGTGCGGCGAACCAGGTGGATGAGCGGCTCGCCGATGCGCACCGACAGGCCGCGCTCGGGCTGGAGCGCGTCCAGCGGATCCGGAGCCTCGTACCCGGTGAGGCGAAGCACGCCCTCGTCCACCGCCCACACCGCCACCTCGGCCGGCACCGGCGCTCCCTTCCAGTCCGCCGTCCGCAGCGCCACCTTCACCTTCTCGCGTGGGCGGTACAGGGTCCGCTCCGGAGTGACCTCCACGGCGAGGCGCTTGCTCTTCCGTTCCACCTTCAGCTTCGCGTAGCCCACCCTGACCTGGGGTCTTCCAGGGTCCTCGCCCGCGTCCTGGCCGTCGGCCTGGGGCACCCGGCCGCGCACCAGCACCACGCCGACGTAGACGTCCGGGATGCCCGCCTCGCCCACCGGCACGTCGAGCGTCGTCGCGGCCCCCTTCAGGGTCACGTGGCGGGCCGAGCTGACGCCCTCGCGCTCGACGGTCACCACCGCCTCCGCCGTGGGGAACGGGCTCTTCACCAGGAGCTTCGCCGTCTCCCCCACGTCGTAGACGGCCTTGTCGGTGACGAGGTCGATGCGATCCGAGTCGTTGCGCTGCCACGAGACCCACCCCTCGCCCACCACGTAGAGCGACGTCCGGGTGGTCTGGGTGCGCTTCTGGCCGTCGGTGACCTCCGCCTGCGCGATGTGGAAGCCGGGCACCTTGGCGGTGAAGGTGCAGGCCCCGGGCACCTGCTCGACCTTCACGGTGCAGGTCGCCACCTGTTCCTCCACCGGCTCGCTGAGGGTCTCCCAGCGGTCGCCGGCGGTCTTCTTCCGCACGAACTTCCAGTCGCGCCGCAGGACGGAAATATGGACTTCGGCCTTCTGCCGCTTGCCGTCCGGAGCGACCGCGACCACCTCGAGCGCGACGGGCTTCCCCACCTCGGCGAAGCCGTCCACGCTCCGCTGGCGGATGCCCGCGTAGAGCGCCGCCGGGTGCACGTGCACCTCGGCGCGGTTGGCGATGCGCTGGCGGTTCACGTCCGCCACCTCCGCCTCGAGGGTGACGCGGGCGCTGCGTCCGCCCGGGCTCTCCACCTTGCCGGCGTCGACCTCGAAGGCTCCCTGGGCGTCGGTCTTGCCCTCGCCCGCGCCGATGACCTCGGTGCTCGGCGCCGGGTTCTCGTCGCTCCACTCCCAGGTGGCGATGCCGAACGCGAAGCCGGGGTTGTCGGGAGGCTGGAAGTCCTCGGTGGTGCGGGTGGCGGTCCAGCGGACGGTCGACCCCGGCATCGCGCCGCCGAACAGGTAGCGGGCCAGCACCCTGCCCTGGAGCGACTGGCCGGACACGAGCGCGTCCGATGTCGCGGTGACGTCCACCTTGAACTGGGGCGGCCGGTACTCCTCCACCCGGAAGGTGCCGCTCGAGGACACCTTGTCCGAGGTGACCTCGGCGACGGCCCGCACGAAGTACGTTCCCAGCGGGGCGCCGGCCTCGATCGGGACCTCGGCGGAGAAGGTCCCGAAGTCGGTGAGCGGAAGTGTCCGGGTCCAGATGTCCTTGCCCCGTGCGTCGGTCACCGTCACGTCGGCGTGCGTCCCCTTCGCGGGGGTGGTGACGACGCCGAGGCGCCGGTAGCGGAGCATGCCCTTCACGAAGACCGTGTCTCCCGGCCGGTAGATGCCGCGCTCGGCGGTGACGAAGGCCATCGACTGAGGCCGCTTCCCGTCCCAGGCCCCCTCGACCCCGAAGGCCCAGGGGCCAAAGCCGCCGGACCAGTCGGCCAGCGTGACCCCGGTGTCACCGTCCAGCGTCGCCGCGACGAGCGCGAACCCCGGACCGCCGTCGAGGTCCCTCTGCCGGCGGGTGCCCTTGCGAGGACCGAGCAGGGTGGACAGCCCGGGAACGCGCCCGAGCCCGTCGGCGTCCGACTTCCCCTGCCACTTCACGGCGCCGTCGCCGTCGTACAGGGCGAGGCTGGCTCCGGGGACCACCTTGCCGTCGGAGACGCGGGTGACCCAGACGATGCCCGAGGTCGCCCCGAGCTTGGTGTGCACCGCCAGATCGGTGATCTGACCCGTGACCTGCTGCGTCCGCTGCCAGCCGTACTTGGGGCTGATCTCGGTCGCGGTGGTGGCCAGGTGGAAGATGCCCGTTCCCTTTCCGGCGAGGAGCTCACGGACCTTGATCGGCCGCGTGCCGGGCAGGTTGTGCGTGCCCTCCAGCTCGAGCTCGCTGCCGAGCGGCTGGCCCGCGGGCGTCGAGCGGGAGCCGCTGCGGTTCGCGAGGAAGCGCGCCAGCTCGGCCGGGGTCAGCGGCCAGACCTGGATGTCCAGCGAGGTCACGTTGGTGAACCGGACCGGGAGCGCGCCGTCGCCCTTCGCCTCCAGCAGGGCGACGTCCGGCCCCAGCTCGTACTCGGGACGGAGGTCGTCGGTGCGGGCCTGGCCCTTTGCCGCCGGGGCGGTCTGACCGAACTCGTCGGTCACGCCCGAGGCGATGGTGATGGTGTAGGTCGTCCCCGGACGGAACTTCCCGGGCAGCGCCGTGTACGGGTTCTTCCGGTCGCCGTAGGCGTCGTGGCTCTCGGTGTGGTTCCAGTCGATCTCCACCGCGGGCGTGACGCGGAGCCGGGCCTTCAGCGAGGCGACGTCGAGGCGGTTGGTGCTCTCGAGGACGAGCGGGCCGTAGGGGCAGTCGTATCCGCCGTGGCAGGCGTGGACGCCCTCGATGCGCGCTGGCCCGTAGGTCCGGTAGGGGAGGCGCGCCTCCTGCTCCAGCGTGAGCGGCCCTTCCTTCGCGCGGAGCGTGGGCGCGATCACGACCTCGAGGTCGGTTGCGAGCGGCAGCGGCTTGCCGAGCTTCACCGTGACCTCGGTCCAGCGCGAGGCGAAGAAGTTCTTTCCCGGGCGCTCCACCTCCTCCGCCGCCACGGGTGCCGGCCGCGTGCTGACGGTGACGGGCCACGACGTCCCCTCCGGACCGACCCGGACCGAGATGGATTTCTCGGGCTCGACGACGGGCTGGTTGAGGACCAGGACGAGGTCCTGCGACGGCTTCAGCCACCGCCAGCTCGCGGCGGGAGTGGCGGATTCCAGCTTCGGACCCGGGGTGTCGAACGACCAGCTGTAGGCCTCGCGAAGGGTCGAGCCGTCGACGCCCTTGAGCCCGGCGGGCACCGTGACCGTGAACCGGGTGGCGAAGGGAAGCGGCGTCCTCGGGACGAACTCGACGCTCGCCGAGCCGATCCACCGCCACTCGCCCTCCATCGCCGGGCTCAGCGACGCGGGCGGGGCGAGCGCCTTCTGCTCCTCGACGGACATGAGAGCGACGACGGGTCGGGAGAAGGTGATGGTGGGCCGTGCGTCCGCGCCCACCACCTCGTGCGGCCGGGAAGCCACGACGGTGAGGCCCGTGGTCGGGAGGGCCTCGGGGGCGATGGACAGGGCCGGCGGCGGCGGGAGGGGCTGCAGGGGCGGCTGCGCGGGCCCGGACTGCTTGCCCTTGCAGGCGACGAGCGCCGCGACGGCGAGCGCGGCGGTGCAGACGAGACGGGTCGATCCAGCCCTCACGCGTGGCTCCTCCCCGGAGCTCCGCGATCGCGTGCCCCGGGCCTATTCTGCGCTGGGGCGAGCGGCCCGGTGTCGATGAAACGTCGCCCGCGCACCCCTGCGCCGAGGTGAGTGCAGCCGCCGGGCCAGCAACGTCACCGCGTCCGGAGCGCGTGCTCGATGCGGCGGTCGGGGACGATCCAGGTGAGCGCCACGCCGGCGTAGACCAGCTCGGAGACCCAGGGGTGAACGAACGCCAGCGCGATGCCGAACCCGTAGGCCACGAGCGCGAGCTTCTCCTTGAGCTTGCCTCCGAGGGCCCGGGCGAGCTCGGAGCGAGGGCCCGCGCGGGCGAGGATCGCGCGCTCGAGCACCCACCACGCCAAACCGCAGAGCAGCAGGACCACTCCGTAGAGCGCGGCCGGCCACGGGGCCCGCGGGTTGTCACCCACCCAGGCGGTCACCACCGGGACGAGCGAGAGACAGAAGAGGAGCGCCAGGTTGGCCCACAGGACGCCGCCGTCGACCTCGCCGGTGGCGTGGAAGAGATGGTGGTGGTTGGTCCAGTAGATGCCGACGTACACGAAGCTCAGCACGTAGCTGAGGAAGACCGGCACCATCGGCCGCAGCGCGTGCAGATCGCTGCCGTGAGGCACCTTCAGCTCGAGCACCATGATGGTGATGACGATGGCCAGCACGCCGTCACTGAAGGCCTCGAGGCGCCCCTTCGTCATCGGCTCACCCCACCAGGACGATGGTGGCCGAACGCGCTCCGTGTGCGCCGATGACCAGGGCCTGCTCGATGTCCGCGGTCTTCGAAGGTCCGGCGATGAAGAGGCCGAAGCCGGGGGCCCCGAGGTGAAGCCGCGCGTAGGCGTCGTGCATCGTGTGCACCAGCTCGCCCGCAGGGACCACCAGGACCAGGTGCTGGGTCACGAACAGGACGGCCCGGCGCTGCTTCAGCACGGCGTCGGTCATCCACACCGCGCCGTTCTCGGCCACGCCGAACTCCCCGGGAACCACCGCGAGGTCGACCCCCTCGAGCAGGTGCGGATCCGCCACCCCGTCGAGGTCCAGGGTGCCGCGGATCACCTGGGGGACCAGGGAGACGATCTGCCGGGCGGATTGCACGACGGAAAGCTCGCGGAGCGCCGCCGCGGCCTCCGCCAGCCCGGGCACGCGCAGGCAGGTCCCGGCCACGTCGGTGACGCTCTGGGCGAAGCGGGCCGGGAGGTCCTCGAAGCGCACCGGCGAGGTGGGCACGTCGGGCAGTGGCGCCTGCGGGCACCGCGCCTGTCGGAGGCGTTCGAGCACGGTGTCGCGGCTAGACCCCACGCTTCCCCCTCCACTCCTCGCGGAAGCTCCGTGCCGGCAACGGCGGGACCTCGCGCTCCCGCCCCCAGCCGCCGGAGAGCGCCCTCAGGACCCCCGCCGGGAGGAGCCGGCCGAAGAACCGCACCATCTTCCCCGCGAGCCGGTACATCCACGGCCGCCGCAGCACGAAGCTCGCCACCGCCGCACCTCGCCGCTTCGCCGCCGGGGTGAGACCGCGCACGTCGAGCTCGCGGCGCCAGGCGAGGAGCTGGCTGTGGAGGTCGATCCGGACCGGGCAGACGTCGCTGCACGAGCCGCAGAGGCTGGAGGCGAAGGGAAGCGCCGCGTTGCGCTCCATGTCTGCCGCCGGCGAGAGCACCGACCCGATGGGGCCGGGCACGGTCGTCCCGTAGCTGTGGCCGCCACTCCGCCGGTAGACCGGGCAGGTGTTCATGCAGGCGCCACAGCGGATGCAGCACAGCGCCCGCCGGTGCGTCTCGCTAGCCAGGAGCGTGCTCCGGCCGTTGTCCACCAGGACAATGTGCAGCTCGCCTCCCGGGCGCGGGCCGTGGAAGTGCGAGGTGTACGTCGTGATCGGCTGTCCCGTGCCGCTCCGAGCGAGAAGGCGGAGGAAGACCGCGAGGTCGGCCGCCCGCGGGACCAGCTTCTCCACCCCCATGCAGGCGATGTGGATGGGGGGAAGCGAGACACCGAGGTCGGCGTTTCCCTCGTTGGTGCAGACGACGAAGCCGCCGGTCTCGGCGACGGCAAAGTTCACGCCGGTGAGCCCGGCCTGGCTGGCCATGAACTTCGCGCGCAGGTGCTGGCGGGCTGCCTCGGTGAGCTGCTTGGGGTCGGAGAGTCCGGCCGGGGTGCCGATGGTCCGGTGGAAGAGATCGCCGATCTCCTCCCGCTTCATGTGCACCGCGGGAAGGACGATGTGACTGGGGGGCTCGTGCGCCAGCTGGACGATGCGTTCGCCGAGGTCGGTGTCGACGACCTCGATCCCGGCCTTCTCCAGCTCGGGATTGAGGTGGCACTCCTCGGTGAGCATCGACTTGCTCTTCACCAGCCGGGTGACGCCCCGCTCGCGGAGGAGCCCCAGGACGATGGCGTTGTGCTCGGCGGCGTCCGCCGCCCAGTGCACCCGGGCTCCCAGTGCCAGGGCCTTCCGCTCGAACTCCTCGAGGTACTCCGGGAGCCGGGAGAGCGTGTGGAGCTTGATGCGGGAGGCGGCGTCCCGGAGGGCCTCCCAGTCCGGCACCGCCTGGGCGGCGCGATCGCGCTTGGCCCGGACGTTCCAGACCGCGGCGTCGTGCCAGTGCAGCCGGGCGTCATCCCGGACCAGCCGCTCGGCAGCGCGGGCGTGCGCGTTCATGGGCGCGAGCGACTTTCGTCCGGGGCGCCCCGAGGTGCAACGATGAACGAAAGGACCGCCGGCCGTCCGGGTCGGATGCCTATTCTCGGGCACCCGCCGTGAGCCGCAACGCACGCATCGCGCTGGTCGCCAGCCTGCTCGTCCTGGCGGTGCTCGTGGCCGCGACGCTGATGGCCGAGCCGCTGGTGCACCCTTGCCCGGGCGAGATCGAGCAGTGCGGGCGGATCTGCGCGGGCCAGACGGTCGGCCATCTTCCCTGGCGATGCGTCCGCGTCGCTCACTGCGACTGCCCGAAGCCGATCCCCTGGCCCCACCGGATGCGCAGCCGCTGAATCCGGAAACTGAGGTCCGAGACCTCGAACGCAGCGACATTGCTCGGCGTCACGCCGGGGCACCGCTCGGTGAGGACGCGGCAGACATGGCCGTGTCGAGGACCTGGGCCACGTGGAGGAACTGGAGCGGAGAACCGTTCCGGCGGGCGATCCCCTCCAGGTGCATGAGGCAGGACATGTCGACCGCCGTCACCACCTGGGCGCCCGCCTTCGTGTGATCCGCGACCCGGTCCCGCCCCATCGCCCCCGAGACCGCCGACTCGTCGACCGAGAAGATGCCTCCGAAGCCGCAGCACTCGTCCGGGCGGGTGAGGTCCACCAGCTCGATCCCCTCCAGGGAGGAGAGCAGCGAGCGCACCTTGTTCCAGGGCTGGATGATCCGCTCGCTCCCGCTGCCGAGCCGTAGCTCCCGGAGACCGTGGCAGCTCTGGTGGAGGCCCACCCGCCGCCGGAAGACTCCGGTCACGCTCCGGATCCCGAGCACGTCGGTGAGGTACTCGCAGAGCTCGTAGGTGCGCCCGCCCACTGTCTCCACCCGCGGATCGTCCGGCAGCACGTCGTGGTAGTGGTGCCGCACCATTGCCGTGCAGCTTCCCGACGGGCAGACGACCTGCGCGTACCGCGCGAAGACGTCGAGGTGATGTTGAGCCACGGGAGCGGCGGCCGAGGTCGCCCCGGCGTTGGCCATCGGTTGACCGCAGCAGGTCTGGTCCTCGGGGAACTCGACCGTGACTCCCAGCCGCTCGAGCACCCGCGCCGTGGCATGTCCCACCGCCGGGTAGAGCTGGTCCACGTAGCAGGGGATGAACAGACCGACCGGATCCATCGGGACCGGACTGTCGCGCCCGGCGTCCCTGGGCACAACGTCCAATGCCGCCCGATGCGCCCGGGGAGGCAGGCTCGGCCCCCATGCGAACCCACGTCCGGACGACGCTCGCCGCATGCCTGCTTCTCCTGTGCTCCGTGGCGATGGCCCAGGGGACCGACTACGGCACGCAGTCCCCGCAGGAGGCTCCGGAGCCGCCGCCGCAGCCCAGCCTGGTGCGCCGGTACGCGGTGGGGCCCCGGTTGATCATCGCCCCGGGCGTCTTCATCCCCTCGTCGGGGAGCGCCGGGTTCACCCTCGGCGTGGTGGGTGGCTATGGCTTCGACCTCGGCCCGGTCATCCTCACGCCGGGCGTGATGGCCCAGGGCAGCTGGAGCTCCGACTGGAGCGTCTACACCGGCCTCGGCGGGCTTCGCGTCACCCTGCCGGTCGGAAACTTCGGGCCCTATGTCGAGGGAGGCATCGGCTACGGCCACGTGGGAGGCCCGTTCGGTTACTCGGCGGGCGGGCTCGCGTTGAGAGCAGGAGCCGGATTCATCCTGTTCTTCAGCCCGTCCTTCGCGCTCGGTGTGGGCGTGACGTACGACACGATCCTGGACACCCCCTACAAGAGCTGGGGAATCGCCCCGCTCATCCTCTTGGCGTTCTAGCTGGCGTCCTAGGCCCGCGGTCGTAGCTGGCGGCCAAACTTAGGACACCGTCCGTGCAACAACGCTGATAGACTGGGGTCTTTCTTATTGCCGCCCCTCGGGCGCGGCCCGGCTTTCCCCCGAATTACCAATCTTCAGGAGCCTCCGTGACGACAGCCCTGCAGCCCACCGTGGCCGCGCCATCCATCGATCTCGCCACCCCCAACGGGAAGAAGCTCCCGATGGCCTCCTTCGTGGAGCAGTACGTGAGGGGCGAGCTCCAGGTCAGCGGGGATCTGCAGACCTTCTTCCGCCGGAAGGAGGACGTCCTCAACTACCGGCTCACCTGGGAGCAGATGAAGTTCGTGGTCGGCGGGTTCATCCCCTCCGTCCTGATCCACACCCAGGCGGCGGACCGGAAGACGGTCACCGGCCACTACGACCGGGGGAACGACTTCTTCAACGCCTTCCTCGGCGACATCATGATCTACACCTCGGCCTTCTTCGAGAGCCCGGCGGACTCGCTCGAGGATGCGCAGCGGCGGAAGCTCGAGGTCGTCGCGAAGAAGATCCAGCTCAAGGCCGGCGAGAAGCTGCTCGACATCGGCTGCGGCTGGGGCACGCTGGTCGCCCACATGGCCAAGGAGCACGGGGCCGACGCCACGGGGGTGACCCTCGCGGCGCGTCAGGCGGAGTTCGGCACCGAGCGCATCGCCAAGTACGGCGTCTCCGACCGAGCGCGGATCCTGACGATGGACTACCGGGACATCCCCAAGGAGAAGTGGAACAAGATCACCGTGCTCGAGATGGCGGAGCACGTCGGCATCCGCAAGTTCCAGACCTTCATGCGGCAGCTGAACGGGATGCTCGAGGAGGACGGCATCCTCTTCCTCCAGATCGCCGGCCTGCGCCGGAACTGGACGGCCGAGGACTTCACCTGGGGCATGTTCATGTCGAAGTACGTGTTCCCTGGCGCGGACGCCTCGATGCCGCTCAGCTTCGTGTGCAACAACCTCGAGCGCGCGGGCTTCGAGATCCACAGCGTGGAGAACATCGGGATCCACTACTCGATCACGATCGACCGCTGGTACCGGAACTGGCTCAGCAACCGGGAGAAGATCGTCGCGAGCTACGGCGAGCGGTGGTTCCGGTTGTGGGAGATCTTCCTCGCCTGGAGCGTGATCATCGCCGAGCGCGGTGGTTCCACTGCGTTCCAGCTGGTCTGCAACAAGAACCGCTCGGCCTTCGACCGGAAGCGCTGGATCGGCGAGAAGGGCCGTCTGGTCGATCCCCGGAAGAACTGAGGCGACCTGCCGGACGTTTCGGCGCGCGCCGAAGCATCCGGAGCGTTCCGGAGATAGGTTCGCGGGCGATGGACGACGACCTTCGCCCCGCGAGCCGCCTCGACATCGCTGCCGCCGCCGCGCTGCTCTCCGAGCCTGCGCGGGTCTCGATCGTCTCGGCCTTGATGGACGGTCAGGCGCGTCCGGCCACCGAGCTGGCGCGCATCGCCCGGGTCTCCCCATCGACCGGGAGCGAGCACCTGGCGCTGCTCACCCGCGGCGGGCTCCTCCGGGTGGAGCAGCACGGGAGGCACCGCTACCACCGGCTGGCGAGCGACGCGGTGGCCCGGGCGTTCGAGAGCCTCTCCCTGCTCACGACACGACCCGAACGGATCCCGAGCATCGATCCCGGCGATGCGGCGTTCCGCCGGGCGCGCACCTGCTACCGGCACCTCGCGGGTGAGCTCGGGGTGGGGCTGGTCGATGCCATGATCGAGCGCCGCTGGCTGCGGCGGGAGGGCACACGCTACACGCTGACCGGCACCGGCCAGCGGAGCGGCGCCACGCTCGGGCTATTCGAGGAGGCCGATGTGCCGCTCGAGGGACGCGCGTGCCTCGACTGGACGGAGCGGCGAGACCACCTGGCCGGACCGCTGGGCGTGGGGCTGACCAAGGGACTCCTCGAGCTCGGATGGATGCGGCGGAAGGCCGGCACCCGGGCGTTGAGGGTCAGCGTCGAGGGTGCCCGAGCGTTCCGGGACACCTTCGGGATGTCCGTCGAGGCCGGCTGATTACGCCTACCGCTTCGACGCGTACGGGGTGATCTCCGTCTCGCGGAAGAAGTAGGCGATCTCGATGTTCGCGTTCTCCGGGCTGTCGGAGCCGTGGACGGTGTTCTTCTCCACGTCGGTCGCGAAGTCCTTCCGGATCGTTCCCGGGGCCGCGTTCGCCGGGTTGGTCGCGCCCATGACCTCCCGGTTCTTCGCGATGGCGTTCTCGCCCTCGAGCACCATCAGCACCACCGGCCCGGAGGTCATGAACGACACGAGATCCTTGAAGAAGGGCCGCGCCTTGTGGACCGCGTAGAAGCCCTCCGCATCACGCTGCGACAGGTGCTGCATCCGCATCGCGATCGGCTTGAGACCCTTCTCCTCGAAGCGTCCGACGATCTTCCCGATGATGCCCTTCTCCAGTCCGTCGGGCTTGATGATGGAGAGGGTGCGCTCAGTTGCCATGTCCGTTCCGTTCCTTCGTGTCTAGCGTCGACCGCGCTGCAGCGCGGCCTGCAAGGTGGTGCCGAGCTCGGCCGGCGAGGGCGCCATCAGCACCCCGGCCGCCTCCATCGCCTTGATCTTCTCCGCCGCGGTCCCCTTCCCGCCGGCGATGATCGCCCCGGCGTGACCCATCCGCTTTCCGGGCGGCGCCGAGACGCCGGCGATGAACCCGGCGATGGGCTTCTTGAACTCCTTGCCGATGTACTCCGCGGCCGTCTCCTCGGCGCTCCCGCCGATCTCGCCGATCATGATGACCGCGTCTGTCTCGGGGTCGGCGTTGAAGAGCTTGAGGCAGTCCACGAAGTCGGTCCCGTTCACCGGGTCACCGCCGATGCCGACCGCCGTCGACTGCCCCAGCCCGAGCTGGGTGAGCTGGTACACGGCCTCGTAGGTCAGCGTCCCCGACCGGGAGACCACGCCGATCCGACCCGGCTTGTGGATGTGGCCGGGCATGATGCCGATCTTGCACTTCGCGCCCGGGGTGATGACCCCGGGGCAGTTCGGGCCCACCAGGCGCACCGGCCGGCCCTGCAGCGCCCGCTTCACCCTCACCATGTCGAGCACCGGGATGCCCTCCGTGATGACGATGATCAGCGGCACACCCGCGTCCGCCGCCTCGAGGATCGCGTCCGCCGCGAACGGCGGAGGGACGAAGATGACGCTCACGTTCGCGCCGGTCTGCTTCACCGCGTCGGCGACGGTGTTGAAGATCGGCACCCGGTCCTGGAACTCGGTCCCGCCCTTCCCCGGCGTCACGCCCGCCACGAGCTTCGTCCCGTAGTCGAGCATCTGCCCGGCGTGGAACGAGCCCGCCGAGCCGGTGATGCCCTGCATCAGCACCCGGGTGTTCTGATCGATGAGGATGCTCATGACACCTTCTCGCCCCGGGCCGCGGCCACAGCCTTCTCGGCGGCCTGGCGGAGATTGTCCGCGGAGATGATGGGCAGGCCCGACTTCCGGAGGATCTCCTTGCCCAGCTCGACGTTCGTCCCCTCCAGCCGGACCACCAGCGGAACGTGGAGGCGGACCTCGCGCGCCGCCGCCACCACGCCCTCGGCGATGACGTCGCCCTTCATGATCCCGCCGAAGATGTTGATCAGCACCGCCTTCACCGCCGGCGAGCTGAGGATGAGCTTGAAGGCCGCGGTGACCTTCTCCTTGCTCGCCCCGCCGCCCACGTCGAGGAAGTTCGCCGGCTGTCCCCCCACCAGCTTGATCGTGTCCATGGTGGCCATCGCCAGGCCGGCGCCGTTCACCATGCAGCCGATGTTTCCGTCGAGCGAGATGTAGGCCAGGTCGTACTCCTTGGCCTTCGCCTCGATGGGGTCCTCCTCGGCCGCGTCGCGGTACTCGACGATGTCCTTGTGCCGGTAGAGCGCGTTGTCGTCGAAGTTCAGCTTGGCGTCGAGCGCCATCACCGAGCCGTCCTTCAGCAGGACCAGCGGGTTCACCTCGGCCAGCGAGGCGTCGGTCTCCACGTAGCAGCGGTAGAGCGCCTTCGCGAAGGCGACGAACTTCCCGATGCTGTCGCCCTTGAGGCCGAGCCCAAAGGCGAGCTTCCGGGCCTGGAAGTCGGCGAGCCCCACCACCGGGTCGATCGTCTCGACGAGGATCTTCTCCGGATGCTTCGCAGCGACTTCCTCGATCTCCACGCCGCCCTCGCTGGAGGCCATGATCGACAGCCGCGACGCCGCCCGGTCCAGGGTCATGCCCAGGTAGAACTCCCGCTCGATGGGGAGCCCCTCCTCGACGTAGACCTTGTTGACCTTCTGCCCCTCCGGGCCCGTCTGGTGGGTCTTCAGCATCATCCCCAGGATCTGGGAGGCGAGGGCCTTCGCTTCCGCGGGGCTCCGGGCGAGCTTCACGCCGCCGCCCTTGCCGCGTCCGCCGGCGTGGATCTGCGCCTTCACCACCACCACCGGAGTTGCCAGGGAGGTCGCCGCCTTCTCGGCCTCCTCGGGCGTGGTGGCCAGGATGCCGCGGGGCGTGGGCACGCCGTACTTCCGAAACAGCTCCTTGCCCTGATACTCGTGGATCTTCATGGGATGTTCGCCCCGGGGGGCGCGCATGTCTCACGCAGAAACCGGGTCGAGGCAAGGGGGAAACGCACCGCGCCATCCCGGCACGACCTTTCCCGACCTGGACGGGGGCTCGGACCCTAGGCTGGCCCGCCGACCGCGGCCTCGCTCTCCTCGTCCTTGAAGAAGAGGTCTTTCACCACCAGCCGGGTCACGTCGCGGTTCATCGACGCGATCGAGGTGGTCAGCGGAATCTCCTTCGGGCAGACCTGAACGCAGTTCTGCGCCTTCCCGCAGTCCTGGATGCCGCCCGGGCCCATGAGGCCGCGGAGCCGATCGTCGGCGTGCATCGCCCCGGTGGGGTGGAGATTGAACAGCCGGACCTGGCTGATCGGAGCCGCGCCCATGAAGTCGTTGTCCTGGGTGATCTGCGGACAGGCTTCCAGGCAGCTGCCACAGGTGATGCAGGTGGACAGCACGTAGCGCTGGGCCTGCTCGCTCTGGCTCTGCCTCGGGCCGGGGCCGATGTTGTAGGTGCCGTCCAGCTCGATCCACGCCTTCACCCGCTTCAGCGACTCGAACATCCGGGTGCGGTCGACGCAGAGGTCCCGCACCATCGGGAACTTCCGCATCGGTTCGAGGGTGATGGGCCACTCGAGCTTGTCCACCAGCGCCGAGCAGGCCATCCGCACCTTGCCGTTGACGTTCATCGCGCAGCTGCCGCACACCTCTTCCAGGCAGGCCGCGTCCCAGGTGACCGGGGTGGTGGGCTTCCCCGCGGCGTTCACCGGGTTCCGCTGGATCTCCATCAGGCAGGAGATGACGTTGGCACCCTTCCGGTACGGCACCCGGAACTCCTCGAACCCGCCGGGGGCCGAGGCGCTCTCCTGCCGCCAGATGCGGAAGGTGACCCACTTCTCCGCCGCCTCCGCGCGGCGCTCGGTGTTCAGACCGACCTTGGTGGCTTCGTCCATGGCGTCGTCCGGTCCTCAGGCGTACCAGCGCGGCTCGGGGTCGAGCACGGGCGTGGGGATGTCCTCGTAGGTGATCTCCGAGCCCTGCGGCGTCCACCGGGCGAGCGTGATCTTCGCCCACTTCTGGTGGCGCTCCTTCCAGGCCTTCATCCACTCGGGATCCTGGGTCGGGTCCCTGGTCTTCGGCTCGGGGAGCTGGAACTCGGGCTTGTAGTGCGCGCCGCGCGACTCGTCGCGGAGCAGGGCGGACTTGGTGATGACCTCGCCCAGGGCGAACATGTTCCAGAGCTGGTTCACGAAGCTGAGCGGCCGGTTGCTGCTGTGCCCGTGGTCGAGGACGTTGATCCGGTTCCAGCGGTCCTTCAGCTCGGCGAGCTTCTCCAGGGTCTTGCGGAGGCGGTCGTTGCGGCGGACGACGGTGACGTTCTCGGTCATCACCTCGCCGAGCTCGCGGGCCAGGACGTAGGGGTTCTCGGCCCCGTTCATCCGGTCGATACTCGCGAAGCGCTCGGCCCACTGCTTCTTGGCGTCCTCGAACACGGTGGAGGCGACCGAGGTCGACCCCTTCGCGACGTTCCTCGCGTAGCTCATCATCGCGGGCCCGCCGATCATCCCGCCGTAGATGCAGGAGAGGAGCGAGTTCGCTCCGAGGCGGTTCGCACCGTGGTACGCGTAGTCGGCCTCGCCGGAGGCGAACAGGCCGGGGATGTTGGTGGCCTGGTTCTTCGGGCTGGCGGGCAGCGGCTCGAGGTTCGGCCCGGCCTCGAAGGTCACGTACAGCCCGCCCATCGAGTAGTGCATCCCGGGGAAGATGACCATCGGGTGGCGGCGCGGGTCGTCACCGACGAACTTCTCGTAGATCTCCATCACGCCCTTGATCTTCGCGTCGAGCGTGGAGGCCGGGATGTGCGTGACGTCGAGGTACACGCCGTCGCGCCCACCCAGGCCCATCCCCAGCTCTCGGCAGACGTGGAAGATCTCCCGCGTCGCCACGTCCCGGGGAACGAGGTTCTTGTACTTGGGGTACTTCTCCTCGAGGAAGTACCAGCGCTCCTCCTCGGGGATGGACAGCGGGTCGCGGGTGTCGCCCTTCTTCTTCGGCACCCAGACCCGGCCGCCCTCGCCGCGTACGGACTCGGACATCAGCCGGAGCTTGTCCTCGCCGGGGATGGAGGTGGGGTGCACCTGGATGAACTCGCCGTTGGCGTAGATCGCGCCTTCCAGGTACGCGCGGCCGGCGGCGGTGCCGGTGTTGATGATCGAGTTGGTCGAGCGTCCGAAGACGATGCCCGGACCTCCGGTGGCCAGCATCACCGCCTCGGCGGGAATGGCCCGCACCTCCATGGTGCGGAGGTCCATGGCGACGCTGCCCACGCAGCGGCCCGACCCGTCCTTCACCATCCCCAGCCACTCCCAGTACTCGAACTTGGTCACCTTGCCGTCCGCCTCGAAGCGGCGGACCTGCTCGTCGAGCGCGTAGAGCAGCTGCTGCCCGGTGGTGGCCCCGGCGAATGCCGTCCGGTGGTGCAGCGTGCCGCCGAAGCGGCGGAAGTCGAGCAGACCCTCCGGCGTGCGGTTGAAGGGCACGCCCATCCGGTCGAGCAGGTAGATGATGCCCGGCGCGGCGTAGCACATGCCCTTCACGCTGGTCTGCTCGGCGAGGAAGTCGCCGCCGCGGAGGGTGTCCTTGACGTGGATGTCCGGGTGGTCGCCCTCGCCCTTGGTGTTCACCGCGCCGTTGATGCCGCCCTGGGCGCAGACGGAGTGCGAGCGCTTCACCGGGACGATGGAGAGGAGGTCCACCTTGTGGCCGGCCTCGCAGAGCTTGATGACGGTCATCAGGCCCGCCAGCCCGCCGCCCACCACCGTGAATCGCTGTTCCGACATGAGTGGGTGACTCCCTGAATCAGCCGATGGCGCCGAAGCGCATCTGGAAGAGGATGGTCAGCATGTCGGATCTCCTGAATACTTCCCGCGGCGAGACCTGGCCATCGTTGGGAGCCCCATGAAATCAGGGGCTTTCATGGCGGACAGGAGCCGGCCTGTCTTCCAGCAGCGGCACAGCGGAGGCAAGCAGATTCCGGCCCGGGACGTCCGGGATCGGTCCGTTCGTCCGGCGGTCCAGGGCGACGGCCGGCCCGGCCCCGACGTCGACCCGTGCGAGCAAGCAGCCGCCACCGCCGCTGCGAGGAACACCGCGGCGGTCCGAGGGACCATCCCTACAGCTTCACCTCGTCCACGGTCTTCTTCACCGAGGTGAACGACTTCTGCAGCTCGGCCTTCTCCGCGTCGTCGAGCCTGAGCTCGATGATCTTCTCCACGCCGCCCGAGCCGATCTGCACCGGGACGCCCATGAAGAAGCCGTTGATCCCGTACTGGCCCTCGAGGAGCGCAGCGGCGGGGAGCACCCGCTTCCGGTCGAAGATGAAGCTCTCCGCCATCGCGATCGCCGACGCCGCCGGAGCGAAGTACGCCGATCCGGTCTTGTAGAGCGCCACCAGCTCTCCCCCACCCTTCCGGGTCCGCTCCACGATGGCGTCGAGCTTGTCCTTGGGCAGCATCTCGGTCAGCGGCACGCCGCCCACCGTCGAGTGCCGGAGCAGCGGCACCATGTCGTCCCCGTGGCCGCCGAGGACCAGCGCCTCGATGTCCCGCATCGAGACGTTCAGCGCCTCGGCGACGAAGAACTTGAACCGCGAGGTGTCCAGCACCCCGGCCATGCCGATGATCTGATGCTTCTTGAAGCCCGTGATCTTGAAGAGCGCGTAGACCATCGCGTCCAGCGGATTCGCCACGTTGATCACGAAGGCGTTCGGGCAGTGCGTCTTCACGTTCGACGCCACGTCCTTCATGATCTTGAGGTTGACCTCGAGCAGGTCCTCGCGGCTCATCCCCGGCTTTCGCGGCATGCCGGCGGTGATGATGATGACGTCGCTGCCGGCGACGTCCTTCCAGTCGGTGGTCCCGGTGACGCGGCAGTCGTACCCGTCCACCGCCGACAGCTGGTTGATGTCGAGCGCCTTGCCCTTCACCAGGCCCTCGGCTGCGGGGATGTCGTAGAGCACCACGTCTCCCAGCTGCTTCTGGACCGCCAGGAGCGCCAGGTTGCCGCCGATCTGTCCGGCGCCGATGAGTCCGATCTTCTTCTTGCCACCCATGTTTGCGTTCTCGCCTTTCACATCTTTTGGATGATGGCCTGCCCGAACTCCGAGCACTTCAGCTCCTTCACCTCGCCCCCGCCGTCGCCCTTCATCAGCCGGGCGAAGTCGTAGGTGACGGTGCGTGCCCCGATCGCACCGTTCATCCCCTTGATGATGAGGTCCGCCGCCTCGTTCCACCCGAGGTGCCGGAACATCATGTCCCCGGAGAGGATCACGCTTCCCGGGTTCACCTTGTCCTGGTCGGCGTACTTGGGCGCCGTCCCGTGCGTCGCCTCGAACACCGCGTGCCCGGTCACGTAGTTGATGTTCCCGCCGGGAGCGATGCCGATGCCGCCCACCTGCGCCGCAAGCGCGTCGCTCAGGTAGTCGCCGTTGAGGTTCAGCGTGGCGATGACGTCGAACTCGTCGGGCCGGGTCAATACTTGTTGCAGCGTGATGTCGGCGATGGCGTCCTTGATCAGGAGCTTCCCGGAGGCGAGCGCCCCCTTCTGCTCGGCGTTCGCCGCGTCCTCACCCTTCTTCGCCTTGGTCTCCTCCCACTGCTCCCAGGTGTAGACCTTGCCGGCGAACTCGCGCTCCGCCAGGGCGTAGCCCCAGCCGCGGAACGCGCCCTCGGTGAACTTCATGATGTTGCCCTTGTGCACGAAGGTGACGCTCTTCCTCTTCTGGTCCAGGGCGTAGCGGATGGCAGCGCGAATGAGCCGCTCGCTCCCCTCCCGGGACACCGGCTTGATGCCGATGCCGCATTCCTCGGGGAAGCGAATCTTCTTGAACTCTTTCGGGAAGCGCTCGCGCAGCATCGCGAGGAAGGCCTGCGCCGCCTCGGTGCCCGCCTCGAACTCGATGCCGGCGTAGATGTCCTCGGTGTTCTCCCGGAAGATGACCATGTCCACCTTCTCCGGGTGCTTCACCGGGCTGGGGACGCCCCGGAAGTACCGGACCGGCCGGAGGCAGACGTAGAGGTCGAGCAGCTGGCGGAGCGCCACGTTCAGGCTCCGGATGCCTCCACCGACCGGCGTGGTCAGCGGGCCCTTGATGCCCACCAGGTAGGTGCGGAACGCCTCGATGGTCTCGTCGGGCAGCCAGTTCTTGGTCTGCTTGAACGCCTTCTCGCCGGCGAGGACTTCCATCCAGGCCACGCTCCGCTTGCCGCCGTAGGCCTTGGCGACCGCCGCGTCGAAGACCGCCTGGGAGGCCCGCCAGATGTCCCGCCCCGTCCCGTCACCCTCGATGAACGGGATGACTGGCCGGTCGGGCACTCGCAGTGTCCCCCCGGACAACGCGATGCGGTCACCTGCCGGAACGGGGTTGCTCATGACGGTCTCCCGAGTGGAATTCCCTTGGCAGTCGGGGGGTATACGGGACGCGACAACGGCTCCGCAACCCGGAACAACGACCGACTCTTTTTGGTTGAATCGAGCCTCTTCCCGGTGAAATGACGCCTTACGCCATGGCCAAAGACACGCTGACGATCACCGACAACCGCACCGGCAAGTCCTACGACGTCCCGATCAAGGACGGGTGCATCAAGACGGCGGACCTCCGCCAGATCAAAGTCGATGATCAGGACTTCGGTCTCATGGGCTACGACCCGGCGTTCCTCAACACCGCGAACTGCCGGAGCGCCATCACCTTCATCGACGGCGACAAGGGCATCCTCGAGTACCGCGGGTATCCCATCGAGCAGCTGGCCGAGAAGTCGAGCTACCTCGAGGTCGCGTACCTGCTGCTGAATGGCGAGCTGCCGAGCAGGAAGCAGCTCGACGAGTTCGTCCACACCGTCACCCACCACACCTACGTCCACGAGAACATCAAGGAGTACCTGGACGGGTTCCGCTACGACGCGCACCCGATGTCGATGCTGGCGGCCACCGTCTCCGCCCTCTCCTCCTTCTACCCCGAGGCGAAGAACATCAAGGACGCCCAGAACCGGCGGATCCAGCAGATCCGCATGGTGGCGAAGATGCCGACCATCGCCGCCTTCAGCTTCCGGCACTCGATGGGCCTTCCCTACGTCTACCCGAACAACGATCTCTCCTTCGTCGGGAACTTCCTGGCGATGATCAAGAAGATCGGAACCGACACCTACAAGGTCAATCCGGTCCTCGAGCACGCCCTCGAGGTGCTCTTCATCCTCCACGCCGACCACGAGCAGAACTGCAGCACCACCGCCGTGCGCCTGGTGGGCAGCAGCCAGGTGGATCCGTTCTCGGCCGTGGCCGCGGGCGTCAACGCCCTCTACGGGCCGCTCCACGGCGGCGCCAACGAGGCCGTGCTGCGGATGCTCAAGAGCATCGGGCACGTCAGCAAGGTCCCGGCCTTCATCAAGGAGGTGAAGTCGGGCGAGGGTGAGACCCGCCTGATGGGCTTCGGTCACCGGGTCTACAAGAGCTACGACCCCCGGGCGAAGGTCATCAAGAGAGTGGCGGACGAGGTCTTCGAGGTGACGGGCAAGAACCCGCTCCTCGACATCGCCCTGGAGCTCGAGCGGATCGCGCTCCAGGACGAGTACTTCGTGAAGCGGAAGCTCTACCCGAACGTCGACTTCTACTCGGGGTTGATCTACGAGGCCCTGGGCTTTCCCTCGGACTTCTTCACCGTGCTCTTCGCGATCCCCCGCACCGTCGGCTGGGCGGCCCAGTGGGAGGAGATGGTGCTGGACCCGGAGCAGAAGATCGCCCGCCCGAGACAGATCTACACCGGACCCAAGCGGCGGGATTACGTTCCCTTCGACAAGCGCTGACGACAGGCCATGACGCTCGACTTCACCTGCCAGAAGTGCGAGGGCACCTTCGAGATCGACGCCCAGGATCTCGTCGACGGGACCGAGAAGCTCGAGTGCCCTCACTGCAACACCCGGGCACCGGCCGCCGCCGTCGACGACTTCGTGGCCGCCCTCACCGAGATGCGGGCTCAGGTCGCCGCGCTGAGCAAGCGCTTCAGCGTCTCCACCACCCTCGAGAGCGAGGACCTCGCCGAGCTGGACGCGGACGAGGATGACGACGACGACGATGAGGACGACGACGAGGACGACGCCGACGAGGACGACGACGACGATGATGACGACGACGACCTCGACGAGGACGACGACGAGACCGAGGACGAGGACGAGGAGCGCTGAGCTCGCCTCCCCCGGTTCGCGGGTGCAGTGAACTGAGCCCCGGGGTGCGTCCCCTCCGGGGCTGACCTGGGCGCCGGCGCCCGAGTGTCGGCCACCGTTCGCTTCACTGGCCGAAGCCGCGCGTCGTGAGGAGCCTTGGGCGGTGCGCGCCGGGCTTCTGTTCCTCCCCCTGCTGCTCTCCGCCGCCCCGGCGTCTCCACCGCTGGTGCAGGTGGAGGTCAAGGACGTCGTCCCCCTCAAGGAGCTGAACCAGCACGCCGTGGTGCTGGTCTCGAAGGAGGACGGGACGGTCCTCCCCCTCTTCGTGGACGAGACGGCGGCCGTGGCGATCGCCTTCCGGCTCATGGGTCGCCCCACCCCCCATCCGCTGGCCCACGACCTGCTGGACCGCATCGTCCCCAGCCTCGGAGGACGGCTCACCGAGGTCCGGATCGACGGGTTGAAGGATCACGTCTACCGGAGCCACGTCGTCATCCAGCAGGCGAACAAGCAGCTGATGATCGAGGCCCGACCCTCGGACGCGCTGTCGATGGCTCTGGCGGCGAAGGTGCCCGTCTACACGACCCGGCAGGTGATGGCCGAGGGAGGCATCAGCAAGGCGGAGATCGACTCGTTCGGGAAGGAGCCCGCAGTCCCAGGAGCGGGCGTGGGCGGCAGCGGCAACGCGGGGACCGCGCCAGCACCGGCTCCGGCCACGCCGCCTGCTCCGGTGCCGTCGCGCGCGCCCGTCACCGGGAAGCCGGTCCAGCTCTGAGACTGGAAAGCCCGGCCCCCCCTCCCAAGGGAAGCCGGGCTTTCGCGAGGCGAACCTCAATGGGGCATCGCCACCCCGTACGGCCTTCCGGGTGACGAGTCAGGTAGAGCAGCGTCGGCCCTGCTCCAACGTGGGAGCCTGTTCGTATTCTGCTCGATGACAAAGTGTCAAGGCGCGGTCTGCGCTACAGGATCCGTGCCGTGACGCGCCGCTCGAAGATCGTCTGCACTCTCGGCCCCGCCACCGACGCCCCCCGCGTGCTCGCGGGCATGGTGGCCGCCGGGATGGACGTCGCCCGTCTCAACTTCTCGCACGGGGCCGCTGCGGACCACCGGGCCCGTGCCGCGGCCGTTCGACGGGAAGCGCGCCGGGCCGGGCGCAACGTCGCAATCCTGCAGGATCTCCAGGGACCGAAGCTCCGCCTGGGCACCTTCGCGCAGGGTCGCATCGAGCTCGAGCCCGGCGAGACGGTGCTCCTCTCCACCCGTCCGGGTGTGGTGGGCAGCCCACGGGTCATCCCGGTGCCCCTCCCCTCACTCGCTCGCGACTGTCGCGTGGGAGACCCGGTGCTCCTGGACGACGGACGGATCCGACTCCGGGTCCGACGGCGCCGGGGTCGGGATGTCGAGGCGGAGGTTGAGGTCGGCGGGCCGCTCTCCGACCACAAGGGAGTCAGCCTTCCGGGCGCGACCGGGTCGCTTTCCGCCTTCACCGCGAAGGACCGGCGGGACGCGGCGCTCGGCCGGGAGCTGGAGGTGGATCTCGTGGCGATGTCCTTCGTCCGGACGGCACACGACCTCGAGATCTGCCGGCGGCACCTGGCCTCCGGAACACGGCTGATCGCCAAGATCGAGAAGCCGGAGGCCATCGAGAACCTCGACGCCATCGTCGGTGCGGCGGACGGGCTCATGGTGGCCCGTGGCGACCTCGGGGTCGAGCTGCCGCTGGAGCAGGTTCCTGGCATCCAGAAGCGACTCGTGCGCCAGGCCAATCTCCTGGCGAAGCCCTGCATCGTCGCCACCGAGATGCTGGAGAGCATGATCCAGTCGCCGAGGCCCACCAGGGCCGAGGTCTCGGACGTGGCCAACGCGGTCCTGGACGGGGCCGATGCGGTGATGCTCTCGGCGGAGACGGCCGTGGGTCACGACCCGGTGGCCGCGGTGGCGACCATGGCTCGCATCGTCGAGGAGGCCGAACGGACGGTCCCGGCACGGGTCCGGCCCCATCTGGAGGCGAGCGTCTCCCCGGGCATCGCCGCTGCCGCGGTGGAGGCGGCACGCAGCGTCGGGGCGAAGGTCATCGTCGCGTACACCGAGAGCGGGTACACGGCCCGCCTCGTGGCGGCGTTCCGGCCGCCGATGCGAATCCTCGCGCTCACCCCGAACGAGCGGGCGGTTCATCAGCTGGCGCTGGTCTGGGGCGTGGAGACCCATCGCGTTCCCCGGGTCCGCTCCACCGACGCGGTCATGTCCCGGGCCCGGCTCGAGGTGCGCAGGCGCGGGCTCGCGGCTCCCGGCGACCGGATGGCGATCGTCGCCGGCGTCCCGCTGAACGAGCCGGGGAACACGAATCTCCTGACCGTGCAAGCGGTCTGACGAAACGACGCGCGGCTCAGCCGGGCGCGCCGACCTCGGCCCGGGACAGGACGTGCGCGGAGGCGAGGCCCAGCTGGCGTGCCGCCTCCGGAACGCCCTCGCGGACGCTGCGCCAGCGAGGCGCCCACGCGGTCGCCGCCCGGAGCTTCGCGTTGCTCAGCCGGAGCGAGCGCGACATCAGCTCGAAGAGCCCGATGACGGAGAGCCAGCCGGGAATGGGCTTCGGATCGCCGACGCCGACGGTCCGCGCGAAGACCTCCCCCAGCTCCCTTCGAGTCAGCGGCTCGTCGTCGCAAACGTCGTAGACGCCCCCGGGTGCCGTCAGCGCGGCGACCACCGCGGTCGCGGCGTCCTCGTGCGAGAGCGCGGGCCAGTAGGCGCCGGGGGCTCCGGGGACCGGCGCCCAGCCCTTCCGGACCGTGCCGAAAAGCTGCCGGAGCATCGGGTCCGGGCCATAGAACCAGGCGAAGCGGACCACCACCCCCGCCCCTCCGCCTCGTCCGAAGCGCTCCGCCGAGGCCTCGGCATCGAGCACCGAGCGGTTGTACGCCGCCGTGCGGACGGGCCAGCGCTCGTCGATCCAGTCGGCGCCGCCGTCCTCGTGAATCGGAGAGAACGACTCCTGGACGAAGCAGCGCACGCCGGCCGCGGCGGCCGCGCTGGCCAGGATGGCAGAGCCGTCGCGCCGGATGCGGTCGTTCTCCCGCCACGACCGGCGGAGGAACATCCGGAACATCGAGGCGGGCATGTGCGTGGCGAGGTTGATGACGACGTCGTGCCCCGCGACGGCGGCCCGGACCGATGCCGGGTCGAGGAGGTTCATCGAGACGGGTCTGGCGCCCACCGCCCGGAGCAGCTCCTGCTGCTCCGGCGTGCGCCCGACGGCCGTGACGGAGTGCCCGGCGGAGACGAGCAGGGGCAAGACACGACGACCGATCACGCCGGTGGCGCCGGTCAGCAGGATGCGGTCCATGGATCGTTCCTATGACCGGTCCCCGCGGAGCGCATCGACCGGCGCCCGTCGAGGCGCTGGCCCGGACGAGGGCTGCGCCTGCGTCCCGCGCACGCCCGCACTCACGGCCGCGGCCAGGCCGTGAGGAGCGCCGGTCGCCGCCTCGCCCGCGGCCCAGGCGGGGCCAGTGTCAGCGACCCGTCGCGGCAGCTCAGGGTCCGCCGAACCGCACGCCGGGCCCGAGCACGCCCACGAAGAGGACGAGGGCGATGGCCGCGGCGACGAGCCAGCCCCTGCTCCGGGGCACGCCGAGGAGAGCGATCTCCGGAGCTACCGCCGGGCGGCGCGCCCACAGGCCGGGGTACCAGGCGAGGAGCGACGTCCCGCCGAACGACGCGGCGGCGGCGGAGATCAGGACCAGGGACAGGCCGTGCGGGTTGAGGAGCCCGGCGAGGACGAAGGTGAGCCCACCCACGACGTAGGGGAGCAGGGCCAGCGTCCGGGCACGCGCCTGCCGCCGCTCCGCTCCGGCACCGAGGAACGGCTCAAGCGGCGGCATCAGGACCCGGGGCGCGACGAGGAAGTACAGCACGGCGCCGGCGACGGCGAGAGCGCCGCGCCAGACGACCCGCGGCTCCAGCCCCTCGATCACCACGGCCCAGTCGCCGATGTTTCCCAGCCCGGAGAACAGCAGGTAGCCGAAGGGCGTGAGGAGATTGACCGAGAGCAGGAGCCACGCGAACGCACGACCGCGGCCCGTATCGCGGGGCAGCCGCTGCAGCGCGATCCAGGCCGGCACGGCCACCCCGAGGTTCGCGATGCTCCCGCCGGCGGCCAGCCAGCGCCGGGTGGCCGGGCGGAGCCCCTCGATCGAGCACTCGAAGAAGATCGCGTTCAGCTCCTGCGGCGTGCCCCCCACCAGGACGCAGGCCCCGCCGTGCCCCAAGCCCTCGTGCACGACGTTGCCGATGCAGTACGCCACGACGGCCAGCGCTCCCACCGTCCACGGGTCCAGTCGGCTCGCGTCCGCCGGGGAGGAGGCCTCCATGCGCCCGCGGACCCTAGCGCACCCCTCCCCCATGCAACCCTGGCCCGCCGGCCTTGCCTGCCGGGCGGTGTTGGGGTGGTGTTCGCCCGCGCCATGCGCCTCGAGCTCCGCCGGTCCGCGATGCTGCTCTGCTGCCTCGCCGCGGCGTGCTCGCGGAACGGGGGAGAGTCGGCTCCGGCGAACGCCCGGGCTCGACCGGCGACCGCCATGAAGCAAGGCGAGGCGTGCGATACCGGCATCTCGGCGGCGCGAGGCCGGGCAGCCTCGCCGGCCGGTAGCCCCGTCCTGACTGCCGGGACCGCGAAGGCCACCTCATCCGTCGTCGCTCCTCCGGGGATGGTCTGGGTCCCGGGCGGCGAGTTCGACCAGGGATCGGACGAGGAGATGTTCCAGGACGCCCGGCCCATCCACCACGTCGGCGTCGACGGCTTCTGGATGGACGCGACCGAGGTCACCAATTCCGACTTCAAGCGCTTCGCCGACGAGACGAAATACGTGACCGTCGCGGAGCGGGTCCCGCGGGCGGAGGACTACCCGGGCGCGCTCCCGGACATGCTCGTCCCCGGTTCGGTCGTGTTCTCTCCGCCGAGGAAGGCGGTGCCCCTCAACGACCACTTCCAGTGGTGGAACTACGTGAAGGGCGCGAGCTGGCGCCACCCGGAAGGGCCCGGGACCTCGATCGCGAAGCGCATGGACCACCCGGTGGTCCACATCGCCTACGAGGACGCCCAGGCGTACGCGAAGTGGGCCGGGAAGCGGATCCCCACCGAGGCGGAGTGGGAGTTCGCCGCGCGCGGCGGCCTCGCCGGCAAGAAGTACCCCTGGGGAGACGAGTTCCGGCCCGGCGGCAAGTACATGGCCAACACCTTCCAGGGCCACTTCCCGGAGAAGAACACCGCCGAGGACGGCTACGTCGCGACCAACCCCGTGAAGGCCTTCCCCGCCAACGCCTACGGGCTCTACGGGATGGCGGGGAACGTCTGGGAGTGGGTCTCGGACTGGTACCGGCCGGACTACTACGGCCGCCTGGCTTCGCAGGGTGGAACCGCGCGCAACCCACCAGGACCGTCCGACAGCTTCGATCCGTCGGAGCCCGGCGTGCAGAAGCGGGTCCAGAAGGGCGGCTCGTTCCTCTGCACCGACCAGTACTGCTCCCGTTACATGCCCGGTGGACGCGGCAAGGGCGCGCCGGACACCGGGACGAGCCACCTCGGGTTCCGGCTGGTCAAGAGCTGACCCAGCCGGCCCTGTCGCTCTCGACGAGGAGCTACTTCATCACCTTTTCCTCCCGGGGCGCCTACTGGTCCGCGAACACGCGCTTCCAGTCCTTCTTCATGTCGACGACGGTCCACTTCCTGGCCACTGCCTCGTCCCACGCCTTGTCGAGCTTTCCGACGTGCGAGGTCCGGTCGTAGGCCCACTCGCGCTCGGCGTCGGTGTGATGCACGAGCCCCATGAACCGGGGCCCGTCCCCGGCCGCGGTCCACTCGAGCATCTCCTTGTCACCATCCGAGTTCCCGAAGGCGAAGAGCGGACGCCGCCCGATGAAGCGCTGGATGCCGACCGGCTTTCCGGCGTGGTCGTCGACCAGCTCGATCTTCGCGAGCTTCATCAGGACCGGCTTCCCGTCGGGGCCGGTCTTCAGCTCGAGGCCCCCGTTCGAGCCGACGACCTGCTCGGGAGGGATGCCGTAGACGCGCTCGGCGAAGACGCGCATGAACTCGACTCCGCCGCCAGAGACGATGAAGGTCTTGAAGCCGTTCGCGCGGAGGTGATCCAGCAGCTCGCGCATCGGGAGGTAGGTCAGGTCGGTGTACGGGCGCTGGAACCGCGGATGGCGCGCGGTCTTCGTCCACTCGGCGACCGAGGCGGCGAACGCGTCGGTGCTCATCCCCGCGTGCGACACCGCCAGGATCTTCGCCAGCCCGGCCTCCCCCGAGGCCAGGACCGCCTTGGCGTTGCCCTTGAGGAGCTCGCTGAACGGTGGCTGGGTCTTCCACTCCGGATGCTTCGGCGCGAGGGCCTTCACCTGGTCCAGCGCGTAGACGAGCTGGAAGTAGACCGGCTGCTCGGCCCAGAGCGTGCCGTCGTTGTCGAAGACGGCGATTCGCTCCGCCGGCGGCACGAAGGTGGGGCTCCCCTCCCGGACGGCCGAATCGACGAAGCGGAGGATCGACTGCCTGGCCTCGCCGTCGTTCCAGGACGGGAGCGGCTCGGCGGCGCGGAGCATCCCCGGTCCCACCGCGACGGCGATGCACGCGAGGAAGACGACCCTCCGCCCGGCCCTGCGGTTCATCGCACCCACCCCTCGGTGATGACGCGTTGCCGAAAGACCGAGGACTGTCCTCGTCCCGGCTCGCCGACACAACCGGGACGAGGGGCCCAGGCTGTCCGTGAGGTGACAGTTGATCACGCACGTGTCTCGGGTACTCACCCGAGGCCACGGGATCCCGGCGGCGGCGGAGATCGGCGTCGCCGGTTACGGCGGGACTTGCCGAGGCGGGCGGAGTCGGCTGGTGTCCGCAGGCATGAACCGCCCGGGGACGCCGACGCAACGCCCATCACGGCTCGTGGTCGTCGGCCTCCTGGTCGCGGCTGCGTGCGTGCACGTGCCGCCCGACGTGCCTGAAACGGAGGGTCCCACCGGGGGTCGGCTCGCCGTGGCGGATGGTTGGCTCGCCGGGGTCTCGCGCGGGACCGCTCCCGGTGCGCCGGTGATCTTCGTCCACGGCTTCGGAGGGAACCATCACTTCTTCGACCTCCAGCTGGCCCACGTGGAGGATCACGCCCGCGTCATCGCCTACGACCAGCGGGGCTGTGGCGAGAGCTCGCTCGCACCGCGCAAGAAGTACGACCTCGACACGCTGGTGAACGATCTCTCGGTCATCGTGGACCTCACGCGGGCCGAGCAGGCGGTGCTGGTGGGGCATTCGTTCGGCGCGGACGTCGTGTCGCGGTACGCGAGCCTGCATCCGGAGCGCGTCGCCGCCCTCGTCCTCATCGATCCACCCGGAGACCTCCGTCCTCAGCTCTCGGCGCTCTCCGTCGAGCTCGCCGCCGACGACGATGCGGGCTTCCGCGCGAAGCTCGACGCCCTGACCGAGAAGCTCCTGGTGGACGCGAAGCCCGGGACGCGGACGGCGGTCCTGGAGAGCGTCCGCGCGACCCCGAGGGACGTCCTGCAGCTGATGGTGGCCGGGATGGCCAGCTTCGACCCGCGAGCGGCCCTCGCGGGATTCGCCGGACCCGTCCGGTGCGTGGTGACCGATCACACCAGCTCCCGCGACGCGACGGCGCCATCCTGCCGCACGGTCGTCCGGCTCCACGGCGTGAGCCACTGGCCGATGCTCGATGCACCGGAACAGGTGAGCCAGGTCATCGACGCAGCTCTTCCGGCCCGGCAGGGAGGACGCTGAGGAGCCGGTCGATCCCGCCACGATGATGCAGGACGGCGTGAGCTCGCCGCGATCCGGTAGAGGGGGTCCGACGTCCGCGCGGTCGTCATTGCTTCGGCCTGGAGGACCCCTTGGAGCGAACCGCTCGCCCCGCTCTTCACCCGGAGGGGATACACCTTCTTCTATCCCTTCCGTCGGGGGCAGGGTCCGTCGGCCGACGTCGCTCCGTTCATGCAGGACCGGCTCGCCGCC
>Ga0207643_10000023_pt1 | contig 104515 bp, 97 predicted proteins | sample KBSMisM62_FD_184313 | JGI IMG/M metagenome (GOLD analysis project Ga0207643, IMG submission 184313) | Miscanthus rhizosphere microbial communities from Kellogg Biological Station, Michigan, USA - KBS Miscanthus M6-2 (SPAdes) (version 2) | ecosystem: Host-associated > Plants > Roots >... | reverse complement strand
CCGGACGCGGCTGCCGGGACCACTGTGCTGCAGCCGCCCCGACCTCGCTGACCATTGTCGCTTGACGATCCGCCAGCGTGAGTCCCGGACGCGGCTGCCAGGACCACTGTGCTGCAGCCGCCCCGACCTCGCTGACCATTGTCGCTTGACGATCCGCCAGCGTGAGTCCCGGACGCGGCTGCCCTGACTCACACGTCGGGCAGCGCGGCGAGGAACTTCTCCCGCTCGGGACCCTCGGGCAGCTCGGCGGCGAGCGCCGAGAACAGCTCCCACGGCGTGTTCGCGCTGCGCGCCGCCCGCTTCACCAGGGTGCGGGCCACGGGCCCGAGCGCGCGGGACAGCGCCTGCTCCGCGCGGTGGAGATCATCCTCGACCAGCCCCCGGGCGCGGGCATGCGGCTCCACGACCGGCGTGGGACGGGAGGGCGAGCCGCGAGGGGCAGGCGACTGCGGAGAGGCCGGGACCGGGCGCGACGGGGAGCCTCGCGGCATCGGCGAAGGAGGATGCTCCGCCACCGGCGTCGGGCGCGACGGGGAGCCCCGCGGCATCGGCGACGGGGGGTGCTCCGCGGCCGGCGTTGGACGGGAGGGCGATCCCCGTGCCGGGGTGGGCGTCGCAGGGGGACGGATCTGCGTGCCCCCGGACCGGATCTGCGTCGCCGTCTTTCCCGGCGACTTCGACGGGGTCCTGGCACGCGCCTGGGTCGGGGCGGAGATGGTGCGGAGGAAATCCTCGCGCGACACGTGGTCCGGGATGGAGCCGGACAGCGTCTGGCAGGCCGTCCCCCAGTCCGGCGCCTCGCGCGCCACCCGCTCCACCATCACCCGCGCGATCGGCCCGAGGTGCGGGACCAGCGCGGCCTCAAGCACCGCGCGTTGCTCGGCGGTGAGGCCCGCGCCGCCCCCGCGCGCCATCATCCGTGAGGGCGCGTGCTGCTGCGGAAGAGGCGTGACCGGCGCTCCCGGACCATGGGGGAGCCCAGGCGTGTACGGCGCGCCGGGGGTGTAGGGAGCGCCCGGCGTGTACGGGGCCCCTGGCGTGTACGGCGGACCGGGCGTCGCCGGCGTGCCGCCCACCGCGCGGGAGCGGCGGATCCACGTTCGGGCGAAATCCTCGAACTTGCGCCGGTCGTCGCCGTTCTCGATCGACTCGGCCAGCTCGGCCACCAGGGCCCGCGGATCCTCGGTCGCACGCGCCGCCCGCCGCACGAGGGTGTGCGCGAGCGGGCCGATGCTCCGGGCCAGGAGGCTACCCAGCTCCTCCAGGGCCCCCGCCACCCAGCCTCCGGTGACGATGACCGGCGCCGCCACGGCCGGCGGGGGGGGCGGCAGCGGGTCGATCGGCGTGACGAGGGGAATGGGCTGCAGGACCGGCGGCGCAGGGACCGCAGCGACCCCGGCGGCGGGCGTGCGGCCGGTGGGCCAGGTGAGCTCCGCCTCCCGCTGCACGTGCGGGCCGAGCTCGTAGACGTCGAGCTCCTTGCCCTCCGCCGTGCGCCTGCGGCCGAGCGGATGCAGGAGCCCCTTGTGCTCCGCGCTCAGCGAGGACACGACCTCGAAGAAGGAGCGGCTGGAGAGGATCTGCCCTGCCGTGGCGACCGAGGCGAGCTGGGCGCCCACCGTCGGCCCCTCCCCCTGCGCAACGCCGTTCACGATGCGCACCGGTCCGAGGTGGACGGACATCCGCGCCGCGAAGTCGGTCCGGGTGGTCGCCTCGTGCTCGAGCGCATCGCGCAACCCGAGCGCGACGAAGAGCCCATCCTCCGGATCACCGGGGAACACGAGCACCACTCCGCGCGGATGGGAGACCTGGAGGACGTCCTCGGTCTCGATGTGGCCCACGGCGCGCGCCGCCGCGTCCTGAACGCACTCCAGCGCGTCAGGACGTGGGTCGAGGAGATCGAGGAACACCAGCGTTCCGACGAACGTCCTGTGACCGTGTTCGCTCATTCCGCTCCGGGAGTCGCGAAATACAGCCGGAGTCTACTCCAACAGCTTCATCGCCTTCTCCAGGCTCCTCCGCAGGCGGTTGAACGACGTGGCCAGCACCCCGATCTCGTCGCGGCTGCCCACCGAAAATTCCGGAACGTCGAAGTTGCCCGTGCTGACCTCGTCGGCGGCCCGCGACATGCGGACGATCGGACGGATGACCAGGAACGACAGGACGACGTTCAGCACGATGAAGGCCAGGAGGAACACTCCCACCAGCGACGTCATGAAGGTCCGGAAGGCCTGGTCCGCCTTGGCGAGCGGGACCGACATCGGCACCGAGATGATCTGCGCCCCCACCGTCTCGCCCAGCTTCCAGCCGAAGCCGTTCGCGTTCCCGTAGTGGGCGACCATGGACTTGGGGGCCGTGTCCGGCGTGTCGTGACACGGCAGGCACCCGGGGTCCGAGATCTTCAGCGGCTTGGCCAGGTAGAGCGCCCTGCCCGTCGGCGTGTCGCGCGTGCCGCGGATCTCGGCGCGGGCAGAGTCGTTCCGGAACTGCTGGACGATGTCCGCCTCCCACTCCACCGCGCGGTCACGTGGGTTGGTGGGGTTCAGCGTCGCTTCCTTGTAGGTGTACTCCGGGTGCTGTTGACGGAGCGTGTTGAACATCTCCGTCGCCGCGTACGCCGGCACCGACTGTGGCAGGAAGGCCCGCATCAGCTGGAGCTCCAGCTGTGGCTTGACCTGTTTCGAGGTGTAGCCCCGCACCGCGAGCGCCGCGCCCATCATCAGCTCGGCGTTCCGCGTGACCTCCTCCTGCGCGTTGGCCTCCAGGATGCGCTTGGACACGTAGCCCGAGGCCACCAGGCCCAGCGCGAACACCAGGATGAGCACCAGGTTGAACTTGAGTCGCAGCCCCATGTGTGTGGCGTCCTTTTGTCAGCGACAGCTCGCCTGCATCTCGTCCCACGCCCGGGTGAAGCCGATGAGGCTCACCACCAGGGAATGGGTGCCCGTCTCGGGCCAGGTCGGCCAGAAGCGCATCGAGACGTCGGCCTTCAGCCCGGCCTTGAACTGGCCGATGAGGGTGCCAGCGGAGGCGCCCTTGAAGACGACCGTCTTGGGTCCGTCGAGCCCGTCGGCCTTGATTGCGTCCTGCTTGTCGACCTGGATGCGAAGGTCGCCCTTGCTGTCATCGAAGGTCGACTCGCTCACCACCCGCACCTCGGTGGCAGTGACGCGGAGCTGGAGGCTGGTCTTCTGGTACCCGTCGCTCAGCGCGCCCTTGTCCGAATCCAGGCGGCATCCACCGCCCTGGATCTTGGTGAGCGTCCAGGCGTCCTTTTCCGGGGGCGCTGCACCCAGCAGGCCCACGGACAGCGCCGGAATCCACCACCACACGGTCGAACGCATCCGTCCTGCTCCCCCGAGGGTACCCTCGGACAGCGCGACGGCGGACCTACATCTCGGTCCTGGGGCCTTGTCCACGCCGGATTGGCGACGGACTCTAGGCGGGGGCCACGGGGGGCGTCCATCGCCGCGTGCATCGGGTGAGCCCGAGCCCGGTCCCGGCGCGGTTGCCCCGCAACGGCAGGACCGGGAGGGGCCTTCCTGACCTTGGCCTTCAGAGGGCGAGCAGCGCGTGGATGCGCCGGACGACCGCGGGCAGATCCTCGGGGGCCTTCACGGGCTCGAAGCGGGTGGTGGCGGGGTCCCCGCGCGGGACCTCGATGAACCTCACGGGGAGGAGCGGTGCCCCGTCGGGCCGCCGGAGGCTGGAGGCCTCGGCGGTCACCTGCTCGAACTGCACGACCGGGGCGCCCTCCACGGTCTTGCGCACCGCCCGGTAGGGGACCGGGACCGGCGCCTCGAGCAGCGGGGCCAGCCGGAAGGCGATGTTGTTGGTGGAGATGGTGGCGTGGGCGGCCGGATCCACCTTCTCCACCAGCTGGAGCTGCCCGCCGACACGGACCGGCGCGGCGCCCACGTCGAGCTTCCCGTCCGGTGCCCGTCTGGGCGTCACTTCCACCGTCATGGATGCGCCGCCCTCGGCGTGCATCCCGAGCACCACCGGGTCGAGCGTGGCGGCGAGGTTGTCCACGTTCGAGAAGTAGACGTGCTCCACCCCGCGCGCCGCGAGCTGCGCTCCCACGCCGCTGACCCGGAGCGCCCGGAACACGTCGCCGTGACCGCTGGGGGCGAGCGACGGCTCGCCGCCGGGCTCCCGGGCGATTGCCCCGTCCGGCGTGAGGCGCGGCAGCTGCGCCTGGACGAAGGGCAGCACCGGGACCCGGGGCGGGTGCGCGGTGAGGTGCCCGGCGATGCCGGCCTCGGTGAGGAAGGAGACCATCAGGGCGACCGACACGGGCCGCCCCACGCGCTCCGAGACCCGCTCCAGGTCGAGGAGCTTGAGGTCCAGGAAGGTCCTGTCCCCGGCGACGGGGACGAGCGCCTTCACCGCGCCGCCGAAGCGCGTCCCCGCTCCGCCGGCGACGACCAGCGCGGCCACCTTCCCATCGCGGAGCAGCCGCTCCCCCACCGCCGCGAGACGGGCGTGCTCGGAAGTCCCACGGGCCGGAAGCGGGGTGACGTCTCCCGGCCGGAGCGGCTCGAGCGTGCCCGGGGGCGGCGCCTCGACGATCTCCCCGCGCTTCCAGGCCTCCACCAGCTCCTGGAACAGCGGCTCGTCGTACGTCGCGCTCATCGCGGCGAGACCTCCCATCCCCACCCCGGCAACCCCAGCGCGGGCTCGGGGCCGAGGTTCACGGTCACCGTCAGCCCGGGGCGCTCCAGCCGGAAGGCACGGCCCTCCCGGCGCACCCTCGGCCAGGTCGAGGCGATGACCGGCAGGTGCCTGCGCCGCGTCGCGAGCATCGACCGGTAGTGCTCGCGAAGCGCCTCGTCGCCACCCCGGGCGGGGCGCGAGTCCTGGAACGTCTTTTCGGCCTGAGGGTCGGGGACCTCCTTCGCCTCGGCGATGAATTCCCCGCGGCGCCCCTCGGAGACGGCCCGTGCCAGGTCAGGGTCGGTGTGGCTGGTGAAGTAGAGGAAGGGCCGGGTCTCGCCCTGCTCCTCGCCCATGAAGAGGAGCGGCAATCCCGGGCCCAGCAGCAGCAGCGTCGCCAGCGGCTCGAGCGCCTCGCGGGGCACGAGGCTCGCCAGCCGCTCGCCGGTGGGACGGTTGCCGACCTGATCGTGGTTCTGCAGGCACATGACGAACTGCCGCGGCGCGAGCCCCTCGGTCGGAGTCCCGTGTGGCCGCTTGCGGAACCGCGAGCGCTGGCCCCGGTAGACGAAGCCGTGCTCGAGCGCCTGCAGGAGATCGTCCGGGTCGCCGAAGTCGGCGTAGAACGCCCCCCGCTCTCCGGTGAGCAGCGCGTGCACAGCGTGGTGGAAGTCGTCCGCCCAGGCCGCGTCGCAGCCCCAGCCCCCGGGCGGCGGGTCCACCACCCGCCGGTCGTTGAGGTCGCTCTCGGCGATGACCTGCGCTCGCCCGCCGGAGGTCTCGTGGACCGCGCGCACGATGTCCTGGACGAGGTGGACCTCGCCGTCGTCGACGATGGCGTGGACCGCGTCGAGCCTGAGCGCATCCACGTGGAAGTCCTCCACCCACGACCGGGCCGCCTGCACCATGTACGCGCGGACCGGCCCGGAGTCCGGTCCGTCGTAGTTCATCCCATCACCCCAGGGCGAGTGGTGCCGCGAGGTGGTGTAGGGGCCGAACTCCCCCAGGTAGTTCCCCTCGGGACCGAGGTGGTTGTAGACCACGTCGAGGCACACGCCCAGCCCGAGCGCGTGCGCGCGGTCCACGAAGCGCTGGAGCGCCGCCGGTCCACCGTAGGCGCCGTGCACCGCGTGAAGCAGCACCCCGTCGTAGCCCCAGTTCCGCGCGCCCGCGAACGGCTGCAACGGCATCAGCTCCACGCAGGTGATGCCCAGGTCCACCAGGTCGGGGAGCCGCGCGGCCGCCGCGTCGAGTGTCCCTTCCCCGGTGAAGGTCCCCACGTGCATCTCGTAGAAGACCAGCGCCTCGAGGGGGACGCCTTGCCATCCGCCGTCGGTCCAGCGGAACTCACCCGGATCGAACAGGGCCGATGGCCCGTGGACGTCCCCCACCTGTTCCCGCGCCGCGGGGTCGGGCCGGACGCGGCCATCGGGGAAGACCACGGCGTAGGGCGTGCCCGGAGGGAGCCGCGGCAGCTCCGCCGTCCACCAGCCGTCCGGAGCCGGCGCGAGCGGCAGGAGCCGCTCGCCCAGTCGCAGCTGGAGCCGCTCCGCCTTCGGCGCCCACACCGCCAGGCGCAGCCCATCCTCGTCCCTCGTGACCCCGTGACGCATGGCGCAGAGTCCTAGTCATCCCCGGCGCGCGGGTCAGTGCCGAACAGCGAAACCATCGTCGGGGATCGGACGGCAGGGGGGCGACGCCTTCCCCCTTCGGTCCGCGGTGCACACCGTCGGAGGGCGATGGACTCGGTCCGGACCCTCACCATGCTCGCAGCGCTGCTCGTGGCCGCGGCCGCCAGCGCGGCGCCGCGCGGGCGGCCCACGGCGAGATTCGGCCTCGAGGTCCGCGCAGCGCTCCGCTCACTCTCCGAGTCGCGCGCGTCCGCGGCGCACGTCCTCCGGGATCTCCCGACGCCGGTGGAATCTCCCGGGGCGTATGCGCGGGTCAGCCACTGGGTCGAGACCGTGGCCAGGCCCGGGGCCGACGGGACGCCGAAGCTGGTGGTGGTGACGGTCCCGGGCGGGCTGGGGCTCGCCTGGGCTCGCCGCTGGTGAGCGCCGGTGCGGCGAGGTGGGGCCGACGGCGACCTTCACGCGAGCGACGGTGCGCGGCGGTAGAGTCCGCCTCGACGCCTGCGCTCCCGCATGCCGCTCCCCTCTCAAGCCAGCCTGTCCAGCACGTCCACCTTCCGCGTCCGGCTCGCGCGCCGCGGTGACGGCGAGCAGCTGGGGCTGCTCCTGGCCGAGCTCGGACACGGCGGCGCCGGAGATACCGCCACCGTTCACTGGGTGCTGAGCCATCCGGAGATCGAGGTCCACGTCGCCGCCGACGGCAGCGACCGTCCGCTCGGGTTGCTCTCCTTCTCGCATCGCCCCCAGCTCCGGCTCAGCGGGCGCATCGCCACCATCGACGAGCTGGTGGTGCTCCCCGCCGCTCGCCGCCAGGGCGTGGGACGGGCGCTGGTCCAGCGGGCGCTGGAGCGCGCCAAGGTGCTGAGCGTCAAGCGGGTCGACCTGCAGCTCCCCAGCGTGCCGACCGAGGCCACCTTCCGCTTCTGCGAGGCGATGGGGTTCCGGGACGCCGAGCGCGGCGTGGTCACCCGGGGGCCTTGAGCGTCCAGGCCCCGGGCAGGGTCGTCGGCCCGAGGCGATGGACCAGCGCCGCGAGACGCTCCTTCGCCGCGGGCTCCACCTCGCGGAACCGGACCCCGATGGCCTGCTCGCGCGACCGCGCCCAGGCCACGACGCCCTCGAGCTCGAAGCGCTCGTCCTCCACGAGCATCACCAGCTGGAGCAGGTGACCCACCGGGTAGCCGCGCTCGGTCTTGAGGCAGATGCCGCCCACCGAGAAGTTCACCGCGTAGGAGCGGAGCGCCTCGGCGGCGGCAGCGGCGTCACCGAAGTGGACCTCGATCCGGACCGGGATGCGGTCCGTCGCGCGGCGCTCCTCGCCCTCGTGGGGAGTCTCCATCCGTCACGCCGGAGCCGTGCGCTCCGGTCCGCATCCGGTCTACCGGAAGCGCGGGTCGATGGCCAGATACGCGGCCGCCCGGAGGGATTTCCGGTGGAGCTCCCTGGGCGACCGCATGACCTGCATCAGCAGCTTTCGACCGAAGACGCGCCGGAAGAGTCCCGCCTCGTGCGTGGCGTCCCACAGCTCGAGATCGAGCGGGCTCCGGGCCCGCAGCTTCACCAGCACCGCGTTGGGCAGCAGCCGCGCCTGGATCCGGACGAGGCTCTGGCGGTGGCTGCGGTCCAAGGAGTCCGCCACGCGGAGCAGGGTCGCGAGCTTCCGCACCACCCGGATCTCCCCCGGTCCGAGGCCCTCCATGCCCGAGTGGCTCGGGTCGGGCTGGCTCCGCCGGTGATAGCGGGCGATGCGGGCCACCAGCTCGCGCTCACGCTCGCGCAGCCCGGGGATCTCCGCGTTCTGGATCAGGTAGTAGCTGTGCCGGTGGTGCTTCTGGTAGCTGACCGCGTTGCCGACGTCGTGGAGCAGCGCCGCGACCTCGAGCAGGGGGCGCGCCGACGCCGGCAGGTTGTGCAGCGGCGCGAGGTCGTCGAAGAGCTGGAGCGAGAGACGGGTCACCTGCGTTGCGTGAGCCTCGTCGAAGTGGAAGCGACGGCCGACGACGAGCGCCGCCTCGTGGAGGCTGTGGTCGTCCCCGGCGTCCTTGCGGCGGATGAGATCCACCAGGATGCCCTCGCGGAGCCCCCGCTGGACCGCGGTGACCGACTCCAGCCCCAGGTGCTTCACCAGCTGCTCGAGGATGACCGCCCCGGCGCAGACGACCTCCGCCCGTCGCGCATCGAACCGCTTGCGCCGCTGCGCGGGTGAGGTGTCCACCAGGTCGTCGACCACCTGGGAGATCTGCCGCGCCGTCGCGTAGGACGTCCCCTCCGAGGCGGCGTAGCCGACGACGGCCCCGATGGTGCCGGAGCTACCCAGGGCGGCGCGGGGCGCGCCGGCGATCCGGGCGGGGAGCCCCTCGGTGAGCGCCTCGGAGACGTAGCCCCGCATGAGCTTGAGCTGCTTCTTGCTCATGGTCTTCGCCGTCCCGAAGAGCTCGGTCAGACGGACCGCTCCGAGGCCAACGCTCCACATCGCGTTGGGGGTGTCTCCCAGCGCGGAGGCGACCTCTGTGGAGCCACCCCCGATGTCGATGCACAGCGAGCGCGCCGAGGGCGGCTTGCCCCACAGGACGCCCATGGTGATGAGGCGCGCCTCCTCCATTCCGGAGATGATCTCCAGACGGAGGCCGGCCTCCTCGCGGACGCGGCGGACGATCTCGTCGCGGTTCTTCGCCTCTCGCAGCGCGCTCGTCGCCACCGCACGGACCTGGGCGTGGTACCGCCGGCACAGGGCTCCCCACCGCCGGAGGGTGGAGAGCAACCGGTCCGCCACCTCGCGGGGGATGAGCCCGGTCTTGAACACCCCCTCGCCCGGCCGGACAGGATCTCGCTCCTGGTGGAGCAGCTCGAGCGAGCCGTTGGCCAGAAGCCGCGCGAGCTCCAGACGCACGGCATTGGTGCCGACGTCGATCGCCGCAAGCACGGGTTCTTGGACGGGTCGGGTCAAGGTTCTCAGGACAGGTGTAACAATGCGCTCCGACGCGCAAGCCCGCGGGCTTGCCGGGATCGACTCTTCACGTCATCGTCATCCACTTGGAACCCCCCGGACGCACCCGTCCGGTGTTCCCACCCTACCCGTGGAAGCCAACGATCCCAGGATGTTCATCAACCGCGAGCTCAGCGCGCTCGCCTTCAACCTCCGCATCCTGGGGGAGGTGCAGGACGCCGCCCTGCCCACGTACGAGCGGGTGAGGTTCCTCTCCATCGCCTCGGCGAACCTGGACGAGTTCTTCATGGTGCGCGTGGCGGGCATCAAACAGCAGCTCGCCTCCGGCGTCACCGCCACCGAGGCGGACGGTCTCTCGCCGACCGAGCAGTTCCAGGCCATCACCGCCGAGGTCCGGGAGATGGTCCGGCTGTTCGACGCCGTCTGGCGGGACGAGCTCGTCCCCCTGCTCCGCTCTCATGGGTTGGAGATCCTCGCCCCGGACGCGCTCGATCGCCCCCAGCGGGACGCGGCCAGGGAGCACTTCCGCTCGGTGGTCTTCCCGGCGCTGACCCCGCTCGCGGTCGATCCGGGTCATCCTTTCCCACACCTCCGCAACAAGTCGCTGAACCTGGCGGTCGTCCTGCACAGGGAGGGACGGAAGCGGCGCGCGGGAGGCGCCCCGGGCGACCTGGCCGTGGTCCAGGTGCCGACGGTGCTGAGCCGGTTCGTCCCCCTCCCCGCCCCCGAGGGCCGGAGCGTCTACCTCCTCCTCGAGGACCTCATCGGCATGTTCCTCGGCGAGCTGTTCCCGGGCTTCACCGTGGAGCACCGGGCGGCGTTCCGCGTGACTCGCAACTGGGACCTGGACCTGGACGAAGAGGAGTCCGAGGACTTGATGTCCACCATCCAGGAGGAGCTCCGCCGCCGGGACCGGGGGATGGCGGTGCGACTCGAGCTGGACCAGGCCGCCACCCTCGCGCTGGAGGCATCGCTCCGCCAGTCGCTGGGGCTGACCCACGAGGACGTCTACCGGTCGGAGGCGCCGCTGGAGCTGTCGGACCTGACGGCCCTGGCCGAGCGCGACCACCGGCCCGAGCTCCGCGCCGAGCCGTTCACCCCTGCCCTTCCGGTCGCGCTCCGTGACGCGGAGAGCCTCTTTCCCGTGCTCGCCCGGGGGGACGTCCTCCTTCAGCACCCCTACGAGGCGTTCGACCCGGTGACCCGCTTCATCGAGGAGGCGGCGGACGACCCCGGCGTGCTGGCCATCAAGCAGACGCTCTACCGCATCGCTCCGGACAGCCCCATCGCCCGGGCCCTCAGCCGGGCGGCGGAGAACGGCAAGCAGGTGGCGGCCCTGGTGGAGCTCAAGGCCCGGCTGGACGAGGCCAACAACATCGCGTGGGCGCGGCGGATGGAGGAGACCGGGGTCCACGTGGTGTACGGGCTCATCGGGCTGAAGACCCACTGCAAGATCGCGCTGGTGGTCCGGCGGGAGGGTCAGGGCATCCGCCGCTACGTGCACCTCGGAACGGGCAACTACAACGCCCTCACCGCACGGCAGTACACGGACCTGTCGCTCTTCACCGCCCGCACGGCCGTGGCGGACGACGTGAGCGCCCTGTTCAACATGCTCACCGGCTACGCCGTGCCGCCGACCTTCAAGCGGCTGGTGGTGGCTCCCTTCGGGTTGCAAGAGAAGCTCACCGAGCTCATCCGCCGGGAGGCGGACCGGGCTCGTCGCGGAGAGGGCGCGCGCATCCTGGCCAAGGTGAACCACCTGGTCGACGCGGCGCTGATCCGCGAGCTCTACGCTGCCTCCCAGGCGGGCGTGCGGATCGACCTGCTGGTGCGAGGCATCTGCTGTCTGCGGCCCGGGGTGCTCGGCGTGTCGGAGAACATCCGGGTGCGGGCGATCACCGACCGCTTCCTGGAGCACGGGCGGGTGTTCGCCTTCGGGCCGCCCGAGCGAGCGGAGGTGTTCCTCTCCAGCGCCGACTGGATGACGCGCAACTTCATCCGCCGGGTGGAGGTGATGGTTCCGGTGGAGGATCCGGTCATCCGGCTGAAGCTGCTGGACGAGGTCCTCGGCATCGGGCTCCGGGACGACACGAAGGCCTCGGAGCTGCAGCCCGACGGGAGCTACCTCCCGGTGCGCTCGGAGGACGGCCCGACGGTCCGGAGCCAGATGGTGTTCCTCGAGCGCGCGCATCGGGTCGAGGCGGCGAAGGAAGCGGTCATCCGGCACATCGCCGCGCCGGAGCCGTCCACGCCGCCCCGGACCGCGGTGCCGCAGGGGTAGACGAGCGCCACTTGCGCCGCCGCCCCTGCTGCTGAGAGACACGGGCCGGCCGTGACCCTCCTCCGCGCCGCCGACGTCTCGCTCTCCTTCGGGAGCCGCACCCTCTTCCGGGATCTCACGCTCGTCGTGGAGGAGGACGAGCGCGTCGGTCTGGTCGGGGTGAACGGCTCGGGCAAGTCGACGCTGATGCGAATCCTCGCCGGCGAGCTCCAGCCGGACGTGGGCGAGCTCCAGCTCCGCCGCGGAGCCCGGGTCACCTTCCTCGCGCAGGAGCCCCGGTTCGCGCCCGGCGCCACCGTGGCCGGCGAGCTGTCCGTCGCGCAGGCGCCGCTCCGGGAAGCGCTCGAGGCGCACCACGCGCTGGCGCACCAGCTCGCGTCGCTCGGGGCCGACGCGCAGGCACGGGCGGCGACCCAGCTCGCGGCGCTGGCGGATCGCATCGAGTCCCTCGGAGGCTGGGACACCGAGCACCACGCCCGCACCCTGCTCGACCGGCTGGGGGTGAAGGACTGGGAGCGACCGGTGTCGGAGCTCTCCGGTGGAGTTCGAAAGCGGGTGGCGATCGCTCGCGCGCTGCTCTCCCGTCCGGAGCTCCTGCTCCTCGATGAGCCGACAAACCACCTCGACGCCGACACCGTGGAGTGGCTGGAGGACGCGCTCGACGCGCTTCCCGGCTCGCTGCTGCTCGTGACGCACGACAGGTACTTCCTCGACAGCCTGGTGGACCGCGTCGTCGAGATCCAGCCCGGGGGAGGCCTGGTCTCGTACCCCGGCAACTACCAGGCGTACCTCGAGCAGAAGCTGGCGGCCGAGGAGGAGGCCAGCCGCGCCGAGCACAAGCGAGGCCGGTGGATCGCCCAGGAGGTGGCCTGGCTCCGGCGGGGACCCGAGGCCCGGCGGACGAAGAGCCGAGCCCGCATCGAGCGCGCCCGGCGACTGATGGCCGAGCCGCGTTTCCGGCGTCCGCGCGTCCCCGAGCTGCAGCTGGCCGAGGCGCAGCGGCTGGGTCACACGGTGCTCGAGGCGCAGGACGTCGCCTTCGGCTGGCCGGACCGCGAGCTGTTCCACGACGTGTCGCTGCTCGTGCAGTCCGGCGACCGGGTGGGCATCGTCGGGCCGAACGGGGCCGGGAAGACGACGCTCCTGCGCGTGCTCCTGGGCGAGCTTCCGCCCGGGCGGGGCACGGTGGTCCGCGGGCGCACGGTGCGGGTGGCGCACTTCGATCAGGGCCGCGAGTCGCTCGACCCGGAGCAGACGGTCTACGAGGCGGCGTCCGCCGAGGAGCAGGTCGAGCTGGGCGGCCGGACCGTGGCCCTCCGCGACTACCTGGACGACCTCCTCTTCCCCGTCCCGATGCAGCGGATGAAGGTCGGGGCACTCTCCGGCGGCGAGCGGAACCGGCTGCTGCTCGCGCGGCTCTTCCTCCAGGGCGCGAACGTCCTGGTCCTCGACGAGCCGACCAACGACCTGGACCTGCCGACGCTCAACGTGCTGGAGAGGCTGCTGCTCGGCTTCGCTGGAGCCGTGCTGCTCGTGACCCACGACCGGTACTTCCTGGACAAGGTCGCGACGCGGATCGTGGCGGTCGAGGGGGACGGCAAGGTCGTCTCCTGGCCCGGAAACTTCACCACCTACCGTTCGCTGCGGTCTCAGGCGGCCGACATGGCCGGCGGTCCGGTCGAGCGTCGCGACACGCCTCCGCCGGCGCCGCAGCCGGTCGAGCCTGCACGGCCGAGGCGGCTGGGGTATCAGGCGCAGCGGGAGCTGGACGGCATGGAGGCGGCGATCGAGGCTGCCGAGGCGCGCCGTTCCGTAGCCGAGGCGGAGCTGCTGCGCCCCGACGTCTACTCCGACGGGCGCCGTGCGGCGGAGGCGCAGGCGACGCTCGCCGCGGCCAGCGCCGAGGTGGACCGGCTGTACGCGCGCTGGGCGGAGCTGACCTCGCTCGGGTGACTGCCCTGCGGCCAGGGCGTCCGGAGCGCTGAGACGCCAGGGACGAGGAAGCCCCCGCTCGTCGTTGCTGGTGTCGCGGTCGGAAGCGGCGCATCGGAAGACGGCAGCCGAACCCACCACGACAAGGAGATCCACGACATGGCGCAGAACGATCCTCACGACATGGAAGCGGCGGGACCGAGCGGCACCTCCGGGTCGAGGACCCCCTCGTCCTCGCCGGGCACCGAGTCCGGCCGCACGCAGATCTCGCCGACGCAGACCGGTGGCAGCACCGAGGCGAGGACCTCGCAGGAGACCGGAACCACGGGCCGGGAGCAGCAGCCGCGCGAGGGCACCCGGATCGCGCGCCGCGAGAACTGGGACGACCCGATCGGCAGCTTCTTCGGCGGCAGCCCGTTCGCGCTCTTCCGGCGGCTGAGCGACGACATGGACCGGCTCTTCTTCGGGGGAAGCCAGGGAATCAGCAACTTCGGACCCTTCGGGGGACGGTTCCTGCCGCACATCGACGTCGAGGAGCGGGAGGACCGCGTCCTCGTCCGGGCAGACCTCCCGGGCTGCCGGCCGGAGGACTTCCACGTCGACATCGAGGACGACGCCCTCGTCATCCAGGGCGAACGCCGGGCCCAGCAAGAGGAGACGCAGGGCGGGATCCGTCGGTCAGAGCGGAGCTACGGCAGCTTCCGCCGCGTCATCGCCCTTCCCCCGGGCGCGAACCCCGAGGCCGCCGACGCGCGCTTCGAGAACGGCGTGCTCGAGATCAGCGTTCCGCTGCAGAAGCAGTCGCGGAGCCGGCGCCTCGACGTCCGCTCCGGCGGCAGCCCAGGCCCGATCCCGGGCGGCGGCGAGTCCGGGACGGGCGGCCCCGACAGCACGCGGCACTGAGGCGCAGGGCACGGTCCCTCCGGCCCGTCACCGGATGCTACGTTCGACGGGGACGTGGCCCGCACCGGCCGATTCCTCACCGCGGAGTGGCGCTGGCTGGCGATGGCGAACCACGCCGTCGACCCGGCGCTGCTCCGCCCGCGGGTCCCGGCTGGCCTCGAGCTCGACCTCTTCCAGGGCGTGGCCCTCGTGAGCCTGGTCGGCTTCCGGTTCCTCCGCACGGCACTGCTGGGACTCGCCGTTCCGTTCCACCGCGACTTCGACGAGGTGAACCTGCGCTTCTACGTCCGCCGGCGAGTGGAAGGAGGATGGAGGCGCGGCGTGGTGTTCGTCCGCGAGTTCGTCCCCCGGCTGGCGCTCGCCACAGTCGCCCGCGTCGCCTACGGCGAGCCGTACGCGGCCGTTCCGATGGAGCACACCGTCGACGAGGATGGCCGCCGGGTGACCTACCGCTGGCGCTGGAAGGGATCGTGGTGTGCGCTCGGCATGGAGTCCGACCCGCCGGGTGCCCTTCCCGCCCCCGGAACGGAAATGGCGTTCGTGACCGAGCACTTCTGGGGGTACTCGGGGGGGCCAGGACGCCCCACCCGGGAGTACGAGGTCGAGCATCCGCCCTGGCGCGTCCGCGGTGCGACCCGGGTGGAGAGCTCTGGAGATCTCGCTTCCGTCTACGGCCCCGAGCTGGGCGCCGCGCTGGCCCGTCCTCCGCGATCGGCGTTCCTCGCGGAGGGCTCGAAGATCACCGTCCGCCGCCCCACCTGGCTGGAACCCTGAGCCGACCGCGCCGGCCCTTGCGTCCGCGATTCGACCTGGTCGATAGATCAGGGCGTGGACCTTCGACATCTCGAAACATTCGCGGCGGTGCTCGAGGCGGGGACCTTCCTCGCCGCCGCCCGCGCGCTGGGCTGCTCCCAGTCCACCGTCACCCTCCACATCCAGGAGCTGGAGCGGGACCTCGGACTCCCCCTCTTCGAGCGCGAGGGCCGGCGCGTCCGGCTCACCGCCGCTGGCGAGTCGCTGCGGGCAGTGTCCCAGCGCGTCCGGGACTCGGTCCTCGCCCTGAGGCGCGCGGCCGACGAGCTCCGCGACGGGGGAGCCGGTGAGGTCGCGCTCGGTGCCGTCGAGCCGGCGGCCAGCCTCCAGGTCACCCCCGTCCTCGCGGACTTCTCCCGCCTCCGTCCCCGGCTCCGGCTCCGGCTCGAGGTCTCCGGGACCCGGACCCTCTCCCGGCAGGTCGCGGACGGGCAGCTCGCCTTCGCCGTCTGCTCCCCTCCTCCCGCCTCGCTCGGCCTCGCCTTCCATCCCTGCTTCCGGCAACGGATGGCGCTGCTCCTTCCCCGGAGACACGCGCTGGCTCGCCAGCGGCGGATCCGCGCCCGGGACCTCGCCTCGGCCCGGGTGCTGCTGACCGAGCCCGGCTGCGCCTACCGCGAGGCCACGGAAGCGGCGCTCCGGACCCGAGGCGTGCAGGTGGAGTGCCCGCTCGAGATCGGGAGCACCGGGGCGGTCCGGGCCGCAGTCCGGGACGGCCTCGGCATCGCGCTGGTGCCGGTCGGCCCGAGCCTGCGGACGGAGCCCGGCCTCTGCCTTCGCGAGCTGTCCGACGTGGACCTGACCCTCGTGATTGGCCTCGCCCGCCGCGGCCAGCCGTTCGCGACCCGTGCGGAGTCGGCGCTCTTCGACGCCCTCTCCACCGCCATGTCCGGCTGAGCCATCGACGACGTCGAACGGTCGACGACGAAACTTCAACAGGCACACGCCGGGCCCCGTCCATAGACGTCGAGGACGGAGGCGCCCATGGACGCGCTGGTGCAGGATCTCCGGGCCGCGGGCCGCTCCCTGCGGGCCCGGAAGGGATTCGTCGCGCTCGCGGTGGCGACCCTTGCCCTGGCGCTCGGGGCGAACTCCTCGGTGTTCGCGGTCATCCACGCCGTGCTGCTCGAGCAGCTGCCCTACCGGGACCCGGAGCGCCTGGTGATCCTCTGGAACCTTCGCGCCGACGGGGACCGGGAGGTCCTCTCGGTCCTGAACTTCGAGGACTACCAGGCCGGATCTCGCGCCGTGGAGCGGATGGCGGCCTGGTTCGATCAGGGGGTCAACCTCACCAGCGACGGCGAGCCGGAGCGGCTCTTCGCCGCGCGGGTGTCCTCGGGGTACTTCGAGGTGCTCGGAACGCGCCCGGCGCTGGGGAGGACGTTCGAGCCCGGAGAGTACGGCGAGGGTGGCGCCCACGTGGCCGTCCTCGGCGATGCCGTCTGGAGGCGTCGCTTCGGTGCCGACCCCGGCGTCATCGGCCGGACCGTTCGCTTCGGGGACGACAGCTACGAGGTGGTCGGGGTGATGCCGCCGGCCTTCCTGTTCCCGGGCCCACGCTCGGACGTCGCGCTCCCCCTGGATCTCTCCCGGGAGCTGGGGCGGGCGCGACGCGACAATGGCTTCCTTCGCGTCGTGGCCCGCCTCGGGCCCGGGGTCACCCGCGCGCGGGCCGAGCGAGAGCTGACGGAGATCGCGCGCGACCTGCGCGCCCGGTACCCCGAGACCAACAGCCGGCAGATGGCCGTCGTGCTCCCGCCCCTCGCCGACGAGCTGGTGGGCGCGTTCCGGGCGCAGCTCACCCTGCTCCAGTCCGCGGTGGGGCTGGTCGTCCTCCTCGCCTGCCTCAACCTCGCGATGCTGCTGCTCGCCGCCTCGAGCGCCCGGAGCCGCGAGATGGCGGTGAAGACCGCGCTCGGCGCCCCGCGCGCACGTCTCGTCCGTCAGCTCTTCTTCGAGTCCCTGGCGCTCGCCATCGTCGGCGGTGTTCTCGGAGCGCTCCTCGGCCTCTGGTGGACGCGCGCGCTGGTCGCCCTCAGCCCCACCCAGGTCCCGCGGATGGCCGGAGCGCACTTCGGACTCAGCTCGCTCGCCTTCACCTTCGCCGTCGCTTCACTCACCGCCGTCGTCTTCGGGCTCGGGCCGGCGCTGTCGGTGTCCGCGAGCTCGCCCCAGCGAGCGCTCGGGGACGGGCGCTCCTCTGCCCCGCCGCGCGCGGTGGGCGCTCGCCGGGCACTGGTGGCGGTGGAGGTCGCGCTCTCCCTCACCCTCCTCGCCGTGGCGGGGCTGATGGTGCTGAGCTTCGCGCGTCTCCTCCAGGTCGACCCGGGCTTCAGCGCCGGCGGCACGGTGAGCCTCCGGGTGACGCTGCCCGCGTCGCGGTACGAGAAACGGGAGCAGCTCCGACGCTTCCACGACGAGCTGGGAGCTCGGTTCCTCGCGCTTCCCGGTGTCCGCGATGCGGGAAGCGTCCAGGTCCTTCCCCTGAGCGGAGGGCTGTCGCGGGTGGACTTCACCGTCGAGGGAAGCCCGCCGGCCCGCGAGGAGGACGTCCCGAGCCTCGACTACCGGATGGTCTCCCCCGGCTACTTCCGGGCGACGGGGATCCCGCTCCTCGCCGGCCGCGCCCTGACCGAGGCCGATGGTTCCGATGCCCCACCGGTCGCGCTCGTCAGCCGCCGCCTGGCGGAGCGCTTCTTCCCCGGCCGGAGCGCGGTGGGCGCGCGCCTCCTGGTGGGCGACGGCGGACCGGTCCCGCGGCCGGTGGAGATCGTCGGCGTGGTCGGGGACGTCCACGATGCCGGTCTGGACTCGGACCCGGGCATCACGCTCTACGTCCCCCTGCCCCAGGTCCCGGAGGCGGTCATGGTGTACGCCCGGAACATGTTCTGGGTGCTCCGGACATCGGGCGATCCACAGCCGCTGAAGAAGCCGGTGCTCGCCGCGCTCCGGTCCCAGGACGGGATGCTTCCGGCGACCGCGGTGCAGACGCTGGACGAGGCGCTTTCGCGGTCGGTGGCGCCGCGCCGCTTCAACCTGCTCCTGGTCGAGCTGTTCGCCCTCGCGGCGCTCGCGCTCTCCGCGCTGGGGGTCTACGCGGTGAGCGCGCAGACCATGGCGCTGCGGCGGCGCGAGCTCGCCATCCGTCTCGCGCTCGGGGCCGCGCCGTCCGGGCTGCTCCGCCTCGTGGTCGGGGGTGCGCTCCGTCCGGTGGGAGTCGGCGTCGCGCTCGGCCTCGTCGGCGCGTTGCTCGCCGGCAGGTCGGTCTCCGGACTCCTCTACCGGGTGCACGGCGCGCACCCTGGCGTGCTGCTGGGCGCGGCCGCAGTGCTCGGGCTCGCGGCGCTCGTCGCGGTGTGGGTGCCGGCCCGTCGTGCGGCCCGGGCCGATCCGCTCGGCGCGCTCGCGCCGGACTCCTGACGCTCACCGCCGTGCGCGCCGCTGCGGTCCGTCGAGCGCGAGAGCCGGGTAGACGCCGGCCTCGTCGAAGGTGGGCACTCCGCGTGGCCGCCGGGCCCATCCGTTCATCACCAGGGTCAGGCGGAGCTCCCCCCGCGAGCGGAGGCGGCCGGTCGGCACGCCGTTCCGGGCATCGAGCACGCCGTGGGTCAGCCGCCCGTCGAACGTCGCGAGCCGATTGGCGCGTGGGCCGACGAGATCCGCCTCGAGGGGCAGCGGGACCAGCGCGGGATTCGTCGGCTCGGGCGGCTGTGCCGTGACGGCGAGCGCGCCCCCGCGGACCCGGTTCAGGAAGAGGACCGAGGAGAGGCGCGGATGCCGCTCCGGCCCGCCGGCCAGGGCGAGCCGCTCGTCCCGGTCCCGGTGGAAGTCGACCCGGACGTCGTGGGTCCACATCCGCGAGAGCCACCACTCCACGCCGCGCGCCCCAGCGTCCCGGAACACGGTCCGCAGGGAGTGGGCCGCGAGCTCGGGCAGCGCCACGGGCCTCGCCTCGAGGTCGAACCAGAACGTGGTCTCGTAGGTCCGGCGGATTCCCCGCGTGCCGAGCTCGACGACGCCTCGGCGGAGCCTGCGGAAGAGCGCCGTCGGCAGCGCGCGGTCCGTCACCTCGACGAGCGGCTCCGGACGCGAGGCGGAGCCCACGTTCAGAGGAGCGCCAGGACGGCGGAGGCGAAGGCGTCCGGCGCCTCCTGGGGGAGGTCGTGGCCCGCGCCGGGGACCCGCTGGTGCCCCCGGAGCGCGGTGAACCGGGGCGGAGGCTCGTGTGGCGGCGTGACCCCGTCGTCCTCTCCTTCGAGGATGACGGACGGAACGGCGATGTCCGGCTGCGCCGCGAGCTTCCGCTCGACGTCCTCGAGCGCGGGGTCCCCCGGCACCAGGCCGAACCGGTGGCGGTAGGAGTGGATGACGACGTCGACGAAGTCGGGGCATTCGAACGAGACCGCGGTCCGCTCGTACTCCTCGTCGGAGAAGCGCCAGGTCGGTGACCAGAGGCGCCAGAGGAGCCGGCAGAAACCCTTCCGGTTCCGCTCCAGCCCGCGCCGACCCCGCTCCGAGTGGAAGTAGTACTGGTACCAGTAGCGGTGCTCGGCCTCGGGGCTGTGCGGCTCTCCGGCCTGGGCGATGTCCTGGATGTTGTAGCCGTTCACCGAGACCAGCCCCCGGACTCGCTCGGGCCACAGGGCCGAGACGATGCAGGCCGCCCGTCCGCCCCAGTCGTAGCCGCCGAGGATGGCCTGGTCGACCCCGAGTCCGTCCAGGAAGCCGAGGAGGTCCGTCCCGAGCGCCGCCTGCTGCCCCGAGCGCATCCTGTCCGGCGACAGGAAGCGAGTGGGGCCGTAGCCACGCAGGTAGGGCACGAACACCCGGCACCGGGATGCGAGCCGGGCCACCACGCCGTCGTAGGCGCGGACGTCGTAGGGGAACCCGTGGAGGAGCACCACCGCGGGTCCGCCGGAGGTCCCCGTCTCCTCGTAGGCGATCTCCAGCGAGGCGGTGCGAAGCCGCTTCAGCATGCCGTCTCTCCCGTCGGGGCCGAGAACTGCGGATGCGCGAGCACCGCCCGCTCGAGCTCCGGGCTCAGGACCGAGACGCCATGCGGGGCTCGCGCGCTCGAGCGACGCCACCGCTGGAGCCAGCGAGCCCCGAGCGGGGCCTCGAGCGCCTCCGGCCCATCGCTGGCGACGGTGGTCTCCTTCTTCACCGCCGCCGGCGCACCCGCGCCGACCCAGAATCCGGCGAGGAGGAGCGTCACCCGGGTGCGAGTGGATGTGCTGTAGGTCGACAGCACGCCGCCCGGAGCGAGCACCTGCCGGAAGCGCCGGAGCGTGTCGATGGACCACAGCGCAGGGTTCGCCTCGGGCGAGAAGGGATCGAAGCAGACGACCTCCTGGCGTGCGTCGAGCCGATCGAGCGCCTCGAGCGCGTCGCCGGGAAGCCAGGTCCAGCGCAGCCCGGGACGCTCGACGCGACGCCGGTCGAGGATCTCCTCCAGGAGCTCCCGATGCCGCGCCTGCAGCGGGAATCGGTCGGGGTGGGCGAGCGCGAGACGGAGGGCTCCGTCGTCCCGCTCCAGGGAGGTCAGGACGAGCTCCCGCCGTCCGGAGATCTCCTCCGCGCAGCGAATCACCGCGAGCGCGTTGGTGGCAGCCCCGAGCCCCACGTCGAGCACCGCGAGAGGCCCGCCGCCGGGTTCCTGGAGCCGCATGGCGAGTCGGGTCTGCCGGACGTAGAGGAGCTCGGCCTCGCGCCGTGGACCGAGACCCGGGTGCAGCAGCTCGCCGGTGCGGAGATCGCGGAGGGTCACCTCCCCGTTGCCGAGCACCACCGGCTCGAAGTCGCTCACCCCCACAGGGCTCTCATCTCCCCCACCAGCGCGGCGAAGCGGCCGGCGAGGATGGCCTCGCGCATCCGGCTCATCAGCACCTGGTAGTGACGGAGGTTGTGGATGGAGAGCAGGCGGCTTCCCAGCGCGTGCTTGCCCCGCATCAGGTGGTGCAGGTAGGCGCGGCCGTGCCGCTGGCAGGCGAAGCAGTCGCAGGTCGGATCCAGCGGACTCTCCTCCAGCCGGTGCGCCATGCGGGTGATCCGGAGCAGGCCCTGGAAGGTGTAGGCGTATCCCTGCTGGGCCATCTTGGTGGGGATGATGCAGTCGAACATGTCGATGCCCTGCTCGACTGCCTCCACCAGGTCGAGCGGCGTGCCCACGCCCATCAGGTAGCGCGGGCGGTCCGGCGGGAGCTGGCCGGCGACACGCGCGGTCATCGCGTCGCGGTGCGGCTTCTCCTCCCCCACCGCGAGACCGCCGATGGCGAAGCCGTGGAACGGCAGCCGGGTGAGGAAGGCAACGCTCGCGTCCCGGAGCTCGGGGTGGATGCCGCCCTGCACGATGCCGAACAGGGCCTGGCCGGTGTCCCGGGCCTGCGCGGCCTCGAGGCTCCGCACCGCCCAGCGATGCGTGCGCTCCATCGCCTCCCGCGCGGGCTCGAGCTCGGCCCGTGCGTCGTGCACCACGTCGAGCACCATCATGATGTCCGAGCCCAGCGCCTGCTGCATCCCGATGCTGCTCTCGGGCGAGAGCAGCTGCCGGCTGTTGTCGTGGAAGCTCCGGAAGTGAGCGCCGCGCTCGGTGATCTCCCGGTCCTCGGGGAGGCTGAAGATCTGGTAGCCGCCGGAGTCGGTCAGCACGCAGCCTTCCCACCCCATGAAGCGGTGGATGCCGCCCAGACGCTCGAAGACCTCGCGACCGGGTCGCAGCATCAGGTGGTAGGTGTTGCCGAGGAGGATGCGTGCTCCGGCCTCGCCGGCCTCGTCCACGCTCACGTGCCGGAAGGCGGCATGGGTGGCCACCGGCATGAAGACCGGCGTCGGCACGTCGCCGCGGCGGGTGTGCAGCACGCCCGCGCGGGCAAGCCCGTCCGTCCGCTGGAGGGTGAATCGCAAGGTGCTCACGGCTCGCCGGCACCCTGCCCCAGGCACGCCGGTGACGCCAGCACCGCTGCTGTTAGGGTGCCGGGTCCCGGATGCCCGCCCTCGCCGACCTGCTTCCAGCCGTGCCGACCTCCGATCCGGACGTGCTGCTCGAGCGCTTCCTGGCCTGGGTGCAGACCACCGGCCTCACGCTCTATCCGGCGCAGGAGGAGGCGTTGCTCGAGCTGATGGCCGGCAAGCACGTGCTGCTCGCGACGCCGACCGGCTCGGGCAAGTCGCTGGTGGCGGTCGCGCTGCACTTCAAGTCGCTCGCGGAGGGGAAGACCTCGTTCTACACCGTGCCGATCAAGGCGCTCGCCAACGAGAAGTTCTTTGCCCTCTGCGAGCTGTTCGGCGCCGAGCGCGTGGGGATGCTGACCGGGGACGCGAGCATCAACCGCGGCGCGCCGATCGTCTGCTGCACGGCCGAGGTCCTGGCGAACCTGTCACTCCGGGAGGCCGAGCCACGCGTCGACGCGGTGGTGATGGACGAGTTCCACTACTACGGCGACCGGGACCGAGGCGCCGCCTGGCAGATCCCGCTTCTCACGCTGCCCCACGCGACGTTCCTCCTGATGTCCGCGACGCTGGGGGACACAACCGCCATCGAGCAGAGCATCCGGGACCTCACCGGTCGCGAGGTGGCCTCGGTCCGGAGCGGAGAGCGCCCCGTCCCGCTCGAGTACGAGTACCGGGAGACGCCGCTGCACGAGACGCTCGAGGACCTGGTCCAGGGCGGCCGGGCGCCGGTCTACCTGGTCAACTTCTCCCAGCGCGCCGCGGCCGAGCAGGCCCAGGCGCTCACCTCCGCCAACGTCACCACTCGCGACGAGAAGGAGGCGCTCCGGGCCGCGCTCACCGACGCGCGGTTCGACTCCCCGTTCGGCAAGGACATGCGACGACTGCTCTCCCAGGGAATCGGCCTGCACCACGCGGGGCTGCTCCCGAAGTACCGGCTGCTCTGCGAGAAGGTCGCCCAGGCCGGGATGCTCAAGGTGGTGAGCGGAACGGACACGCTCGGAGTGGGCGTGAACATCCCGATCCGCACCGTGCTCTTCACCCAGCTCAGCAAGTACGACGGCGAGAAGACCGCGCAGCTGACCGCCCGGGACTTTCACCAGATCGCTGGACGCGCGGGCCGGAAGGGCTTCGACGACAAGGGGTGGGTGGTCGCCCAGGCGCCCGAGCACGTCATCGAGAACCTCAAGCTGGGGCAGAAGGCGGCGGCAGGGAAGAAGGTGGTCCGCAAGCAGCCGCCGAGGGGCTTCGTCGGCTGGGACCGGCAGACGTTCGAGAAGCTCGTCGGCCGGCAGCCCGAGGCGCTGGTGTCGCGGTTCGACGTGACGCATGGCCTGCTCCTGAACCTCCTGCAGGCGGACCTGATGGAGCGAGGAGGTGGCTACGGGCGGCTGGTCCGCATCGTTCGCCGGGCGCACGTCACCGAGACCCGCAAGAAGCAGCTCCTGGTGAAGAGCGCGGTCCTCTTCCGGACCCTGCGCGCCGCGGGGCTGATCTCGACCTTCAAGCACCCTCATGGGCGCTCGGCCGAGGTGGAGATCTCGCCGGACCTGCAGCGGGACTTCTCGCTCCACCACACCCTGTCGCTCTACTTGCTCGACACCCTCCCCCGTCTCGACCGCGAGGCGCCGAGCTACGCCATGGACGTGGTGACGCTGGTCGAGTCGATCCTCGAGGACCCGACCATCGTGCTCCTCAAGCAGCTCGACGCGCTCAAGACCGAGCGCCTCGCCGAGCTGAAGGCGCAGGGCGTCGAGTACGCCGAGCGGATGGAGGAGCTGGAGAAGCTGGAGCACCCCAAGCCGCTCCGGGACTTCGTCTACGGGACGTTCGATGCCTTCGCCCTGAAGCACCCCTGGGTCGGCCACGAGAACATCCGGCCCAAGTCGATCGCCCGGGACATGCTGGAGCGCTTCGCCACCTTCGCCGACTACGTCCGCCAGTACGAGCTGCAGCGGAGCGAGGGGGTCCTGCTCCGGTACCTCTCCGACGCGTACAAGACGCTCGCCCAGACCGTGCCCGAGAGCTACCGGGACGAGGCGCTGGAGGAGGCGTTGCAGAGCCTGCGCCGGACGGTGCGCGAGGCGGACTCGAGCCTCATCGACGAGTGGGAGCGGCTCCAGCGCCCCGATGCCGGCCCGGCGCAGCCGGCGACGGGCGGCGGACCGGTCGGGCCGACCCCACGGGAGATCTCGGCGCGGATCCGCTCCGAGCTGCACCGCCTCCTCAAGGCCGTGGCGGAGAAGGCGTGGGACGACGCCCTCTCCTGCCTCGCGCCCGGCCAGGAGTGGAACGCCGAGTCGCTCGCCGCAGAGGCCGGGCCCTACTTCGCCGCCCACGAGCGCATCGTGCTGACGCCCGAGGCTCGGCGTCCGAGCATGGCGGTGGTCCGCTCCGACGCGCCGGGCCACTGGGAGGCCCGGCAGAAGATCCTCTCTCCCGACGGAGAGGCGGACTGGATGCTGGACTGTGCCGTGACGCTCGACCCCGGTCCGCTCCCGGATCGGCCGATTCTCCAGCTCCGGCGCATCGGAATCTGACGACCTACGCGGCGATCAGCGTCCCGCTCCCGCCCATGTCCGCGGGGTAGTCGTTCTGCTTCGGCAGACCGTCGTGCATGCGGAGCACGGTCTCGGCGTAGTTCACGTGGACGCCGGGCTCGAAGCGAAGGCCGGGGATGGTGGCGGCGTACACGTCGATCACTCCCCAGAGCGGATGCTCGGTGAGGACGTGGCCCCCGCACCGGGTGCACCAGCGGCGGATGCTGCGCTCGGTCTTCTGGTAGCGGCCGAGCCGGTCCGCACCCCGGAGGACAGTCACCGCGCTCGGAACCCAGAGGGTGAAGGCGTTCACCGGCGCTGCGGCCCACTCCCGGCACGACGTGCAGTGGCAGTACCCCATCGCGACCGGCTCTCCCACGACCTGGATCTCGACGGCGCCACAGAAACAACGACCCTGGGTCTCCTGCTGCTTCGACATGATGAGTCTCGTCCTTCGACAGCGGGGGAAAGGGAGAAGCACGGGTCCCGCTGTGAGAAGCTGTTAGGAGCGCCCGTCCAGGGAGCCCATGACCACCCATCCGCCCCTCATGACCCGTGTTCCGGCGAGGCGGCGGTCGAGGTCCGGCGCATGACCGGGCTTCCGGAATCCACGACCGCACGTCCAGCGAGGCACGGGCGGGCTCCCCGGACGCCGTTCCGCGTTAAGAGCCTCGGATGACGGTCGAGCCCCAGCCCCTGCCATGCCCTCCGGGCGAGGGTCCGGCGCCCGACGTCCTCTCCGACGTGCTTCGCTCGATCCGCCTGACGGGCGCGGTGTTCTTCTCCGTCGACGCCGTCGCGCCCTGGGCGTTCGACGGCCCGGCCACCGCGGCGGTCGAGGCGTTCCTCCACTCCGGCGTCGACCGCGTGGTCCCCTTCCACGCCATCGCCTCGGGCTCGTGCTGGGTCCGCGTGCAGGGGGAGCCTCCGGTCCAGCTCCAGGCCGGTGACGTCATCCTCCTGCCGCAGAACGACGGGCACATCGTCTCCAGCGAGCCCGGCCTCACCGGCCCGCCGGTCGAGGTCCGGATGGATCCCGCGTCGAGGATGCCGCTGCCGCTCCCGGTGCACCTCGGCTCGGGCAGCGGAGAGCGGTGCGAGGTGATCTGCGGGTTCCTCGGCTGCGAGGTGGGGCCGTTCAACCCGCTCCTCACCGCCCTCCCCCGGCGAATGCTCGTCGCCCGCGGAGCCGAGAAGGGCGAGGCCCTGGCCCGCTTCATCGAGCTCACCCGGGAGGAGCTGACCCGGTCCGGTCCTGGCCGCGAGGCGGTGCTCGCCAGGCTCGCGGAGCTGATGTTCGTCGAGGGGCTTCGCCGGTTCATCGAGGCGTCCCCCGGCGAGCTCGGATGGATCGCAGGGATGTCGGACGAGCTGGTGGGCCGCTCGCTCGCAGCGCTCCACACCCGCCCCGACCACGCCTGGACCCTCGACGCGCTGGCGCGCCACGTCGCGGCGTCCAGGTCGGTCCTGGCCGAGCGCTTCACCGGCTTGCTGGGGATGCCGCCGATGCAGTACCTCGCGCGCTGGCGGATGCAGCTCGCGGCGGAGCTCCTCTCCGGTTCGCGGTCCAGCATCGCGGAGATCGCGCACCGCCTCGGTTACGGGTCGGAGGCGGCGCTGAGCCGCGCCTTCAAGCGGATCGTCGGCGTCTCCCCTGCGCACTGGAGGCAGGGCCGCCGGGGCGGGCAGCCAGAGGTCACCGCCGCCCTCTAGAGGCGCGGGCTCCCGGGTTGCCTTCCGGACCAGGGTGTGGTGTGGGTGACCGCCGGTCCCTGCAGGCGACGCACGGCAGCATTATCGTGCGTGGCTGCAGTGTCCGGTCCGGCGCCGCGGAGGCTCGCCTCCTCGTTCCCGGGCCCCGCTGCATCCCCGTCTCGCCCGAGCACCCTGAACCGATGCCCACGCTGCAAGTCACCCAGGTCACCAAGGCCTACGGCCAGAAGCGCCTCTTCGAGGACGTCGACGTCGCCTTCACCGAGCATCGCCGCTACGGCCTCACCGGCCCGAACGGCGCCGGCAAGTCGACCTTCATGAAGATCCTCGCCGGTGAGCTCGACCCCGACACCGGCACCGTCAGCCGCCCGAAGAAGACCTCGGTGCTGAAGCAGGACCAGTTCGCGCACGAGGACGTCCGCGTCCTGGACGTGGTGCTCCAGGGGAACCAGACGCTGTGGGCGGTCCTTCAGGAAAAGGAAGGGCTGCTCCACAAGCCCGAGCTGACCGACGACGACGGGCACCGGCTGGCCGACCTCGAGACGGTCATCGCCGAGGAGGACGGCTACACCGCCGAGAGCGACGCGGCCGCCCTGCTCTCCGGTCTCGGCGTTCCCGAGGGCGACCACACGCGGCTGATGCGGGAGATTGCCGGTGGCCTCAAGCTCCGGGTGCTCCTCGCACAGGCGCTGTTCGGCAAGCCTCAGGCGCTGCTCCTCGACGAGCCCACGAACAACCTCGACCTCGACTCCATCCGCTGGCTGGAGAGCTTCCTCCACGAGTACGAGGGCATCCTGGTCGCCATCAGCCACGACCGGCACTTCCTCAACGCGATCTGCACCCACATCGCGGACATCGACTACCAGACCATCATCACCTACCCAGGCGGGTACGACGACATGGTGATGGCCAAGGCGCAGGTTCGCTCCCGGATCGAGTCGGAGAACGCCGAGAAGCAGAAGAAGATCTCCCAGCTCCAGGACTTCGTGGCCCGCTTCTCCGCCGGCACGCGCGCCAGCCAGGTTCAGAGCCGGAAGAAGGCGATGGAGAAGCTCCAGCTCTCCGATCTCAAGCGGAGCAACATCGAGCGGCCGTTCATCAAGTTCGAGCAGAAGCGCCCCAGCGGCAAGCAGACCCTCACCATCGAGCACCTGACCAAGCACTGGCCGGGGGTGACGGTGTGCGAGGACTTCAACGCGCTGGTGACCCGAGGGGAGAAGGTCGCGATCATCGGGCGGAACGGCGTGGGCAAGACCACGCTCTGCAAGATGCTGATGGGGCAGCTCGAGCCGGACGAGGGCACGATCACCTGGGGGCACGAGGCCAAGGTCGGATACCTGGCCCAGGACCACCGGGAGGGCATCCCCGACGACACCACCGCGGCGGAGTGGCTCCACACCTTCGACCACAAGGCGGGGAACGAGGAGATCCGCGGCCTGCTGGGGCGGATGCTCTTCAAGGGCGAGGAGGGCCTGAAGCCGACCCGAGCGCTGTCCGGCGGCGAGGGGGTCCGGCTGATCTTCGCCAAGCTGATGCTGACGAAGGACAACGTGCTCGTCCTCGACGAGCCGACCAACCACCTGGACCTCGAGTCGATCGTCGCCCTCGGCGACGGGCTGGAGAAGTACGAGGGGACCGCCTTCGTGGTGACCCACGACCGCGACCTCATCGGGCAGTTCGCGACCCGGCTGTGGGCCTTCACCCCCGAGGGACTGGTCGACTTCCGCGGGACCTACGACGAGTTCCTGGAGAAGATGGGCTCGGCCGCCGCTGGCACCCGGGCAGGCGCGGCGAGCGGCAAGCGACGCTGAGGAGAGCCATGGACTTCCTGGCCACCGCGAGACGGCTCGAGGCGATCCAGGCCGAGGCGACGCGGGACCTGGCCTCGGACTCCGAGCCGGTCGCCGGGGGCTGGATGGCCGCGAACGGTCCCGGTTCCTTCCTCAACAAGGCCGTCGGGATGGGCTTCGAGAGCGAACCGACTCCCGAGGACATCGTCCGCGTCGAGCGCTTCTTCGCGTCGCGCGGCATCGAGCCCAGGATCGAGCTCACCGCATTCGCGTCGATCGGCTTTCTTCGGAAGGTCGCAGAGGCTGGCTTCGTGCTCCAGGAATTCGAGCACACCCTCGTGCGCCCCATCGACGCGGTGGGCATCCAGACGCGCCTCGAGATGGGATGGCCCGAGGGAGTCCGGTTGGAACCCATCGACCCAGCGGATGCGGACCAGGTCCATGCGTTCGTCCTCACCAGCGCCAGCGGCTTCATCCCCGAGGGCGAGCGGATCTCCGAGACGCTGCTTCAGACCGGGCTCAAGGCGGCACGAGCTCCGGACCACATCGGGTTCATGGCCTACGCGGATGGCGAGATCGCGGGCGCCGCAGGCTCGTCCTACCGTCGAGGAGTCATCTCGCTCTTCGGCGCTTCGGTGCTGCCCCGGTTCCGGCGGCGAGGGATCCAGCAGGCTCTGATCACGGCCCGGCTGGGACGTGGACTCTCGCTGCAGGCGACGCTGGCCAGCATCACCTCCCATCCCGGCATTCCCACGGAGCGGAACGCCGCACGCCTCGGGTTCCAGCTCGCCTACGTCCGGGCGGTCCTGGTGAAGCGGGGCGAGGGGCTGGTTCCCTCACCCTAGGAAGCGAGGCCTCGGATGCCGAACTCGTACGATCTTCGGGGCAAGTCGGCGCTGTTGACGGGTGGAGCCGGCGACATCGGGCGGGCGATCGCTACCCTCCTCCTGGAGAGCGGAGCGCGCGTTCGCGTCTGGGACGTGCGGCCCGTCCAGATCGCCGGCGTCGAGAGCGACCTGGTCGACATCACCGATGCTGCCCAGATCGCGGCGACGCTCGCGCGTCTGTCGCACGAGCCACCCTTCGACCTGCTGATCAACGACGCCGGCTACCTGGGAGCGGCCCGGGCCTTCGCCGACCACGCCCCGGACGACTGGCAGAAGATCCTCGCGGTCAACCTGGTCGGGACGATGCAGGTGACGCAGGCGGTCCTCCCCTCGATGCTCCGGTCCGGAGCTGGCCGCATCGTGAACCTGGGCTCGCTCGCCGGAAAGGAAGGGCTCGCCACGCTCACTGCCTACTCGGCGGCAAGCGCGGGCGTGATCGCCTTCACCAAGGCACTGAGCCGGGAGGTGGCGAGCCACGGAATCCACGTGAACTGCGTCGCGCCTGGCCCCATCGACACCGGGATGATCCGGGCGCTCGGGGCGGAGGCCGTGACCGCGATGGTCGCCGACAGCCCCATGAAGCGCCTCGGCTCCGCCGAGGACGTGGCCCACCTCGTCGCCTGGCTCTGCTCCGAGGCCAGCCGCTTCAACACCGGCGCCGTCTTCGACATGTCGGGGGGCCGGGCCCGGTACTGAGCGTCGGTCTCGCTGGTCAGCCGACCGGCGCGGCGAAGCGGCGCTTCAGACCGCGGGCCCGCGCCTTCTCTCGCTCGCCCTCGCGGGTCCGCACCGCGCTCCGCGCGGAGAGCGCCTCGAGGAGATGCTCCGTCGCGTGCGCGATCTGATGCACCGCGTGCTCGAATGCCTTCCTGTCGGCTGAGGAGGGGGCCCGGACCCCGCTCACCTTCCGGACGTACTGCAGGGCCGCGGCCTCGATCTCCTCGGGCGTCGTCGGCGGCTCGAAGTTGTACAGCACTCGGATGTTCCGGCACATGCCTGGCCCCTAACCGGGAATCGTCTCGATCTCTCCGCGATGTTCCACGATCCAGCCCGGGACGTCACCCACCCGGCACCCGGGCTCAGGCCGGACGGCGCCCGGTCAGGTCAGCACCTTCTGCGCGCGCTCCATCAGCCCCACCACGTCCACGCCGTGGGGGCACGCCCGGCTCGCCCCGGAGAAGTCCACTCCGGCGAGCCGTTGCGCCGACGCCGGCAGCGCGCGGAAGCGCTCCTTCGCCAGCTCTGGCTGCCCGTAGACGTCGTGGTACATCAGGCAGCGGAGCGTCGTGCCGATCTGCACCGGCGCCGCCACCGCCGGGTTGCAGTGGTGGTCGCAGCCGTCGCAGGCGAGCGACCGCGTGTCCTGTGCGTACCGGTGCAACGCCTCGCGGTCGAGCAACCCCAGCTCGTTCCGGTCGAGGGCGGCGGCGATGTTCTGCTTGAGCTTGTCCAGGTTGTCCATCTGCGAGACCGCGGCGGTGATCCGTGGATCCGCCCAGACCGCCTTCAGCACCGCCTGGTGCTTGGTCCACTTCCCGGTCTGCTCGAACTTCTTCCAGGCGTCCGCGATGCCTGCCTCGGAGCCCTGGGTCTTCATCGCGATGAGCCCGATGTTCGCCTTGGCGCAGGCGTCCATCGCCGCGTTCAGCTCGCGATCTCCGTACTGGCGGAAGTTGTAGCGAAACATGATCGCGTCCACCCAGGACGTCGCCGCGGCTCGCTGGAGCAGCTCCACCACGTTGTCCGAGTGGCAGGAGAAGCCGAAGTGCTTGATCCGGCCCTCCTTCTTCATCCGCTCGGCGACCTTGGCGGTCTCCGAGGAGATCCTCGAGGCGTCGTCGAGCATGTGCAGGAAGTACATGTCGACGTGGTCGGTCTTCAGCCGCTCCAGGCTCGTCTTCAGCGTCGACTCCAGGCCCTGCGGATCCCAGGAGTCGCTCTTGGTCGTGATCCACACCCCGCCGCGCTTCTTCGTCCGCTCGAGGAAGTTGCCGATCGCCGTCTCGGACCCGCCCCCGGCGTAGCAGTCTGCGGTGTCGAAGTAGTTCACGCCGAAGCGCAGGCACTCGGCGAGCTTGGGGTCGAAGCGCTGGTCGAAGCTCATCGAGCCGCCCATCAGGAGGATCGGCACGTCCTGTCCGGTCCGGCCCAGGCGCCGCCGCGGGACCTGGGGCAGAGCGGCGTCGGCGGAGGCGGCGAGGGCCGCGGGAGCATCCAGCATCGAGGCGCCCGCGGCCGTGCCCACCCCGATCTTCAGCAGTGTCCGCCTGGAGAATCGCTCGTCCTGACTCATGTCTTCTCCTTGCTCTTCCGGCTCGTCTCCAGGAGCAGCGAGCGGTCCTGCGACCGGGTCTCGCCGATCGCGGTCACGTAGACGGCGGGCGAATCCAGCACCGGGCACTCGTGCTCGCACAGCCCGCAGCCGATGCAGAGCTCCGGCCGCATGTAGGGCTTCTTCAGGGTGACCTTCGTCCCGTCCCAGCGAGTGATGGTCTCCTCGTAGGTGCCGATCGCCTTGGGAGTGACGGGGCAGACCTCCTCGCAAACCACGCACGGCGTCTCCATTGCCCAGGGGAGGCAACGGCCGCGGTCGAAGAACGCGGTCCCGACCGAGATGGGCCCCTGCGAGGCGTGCTGCCCCACCCCCAGCTTCCGCGCCAGGCTGGTCTTCTGGATCGCGCCGGTCGGGCAGACCTCGCTGCACAGGGTGCAGTTGAGCTGGCAGAACCCGACCGAGAAGTTCATCACCGGCGTCCACAGCCCCTCCAGCCCGCCCTCGGCCAGGGTCGAGGGCTGGAGCACGTTGGTCGGACACACCCGGATGCACTGGTCGCACTTGATGCAGCGCTCGAGGAACTCGCTCTCCTCGACGGAGCCCGGCGGGCGAATGGCCTTCGCGCTGAAGCCCCGCTTGTTGACCGCCGCCGAGAGCCGGAGGAACGGATAGGCCAGCACGCCGCCCACGACCGCGAAGGCCCAGCGGCGGCGGGGAACGGCCGGCGCCGCCTTCACGGTCTCGGGGATTTTGGAGATGACCGGCCGGCCGAAGAGCGTGGCCGCGCCCTTCCTGGGCGAGCCCACGATGAAGTCCTTGAACTCGATCGGCCCGAGGCCGAAGGACAGCGCGTCCTCCGGGCAGTCGTCGATGCAGTTGAAGCAGACGAAGCACTCACTCTTCCGGAGGGCCGCCTGCGGATCCGAGGCCCCCTCGCAGCGGCGGAGGCAGGCGTTGCAGTCGGTGCACTTCGTCAGGTCCCGCTTGATCCGGAACGGCGCGAACCGCGCCAGCACGCCGAGGAAGGCCCCCAGCGGGCAGAGCACCCGGCAGAAGAAGCGAGGGACGACCAGGTTCATCCCCACCAGCCCGACGATCAGCAGACCGACGAACCACGCGCCGCGGAAGATCCGCTGCTCCGGAGCGCCCGGCGCCGAGGAGAGGAAGATCAGGGGCTGCGGATCCATCCCCAGCCGCTCGCGGAGCGCCGCCGCGAGATTCAGGTGCGCCAGGTCCGAGGCCGGCGCGATGGCGGTGGTGAAGGTCCGCACCAGGAGGCAGATCGGATCCAGCAGCCCGATCTGCAGCGATCCGAGCGCAGCCATCACCAGGAAGACGCCGAGGATCAGGTACTTGATCTGGTAGGCCGGGCGATACCGGTTGCGGTCGATGTTGTTCTTGTTGGTCCAGATGTTGAAGACCCAGCCCACGAACTGGTGAAGCGTCCCGTAGGGGCACATCCAGTTGCAGAACGCCCGGCCGAGCAGGAGCGTCGGCACCAGCACGAAGAGGCCGCGCCAGAGCCAGCGGTACACCGTGTGGGTGGAGAGGGCCGTCGCCACGCCCACCAGCGGGTCCACCTCCAGGAAGAGGGACACCGGGTAACCGCGGAGCCGGCTGAACCAGGTGCACCAGAGGAGGAAGACGAAGAGTGAGAAGAAGAACACCTGGCTGGCGATCCGCACCCGGGTGATGCGGAAGGTGCGCGCCCACCAGGGCGAGCCGTCCTTGTTCGGCTTCGGTCGGTGCTTCTCCCAGCCCGGGATGACCAGCGTGCTCGCCATCGCTCAGCCCACCTGGACCCGCTTCACGTGCTGCGCCTTCCAGTCCGGGTTTCCCAGCCCCCGCGCCGCGGACTTCTCGAAGTAGGCGGGGAGCGGCTCGCCGCGGCGCTCGAGCAGCTCGTGCCAGCCGAACGCGTCGGCGGCGAGCGAGTCGGTCGAGGCGACCACGGTGTTGCCCGGACGCACGTCGGAGAGGCTGCCGCCGGTGGGGCCGCTTCGGAACAGCACCCGGGTCGCGTCGAGGAGCACCAGCGTCGGGCGCATCATCAGCGCCAGGTCGGCGATGATGCCGTGGATGTCCTGGTGGAACTGATTCCGCCGCCCGCCGAGCAACCCGTACCAGTTCTTGGTGGTCATCGACGCCCGGCAGAGGTTGTGGTCCTTCACCGGCGACACGCCGATGACCTTCGTCGCGCCGAGGAACGGCCGGTGGAAGAAGGGCCAGCGGGCGATCCACGTCGCGCCGGGGACGGCCAGTGTGCGGAAGTCACGCGGGCTGGGCAGGTACACCGTCGCGCCGGCCTCGACCGCTGCGCGCTGGACGCCGCTGCGGACGAAGCACGCCTCGGGCGACTCGATGGGGTTGTCCGCGACGCGGACCTCGCGGGCCCCGGCATCGCGCACCAGCATCACCAGCGCCCGGAGCACCTCGGGGTTGGTCGTCGCGCCGAGCGCGGCGGCACGCTCGAAGGCAACGTTGGGCTTGATGACCACGACGTCGCCGTGCCGGACGAAGCGTCCCATCCCGCCGACCGCGTCCACCGCGCCCTTCACCAGCGCCGCGACCGACTGTCCGGTGGCCACGCCGAGGGCGGGCAGCACGGTGCTCCGCTCGACCGCGTAGCCCCCGGGCGGCAGAGAGATCTCGGGCCGGGGAGGCTTCCCCCGCTCGCCGGTGAGGTCGTGGAGCCGCCAGGCGAGCACGCCCGCCGCCGCGGCGCCCGCAGCGACCCCGGAGACCTGCCGGAGGACCTGACGCCGCGAGAGCCGTGCGTGCTCTGCCTCGTCCATCTCACTCCTCCTGCCGGGGCGGTGCAGGCACGGTGACCAGCGCCGAGTCGGGGATGCTCGCGGCGCGGGTGGCGAGCTTCTCATGGAGCGCACGCGCCGTCTGGACGTCCGCGGCCGAATGCACACCGAGCACCATTCGCCCGGCCGCCGCCGCGCCCGAGATCCGGGAGAGGTCCCTGTCCTCGGCCCAGGAGACCCCGCCCGCGGCTCCGGCCGGCTTGCCGTACTCGGCGAAGGCCTTGTTGAACCGGGCCGCCAGCGCGCGCGCCTCGGCCGGCGTCCCGGCCACGACGGCGAAGAGCTCGGTGTCGCCGTCCGGAAGCTGGCCCAGGTGAACGCCGCTGGCGAACCCGAAGGAGAAGGCGTTCTCGGCCAGGTAGCTCACCTTCCCCGGAGCGACGCCCAGGGGAACGAACAGGTCGTAGGAGAACGGGAGGGCGGCGCCGGGCAGGGCCGCGGAGAACCTTTCGCCCAGCGCCTCCAGCACCTCGCGGACCGCAGGCGCCTCGGTCGAGCCGATGGCTCTGAGGTAGTACTTGCCGCGCGCGAGGTAGAGCGTGTTCCGGTTCACCAGCGACAGCGTGCCGTCCCGGAGCCGAGGTGAGGCGCTGGCGGGAATCTCCCCGGCCGCCGCGCCCAGGGCGTTCTGGGGCGAGCCGAGGTCGTAGAGCTCGAGGTCCACGGTCGGGCCTCCGGCTGGAGCCACGAGGGTGAGCGCGTGCAGCCGCTGGAATCCGAAGGACTTGTAGTAGCCCTCGCGCCCGTCGATCTTCTCGTAGACGTTCGACGGGTCGAAGACCGCGAGCCGCTGCTCCCGCCAACCCGCGGGAGCCAGGTCCGCCGGCAGCGGCCCCCGGTCCACCGAGGCGGGCGCGCGGTGCTCGAGCGGGACCGCGGAGGACAGCTCGGGGTCCGGATGGGCGCCCCGCCAGGCCACCCATCCGGCGACGAGGCCGAGGCCGACGAGCAGGAGCGCACCGATGCCGACCTCGCGGGTCGAGTAGGTCCGCCGGAAGTGCTTCCGCGAGCGGACGAAGATGCGTTCCTCGACTCCCTCGCCCATCGGATGACTCCCGGCGCCCCGGGCACCTTACCCGGGCAACCGGAGGGTCAGCCAATCCCTCCGGGCCCTGCAGCGGACCGGGCGTTCCGTGCCGGGAGCGGCCGAGCCGCGCGGCGAGCCACGGGCCGTCGCGTCAGAGCGTGGGAAGGCCTCGACCCCGGCGCACCGGGAAGGCCTCGTCGAGGCGGGCAACGTCCTCCGCGCTCAGCCGGAGCGTCGCCGCGCCGGCGTTCTCCCGGACCCGCGCGACCTTCGCCGACTTGGGGATGCCGAAGACGTGCGGATCGCGGACGAGGAAGGCGAGCGTGACCTGGTGGGGGGTCACCCCGTGCGTCCGGGCGATCTCCCCCAGAACCTTGCCTCCCTTCGACTGCGGCTGCGGAAAGTCCCCCGAGCCGAAGGGGCTGTAGCCCACGACGGCCACCTCGTGCTCCACGCACCAGGGAAGGACCTCCGCCTCGATGTCCCTCGCGCGCAGGTGGTACAGCACCTGGTTGCACGCGATGCGCCGCGGGCCGGCGATGGCCAGCGCCTCCTCCAGGTCGTCCACGTCGAAGTTGCTCAGGCCCCAGCTCCTGATCTTCCCTTCCCGGACCAGCTGCTCGAACGCGGCGAGCGTGTCCTCCAGCGGGTGCTGCCCCGGCCAGTGCAGGAGGTAGCAGTCCAGGTGGTCCGTCCCCAGCCGCCGAAGGCTCGCCTCGCAGGCCTGCACCGTGCCGCCACGGCTGGCGTGGTTCGGCAGCACCTTGGAGACGAGGAACACCTGGTCGCGGCGGCCGCTGATCGCGCGCGCGACCAGCGACTCCGCCTTGCCGCTCCCGTACAGCTCGGCGGTGTCGACGTGGGTCATCCCGGCGTCGAGACCGGCCTGGAGCGCGGCCAGCGCCTCGGCGGGCGAGTCGCCCTCCATCTTCCAGGTGCCCTGCCCGATGAGCGGCACCTGGACTCCGGTCCACCCGAACCCGCGGGTCTGCATGTGCCGACCTCCTCGCGCCCGAGACTGGGGGCCCGACCCGCTCCGGGGCAAGGGACGTCTCACCCGTGGAGCACGTCGAACGACAGCTTGATCACCAGCGCGGTGACCACGCAGAGCAGCACCCAGCGGACGACGCGCTCGCCGCCGTGAACCGTCAGGTGTGCTCCCAGCCATCCGCCCACCAGCTGGCCCGCGGCCATGGGCAGGGCGGTGTGCCACACCACCGTTCCCCGTGCGGCGAAGAGCAGGGCCCCGCCGAGATTGCTGGCGAAGTTGATCGCCTTGGCCTCGGCGGACGCGTGCTGGAGCGGAAGGTGGAGCAGGCCGGCGAGCCCGACGATCAGGAGCGTCCCCGTTCCAGGGCCGAAGAAGCCGTCGTAGGCACCCACTCCGAGAGCGAGCGCCGCGGCGGGAAGCACGGCGGCGCTCGGCGCGCGCCCGCCTCGCACCCGCGGGCGAACGAGGACTCCCACTGCCGAGGCCAGGAGGAGCACCAGCACCGCCGGTCGCAGGACCTCGGGGCGTACCCACAGCAGCAGCTGCGCGCCGGCCAGCGAACCGAGGAATGCGAGCGGAAAAGTCCAGCCCGCCCGCCGCAGGGGCACCAGCCCCGCGCGTGAGAAGCGCACCAGCGCCGCCGCGGACCCGAACACCGACTGCCCCTTGTTCGTCCCGAGGGCCAGGTGTGGTGGCAACCCCGCTGCGAGAAGGGCAGGCACGGTGAGAAGCCCTCCCCCGCCCCCGATCGCGTCGACCGTCCCGGCGACGAGAGCCACCAGAGCCAGCAGGGCATCCGTTCCGCTAACGTCCGCCAGCAATGGCCACTCCCGTCTCCGATGACGTCCGCAAGGCGCTCGCCGCCAAGGATCCGTACGCGCTCGCCGCGTCGGCGAACAAGGAACAGCTCGACGCGCTCCGCAGCGCCGAGGAGCTGATCGAGGCGGACCGCAAGCGGTTGCAGTCCGCGAACACCTTCAGCGTCGCCGCGCAGGTCCTGGTGGGCTGGGTCGCCATCCTGGGGTTCTGCGTGAACGCCTATCAGAGCTGGACCAACAAGCAGCAGGCGGAACGGCAGTCCCAGGTGGATCAGGACCGGTGGAGCAAGGAGTTCCAGCGGGCCCGGGAGGCAGACAAGTACCGGGCCTTCTTCGAGACCACGGTGCTGGCCACCGACACCGTGAACTACGACAAGCGGCTGGTCGGCTACGCGCTCCTCCAGGAGTTCGTGACCGACGCCGAATACAGCAGCAAGGCGATGCTGATGCTCGAGGAGTCGCTGGCCCAGGAGCTCCGGAGGAACACCGGCCAGGGCATCGACGAGGCCCACCGGAACGCGGTGGTGGCCATCGTGACCGCCCTGTCCGAGACCCACGACTGCGGGGCGCTCGCGCGCGCAGCCAGGAGCATCGACAAGGTGGCCCAGCGGCTCAGCAAGTACGGCGATGTCGAGGAGGCCTCGGAGGTCTTCGACGTGTACGTGCGGCGGCTGGTCGGCCAGGCGGCAGAGGTCTGCACCACCATGGCCGACTTCCGCACCGTGCGGCGACCGCTTCGTGACACGCTGGTCAAGGCACCGCGGATCGGCGAGCTCAAGTTCCCCACCACGCCCGAGACGGCGAACACCCGGATGGCGGAGATCCTCCGCGATCGCTGCCTGACCGACGTCGCGGTGAGCGGGGCCACGGATTGCCCCGACATCTTCGCCGGGTACGCGAAGCTTTGCGATCAGCCTGAGATACCGCCCAAGGAGACGACGGCCACCACCCCGTCTGCCGCGCAGGTGAAGGGCAAGGTCGACGCGGGCTCGGTGAAGGAGGCTCGGGCCGAGGCCGCCCGTGAGTCGGAGGCGCTCGCGGCCCGGCTGGCCGCCAACAAGCAGGCGGACGCCGGCGGCTGCGCGGTGATGAAGGAGGTCTCCGCGCGCTATCCGCCGCCGGCGGCGGGAGTGTCGGGATCGGGGAAGTAGCCGCGGTCCCGGAGGCGATCGGCGAACGACCGGCGCGAGCTGGCGTCCGGCAAGGCTTGAGCACCGAGCCTCGTTTCGTCGAGGCTCGGGCCAGCCGATGTCCTCCGACCCACAGCTCGAGCTGTTCGCCCCGTCGCCGGGCGTCGCCTCGGAGCCCGAGCGTCCGCCCGAGCCACCCGCTCCGGCGCCCCTCCCGGACGAGGTGCGCGAGCTCGGCGCGCGGCTGCCGCGGGACCTGCGCCTCGGCACGAGCTCCTGGTCCTTCCCGGGGTGGACGGGGCTGGTCTACGCCCGCGAGTCGGGACCGGACGTGCTGGCCCGGGAGGGCCTTCCGGCCTACGCCCGTCACCCGCTGCTCCGGACAGTGGGCGTCGACCGCACGTTTTACGGCCCCGTCCCGGCGGAGACCTTCCGTGCCTGGGCGGCCGCGGTGCCGGACGATTTTCGCTTTCTGGTGAAGGCGCACGAGGCCCTCACCCTGCCTCGCTTCCCACTGCACGAGCGATATGGCGCCCGGCGCGGCGAGGAGAACCCGACCTTCCTCGATCCGGCGTATGCCCGTGACGCGGTGGTGGCGCCCCTGGTCGAGGGCCTCGGGTCCAAGGCCGGGCCGCTCATCTTCCAGTTCCCACCGCAGGACGTGCAGGCGCTCGGCGGGCCCGCGCGGTTCGCGGACCGGCTGCACGCCTTCCTCGCCGCGCTTCCGCCCGGAGTGCTCTACGCGGTCGAGCTCCGCAACCGCGAGCTGTACACCCCTGACCTCGCCGACGTGCTGGAGGACGTCGGCGCCATCCCGGTCCTGGCCGCCTGGGGCAACCTGCCGGCGCTCCGGCAGCAGGCGTGGCGGCTGCGGACCAGGGCCGCGAGCACGCTGGTGGTGCGCTGGATGCTGCCTCCCGACCTCGGCTACGAGGAGGCGCGCGAGCTCTACTGGCCGTTCGACCGGCTGGTGAACGAGAACCCCACCGTCCGCGGCGACATCGCCGATCTCGCCGTGGAGGCGATCGCCCAGGGTCGGCCGGCCTACGTCAGCATCAACAACAAGGCGGAGGGCAGCGCACCGGTGAGCGTCGAGCGGCTCGCGGTGGCGGTCATGTCGCGCCTGGGCTCCGGCGGCCGAAGATGACCCAGGCCGCCATGGTGAAGACGGAATCGCCCGCGCGGTTCACCAGGACGTAGCCGAACTTCACGCTGCCGCGGTCGGGCTTGCTCCGCGAGGGGCGCGCCTCCAGCACCTCGATCGTGAGCGTGAGCGGATCGTCCGGACGGACCGGCCGGAGCCACTCGAGCTTCTCGATGCCCGGCGAGCCCATGCTGGTGCTCTCCTCGAGCAGGCCGTCGACCACGATGCGCATCACCAGGCAGGCGGTGTGCCATCCGCTGGCGACGAGACCACCGAAGTGCGTCTTCCGTGCCGCCTGCTCGTCGAGGTGGAAGGGCTGAGGGTCCCACTCCCGCGCGAACCGGACGATGTCCTCGCGGCTGACGGTCCGGGGCGGAAAGGTGCGCCTCCAGCCGGGCACGAGGTCCTCGTACGCCAGTCCGCCAGCTGCGCCCTCGCTCATCGACGTGCTCCTTGGTGAGTGCACGGCCCGTCGTCTAGCGTGCCGGGTCGCTCCCTGCGCGCTCCATCGGAGGAAAGGCCCTCATGTCGTCGCCGCATCGTCCCATGCTTGGCATCATCGGTGGCACCGGAATGGCGGAGGCGCTGGGCTCACTGGGGAGCGGCGACCACCACCGGGTGGATACCCCGTTCGGGCCGCCGTCCTCGCCCATCACCGTCGTGGAGATCGCCGGGGCGCCCGTCGCGCTGCTGCCGAGGCACGGCGAGGGGCACCGCTTTCCGCCGGGGAAGGTCCCCTACCGGGCCAACGTCTTCGCGCTGAAGGCGGTGGGAGTCACGCACGTGCTCGCCACCGCGGCGGTGGGCTCTCTCCGCGAGGAGATCCGTCCCGGCGAGCTGGTCGTGCCGGACCAGATCATCGATCGCACCTTCCGCCGCGAGCCCTCCTTCTTCGAGGATCTCGCGGTGCACGTGGAGCTCGCCCAGCCGTTCTGCGCCTCCCTGCGCAAGGTGCTGCTCGGAGCGCGGTCGGAGGTGAAGGTGCACGACGGGGGGACCTACGTCTGCATGGAGGGCCCGCAGTTCTCAACCCGCGCCGAGAGCGACCTTCACCGCGCCTGGGGCGCGCAGCTCATCGGGATGACCCTCATGCCGGAGGCGAAGCTCGCCCGCGAGGCCGAGCTCTGCTACGCGGCGGTGAACCTGGTCACCGACTACGACTGCTGGCGCCCCCATCCGAGCGAGCTGGGCGGGCACCAGCTGCTGGAGGAGATCACCGGGAACCTCCGCGCGACCACCGCCGCGGCGCTGGGGCTGATCCGCGCGGCGCTCCCGGCGGCGAAGTCCCTGGCGGCGACCGGATGCCCCTGCCAGCAGTCGCTGGAGCGGGCGATCCTCACCTCCGGGACCCAGATCCACGAGGAGACGCGCAAGGAGCTCGACCTCCTCCTGCGTCGCGCGCTCACGAACCGGTAGGCCGGCGGCTCACTCCCAGCGGAGCGCTTCCACCGGATCGAGCTGGGCGGCACGGAACGCCGGCCAGATGCCGAAGACCAGCCCCACCGCCGCGGCGAAGGCGATGCCGCCGGCGATGGTGGCGGGCTGCACGGCGGCGGCGAGCGGCGTGGCCATGGAGATCACCTTCGCCAGGCCCAGGCCCAGCAGCGTCCCGATGGTCCCGCCGATGGCCGAGACCCCCGCCGCCTCGAGGAGGAACTGGACCACGATGGTGCTCCGGCGCGCGCCGAGAGCACGGCGCACGCCGATCTCCCGGGTCCGCTCGCGGACGGAGACCAGCATCACGTTCATGATGCCGATGCCGCCCACCAGCAGAGTGATGAGACCCACGCCCAGCGCCACTCCGTAGAGCGCGCCGGTGAGCTCGGCGTAGGTGTTGGCCAGCTGCTCGGGGCGGTTGATGCTGAAGTCGCTGTCCTTCTCCGGCGCGATGCTCCGCGCGCGGCGGAGCGCGATCTCCACCTGGTCCTGTGCGCGGAGCAGATCGACGCCGGGCGCCGCCGAGACCCCGATGGTCAGCTGGCGCTTGCTCCCGAAGGCGGTGAGGAAGGTCCGGAGCGGCACCTGGATGGCGAGGTCCTGGTTCTGGCCAAGGATCTTCCCCTTCCGCGCGAGCACCCCGATGACCCGGAATGGCCGGTTGCCGATGCGGATGCTCTGCCCGATGGGATTGGAGGTGGGGAAGAGACCGTCGGAGACGTCGGCGCCGAGCACCGCGACGGAGCTGGAGTTGTCGTTCTCCGGTCCGCTCAGGAATCGTCCGGAGGTGACCTCCCAGCCGGCGACGGCGGGGAAGTCCGAGGTGGTGCCCTGGATGCGGACATTGGCCAGCTGGATGCTGGCGAACTTCACCTCGTCGGTCTTGAAGGTCATCGGCGCGACGGCCGCGACCTCGGGTAGATCACGCAGCTGCTCCGCGAGCGGCGGGGTCAGCTCGCGCCGGTTCCGGTACTTGAAGAAGTCCCCGCGCATGATCCAGGGGAACTTGGTCACGTACATCGAGTTGCCGCCGAGGCTCGACAGCTGCTGGGCGAAGGAGGCGTTCAGCCCCTGGATGATGCCCACGATGGCCAGAAGGGTGCACACGCCGATCCCGATCCCCACCGTGGTGAGCAGGGTCCGCAGGCGGTTGGCCCGGAGCGCCAGGACGGCGATCTTCCCGCCCTCCACGACGTCGATGCGCATTCCCATCCGGTCGGGGTTCCTCCAGCGTTCCGGGAGCATGACGCGCCCCCGGCTGGTCGATTGCACGCGAGGCCTCCGCCGGCGGCCCCGCCCTGCCCGCTGGCTGCAGTCTAGCCCTGGCCGGGGCCCTGCATCCGGTTCCGGGTGGCCGCCCGGGCCTCTTCCATCTCTTCCAGGCTGCGCGGCCAGTCCTCCTTCAGCAGGCGCGACAGGGATCGATCGGCGAGGAGCCGGCCTCCGGTCTGGCAGGTGGGGCAGTAGTTGGTCTCGTTGTCGGCGTGCACGATGCGCTGCACCGGCGAGCCGCAGTCCGGACACGGCTTCCGGTACCGGCCGTGCACCGCCATGCCCTCCCGAAAGGCTGTGACCTTCTCCGGGAAGCCGCTCCCTGCCTGCGCGCGGAGCCGCTCGGTCCAGGTGCGGAGCACCTCCCGGGTGGACTCGTGGAGGCGGCGGACCTCCTCGTCGTCGAGGCGCTGGGAGAGCGCGACCGGCGAGAGGCGCGCGGCGTGGAGGATCTCGTCCGAGTAGGCGTTGCCGATGCCGCTGAACAGCCGGGGGTCGGTGAGGGCGCGCTTGAGGGTGTGGTTCTCGCTGCGGAGCGCGGCGGTGAACTGCGCGAGCGTCGACTCCATCGGGTCGATTCCGCCGCGGTCGAGGGCGCGGACGGCGTCCTCGCCGCGGAGCAGCCAGAGCTGGGCGCGCTTCTTCGGGCTCGCCTCGGTCAGGACCAGCGTCCCGTCCGGGAAGTCGAAGGCGGCGAGGCCGACTCGCCCGGGCACCGGCGCGCCGCGGGGCCTCCAGTGCAGGCGTCCGGCGATCATGAGGTGCAGGACGAGGAACAGGCCGTCCTCGAGCACGAACACCAGCCGCTTGCCCTGCCGGCGGAGCGCCGTCACCCGCTTGCCCGTGGCCTCGCGCAGCGGCGGCTCCACGGTGCGGACCAGCGCCGGCCCGCGCACGCGGATCGCCTCGAGCGGCTGCCCCAGGACGCGGGGGGCGAGCGCCTCGAGGTAGACGGTGACGTCGGGGTACTCGGGCATCGGAGACACGCTCACCCGGAAGGCACCAGCCGGTCCAGCGTCGCCTGCTCCCCGAGCAGCCCCATGACTGCCGTCTTCCGGCACATCGCCGCAAGTGACTGGACCCTCTCAGGAGTCAGTGCAGCCAGATCCTGCGGGTACCGCTCGAGAGTATCGGCGGGGTAGCCAGCGAGCCGGAGCCGGGCGAGCGCAGGAGCCAGTCGTGAAGAGTCCTCGTAGCGGGTGCTTGCGATTAGACCGGCGTCCCACTGAGCGCGGGTGAAATCCGATGGTTCCAGCGGACGGGACCCCAGGTTGTCGGCTTCGCTGCGGAGCAGTGCCAGGACGCGGGCGACCCCTCGTGAGTCCACTGTGCCCCCGACCTCGATCTCCAGCAGACCCGGCCTCGGCGTTGCGCGACCGTAGAACCCGTAGCTGGTCCCGAGCATCTGTCGGGCGAACCTGTGAATCCTGCCACCCAGGCGCTGAGCGAGCACTTCTGCCGCAGCCCGGTCGGCCGGAGTGCTCGCCGGAACTGCGCAAGCAAACCGGATCTCGGTCTGTCTCGCGCCGGGCCGTACTGTCTTGACCGTCGGCACGCTCCCCTCGGCGCGTTGTCCAAGAGAGCCGCTCAGGAATGGCAAAGCATCCTTGCGCGTCCAGCCTCCGAAGTAGGACCTCACGATCTGCTCGGCCACCTTCAGGTCGAGATCTCCGGCGATGGCGAGCACACCGTTTGCCGGCGCGAACGCACGATCGATGAAGCGCTGAGCCTCCCCGCTCCCCACCTTGTCGAAGACCTCAGGAGGCACGCTGCGCCCGTAGGGATGCGGGCCGTAGACTGCTGACCAGAGCGTGCGCTCGAAGGTCTCGTGCGGCATCGCCCAGTCCTTCCGATACACACTGCGGAGCTCGCGGTCGACCCACCACTCCACCGCGGAGTCGACATGCAGCGACCGAACCTCGTCGAGGAGGATCCCGACCGCGTTCGGCAGATTGCCGTTCCCGGAGAAAACCTCGATCGTCATCCCGTCCTTGCTCAGGGACGTGCGATTGAACATCCCGTAGATCTCCGGGTGACCATGGGTCGTGTCCACCGGGCGGGCATAGCGGGCGAACGTCGGCGCTCCGAGCGGGTCACCGTCCGCAGAGCCGCCTCGGGCCATGAAGGCAACGGTCACGACCGGTGCCGTGGGCCGCCGTGCGAGAATCACCTCCAGACCGCTATCGAGCTTGAATGCGCGAAGTTCCGCACCGGGAGGAGCCACTCGCGTCCGGAGAACGTCGGGCGTGATCTTCAGCTGGAGGCCGGGTGCAGCGGCAAAGGCCCCAGCGGAGCGGTCAGTGGGCGCGGGCGCACCATCCGGCTCGAGGTAGACGAGGCGCGCCCGGCCGCGGTCGAGGTACTTGTATGCGAACCCCGCGACGGATCCCGCGCTGAGCTGCCCGATGCTCTTCAGCTCCCGGACGATGGCGTTGGCCTCCCCGGTCATGTGGACCAGCTGAGCGCGCATGACTGCTCGATCTCCGAGGTCTTCCAGGTCGCTGGCCAAATCCACGAGGGTCTGGTTCCGGCGGACGAGAAACTCGGCCTCCTGCTTCCGGACCTGGTCGGCCGAGCTGGTGGTGATCTGCGTACTCCAGAGTCGAACAAGCTCATCCATCATGAGCTCGGCTGACCGGGCAGGGTCCTTCCCGTCCCGCAGGCGACCGAGGGCGAGCAGCATGGAGCCCGACCGGCCCCGGACGATTGCCGAGCCAACGCCGACCAGATCGGGATCGTGCGCAACGGCCCGGGCGCTCGCCCGCGTGATCATCCTGGCCAGGAACTGACCGAAGTAGCCGTCCGTGTCGTATCCGCTCGGGAGAGGCCAGCCGATGATCACCACGGGCAGCTCCGAGGGAGCTTTCACCCTGATCAGATCTCGCTTGCTCCTGGGATCTTCGACCGGGGCTGCCTTGGATGGGAGCCGCGGCTTGACCTGGATTGCTCCGGAGGCGGGCGCCTCCTCCAGTTGTGAAGGCATGCGGTCGCCGAGGAGCTTGGCCAAAGCCGCAGGCTCGAGATCGCCTGCGACCAGCAAGGTCATCCGCTCGGGCCGGTAGTAGCGCTTCACGAACGCGCGGGCATCGTCGAGCGTGAGCCCGGCGATCGACTCCTCCGTCCCACCCACCGGGCGGGCGTTGGGGTGCCCTGGAGGAAACAGCGCGCCGGACAGGCGGTTGAATATGGCGGTGACGAACCCTTGCTCGTCCCGCTGAAACAGCTCGTTCTTCACGATCTCGCGCTCGGCCGCGAAGGCCTCCGGAGTGACCCCTTCGAGTGGACGGGCGAGGCGGCTGAGCTCCAGTGCCAGCAACCCGTCCAGAGCGGCCTTCGAGCCGACCTCGTAGTACGTGGTCAGATCCCAGCTGGTGCTCGCGTTCCATCGCGCTGCTCCGGCGATCTCCAGGAGATCACCGAAGGGGTGCTTCTGGTCCTGGAGCGAGCGGAACGCGAGATGCTCCACCAGATGCGCCAATCCTTCCTTGCCGGATGGGTCGTCCGAGCCGCCGACGTCCACGACACTGGCCACGGCCACGAGAGGCCGGCTTGCGTCCTTCTCGACGATGACTCGCATCCCGGACGAGAGATCCACGGTACGAACGTCGTACTGGACCTCACGGAGGTCCATCCGGGTCGGGACGTCGAACCCGCTCGCAGTGGCGCGCGACGACAGCAAGACCACCACCATGTATCTGGTCAGCACGGCTCCCCCTCCGACGCCTCGGACGGCGCCGCCCAGGGGCAGTCTAGGAGACCTTCTTCGCCCCTGGAACGAAGAAGCTCGGCAGCGCCTCCCCGAGGAACGTCTTGAGGGCTCGTGCCGCCGCGTCGAGGTAGCTCTCGCCGCGGTGCAGGAGCGCCACCTGTCGCTTCACCCCACCCTGCCCGACCTCCACCACCTCGAACCCCCTGCCGGTCCGTTCGCGGGCCATGAGCGACGGGAGCAGCGCGATGCCCAGCCCCCGCTCCACCATCCGCCGCATCGCCTCGGGGTTGTCCGTCTCCAGCACGATGTTGAGCGCCTCCCCCGCGGCCTCACCCGCAGCCTCCAGCGCCCGCGTGCCTGACACGTCGGGCATCACCACCAGCGGAAGGCGCACCACGTCCCGGAGCGCCACCGGCTTCTTCGCCTCCGCCAGCGGGTGTCCGCGGGGCACCGCGAGCACGAAGTCCTCGGTCCACAGCTTCTGCTGCACGAGGTCCACGCGGCGCACCGGCAGGTTGAGCACCGCGAGGTCCAGCTCGCCCTTCGCCACCCGGTCCTCCAGCCCCTCGGACGTCTGCTCCACCAGCCGGAGCCGCACGTCGGGGTAGAGCTTGTGGAAGCGTGGGAGCAGCTCGGGCAGGAGGTAGGCGCCGACGGTGGGCAGGGTCCCCAGCGCCACGAGCCCGCTGGCCTTGCCGACGAGGGCGGTGAGCTCGCTCGCGCCCCGCTGGAGCGCATCCAGCGCACGCTGCGCGTGGACGAGGTAGCGCTCCCCGGCGCCGGTCAGCACCACCCCGCGCGGCGTGCGCACCAGCAGCCGTGTTCCGAGCTCGCGCTCGAGGGACTGTACCTGCCGCGACAGCCCCGACTGTGACATCCCTAGCCTGCGGGCGGCGCTGACGAAGCGCTTCTCCTGCGCCAGGGTGAGGAACGCGCTGATCTGGTCGGTGGTCACGTGCGCTCCGGTGGCACCTCGGGCGAGCGGTTTCGCCCGGCGCAAGGAGACTATGCGTGTCATGCGCTCCCTGCATGGGAAATTCAAGATTAGTCCATTCCAGCATGGACACGTCGGCCCCCCTTCCCTGGCAGGCAGCGGCTCCCGGCCGCGAGCGACGGCTCGCCACCGTGGGAGTGCTCCTCGCCCTGGTGGTGGCAGCCTTCGAGACCACGGTGGTCACGACGGCGATGCCGACGCTCACCGCCGAGCTGGACGGGCGGGCGCTCTACGCCTGGGTCTTCACCGGCTTCCTGCTGGCCAGCACCCTCGGGGTGCTCCTCGGCGGCAGGCTCTCCGACCGGCTCGGCCGGCGGGCCACCTTCGTCGCCGGGATGGGCGTGTTCCTGCTCGGGTCGGTGCTGTGCGGCTTCTCCACCAGCGTTCCGATGCTGGTCGCCTTCCGGGTCCTGCAGGGCCTCGGCGCGGGCGCGGTCCAGCCCACCACGCTGACCATCAGCTCGGACCTGTACACGCTCGAGGAGCGCGCCGCGATCCAGAGCGTCTTCACCGGCGCCTGGGGACTGGCCTCGGTCATCGGACCGGTGGTGGGTGGCCTTCTCACCGAGCACCTCGGGTGGCGCTCGGTGTTCTGGGTGAACGTCCCGGTGGGCCTCCTGGCGGTGGTGATGCTGCGCCGCGCGTACCGGGACCCGCCGCGGAAGGAAGCGCGTCGCTTCGAGCTCGGCGGCCCGGCCCTCGGCGCGCTCTCGATGACGCTGGTCCTGCTCGCGCTCGAGCCCGCCGCGCTTCCCCTCCCCGCCGTCCTCCTTGTGCTGCTCGCCGCGGCGGCCGTCGCCTGGGCGTTCATCCGCCAGCAGCGGCGGAGCGCCGACCCGCTGGTGCCCCCGTCGGTGCTGGGCGACCCCACGGTGCGCGCGGGCCTCCTCGGCGGCCTGGTGACCGGCGGGGTCCTCTACACGCTCAGCGCCTACGTGCCGCTGTGGATGATGTCGCACGGCGGGCACACCGCCCTCGGGGCCGGCGTCGCGCTGGTTCCGCTCCTCACCGGATGGGCGCTGGGCAGCTCCTTCGGGGTGAAGCTCCTGCTGCGCGGAGGCCTCCGGGCGTCCGCGGGTCTCGGCTTCCTCGTGGCCGGCGCGGGCGCGGCGCTGTTCGGGCTCGCCCTCTGGAACGGCGCCTGTGACGGCTGGCTCTACGCCTCGCTCGGGCTGCTGGGAATCGGTCTCGGCCCCGCGGCCAGCACCTGCATCATCGCGCCTCAGGCCCGGGTGCGGTGGAAGCAGCGCGGGGCCATCACCAGCGCCGTCTACGCCTGCCGGATGCTCGGAGGCAGCCTGGCCATCGCCCTCGTGAACCTGCTCGGTGGCTCGGAGCCCCGTCAGGTCCTGATGGTGGTCGCCATCGCGACGCTGGGCGCGGTCGGCATCGAGCGGCTCGCCCCCGGTGCTCCCGCGACCGACCGCGCCGCGCTGGCCGCGCCGGTCCTCGAGTGAGCCCTCAGGGGCGCTCGAGCCAGGCGCCCCGGAGCATCACCGCGCGCGGGTGACGCAGGACCGCCACGTCGTCCCGCGGATCTCCATCCACCAGCATCAGATCCGCGCGGGCGCCCGAGGTCACCGTCCCGATCTCACCGACCTGCTCGAGGAACTCCGCCGGCGCCGTCGTCGCGGTGCGCAGGGCCTCGAGCGGGCCGAGGCCTGACGCCACCAGCTCCAGCAGCTCGTCGTGAAGCGAGGTGCCGGGAACCGTCACGTCGATGCCCGAGTCGGTCCCCGCGAGGAGGCGCGCGCCCGCCGCGTGCAGCGCACCCACCAGCTCGCGCCGCCTCCGGATCGCCTCCGACGTCTCCGGTCCCTCGAGGAGCGCTCGCACCACGGTCATGGTCGGGCAGTTCCACGTGGAGGCGGCCGCCGTCGCCCCGGCCACCGCCGGCATCGCCTCGACGGACATGGACGCCCAGCGCTCCGTCGGGCTCGCCCCCGAGCCTCCGAGCGCGAGCTCGTACCCCGTGAGGTGCTCGATGGAGAGCATTCGCCGGTCGAGCGCGTGCTGGAGCGGGACCGCGAAGGGAACGTGGCCGAGGAACCGGATGCCGTGCGTATCCGCGGCGTCGGCCACGGCGTCGAACACCTGCGCGTCGAGGTGGGAGTACACCTTGAGCCAGCGCCAGCGCTCGCCCTGTAGCCTCGTCACCAGCGCGTCCGCCGCGTGTGGATCGGTGATGAGCTGGGTCTGGGGCCAGGGCGAGCCGGGGCCGTCCACGCCGGGAGAGGCGGACTCGATGACGGGGGTGACCGCCCCGTTTCGCACCAGGGCTGCCGCGGCGTCGAGGAGACCCTCGAACCCCCAGAGGTTCCGGACGGTGGTGATGCCCTCGTCCACGTAGCGCGCGAGGTCGGCGGAGCGGGCGTGGACGTGCGAGTCCACCAGGCCCGGCAGGAGCGTGCGGCCGCCCGTGTCGATCGTGCGCGTCCCCTCGGGAAGGTCGACCGTCCCGTCCGGACCCACCGCGGCGATCCGGTCGCCCGAGACGAGCACCGTCTGGCCGGCAGTCCGTTCGCCGGTGGCCGGCTCGAGGACGGCGGCGTGCACGATGGCGATGCTCCCCGGCGCGAGCACCTGGCGGAGCGCGGGAACGTCGGGCACGACCCCGGCGTCACCCTGCGGCGACGGCACGCCAGTGGCGGAGCAACTCGCCGCCCCGAGGACGAGGAGCAACGCGACGAGGGCGCGGTTCATCCCGGGCGACACCTCCCGGGGACAGGACACTCGCCGGGCTGGAGTTGTTGCACCCACTGTGCGGGACTCCCCGCTGCGCATGGACCTCGTCCTGGAGAAGGCCTCCGTCCTCTGCTACCGCCTCTACGACGTCGCCGACGAGATCGACCTCGGGGCCGCCGAGTCGGTGCTCGCCCGGGACGCCCGCCGCCTGCGCTTCAGCCGCTCCGGAGCTGAGTTCCTGCTCCTCCCCAATCCTCCGCTGATCATCGGCCTCGGACGGCGGACGCTCTCGCTCCCCTCAGGCCCGGTGGAGGTCGAGGCGCTCGCGCGGCTCTTCGACTACGGGGCGATCTCCATCGTCCTCACCGTGCCGGTGCCCACCGGAACGGAGGTGGATGCTCTCACCCCGCTCGCGGACCGCCTCTACGACGGACCCGAGGTGGACGCGACTGCGCTCGAGCTGGTCGAGTCCCTGCGCAGGGAGGTCGCTCCCGCGATGGACAACCCCCACCTCTGGGAGCAGGTGGAGCACTACGCGGTCATCTTCGTCGAGGCGATCCGCGGCGGACCCTCCGGAGAGCAGGTGCTCGCGCGAGCGGACCTGGCGCGGCTGCTGCTGGGCGAGACCACCGTGCAGGAGCTCTCGGCCGCCGAGCGGCAGGACGTGACCCAGCGCCACTTCAGCTACGGCAAGGACGACCTGGTGGTCATCGACTGGAACGCGGCGTTCGTCTACGAGCCGTCGGGGTCACGCGACATCCCCGACATCCTGGAGATCGCGAACGCGCAGCTCCTCGAGCTCCGCTACTACGACGACGCGCTGGACCACAGCCTGGCCCGGGTCAACCAGCGGCTGAAGCGCGAGCGACGCCGCCTGGGGTCCATCTTCCGGAGCCCCTACCCCGCGCTGTCGCGCCAGGTGCTGGTGACGCTGCTGGAGATGAGCGAGCTCGTGGAGCGGGTGGAGAACTCGCTGAAGATCATCGGCGACTTCTACCTGGCCCGGGTCTACGAGGCGGCGGTGGAACAGCTGCGCATCCCGGCGTGGAAGGAGACGGTCACCCGGAAGCAGGCCATCCTCGGCAGCGTCTATGGCTGGCTCAAGGGGGAGGTGGACACCGCCCGCTCGCTGACGCTCGAGGTGATGATCGTCCTGCTCATCGTCCTCGAGCTCCTGGTGGCCGCGGGTTCCGTCCTCCGCCACTGAGCCTCGTCGCTGGCGCGACCGCTCAGGTCCCGCCGTCCTGCACCCCGCCGTCCAGCACCGCCGGGGCGCTGCAGGCCACCGCGACGCCCGCGTCACCCGCAGGGCAGACCAGGCAGGTCCCGCCGGGAAGCCACTGCTCCGACGCACTCCCGTACATCCCGGGGCTGGCGACGAGCGCGCCCTGCGTCGTCGTGTCCGCGATGAAGCGCGGCGAGCCGGACCACTGGGCGAGGACGATCGCATCGCCGTCCGCCGTCCACGGCGTCTCGCCGTCGAGGACCGCATCGCAGCCGAGGTCGCGCACCTCGGCGAGGTTGAAGTCACCGAAGGCGATGCTGGTGGCCCGGCCCGGCCGGTCCACGTGGAACCAGCCCCCGAACGTCTCCGGCGGGCCGGAGTTCCCGCCGAAGATGTTGCAGGCGCCGAGGAGCCCCAGCACGGCCGCGGCGACGAGCCAGCGCCTCATCCGCCGGTCGCTTCCCGCGGCGCTCCGGAGGGGACGTGCGAGGTCCGCTCCTCCCGCACCCGCTCGCGCCACATCAGCCAGCTCGGCAGGGCGAGCATCGCCGCCGCCAGGCAGCAGACCTCGCCGAGCACCGCGATCACCCCGAGCGAGCGCACGGCCTGGTTCACCGAACCGAGGAGCGCGAGGTACCCGAGGGTCGTGGTGAGGCTGTTGAGGACCACCGCGCCCCCGGTGGAACGCATCGCGGGGATCACCCCGCCGCCGTTCAGCACCCGCTGCATGACGTTGACCGCGTAGTCCACCCCGATGCCGAAGGTGATCGGGAGCGCGACGAAGTTGAAGAAGTTGATCTTGATGCGCCCGAGGTAGAGCAGGAGCATCAGCCACAGCAGCCCCACCGCCAGCGACCCCACGACCTCCAGCGCCGCCTTGCCCCGCCCGAAGGCGAGGAACACCGTGAGGACGGTGAGCGACAGCGAGACCGCCGCCGCCTTGGGAATGTCGGCGAGCACCGCGTCCAGGATGTCGGCGAAGATCACCGCCCGGCCGGAGCCACGGATGACGTCCCCGTTGGGCAGCTTGGTCAACCGGAAGCTGTCCGCATAGTGCAGCAGGTAGTGCAAGTCGTTGTCGTCCTTGCCGTTGGTGGGGGTGATGAACACCAGACGGCCCCGCGTCCCGTCCACCTCCGAGAACGGCCGGGCCAGGTCTTCCGGCAGGTCGGCCAGGGAGTACGGCTTGAGGTTCTCCGGCGGGAGGAGCTCCCGCATCTCCTTCCAGTCCGCGTCCGAGACGCCGCCCTGGCGGCGGGCCTTGACGATCTTCCGCCGGATCTCTTCCAGGAGGGGAATCTTCACCGCCTGGTCGGCGGGCACGAAGTCCTGGAGCGCATGGACGCCCTCGAACGGCCGGAGCTCTGGAGGCGCCGCGTCCCGCCGGTCCTCCAGCGCCTGCTTGAGCTCGGGCACCTCTTCCGGCGTGTTGGCCAGCACCACCATGCCGCTCTCGGTGTTGTTCCCCAGCACGTCGGCGGCCCGCGCGGCGACCCGGTACAGCTCCTTGCCTCCCCCGAGGTCGTTCTGCATGTGCCGCATGTCGTAGTCGACCGGATCCGCCCGGAGCCAAAGGGCGAACCCCACCGCGCCGGCCGCGGCGAGGACCAGCGAGAGGATCGCCATCGCACGGGGCGCCCGCGACACGAGGAACACGAACGGCCGCTCGTACGCGGACGTCCTCTGCCGCCAGCGCTGGAACCAGTTCCGGCCGACGGCCCCCGTCCCGTGAATGGGCCAGCGCCGGTCCTGGAGGATGAGCACCGCCGGGGCGAGGAAGTAGGTCGCCGTCCAGCAGAGCAGCATTCCGGAGGTGCCGATGAAGGCGAAGTGCTTGAAGCCGTGGAACTGCGTCACGGCCAGGCTGCCGTAGGCGGCAGCGGCGGCGAGCGCGGCGGTGAGGGTGCCGACCCAGGTCGCGAGGTGCGCCTGCTTGATCGCGCTCTCCAGGTCGGATCCTCGCCGTCGTTCCTCGAGGAAGCGAGCGACATAGAGGATGCCGAAGTTGATCCCGTTCCCGGCGATGATCGACACCAGGAAGCCGGTGATGACGTTCAGGTGGCCGATGGCCAGCCGGGTGAGGCCGAAGGTGAAGGTCAGCCCGGCGAGCATCGTGACCGCCATCGGCACCAGCACCCGGAACCGGCGGTAGTAGATGAAGATGACGCCCAGGATGGCCACGACCCCGATGGTCCCCACGTGGACGAGGTCGTCGAGCACGGCGCCGTACTCGTAGAGGCCGGTGACCAGGTCTCCGGCGTAGCCGATCTGCACCCCCTGGGCCTGGACGCCCGGGAGGGTCTTCTCGGTGACCTCCTTCACCTTGGCCAGCGCCTCGCGCGACCTCTCCAGCTCGCCGGTCGTGATGCCGGTGCGCACCAGGACGACCAGCGTCTTGCCGTCCTTCGCCTGGAAGTAGCCGTCCGGGTAGCGGTCCTTGGCCGCCTCGAGCGTGGCGGACTTTCCGCCGAGGAACTTCTCCTTGAGCTCGGCGAAGCTGGGCGCCTTCTGCTCCTCCTCGTCGTCCTCGAGGCCGAGCGACAGCGCCTTGCCCACCGCCTTCTTGCGCTGGCTGTCCAGCTCCTGGTTCAGCTTCCGGAGGTCGTCGGCGCTGGCGAAGAGCCCCGAGCGCGGGAGCAGGAAGTCCCGCGCGACCTGCACGCCGTCCTCGGCGCTCACCACCCACGGGGCGCCGATGGCCCGGAGCGGCGGCAGAAGCTTTGCGCCGAGGGCGCGGAGGCTGTCGCGGTCTCCACCCTCGAGGACCACGAAGATGCTGGAGCTACCGGCCGTCCGCTCGCTCAGTCGCTTGAGCTCGAGCACCGACGGCTGGTCATCCGGGAGCAGCTGGTCGAACCGGGTCCGCAGCTCGAGGCCGCGGGCGAGCTCTGCTCCGATGATCGTCAGCACGAGCCCGATGAGCAGCACCGTCCACGGCGACCGCAGCTGCCAGGCCGCGAGCCGCAGGAGGATCCGCTCGATGACGCTCGTCTGCTGGGGCAATGCGCGAGCTCCGCTCCCGGACTCCGAGGCCCGGGTGGGCCACATAACCCGCGGAAACCCGGTTGACCAGCTTCCGGATCGGCCGCCTGCTCCCCTCCGAGAGGGACGCTGCTAGCTCAGGGTCGAGCGATCCGGACCGGCGACCGGCGGGGCGGTCTGGACCCGGCGCAGCTTCTTCTTCTGGGCCAGCTCGCTGTCGTGCAGCCGCTTCACGCCGTCGCCCAGCGAGGCCTCGATGTCCCGGATGCCGGTCACCAGCCGGACGAAGCCGCCGACCTCGACCGACGCGGCCTGGTCGCTGCCCCACATCGCGCGATCGAGCGTGATGTGCCGCTCGACGTGCGTGGCGCCGATGGCTACCGCCGCCCAGGTGGGGGGCAGGCCGGTCTCGTGACCCGAGTACCCGATGGGCACCTCCGGCCAGCGCTTCTTGAGGGTGTGGATGACCTTGAGGTTGAGCTGGTGCACCGGGCAGGGGTAGGTCGACTCGGAGTGCGCGATGAGCAGCCGCTCCGTCCCCACCGAAGCGACGCCGCCTTCGACCTCGTCCCAGGTCGACATGCCGGTGGAGAGGATGAGCGGGCGGCCGGTGTCCTTCATCTTCCGGAGCAGCGCGTGGTCGGTGAGCGACGCAGACGCCGCCTTGTACGCGGGCGGATCGAACTGCTCCATGAAGTCCACCGCCTCCTCGTCCCAGCAGCTGGCGAACCAGAGGATGCCCCGGTCACGGCAGTGCCGGTCGATGGCCGAGTACTCCTCGGCGCCGAACTCGAGCTTGTGCCGGTAGTCGATGTAGGTCATCGGACCCCAGGGGGTCTCGCGCATGATGTTCCACTGATCGCGCGGGACGCAGATCTCCGGCGTGCGCTTCTGGAACTTCACCGCGTCGGCGCCGGCCAGCACCGCGCCATCGATGAGGCGGCGGGCGAGGTCGAGCGACCCGTTGTGGTTGATGCCGATCTCCGCGACGATGAAGACGGGATGGCCATCCCCGACGAACTGGTCTCCGATGCGGACCGTGGCCTGGTTCATGAACGGCGACTCCTTCTGGGCATGGGTGCTGCCGCTCGGTGGCCCAGGATCCACTCGGCGAAATCTCGAAAAGCTCCGTGTCCGCCCGGCGCGGAGCACGCGTGAATAACGACCCCCAGGACGCTCGGCAAGGCGTCCGCCGGGGCAGCGGTCAGGCCGTGGCTCGCCAGAACGCCAAGGATTTCCAGGTCATTCACGTCGTCCCCGATGAAGCCGACCTCGTCCAGGGTCAACCCCTGCTCGGCACACAACGCCTGCACGGCGCCGAGCTTGTCCTTCACCCCCAGCAAGACGTGCCGGAGCCCGAGCTTCTCGGCCCGGCGGACCACCGAGGGCGACCGCTCGCCGGTGACGATCCCCGTCTCCACCCCGGCGTTTCGAAGGCGCTCCACGCCCATGCCGTCCCGGATGCTGAAGCGCTTCAGCTCCTCGCCGCGCTCCGAATAGTACACCCCGGTATCGGTCAGGACGCCGTCGCTGTCGGTGAGCACGAGGCGCAGGCGGGCCGCTCGGCGGTGGAGCTCCGCGGGCGATAGCGCCGCTGCGCGGACGCGCGATCTCCGGGCCGCGGCGCTCCGCCGGGGCACCGCGCGCGACCGCCTCACCACGCGGTGAAGCCTCCGTCGACCACCAGAGCGGTGCCGGTCATGTACCGGGAGGCGTCGCTGGCGAGGAACACCACCGCGCCGCGGTAGTCGTCGGGGCGAGCCATCCGGCCGAGCGGAGTCCGGCGGGCGTAGGCCTCGACGAACCACGGCTCCTGTCCCGCCTCGACGCCTCCGGGGCAAAGCGCGTTCACCCGCACTCCGGCCTGGCCCCAGTAGGCGGCAAGGAACCGGGTGAACGCCAGGACCGCGCCCTTGGTCGTCGGGTACGCCGCCGTCTTCCAGAACGCCTGCGTCCCGTCCGGCTTCCGGTAGAGGGACTGGTCCGGGGCCACGAGGCCGTAGGTCGACGAGACGTTGATGATGCTCCCCTGCCCTGCTTTGGCCATCTCGGTGCCGAGCACCTGAGCGCAGAGGAAGGTGCCGGTGACGTTCACCTCGAGGGACTGGCGGAACAGCGACACCGGGTAGGCCTCGAACCGCGACTGCTCGGCGGCCTTGGCCGGGTCCTCGAACTTGTCGTTGATCGCCGCGTTGTTCACCAGCACGTCGATGCGGCCGGCCGCGGCGAGGACCTGGTCGCGGAGCGACCTCACCGATGCCTCGGAGGTGATGTCCGCGCCGATGCCGAGCGCGCCCTTGCCGAACTCGGGCGCGACGCGGGCGCAGGCCGCCCCGTCGACGTCGGTGAGCACCACCCGGGCTCCGGCGTCGGCCAGGGCCCGGCAGTGCTCGCGACCGAGCAGGCCGAGAGCGCCGGTCACCACCGCGACCTTGCCCTCGAGCGGGCGCTCGGCGGACGTCGTGTCTGTCGTTCCCATCGCGCCCACGTTGTTACCGCCGGCCCGCCGGCATGCAAGTCCGCGAAGACACTGGGGTCTTACGCCAAGGACCGGTCCGGAGCAGGTACCTCTACCATGGTTCCGGCCAAACGCTCAGAAGGGCGCCCCCTGGGCGTGTCGTGACGGTGGACGGGGCGGCTGGGTCGGTTCGTCGGCACGGCGCCGGCTGGCGAGCAGGAGAATCCACCCGACCGCGATCCAGACCACCTCCTTGAACCGCTTGAGCAGGACGAACGCCGCGGCCCGGTTCACGGCGTCGGGGATGCCAGCTCTGCGGAGGAACGCCATGTAGCCCGCGTCCTGGACCCCGAGCCCCGCGGGGATGAAGAAGGCGGCGCTCCGCGCGAAGGACACCACCGGCTCGAAGGCGAGCACGGCCGCGAAGGAGAGGTCGACGCCGAGCAGCTTCAAGAGCACCCAGCTCTCCCCCGCCTCGGCGAACCACCCGGCGAGGATCCACACGAAGGCGACCACGAGGCCACGGACGTGCGACTGGAGGACGGCTCGCACGTGCTGGTCGGTGTCCATGAACGCGACCTCGCGAGCGATCATCCACTGCTGCACCCGAACCACCGGGACACGGCGGAGCAGGCGAAAGAGGCGCTCGGCGATGCGGCCGGAGAGGAGCACCGCGATCATTCCGGCCGCCACCACCGAGGAGAGGATGCCGAGGAGGAACAGCGCCACCCGGAGCTTCGAGCCTTCGGGAAGCGCGCTGCCCGCGACCACCCCTGCGGTGAGGAGGTAGACCCCCTGCGTTCCGACCTGCAGGGCCTTCTTCACCGCGAGGCTCGCCGAGCCTTCCGGGATGGCGACGCCGAACTGCCGCGACAGGAACCAGACCTTGAGACCCTCGGCGAGGATCGGACCGCCGGGAAAGCTCAGCTGCACCGCCTCGGTGGAGAGCCGGAGCCGCAGGAGCCGCCAGGTCGCCACCCGTGCCTCGAGGCCACGGAGGATGGCCGCCCATCCCGCCGTGTCGACGGTCACCGCCACTCCGTAGGGCACCACCGCCAGCAGCGCGAGCGGCCCCACGTCGGCGAGCAGACCGGCGACGTTGCGAAGGTCGGCCACCCACAGCACGCGGACGAACAGGGCCGCCGAGAGGACCACGACCAGGACGCGCAGCAGACGCTTGCCCGGGCCAGGCTTCGGAGGCGCGAGCGCGGGGTCGATGGCCGGCAGCACGCCGCCCACCGTCTCGGGCTCGGGGCTGGTCCCCGGCGGAGGACCGGCCTCGAGGCTCACGCCGCCCACCGCGTCACGCGAGACAGGAGGCCCGGCGCGTCCACCTGCCGGGCGAAGAGCTCGAACGGCTCGCGCGGGATGCCCCGGTGCTCGAGCGCCGAGAGCGAGCTGTCCACCGGCGCGTCGGTGCGGAGCGTCGCCAGGGTGCGGTACAGGAGCGCGTCCTCCCGGTGCTCCGCGAGCGTGCGTGCCAGCGTGTCGCGGGATCGGACCGACTCGGGCCAGGTGCGCGGGTCCGCAGGAATCTGCTCGAGGTGGAGAAAGGCGGCCAGCACCGCCGCGGCGCCCTTCTCTCCGAAGCCCTGCAGCCCGGGGATGCCGTCGGCGGTGTCGCCCACCAGCGCCAGCCAGTCGGGGATGCTCTCCGGAGCGATGCCCCGCAGTGCACGCAGCGCCGGCTCGTCGACGACCTTGCCGCGCATCCGGTCCACCTGGACGACCCGTGCGCCGCGGAGACACTGCCCGAGGTCCTTGTCCGGGGTGAGGATCCGCACCTGCTCCACCTCGGAGGAGAACCGCGCAGCGCCGGTGGCGAGCGCGTCGTCGGCCTCGAACTCGCGCATGGACCACACGGTGATGCCGAGCGCCCGCGTTGCCAGCTCGGCCAGGTCGAACTGCGCGAGCAGCTCCTCCGGGACACCTTCTTCCGTCTTGTATCCGTCGAAGAGCTCGTTCCGGAACGAGCGGATGGGGTTGTCGAAGGCCACCGCCAGGTGGGTCGGCCGCTCCGCCGGATCGGCGAGGAGCGCGAGCAGCGACGAGGCCAGGCCCACCGTCGCCTTGAGCGCCGTGCCGTCGGGTGCCTGGTGGGAAGGCCGGCGGGAGAAGTGCGCCCGGAACAGCTCGTAGGTGCCGTCGACGAGGTGGAGCCGCATCTTGCCGGCGGACAGTACCCCTCCCGGGGACGGACGCCATGGGCGCAGGCCGGCACCTCGCCCCGCGCACGGCGAAGGACGTCACCGGAGAGTACCTGCGTGTGCCGGCGGCAAGCCGCTGGACTGCCCTCCCGCGTCGCTGCGCAAAGAAGTGTCACGACGCGGCGAGCTCCCGACTCCTCCCGTTAGGAGGACCGCCCATGGGAGCGCGGAAGGTGCAGGGACCCGAGGAGAGCGAATCCCTCGCGATTCGCGACTTCTTTCAGATGGAGCGCGACGGGACGCGCGTCGAGGGCGGCCGACCCATCCGGACGTTCTGGAACGAGCAGGGGCGCCGCTTCGAGCTCGACGCGCGGCGACAGCGGTGGCGCGAGGTCCCCGGCGTCGGGTCCCTGCCCGATCCGATGCAGGGGTGGAACCCTCTGGAGGGATGACGAACACGACGCGCCCCGGAAGCTCGGGGCACGTCGCGAGTCACATCCCGGACCGCGGGCGGCGGCCTACGGCCGGAGCTTGCTCTCTGCGGTGTCGAAGTACCGGGGCGTCTGGCCGAGGTGGCTGGTGAGGACCTTGACGTCCGCCTGAAGCTTGGCGACCTGCGCCTCGAGAGCCCTCACTTCCGCGCTCTTCGAGCCCTTGACCGAGCTCATGAGCCCGGAGGCATCCGAATCGACGGCCTTGGCCTCGGCCATCATCTGCTTCCGGTCCTCCATCATCGCCGCCTTGGCCTTCTCCATCTGCTCCTGGGTCGGGGCAGGGGGCTTCGTGGCCTGAGCCATCACCACCCCGGCGCCCAGCAGCGCCAGCACGGACACGACCCGCAGATTGCTCTTCATCTCACGACCCCCTCGGGAAACGGCGTGTTGGGGCGCGGAATGTACCCGGCTCGCCGGCCGGACGGTAGGTGAATGTCAAGGAGGCCGGTCCAGGGGTCCGAAAGCGGCCCCTCTGTGGCGAATGGGTGAAGGAACGGTCGGCCCGAGGTCGTTTGCAGGGGGCCGCAGGGATTCGGCCGCGGCAAGGAGCGCACGGACCGCTCCGCGACCGGCGTCCGCCGGGCGGACCGCGAGCGCGAAGACGCGGAACCGCTCGGGGCTGACCGGGCGGAGCGCGAGCCCGCGCCGGTCGGCCGGCAGCGCGCCCTCGCCCAGCACCGAGACCCCGAGCCCCTCCCGCACCAGGGTGAGCAGCGAGTCGAGGTCCCGGACTTCCCAGCGCACCTCGAGCGCGCCGCCCTCGCCCCGGACGGCCTCGATCAGCCGGCCCTCGCATCCGCCGCGGCCGAGGATGAAGGGGTGTGCGGCCAGCTCGGCCAGCGTCACCGTCGGGCGTAGTCCGAGCGGATGCATCCGCGGGAGGACCGCCCACCACGCGTCCCGTCCGAGCTCCAGCGCGAGGAGCCCGGGCGCCGGCAAGGTGAGCACCGCGGCGTCCACCCCGCCCGACTCGAGCCAGCCGCGCACCTCCTCGTCGCTGCCCCGCAGGACGCGGAGCGAGAGTCGCGGATGGCGGGACTGGAAGCGGTCCATCAGCTCCGGCAGCACGATGGCCGCGGCGCTGGAGAGGACGCCGAGGCGAAGCGTCCCCCGGTCGATCCCGCGCGCTGCCGAGGCCGTGGCGCGGATGTCCTCCACCCCGTCGAGCACCGCACGGGCCCGGGCCGCGACCCGCTGGCCAGCCTCGGTGAGAGTGACCCGCGCCCTGGCGCGCCGGACCAGCGTGACCCCGAGCTCCTCCTCGAGAGCGGCGATGGCCTGGCTCACCCCGGGCTGCGACCGCCGGAGCGACCGCGCCGCCCTGCTGAACCCGCCGAGCGCGCCCACCTCCAGCAGCATCCGCAGCTGACCGAGCGTCATCACCTTCCTGGATAGCGCTCATCCATCTCGCCAGCGCGCGCCGGACCCGCCTTCCGCTGCATGTCTTGCGCAGGAGGCTGCTGGTGACTCTCGAGAACGCTCGCGTCCTGGTCGTCGGAGGCACCTCGGGCATGGGTCTGGCCACCGCGCTCGCCGCCCGCAGGGCCGGGGCGCGGGTGGTGGTGGCCGGTCGCGGCACCGAGGGGCTCCGGCGTGCCCGCGAGGCCGACCCGGAGCTGGAGACCGTCCGGGTGGACATGATGGGGCCGGAGCTCCCCGGGGTGGTCGAGGCGCTCGGGCCGCTGGACCACCTGGTGGTGACCGCCGCCGACGCGGTGGTCGGACGGATCGCCGACCTCGACGAGATGCGGGCCCAGCAGGTGCTTGCGAGCAAGGTCTGGGGCCCGTGCCGCGTCCTGCGCGCCGCGCTGCCGCACCTCTCGCCCGAGGGCTCGGTCACCCTCTTCTCCGGGGCTGCGTCGCAGCGAGCATCGCCGGGGTTCGCGCTCGGGAGCGCGGTGAACGCCGCGGTGGAGGCGCTCGCGGTGTCACTCGCGGCCGAGCTCGCCCCGCTCCGGGTGAACGCCGTCCGCCCCGGCATCATCGACACACCTGTCTGGAGCGAGCGCGTGCCGGAGCTCCGTGCCCACGTCTTCGGCACGCTCGTGCCGCGGTTGCCCTCGGCGCGGGCGGGACGGCCCGGGGAGGTGGCCGACGCGGTGCTGTTCCTCATGACCTCGCGCTACACGACCGGAACGGTCCTCACGATCGACGGCGGCTACCTGCTGCTCTGACGAAAGGCCTGCCATGTCCACGCTGCTCGTCGCCGCCGTGCTCCTCGCCGCCGCGCCGGACGCCGGCGCCCCGCCGGACGTCCACCCGCCGGGACGCGAGCTGACGGTCCTGGGGAAGAAGATCTGGGTGGAGGACGAGGGGACTGGCCCGGTCCTCCTCCTCATTCCCGGCGGCGGCGGAGGCTCCCACGACTACTTCCACCCCTGGCTTCGCCCGCTGGCCCGTGGGCTCCGGGTGGTGACCTACGACGGGTTCGGCCGCGGGCGGTCGGAGAAGGCTGCGCGTCCGTCGGAGTACTCCTTCCGGCGCGACGTGGAGGAGGTCGAGGCCCTCCGCCGCGCGCTGGGGATCGAGCGCCTCGCCGTGCTGGGCCACTCCTACGGGGGATTCGTGGCGGAGGCCTACGCGCTCGCCCATCCCGATCGCGTCACCCATCTCATCCTCTCCAACGCGATGGTCCGCGGCGCGGACTGGCAGCGCGCCAACGAGCGCTTCAACCTGAGGCTCGCGGCGACCTTCCCCGAGCTCTGGGCGCGGGTGGAGGCGCTTCGACGGTCCGGCGTCAGGGAGAGCGACCCGCGGCTCCAGGCCGCGTACGGAGAGAGCTTCCTGCAGCAGTTCTCGCTCTTCTACTTCTTCGACCGGCGGAAGGCGGCGCAGATTCGCTTCGACGAGACCACCTTCAACATGGAGCAGTACCTGGCCATCTGCGGGCCGGACTGCGACTTCGAGGTCGGAGAGCCGATGCGGTCCCTGGACTTCCGGGCCGGGCTCTCCCGCTGGACGAAGCCGCTGCTCGCCATCGCCGCCCGCGCCGACGGCATCGTCACGCCGGACCTGGTCCTCGAGCTCCGCAAGGCGCTCCCTTCCACGACGCTGGTGACCTTCGAGGAGAGCGGCCACCTCCCCTTCGTCGAGGAGCCCGAGCGCTACGTGCAGGTCCTCCGGGACTTCCTCGCCTCCGGGACCGCTCGCTGAGCCTCACTCGTGCGGGACGGGGATGCGCTCCGACAGCTCGTCGCCGCGGAGGCTGGCGAGGTCCTGCGTCCGCTCCCCGACCACCGCCTGGGCCACGCGCTTCGGGAGCTCCGGGCGGAGCATCCCGATGAACTCCGCGGGCGCGACGACGATGAGCCGGCGGAACACCTGCCGGTCGTAGGACCGGGCCAGCTCGGCCGCGACGTGTTTCGCGAACCGGTCAGCCTCCAGCGTGTGCCGTCCGGCCCCCGGGTGGTCGAAGGTCTCGAGGGGGGTCCAGGTCCCGGTCGCCACCTCCACCCGGAAGAGGTGAGCCCTGGAGGCATCCGCCACGAGGGCCACCGTCGTCTCGTCGATCATCGTCGTCTCGCCTTCCGGAAGGGGCCGCGCCGTGCGGATGCACGCGTACACCTTCGAGGACAGCCGGGAGGCGCTCCTCTTCCCCGGGCCGGACGCGGGCGGTCCTGGCCGGGCGCGGGGCAGGCGAGCCGGCTCAGCTCTGCACGGCCCGGAGCGGCTGGCGGAGCAGCGGCTCCAGGACCATCAGCTGCGCGTCGCGGACGGGCTCTCCCGGCTCGGGGCTGCGCCGGACGTAGGTCCCGTCCGGGAGCAGGTCCCGGGCGCGGGTGTTGTCGGTCAGCGATGGCTCGATGACCTCGCGGTGGACGCGAGCGCGCAGGGCCCGGTCCTCCACGGGGAACATCAGCTCCACCCGGCGATAGAGGTTGCGGGGCATCCAGTCTGCCGAGGCGAGGAACAGCTCCTCCTCCTCCCCCGCGCCGAAGCCGAACACCCGGCAGTGCTCGAGGAACCGGCCGACCACGCTGAACACCCGGATGTTCTCCGAGACGCCCGGGACCCCGGGCCGCAGGCAGCAGATGCCACGCACGCAGAGGTCCACCCGGACTCCGGCCTGGCTGGCCGCGTAGAGCGCGTCGATGACCGGCAGATCCACCAGCGCGTTCATCTTCGCGTAGATGCGCGCGGGCATGCCGGCGCGGGCGCGTTCGGTCTGCTCGGCGATCTTCCGCAGCACCGTCTCCGCCAGCGTCACCGGCGCCACGGCGAGCTTCCGGTAGTGCGCGACCTTCGCGAAGCCGGAAAGCGCGTTGAAGACCTCGGAGACGTCCTCCCCGAGGATCTGGTCCGCGGTGAAGAGGCCCAGGTCGGTGTACAGCCGCGAGGTGGTGACGTTGTAGTTGCCGGTCGAGAGGTGGACGTAGCGGCGGATCTGCGCGTCCTCTTGCCGAACGACGAGGATGACCTTGGCGTGGGTCTTCAGTCCCACCGAGCCGTAGAAGACGTGGACTCCGGCGCGCTCCAGCTGTCGCGCCCAGACGATGTTGTTCTGCTCGTCGAAGCGGGCCTTCAGCTCGATGGCCACCGCGACCTGCTTCCCGTTCTCGGCGGCGGCGATGAGCGCCTTCACGATCTCCGAGTTCGAGCCGGTCCGGTACAGCGTCATCTTGATCGCCAGCACCGCCGGGTCCTCGGCCGCGCGGCGCAGGAAGTGGAGAACCGGCTGGAACGAGTCGTAGGGATGGTGGAGCAGGATGTCACCCTGCCGCACCACCTCGAACGGATCGGGCGCCTCGGCCAGCGCGTGGTTGAGGTTCTGCACGAAGGGGACGTCGTGCACGTCGGCGCGGGGCATCATCGCCACCGACATCAGCGCGGAGGCACCGAGGACGCCGCGCTCCTCGTAGAGGTCGTCCTCCTCGATCTCCAGCTTGGAGAGGAGGAACTCGCGGATGCGCTGGGGCGTGTCGGGACGCACCTCCAGCCGCACCACCGCGCCGAACTTCCTGCGGCGGATCTCCCGGTCGATGGTGACCAGGAGGTCGTGCGCCTCCTCTTCCATGATCTCGATGTCCATGTCCCGGGTGATCCGGAACGGGTAGACGCCGAGGATCTGCATCCCGGGGAAGAGCTGATCGAGGTTGGCGGAGATCAGCGCCTCCAGCGGCAGGAACTCGCCGGGCCGCACGTCGTCCGGGGAATCGCAGAAGCGTTCCAGGGGGATGAACCGGGGAAGGATCTCCGGGACCTTCACCCTCGCGAACCGCCGCTCGCCGCTCTCGGGGTCGGCGGCCTCCACCGCCAGGGACAGCGAGAGGTTGGAGATGAAGGGGAACGGATGCCCCGGGTCAACCGCCAGCGGCGTGAGCACCGGGAACACCGATTCCCGGAAGTACGCCTTGGCCCGCTCCTGCGCGGGCTTGCCCAGCGACTTCCAGTCGTGGATGCGGATGCCGTGCTCGGCCAGGCCCGGAAGGAGGTGGCGCTCGAGCAGGTCCGTCGCGTCCTTCAGCAGCTTGCGGACCACGTCGCGGATCCGCGCCAGCTGCTGCCGCGGCGTGAGCCCATCCGGGCTGCGCTCGGCCTCGGCCTGCTCGAGCTGCTCGTGCAGCCCGGAGACCCGGATCATGAAGAACTCGTCGAGGTTGGAGAAGGTGATGGCGAGGAACTTCAACCGCTCGAGGAGCGGCCAGTGCGGGTCCGCCGCCTCCTCCAGGACCCGTTCGTTGAACGCGAGCCAGGACAGCTCCCGGTTGAAGTAGAGCGAGGGCTCCTTGGGGAGCGGGCGGACGCCCGCGGGCCTGGGTTCGGGGTGTGTCATGCGCTCCCTGGTCTTTCACTCCCTTCCTTGCCCGGCAACGGTGACAATCACGCGGCGTCCAGCTTTCAGTAAGCTCGGAATTCGCCACATGCGGGGGGTCCTCGTCATCGGCTTCATCACGGTCGCCTGCGCGCACCGGGCGGTCGTTTCGCCTCCGGCCACCGGCTGGCGCGAGCTGCGCTCCCGGCACTTCAGGCTCCGGACGGATCTCCCCGAGGGCTCCGCGCGCACGACGCTGGTGAAGCTCGAGTCGCTGCGCTGGTGGCTCCAGTCTGCCTGGTCGACCGGCGGCGACTCCCCGGGAACGACACAGGCGATCGTGCTCGCCAGCCCGTCGGAGCTCCGTTCGTTCACCGAGATCATGGGCCTGGCCACGACGTCGCGGGAGGGTCCGCTGCTGGTGACCGCCGGATTTGAGGGGCTGCTCGGCGATCGGTCTCCGCCGCGCGCGCTCCTCGCGCACGAGATCGGCCACGAGCTCATCCGGCGCCGGATGCCCGGCGCCCCGCGCTGGTTCCACGAGGGACTGGCCGGGTACCTCGAATCGGTGGAGCCGCTGGACGACAGGACCGTGCGCTTCAGGCTGGCGACCTACGTCCGGAGGACCTCGCCGATCTACTCGGGGGGAACGCTCGAGGACGACATACCGATGCTCTCGCTCGATGCGACGGTCGGGCGACACTGGGAGACCGCGACCGACGCGCAGGTGGAGGACCTCTACTTCTGGGGCCGGGTGTGGGTTGCGGTGCTCCGCTCCGAGGAGCCTGCGAGGATGAAAGCCCTCGACGCAGCCCTCGCGGCTGGAGCGTCGTGGCAGCACGCGTGGGCGGACGTCCGCACGCAGCTCGATGTGCCGTACCTCCAGGAGAAGCTCTGGCGATACGTTCACGCGGGCGGCTGGCCTTCCGAGGTTCACGAGATCACTCCGCTCGACCGGTCCACTCTCCAGCCGCCGAGTGAGAGAGACATGGATTCCTGGGAGGTCCACCTCTGCTTCGCGGACCTCTGGGCCATGGCCGCGCGCACCAAGGGAGGCTCCGGTCTGGCGCGCAACGTCCGCACCGAGCTGGAGGCCGCCGCCAGGGAAGCGCCCGGAGAGGTGGCCCCGCAGGTCAGGCTGGCCGCGCTGGAGCGCGACCCCGCCAGGCGCCGCGCGCGCGCCGAGGAGCTCATCGCACGTTTCCCCGGAAGCCCCGAGGCTCTCGTCTTTCGGGCCCGCGTGCTCCGGGACGAGGGCGGTCAAGTCGAGGAACGTCGCGCCGCAGCGCTCGCCGCGATCGCGGCAGCCCCGGACAGCGTCGACGCGCTGACTGCCCACGCGTTCGAGGAGCTGCAGGTCGGGAACGCCGAGAGCGCCCTGGTGAGCGTCTCGCGGGCGGCGGAGCTCGAGCCGTGGAACTCCTCGGTCTTCGTCGTCCGCGCCCTGGTCCTCGGCGCGATCGGCCGCTGCGACGAGGCTGCTCTCGAGGCGCAACGGGCGATCGACGTGCTGCCCGACGACCCGGTCTACGGCGACCTGAAGGCCCTGATCGAGGAGCGAGACCGCATCACCCGCGCCTGCATGCCAGCGCGGCGCCCCTGAGCGGTCCCGACCGTCCTTCGGCGCCTCGGCCGCATGAGCTCACCGCGCTACCGGGCGCGTCCGCAGCAGCCTCCTTCGGACACGGCCCTCCGTCCGCTAGCGTCGGGGTCGCTTGCGCCCATTCCTGCTCGCCGCGCTGCTGATCCTCGGGTGCGCGCACGACCCACGCCCACCGCCCGTGCAGGGATGGCGCGAGCTCCGCTCCACGCACTTCCGCCTGCGGACCGACCTTCCAGAGGACTCGGCACGCACCACGCTGGAGAAGCTGGAGACCCTTCGCTGGTGGCTGCAGGCCGCCTGGTCGACCGGAGGCGACTCACCCGGGGTGAGCAATGCCATCGTGCTCGACCAGCCCGCCGAGCTCCGGACCTTCACCACGATGCCCGGCATCGCCACCACCGCGCGCGACGGTCCCCTCCTCGTGACCGCCGGAACGGAGACTGTCTTCGGCGACCGCTCTCCCTGGGTGCAGATCCTCGCGCACGAGGTCGCTCACGAGCTCATCCGGCGTCGCATGCCGGGGGCGCCGCGCTGGTTCCACGAGGGGCTCGCCGGCTACCTCCAGACCGTGGTGGCGCTGGACGACCACCGCGTGCGGTTCGGCTTCTCGCGGCTGGACCCGTCCGATCCGCAGGGGTCGCTCACCAGCCCCGCGCTGCTGCCGCCGCGCAACCTGCTCTCGCTGGACGAGACCGCCTCCCGGAACTGGGAGACGGCGCCCGGGGAGGCCCTGAGCGATCTGTACCTCTCCGCACGTCTCTGGGTGTCGCTCCTCCGGACCGAGGAGCCGGTGCGGATGCGAGCGCTCGAGGCAGCGCTGGCGTCCGGGACGTCGTGGCGCCGGGCCTGGGACGATCTGCGGCGTGGCCTCGACGTCGGCCGGCTTCAAGAAAAGGTCTGGCGCCTGCTGCAGAGCGGGGAATGGACGTCCGAGCTGCGTGCCTTCGCTCCGCTCCCGCCCGCCGCCCTGCGCGCCCGGACCCAGCGACTCCTCGCTCCCTGGGAGGTGCATCTCGCCCTGGCCGACCTCTGGACCATGGCGGCGCGGATCCGCGTGAGCGAGACGTCCGGGCCCCGGGCGCGAGCCGAGCTCGAGGCGGCGGTGGCCGCGGCTCCCGACGAGCCCGTCGCGCTCGTTCGCCTCGCCGAGCTGGAACCGGATCCGGATCTCCGCCGCGGCCGGGCCGAGGCGCTGGTGCAGCGTTTCCCCGACAGCCCGGAGGCCCGGGTGTTCCTCGCCCGCGTGCTGCGCGACGACGGCGGGCCGGTCGAGGGACGGCGAGAGGCAGCGCTCGCCGCGGTCACCCTCGCCCCGGACAGCGTCGATGCGCTGACCGCGCACGCGATCGAGGAGCTCCGCTCCGGCAACGCCTCGGGAGCGCTGCGCAGCCTGGCCCGCGCCGAGCAGCTCGAGCCCTGGAACCCGGCGGTGTTCGTCTCCCGCGCGGTGGTGCTGGGGGCCATCGGCCAGTGCGCTCAGGCGGTCGACACCGTCCAGCGGGCCCTGGACGTGCTGCCGGACGACCCGCCGCTCACCGACGTCCGGACGCTGATCCAGGAGCGCGACCGGATCTCCCGGACCTGCCGCTCCCGGATCGGCCCCTGAGGTCGGAACCACCACGGCGCGCCGGGTGTAGAGTGCGCCCGCCCGTTCCCCGATGCGAGCCCTGGCCGACAGCATTCGTTCCTTGCCCAAGGGCATCGCTCTGCTCGAGGACCCCATCTCCAACCGGGGAACCGCCTTCACCCCGGACGAGCGCACCCGCCTCGGGCTGGACGGCCTGCTGCCCCCGGTGGTGGAGACCCTGGAGCAGCAGTGCGCCCGCGCCTTCGAGGCCTATCGCCGCAAGGGCGAGGATCTCGAAAGGCACATCTACCTGCGCGCGCTGCAGGACACGAACGAGACGCTCTGCTACGCGGTGCTCCGCCGTCACCTCGCGGAGATGGTCCCGGTGGTCTACACCCCCGTGGTCGCCGAGGCCTGCGCGCAGTTCTCGCAGATCTACCGCCGGCAGCGAGGGCTCTTCCTCTCCTACCCCATGGCGGACCGCCTCGAGCTGATGCTCGAGAACCGCCCCCACGCCGAGGTGGACGTGATCGTCGTCACCGACGGCGAGCGGGTGCTGGGCATCGGCGACCAGGGCGCCGGCGGGATGGGCATCTCCATCGGGAAGCTGCAGCTCTACACGCTCTTCGCCGGGGTCGAGCCGTCGCACACCCTCCCCGTCCTGCTCGACGTCGGCACCAACAACGCGAAGAAGCTGGCCGAGCCCGACTACATCGGGTGGCGCCACGAGCGCATCGGCGGAGATGCCTACCTCGAGTTCGTGGATCGCTTCGTCACGGCGGTGAAGCGCGTGCTCCCGCGGGTGCTCCTCCAGTGGGAGGACTTCGCGCGCGATCACGCGGCGCCGCTGCTGGAGCGGTACCGGGACCAGCTCTGCACCTTCAACGACGACATCCAGGGCACCGCGGCGGTGGTGGTGGCGGCGCTCACCGGCGCGCTCGGTGTGACCGGCGGCCGCTTCCGCGACCAGCAGATCGTGATCGCCGGCGCGGGCAGCGCGGGCGTGGGGCTCGCCGCCTACCTCCTCGAGGCGATGCGCACCGAGGGCCTCTCCGACGACGACGCGAGGCGCCGCCTCTACCTGGTGGATCGCCAGGGGCTCATCCACGACCGGCTCCCCGACCTCACTCTGGGACAACGGGCCTACGCGCAGCCGTACGAGGCGCTGGCAGGCCTTCGCCACGACGAGACCGGGCACATCCCCCTCGAGGCGGTGCTGGAGGGAACCGGCGCCACGGTGCTCCTCGGCGTCTCGGCGCAGTGCGGGCTCTTCGGCGAGAAGGCGGTCCGGGCGATGGCGGCCAAGGTGGACCGGCCGATCATCTTCCCTCTCTCCAATCCGCTGGAGCGCTGCGAGGCCACGCCCCATGACCTGCTCCGCTGGACCGACGGCCGGGCGCTGATCGCCACCGGCAGCCCCTACGCGCCGGTGACCTATGCCGGCGTCACCCGCCCAATCGCCCAGTGCAACAACGTCTACGTCTTTCCCGCAGTCGGGCTGGGGGTGCTCAGCGTCGGGGCGCGTCGGGTGACCGACGGGATGATGCTCGCCGCGGCCAGGGCGCTCGGAGCACGCTCGCCGGCCCGGAAGGATCCGACCGCCCCGCTGCTCCCGCCGCTGGACGAGCTCCTCGCGCTCACCCAGGACGTCGCCCTGGCCGTCGCGCGGGAGGCGCAGGACTCGGGGATGGCCGCGGCCAGCCCCGAGGACGCGGTCCGCGCGGCGATCGCGTCGCGCTTCTGGGTCCCAGTGTACCGGCCGCTGCTCTGACATCCCCTCGGTGATAGGAGAGACACGGGGCGCGAGGAGGCCCGGGAACGATGGCGCACGGCACGACGGGAGAGAAGGCGGGCACGGTGGTCGACGGCGGCAAGCACCGCATCGAGACCGACTCCATGGGTGCGGTGAAGGTTCCGCATGAGCGGCTGTGGGGCGCTCAGACCCAGCGCTCGCTCCACCACTTCTCCATCGGCGAGGACCGGATGCCCCAGGCGGTGTACCGGGCCTACGGCATCGTGAAGAAGGCTGCCGCCAAGGTGAACGCCGACATCGGACGGCTGCCGAAGGAGAAGTTCGAGCTCATCGACCGCGCGGCGGACGAGGTGATCGCCGGCAAGCACACCCGCGAGTTCCCGCTCTACGTCTGGCAGACCGGCTCCGGTACCCAGTCGAACATGAACGTGAACGAGGTCATCGCCAACCGGGCCATCCAGCTCGCCGGCGGCACGCTCGGGACGCAGACCCCGGTGCACCCCAACGACCACGTCAACATGTCGCAATCGTCGAACGACACCTTTCCCGCGGCGATGCACGTCGCGGTGGTGCTGGAGCTCGCCACCCACCTCATCCCCAGCATCGAGGCGCTGGTGAAGGAGCTCTGGGCCAAGGCGCGCGAATGGGTCGACGTGGTGAAGATCGGCCGGACTCACCTCCAGGACGCCACGCCCCTCACCGTGGGCCAGGAGTGGAGCGGCTACGCCGTCCAGATGGAGGACGCGCTCTCCGAGGTGAAGCGGGCGATGGAGCGGCTCTACCCGCTCGCGGCCGGTGGAACCGCGGTGGGCACGGGCATCACGGCGCCGGCGGACTTCGGCGAGCGCATCGCGAAGGAGATCGCGAAGCTCACCGGCCATCCCTTCGTCACGGCGCGGAACAAGTTCGCGGCCATCGGCTCGCTCGACCCGATGGTGAGCACGAGCGCCGCGATTCGCGGGCTCGCGGTTCCACTGATCAAGATCGCCAACGACGTCCGCTGGCTGGGCTGCGGGCCGCGCGCCGGGATCCACGAGCTCAACCTCCCCGCCAACGAGCCCGGTTCGTCGATCATGCCCGGGAAGGTGAACCCCACCCAGGAGGAGGCGGTGGTGATGGTGGGGATCCAGGTGATCGGCAACGACACCGCGGTGGCGTTCGCCGGCTCGCAGGGAAACTTCGAGCTGAACGCGATGCGCCCGATCATCCTCTACAACGTGCTGCACTCCTCCACGATCCTCGCCGACGTGTGCGACCGGTGGCGCGAGCACAGCCTGGAGCAGATCACCCTCGACCGTGCCCGCATCGACCGGTTCGTGGGCGAGTCGCTGATGCTCGTGACCGCGCTCAGCCCGGTCATCGGATACGACAAGGCGGCCCACATCGCCCACGAGGCACACCAGAAGGGCATGACCCTGCGAGAAGCGGCGCTGGCGTCGGGCGACGTGACCGCCGAGCAGTTCGACAAGGTGGTGGTCCCCCGCTCGATGGTGGGCGACCCGCGGAAGGACGTCGGGCTGAAGTAGGCGTCGGGGACGGAGGGGCGCCGGCCGAGACGACCGGCGCCGTGCGCGTCGCTGCCGTTACTGGTGCCGCGCGTTGTGCTTCGCGGCGTAGATGCGGCGGCTCTCGCGGTTCTGCTCGCGATTGACCTGCGCGCGCTCGGCCGCGGTCAGGTGCCCGCCGTTCGCTGCGCGCTCGGCCTTGACCTGGTTGTCGATCCGCTGCTCCTGATGCTCGAGCCGGGCCGTCTCCCCGGGGGTCAGCTGGCCACTCTGCACGCCCTGACCGATCCGATCCTGTTGCCGGTTCTCGCGGCGGTCGACCTCGGCCGCCATCGCGACCGACGACAGCGCGCTCACCACCACGATCATCTTCACGAGGGTCTTCACCGATCCGTCTCCTGATGCGGGCACGGCACTCGCGCCGCGCCGTTCAGGAGTCTCGAACCCGATCCCAGCCCGGGAGTTGCGGGGCGGGGGCGTGTCCTTCTCGACCCTGGCTCAGCGCCCGGGTGCGACGACGACCACTCCCTCCTTCATCACGAACGAGACGCGCTCGGTGGCGGTGATGTCCTTGAGCGGGTCCTCCTTCATTCCCACCAGGTCGGCGTAGGCACCGGGTGCGATCGTCCCCAGCTCCGACTCCTTGCCCAGCAGCGTTGCCGCGACCACCGTGCCCGAGCGGAGCGCCTGCCACGGGGTCATCCCCCAGTCGACGTAGTGCTTGAACTCCTGGGCCTGGTTGATCTCCTCCCAGGGAAACCCGCCGGCATCGGTTCCCAGCGCGATCTGCACGCCGGCGGCCAGGGCGCGGCGGAACGACTCCTCCGAGACCTTCGCCAGCGCGTTCCAGATGGGGTTGGTCTTGCTCCGCGCTGCCTCGACGTAGGCCGAGACGGTGAGCGTGGGCGAGAGGAAGACCTTCTTCTGCACCATGGCCTTCACCGTGGCGTCGTCGAGCACGTGGCCGTGCTCGATGGAGTCGACGCCGGCGGCCAGAGCGATGGCGTGACCGGAAGGAGTGATGCTGTGCGCCGCCACCTTCTTGTTGGTCCGGTGCGCCTGGTCGACGATGGCCTTCAGCTCCTCCTCGGTGAAGTTGGGGAGGCTCCGGATCTGCCCGTCCGGCCGCTTGTAGTAGCCGCGATCGGCGTAGACCTTGATCCAGTCGGCGCCGTGGGAGATCTGATCTCGCACCGCCTTCCGGCAGCCGTCGGCCCCGTCGCAGAGCTGGACTCCCTTCGGCCAGTCCCACTCCCAGGAGTAGGCCGTTCCCCCGATCCCGTAGGCACCGGTGGGAGCCAGCGCCTTGGTGGCCACGAAGAGCCGGGGACCGACGACGATTCCCTTCGCGATCGCCTTCTTCAGATCGACGTCGGCGAACCCCGCACCCTCGTTGCCGATGTCCCGGTGGGTGGTGAAGCCGTGCTGGAGCGCGATGCGCATCGCCTGGGTGGCCCGGAGCGCACGGTAAGGAAGCGATTCCTTGAGGACCTGCTCGTCGTACTCCTTCTCGGTGAGATCGCCGTCCAGGAGCGCGTGGGTGTGCGCATCGATGAAGCCCGGGCACACGGTGAGGCCGGACGCGTCCACCACCTGGGCGCCGGCCGGGACCGCGTCGCCCACCGACTTGATCCGGCCGTCCTGGATGACCACCACCGCTCCGGTCCTGACCTTCTGGCCGACCGGGTCCAGAAGCCTCCCGGTCTTCACCGCGATGACCGGAGACTGCTGTTGCCCGAGCGCGACGCCGCACACGAGCGCTGCCACGCACGCCACGATCCGCATGAGACCCCTCCCCTTCGACGAGACGGCGGCGGAGTGTGTCACGCCCTGGCTGCCGGGTCTCTTGCGAACGCACCGGCCGCCCGGGCCCGGCGTCACTCCGGCGTCGCCTGCACGATGAACCGCTGGGGCGCTGACCCCACGAAGTAGAACGGGTAGCAGGTCACCAGCGTGAGCTCCGCTCCGCGGGTGGGCGCGAGCACGGAGGTCTCCTCGGGCGAGACGATCGACAGCCGGGCCACCCGGAACCGCCGCACCTCCGCTGGCAGCGCGAGCTCGATGACGTCGCCCTGAACGACGTCCTTCAGCACCCGGAAGTAACCGTCCCGGTGGCCGGCGAGGCCGACGTTGCCCACTCCAGCGGGTCCGGTGGTGCCCTCGATGTGGCCGACGGCGCGATCGAGCGTCCACTCGTCGGTGCCCTCGAGGACGGGCACCTCCAGGCCGAGTCGAGGGATGCGGAGCAACGCCAGCGGCGGCGGCGCCGGACGGACGAGCGCGCGGGCGTGCGCCGCGATCCGCGCGGGGGCCCAGAGGCGCTGGTCGACCGCCCGGGGCGAAGTCGCGAGCGTGGCCGAGACGACCTCCGGCCGAGCGTGGGCGAGCTCGTGAAACGCCGCGACCGAGCGACGCTCGGCGGACCAGGCGAGCACCCGCGCGGTGAGCCAGGTCCCTCCCAGCACCACCGCGAGCGCCCAGGCCAGTCGCTCGAACCCCACGAGGCGCCGGCGCCACAGGTCGCGCCGCGCGAGGAGCCCGCCCGCCGTCACCGGAATGCCGCTCCTATCGCAGGGCGCGCGCCGCGCGCAGGGTCAGGGCGATGCCCGCAGAGATCACCGCGAACAGGCCGAGCAGGGGCAACGGGCTCGCCGTCCGGGGCAGGTGGCGCGGCGTGGCGGCGGCCACGGCCGTCGGCGGAGCAGGCGCCTCCGCCGGCGCCGCCCTGGCGTCCACCTCGCGCTGGGAGATCTGCTGGGCCGGGAGCGTCGTGACGAACGTTCCGCTGAGCCGCTCGCCCTTCTTCACCGTGCTCAGCGGGACCTCCTTGCCATCGCGCACGAAGTAGATGTCGTTCCCGGCGGCGTCCTTGAAGTTGTAGCTCTTGAGGTCTCCGTTCGCGGTCTTCACCACGATCCCGCCCGGCGCGACCTGCATCACTGTCGCCGAGGCGACCCGGGTGAGCGTGACGTTGCGGGTGGTGACCTTGTCGGTGATCATCGCGCCGACCTGCGTGCCGGGCGTGATCTGATCCACGCCGACCGGTTGCCCGTTGACCTGGAACTTGAACCCGTCAGGAAGCGTGTACTCGTGAAGGCCGTCCTGTTCGCGGAGGACGACCTTGTTCCCCGCGACGGACTCGACCACGCCCCCCTTCACCTCGCGAGTCATCGCCGTCGACTCGGTGCTGGTGGCTCCCGTCGCCTGCTGGGCTGCGGCAGGAGTGACCGCCAGCAACAGCATGCAGGTGATGCTCAATCGCTTGGACATGAGAAGGCCCTCCCTCGGAGCCGCTGGCTGCATACGCCCGCTGGCACGCTGCGGCAGATACGTCCTTGGAGTGGGTCTGAAAAGACCCAGCCTTCGTTCCGGGCCGCGTGGCCTCGACCGTCCGCCGGGGGCCGCCACGACACGCGGTCGGGTGCCGGAAACATCCCGCGCTCCCGCGCTGTCTCCAGGGCATCCGCGAACGCGGACCCGCGGGGAGAAGGAGCGAGGCGGATGGCGCCGACCATCCTGGTGGTGGAGGACGAGCCGTCCCAGCGCGAGTTGCTCTGCGAGCTCCTGGAGGCGCACGGCTACTCTTGCATCGCCGCCGAGGACGGACGTCGCGCGCTCGACGCGATCGATCGCACGCCCGCCCCCGACGCCGTGGTCCTGGACATGGTCCTGCCGCGCCTCAACGGACACGAGTTCCTGAGGGAGCTGGGCGAGCGCGGCGAGCGTCGCCTCGGAGTCGTCGTGGTGAGCGGCTTCGGGCCGGTGTCGCGCCTCGCGGAGCGGTGGCCATTCGTCCGGGCCTTCGTCCAGAAGCCGGTGGACCTCGATGCGCTCCTCGCCGCCGTCCACCGCTGCGTCGGCGCCGAGGAGACGTCCGAGCCGGTGCGCTGAGACCCGGCGTCTCGAGGCGTGCACGCGTGTGCGCGCCGGACGCACGCCCACGCCGGCGCGCCTCCACCGGACGGCCTCGCGTCTTGCCGAGCCGTCCTGCCGGGCCTCAGGACAGGACCTAGACTTCCGGGGACCGATGCCCCTCGCTCGCCCGACGCTCGCCGCGCTCGCCATCCTCCTGGTCGTCCCGGGCTGCGACCTCCTCGATCCGAAAGACAGCGGCGGCGGACCGAGCCCCTCCGACCCGACGACCGACCTGGCCCGGGTCGCGCTCGAGGCCCATGATCAGGTGCGGAGCAACGCCACGCCGACGCCGAGCCCCGCGCTCCCGGCGGTGCAGTGGTCCGCCGACGTGGAGGCCGTCGCGGCGCAGTGGGCGGCCCACTGCGTGTACGAGCACAACACCGGGCGAGGCAACCTGGGGGAGAACATCGCCGCGAGCTCTCCGGGCTACTGGCCGACCATCGCCGGGGTCGTGCAGGCCTGGGCCTCCGAGGCGCCGGACTACGACTACGCCTCCAACAGCTGCGCCGCGGGAAAGGTCTGCGGCCACTACACCCAGCTGGTGTGGCGGGACAGCACGCTGATCGGTTGCGCCTACGCACGCTGCACCAGCAACTCCCCCTTCCAGGGAGTGCCCACCTGGGACTTCTGGGTCTGCGACTACAGCCCTCCCGGTAACTGGATCGGCCAGCGTCCGTACTGATCGGCGACGGGGCCTGGCGTAGCATCCGGCTCCCCCACGCTGGAGGTGCCACGGTGCGCTCGCGCTGCCTTCCGCTGCTCCTGCCCATCTTCGCCGTCTCCTGCGCCGGTGGCGCCTCGGCGCCCCCGCCTCCGGCCGCCACCACCGCCGCGGCGAAGGCTCCACCCCCGGCCCCGCCGGTGGTGCCCGCCTCCGTGCTCGCCCTCGCACAGGGGGCGCAGCACTTCGACGAGCTCGGAACCCTGACCCGCCCGGTGGGGACCGCGTCGCTCGAGGCGCAGCGCTACTTCGACCAGGGCCTTCGCCTGGCCTACGGCTTCAACCACGACGAGGCGACGCGCTCCTTCGCCCGCGCCGCCGAGCTCGACCCCGGATGCGCGGCCTGCCTCTGGGGCGTCGCCTGGACCCTGGGCCCCAACTACAACGTCCCGATGCTGCCCGACCGGGCGCAGGCGGCGTGGGACGCGCTGCAGGCCGCTCGAGAGCGTTCGGGTGGGGCCCGTCCGGTGGAGCAGGCGCTGATCGCCGCGCTGTCGACTCGCTACAAGGGTCCGCAGCCGGTGGATCCGGCGTCGCAGCAGCCGGCGAACGAGGCCTTCGCCGCGGCGATGCGAGACGTGGCCCGGGCCCATCCCGCGGACGACGACGTCCAGGTCATCTTCGCCGAGGCGCTGATGGACGTGAACCCCTGGCACCTCTGGACACTGGACGGCAAGGCGGCCCCGGGGACCGAGGAGATCGTCGGCACGCTGGAGACGGTGCTCGCGCGCAACACCCAGCACCCGGGCGCGAACCACTACTACATCCACGCGGTGGAGGCCTCGAGCCGGCCGGATCGCGCGGTGCCCGCCTCGGAGCGTCTGCCTGGGCTGATGCCCGCCGCCGGGCACATCGTCCACATGCCGGCGCACATCTTCCAGCGGGTCGGCCGGTATGCGGACGCGTCCGAGGCCAACCGCCGCGCGGTGAAGGCGGACGAGGCATATCTCGCCCGGACCCGCCCGCCCGGGTACTACCCGATGTACCTCGGGCACAACCACGGCTTCCTCGCGTACTCGGCGTCGATGCTCGGGCGCTCCGAGGAGTCGCTCCAGGCCGCGCGTGCCTCGGCGAAGGCCGTCCCGCCGGAGATGCTCGACATGATGCCGGGGATGGACTTCTTCGCCTCCGAGCCGCTGCTGGTCCTCGTGCGGTTCGGCAAGTGGAAGGAGATCCTCGCCGAGCCCCGTCCGGCGGAGAAGTACCCCACCCTGACCGGGCTGTGGCTGCACGCCCGGGGGATGGCGCTCGCCTCGACCGGCAAGACCCGCGAGGCGACCGCGACGATGCGCGAGCTGCGGGCGCTGGCGACCAAGATTCCCCCCGAGGTGATCGCCGGCCAGAACCCGGCGTCCTCCGTGTGCCGGCTGGGCGCGGATGCCATCGAGGCACGGATCGCCGAGCGAGCCCGGAAGTGGAAGCCCGCCATCGCCGCCTGGCAGCGCGCGGTCGTGCAGGAGGACGGCTTCGCCTACAACGAGCCGGCCGACTGGTTCTACCCGATGCGCCACTACCTCGGCGCGGCGCTGCTCGACGCCAAGAAGCCGAAGGAGGCCGAGGCCGTGTTCCGCGAGGACCTGCGACGCAATCCTGGCAACGGCTGGGCGCTGCACGGGCTCGCCGCGGCGCTCGCGGCGCAGGGCCGGAAGGACGAGGCCGCCGCCGTTCGCGCGACGTTCGCGGAGGCGTGGAAGGACGCGGACATCAAGCTGTCCCGCGCCGCCTACTGAAGCGTCTCAGCGCCCCGACAGGAGGAGCGACAGCACCGTCGCGACCTCCGCGTCCGACCAGGTGGTGAGGATGGTGGGCAGGGTCACGCCCACCTGGATGAGGTTGCTCCCGCAGTTGCGTGGCCCGACGTAGGCCTGGCCCTGGAAGCGCAGGTCGTAGCCGCAGCGACCGAAGGCGCCGTTGATCCGCGACTTGCTGATGGTGACCGTGGAGGGAGCTCCGCCGATGAGCCCGTTCACCACCATGCCGTCCGGGCCGGGTGTGACGTTGAGGTTGAAGGGGTTCTTGTTCACGACGCCCTCGGCCCCGTCCGCGGTGACGGTGAGGTTCACGTCCCTGCGGAAGGCGGTGCCGCGCCAGGCAGTGCTCCCGTTCTGCGACGGGTAGCGGCCGAGGTTCACGTCCGGGCCCTGCACGCCGGTGGGCGTGATGAGCGCGACGATGGGCTGTCGGATCCCGGTGAGCACGAAGCGGCCGCCCTCCGGCATCGCCTGCGCCTCCGGGGGCAAGACGTCCGGCGGAGGGAGCGGCTCCTCGTGCGCACAACCCGCGAGGAGACAGGTGAGGACCACGGCCAGGAGGGGAAGGGCGGCGCGCCGCATGGGGCGACCTTAGCGACGCTCGCGGCGGTCGACCACCGCGTTCAGGAGGGCACGCGTCACGGAGATGACGAGTGCGCCCAGGAAGGCCGGGACGAAGCCGTCCACGTGGAGCCCCAGCCCCAGCGAGCGTGCCGCCGCCCCGGTCACCCACAACAGAATCGCGTTGATGACCAGGGCGAACAGCCCCAGGGTGACGAAGGTGACCGGGAGCGCAAACAGCCGGAGCACGGTTCCGAGCACCGCGTTGATGACCCCGAAGACGAGCGCGACCCCCAGGAGCCCCGGCAGGGTCCCCGCGTAGGTGAGCCCGCTGACCAGCCGGGTGGCGACCCAGAAGGCGACGGCGGTCACCACCAGGTGCAGGAGAAAGCGCATGTCCCCTCCCCCGTCCCGGCGTCCGCTCCGGGCCGTCCGGCGTCAACCGCCGGCGGGACGGGGGCTTAGCAGATCCTGCTCCTCGGGGTGACGCTCCAGCCACTTGCGCACGAACGGGCAGGTCACGACGAGCTTCATCCCGTTCTGCCGCGCCCAGGTGAAGGCAGCCTTGGCCAGCTTTCCCGCGATTCCCTGCCCCGCCGCCTCCTCTGGGACACCGGTGTGCACCAGGTCGAGCGTGCGCGCGTCGAGCGGACGATAGCTGAGCTCGGCGGTGCCCCCCGCCACCTCGAGGAAGAAGCGGTGGCGGGTCGGGTCGTGCTGGACGTCCATCGCGGGCGAGGCCTCCGTGGGCCCCGGACGGTGGGGCAGCGGGGGCCGGGCGTCAACCCTCGGTCGGCCGGGCGTTCACTTCGCGGGCGCGGGCGGAGCGGCCGGAGCGGGAGCCGGGCTCGCGGGCGGCGTGGGCTGAGGCACGCGGTTCTTCACCGTCGGGAGGGTCCGCAGATAGGCGAAGACCGCCTTGAGGTCCGGGTCGGTGAGGTTCTTCACCATCTGCCACGGCATGGGCGGGAGGATGGGCCGGCCACGTCCCATGTGCCGGCCGGTCCGCATCGTGTCCACGAAGTTCTGCTCGGTCCACGCGCCCAGGCCGGTCTCACGGTCGGGGGTGAGGTTGGCCGAGTAGCTGATGCCCCACGGGCCGGACCAGGCGGTCATCGTCGCCACCGTCGCAGCGAGCCATGGGCCGGCGAGCGCGGGCGCAGGCGTCACCGCCATCTGCTCGGGGTGACCCGACAGGAGGCGCTCGGTGTCGAGCTCGGGTCCGTTCGGGCCCATCTTCTTCGGGGTGTGGCAGTCGTGGCAGCCGCCGAAGTTGACCAGGTACTCCCCCCGCTTCACCTGGGTGGAGGCGGTGCTGGCCGGCGCGGCCAGAGCGAGGGAGGCCAACGAGAGTGCGGCGAGCAGCATCGGCTTCGAGATCACGGCGTTCTCCTGTCTGCGAGTGAGTGAATCCAGCGCTCGACGAGCGTGAGGGCCTCGCGGTCGGGCTTCTCGGTCCCGAGCGGAGGCATCTGGTCGAGCGGATTCCGGGCGCCCATCCGGCGGAAGAGCACGCTGTGCTCCGGCTTGCCGGCCTCGACCCGGACCTCCGCTCCGCCCACCGGACGCAGCGCCCGGACTGCGAGGGCCGAGGCACGGACCCGCTCGACGGAGTCGGGCCCCTCGGACACGCTCTGGAGCAGGTCCAGACCCACGCCCGCGAGCGGCCCCAAGCGGTTGTGACAGATGCCGCAGTTGGCGTGGAGGTAGCCGAGCGTGGCCCGCTCGTCGGGCGAGGCGGCGGCGATGCGCGGCGGCGTGGCCGCGAGCGACGGAGGGAGCCCCCGGAGGAGGCCGCGCGCGACGAGATCCTCGAGGTGCACCTCCGTCCCCGCCGCGCCGGCGTGGGGCGCCCCGGGATCCCGGTCCGACGAGAGCTGGAGGGTGCCGAAGCCGAGGACCGGGTTGGGCTGCCCTTCGTGGCAGGCCTGGCAATCCGCCGTTCCGGGGATGGCCCACCGCCCGCCGCCGGGGACCGGCACCCCTCCGCGGACACCCTCGGGCGGCGCGAGGACCGCGTCGCTGCCGTCCTCGGGCCAGACGTAGGTCGCGAAGCGCCAGCCGTTCCGGGTGCGCTCCACCATCCGGGTTTCCAGCCGGCGCCCGAGCCTGAACTCCTTCCACAGCCGCGTCCCCACCGGGAACACCCACCGGTCCGGGTCACGCGCGTCGATCTGCGTCCCCGGCGGGAGGCGGATCCACCGGCGCTTCTCGGCCCCGTCGCTCCAGAGCGGGTACTGGGGGCTGAAGCCGAGCACGCCGGCGGCGATCTCGTCTGTCCCGCCCCGGGCATAGAGCCCGGTCTCCCCGAGGTGCTCGGGCAGCGGGCCGGCGGCGCGGGCAGCCGGCGCGAGCGCCGCGAGAAGGAGCGGGAGTGCGTGGAGGCGCGCCATCGGTGCAGCGCCTTGTGCCAGCTGCAACCCGATTTCGTTCGCTAAACAGTCCCTAAATCGGTCTCAAGCGATGCTGCGCGCGCCCTATCGGCCGTGGCGGCCCGCCCCTCCGTGGAAACGCGCAGCCCCGACGGCCGTCTCCCCGGAGGCGAGCGTGTGCAAACCCCGGCGGACCTCGTTCTCCATCGACTCCTGCGCACCCAGGTCCAGCGACTCGAGCATCGAGAGCCGGTCGTTGCGGAGGCAGGTCTGGGGAAGATCGGCGAGCCCGCGGGCGAGCTCCAGGGCCGCGCGGAGTGCCTGACCCTCGGGAGCCACGCGGTTCACGAGGCCCATGCTCCACGCCTCCTGTGCCTTCACCGCACGTCCGGTGAGGACGAGGTCCATCGCCCGGCCGAGCCCGATGATCTGCGGGAGCCGGACCGTCCCCAGGTCGACCAGCGGCACCCCGAACCTGCGGCAGAACACGCCGAGGACGGCCTCCTCGGAGGCCACCCGGAGGTCGCACCACAGCGCCAGCTCCAATCCTCCGGCCACCGCGTACCCCTCGATGGCCGCGATGACGGGCTTGCCGAGCCGCAGGCGGGTCGGGCCCATCGGACCGTCGCCGTCGGGGCCGACCGGGCGTGGCTCACCCTCCGCCAGGGCCTTGAGGTCTGCGCCCGCGCAGAACGTTCCGCCCGCGCCGGTGAGGATGGCGACCGACAGCGAGGGGTCTCCGTCGAAGGCGCGGAAGGCGCTCGCGAGCGCGCCGGCCGTCGGGGCGTCCACCGCGTTCCGGCGCTCCGGCCGATCGAGGGTGACGACGAGGATGCTCTCCTGGCGCTCGATGCGGACGGTCATGCGCGGGAGTCTCCCCCCGGCATGAGCACCCACGCCAGCCACGATCCCCGGTCAGCCGAAGGTGTAGACGAACTGGACCTGCGTGATGCTGTCGAAGGTCCGGAGGAATGCCCTCGAGCCCGCGGGAGCTCCGGCGGGTAGCTGCGCGAGCTGCGGCTTGGCATCGTAGCGACCCGTCCAGCTCACGTTCAGCGACAGCCGCTCGTAGACCTGCGTGGTGAGGCTCACCAGCGCGTTGACCCGATGATCCTGGAACGCGGGAACCCCGGTCGAGTCGTCGGGATCCGGCGCTCCGGTTTCCTTGTTGATGTTGATCAGGTACTCGGCACCGGCAGTGAACTTGGTGGTCTTCGAGATTTGCCAGTTGTACGCCAGCGCCGCGCGGAGCGAGTGGATGGAGTAGCCATCACCCACGTACGGCTGGAGGTAGGTGAAGTCGTAGCCGATCTCGCCGGTGATGCTGTGCGCGCCAGCCTTGACGATCAGCGTGCTCAGGCCGAGCTGGCCTCCGCCGAACAGCTTCTTTCCAGCTGCGAAGTCCGAGGCGATGTTGCCCAGGACGTAGAGCGACGTGTCGCCGGGCTCGTTGCGATGAATCAACCACTGGTCGAATCGCGGGGTCACGTTCCAGAGCCGCGTGGACAGCGAGTCGACGGAGTCGAGCTGGTCCAGCGAGGTGATGGGTGTGGTGACTCCGGCCGGCACCGAGTAGACGCGCGACTTGGCGTAGGCGTAGTTGGCGGTGAGCGAGTACCGCTGCCACACGTCGTCCCGGGTGACTTTCAGTCCGGCGCTGAGGCTGGTGGAGTCCGAGTTCCCGGCCAGCCAGAGCAGACCGGCCTTGGCCTCGGCCTTCCATCCGGTGGGCTTGGCGTCCTCCTTGGGCTTCTCTCCGTAGGCGAAGGTCGGCGCCACGGTGGTGTCCTGGGCCAGGGCCGGCGCGGCGACGACCAGCGTCACGAGCGCTACGAGCAACATGCGAGTCACGATGGGAACCCCTCCTGGGCCCAGCGGCCTAACGCAAAGCGCCGGGCCACGGAACGCTGCCGAGCATCCGGACTGAACACTTGAGCAGCACCCCAAAGGACGACTAGCCTTCGCGGCCCGATGCTTGACGGGCTCAACGAGGCGCAGCGCGAGGCGGTCCTTCACGGTGACGGCCCGCTGCTGGTGGTCGCCGGCGCGGGGACCGGGAAGACCACCACCCTGGCCCACCGGGTGGCGCAGCTCATCTCGCGGGGCGTGCCACCCGAGCGCATCCTCCTCCTCACCTTCGCCCGCCGCGCGGCAGCCGAGCTGCTCCGGCGGGTGGATGGGCTCCTGGGCCGCGCGGGCTCGGACCGCCCGGCGTCCGCGCGGGTGTGGGGCGGCACCTTCCACTCGGTGGCCACCCGGCTCCTCCGCCAGCACGGGGAGCGGATCGGCCTGCACCCGGGATTCACCATCCACGACCGGGGCGACTCGGAGGATCTGCTCGAGGTGCTCCGGGCGGAGCTCGAGCTCGGCCGGGGAAAGCGGCGCTTCCCGCGCAAGGCGACCTGCCTCGACATCTACAGCCGCTGCGTGAACGCCCGGAGCCCGCTGGACGCGGTGCTCGCTCGCGGGTTCCCCTGGTGCACCGAGCAGCTCGACGGGCTGAAGCTGCTCTTTCGCACCTACGTGGACCGCAAGGCCGAGCAGCGGGTCCTGGACTACGACGACCTGCTCCTGTTCTTCCACGCGCTCGTGGGCACCGACGCGGCGGGGCCGGCCGTCCGCGCGCAGTTCGACCACGTGCTGGTCGACGAGTACCAGGACACCAACGCGCTGCAGGCCGAGCTCCTGGACCGGCTGCGTCCGGAAGGGACCGGGCTCACGGTGGTGGGCGACGACGCGCAGGCGATCTACGGGTTCCGGGCTGCGACGGTGCGGAACATCCTCGACTTCCCCGCCCAACACCCGGGCGCCCGCACCGTGGTGCTCACCGAGAACTACCGGAGCAGCCCCGAGCTGCTGGAGGCCACCAACCGGGTCATCGCCCAGGCCCGGGAGCGGCATCCCAAGGAGCTCCGGTCCCGGAAGCGGTCCGGCGAGCGGCCCGAGCTGGTCACCTGCGCCGACGAGGCCGAGCAGACCGAGTTCGTCCTGGGGCGCATCCTCGAGCGGCGCGAGCAGGGCATGGACCTGCGCCGGCAGGCGGTGCTCTTCCGGGCCTCGCACCACAGCCTCCATCTCGAGGTGGAGCTCGGTCGCCGCGGCATCCCCTTCCACAAGTACGGCGGGCTGCGCTTCGTGGAGACGGCGCACGTGCGAGATCTGCTGGCGTTCCTCCGGCTCGCGGAGAACCCGAGGGATCTCCTCGCCGGCACGCGCGTGCTCGGCTTGCTCCCCGGCGTCGGCCCGCGCACCGCACGAGCGCTGCTCGACCCCGTGCAGCGCACCGGCTCCTTCGAGGGCTGGAACGAGGTCCGCGTGCCCGCGGCGGCGCGGGAGCAGTGGCCGGTCCTCGTCGCGCTCTGCCGCGAGCTGGCCTCGGCGCAGCCACCCGCCCTGCCCTCCCAGCTGCATCGGATCCGCGGCTTCTACGGTCCGCTCTGCGAGGAGCGGTACGACCACGTCCCCGCCCGGCTGCGGGACCTCGAGCAGCTGGAGCAGCTGGCCGCCGGCTTCGCCGACCGGAGCACCTTCCTCGGCGAGCTCACCCTCGAGCCGCCGCGCTCCACGCAGGACCTCGCCGGGCCGCCCTCCCTCGACGAGGACCACCTGGTCCTCAGCACCATCCACTCCGCCAAGGGGCTCGAGTTCGACGCGGTCTACGTGCTCCACGCCGCCGACGGGAACATCCCCTCGGACCTGACGACCGGGGCCCCCGAGGAGATCGACGAGGAGCTGCGCCTGTTCTACGTGGCGCTCTCACGGGCCCGGCGGCACCTGTCGGTGACCTTCCCGCTCCGGTGGTTCGACCGTCCCGCAGGCGTCGGTGGTCGCCATGCCTTCGCACAGCTGACGCGGTTCCTTCCTCCACCCGTCGCGGCGGCGTTCGAGCCGAGGACGGCGTTTCCTCACCGCCCGGGCCCGGTGCTCCCCGCGGAGGACGCGTTCCTCCTTCCCGAGGTGAGGACCGCGCTCCGCTCCCTCTGGAACTGAGAGTCCCCCGTGTTCACGGGGAGTTGCTCTCAGCCGGTCGCGCACCCATCTTCCGCGGCGCCGATGGCGTCACGCACGAGGAGAGGGCGGGTCCCCAGAATTCTGCTCCTCGTCCTGCTGGGCGTGGTCGCGCTGGCGCTCCTCGTCGCCGCGATCGGCCTGCGGCCCCTGGCCAGGAGCAAGACCCGCGAGGCCCTTGCCGGGATGAAGGGCGCGCGGGGCGAGTTCCAGGACGTCGACGTCTCGCTCTTTCCCCTCCGGTACACCATCACCCGGCTGAAGATCTTCCAGAAGGAAGCGCTGCTTCCGGACCCGACGCTGTATGCCGAACGGCTCACCGTCACCCTGCGCTGGGCGCCCCTGCTCCGCGGCGTCTTCGCGGGGGACGTCGACGGCGAGCGGGTGAAGGCCGTCCTCGAGGAGCCGAAGCCGGGTCCGGACACACCGATGCCCTCGCTCGCCGAGCTCGTCCCGGTGAAGGCCGTCCTCGAGCGCCTGCAGCTGCGCGACTCCGAGGTGCTCTACGCCTGGGTCCGCAAGGAGGGCTGGCCGATGGTCTGGTCACACCACATCGAGGGCACGATCGAGAACCTCACCTCGCGGCCGGGGCTGGTCGAGGGCCCGATGGTCGTCGCCGCGCGGGGCCGCATCCAGGGCAAGGGGACCGTCTGGTTCAAGGTGACCGCCGACGTCTGGGCCGAGCGCCTCACCTTCGCGGGGAACGCCGGAGCGGAGGGCTTCGATCCGTCACAGCTCAACGCGTACCTGTCTCCCAAGCAGGACGTGAACCTCACCCCGGGCAGCTACTCGATGACGATGAGCTTCCGCTGCCAGGACGGAAAGCTGGTCGGCACGGTCGACCCGCACCTCGTGGGGAGCGAGCTCCGGTCGGACGGGGACCCGGGGAGCGCGCTCAAGGCCTTCTTCGGGAAGATCGCGCTCGGGCTGTCCGGGCCTACCGAGGGGACGCGGCCGAGCGGAGCCATCGCCGTCCGGGACGACCTCACGGATCCGAAGCTCCAGCTCGCCCCGCGGCTGGAGAAGGTGATCGAGAACGGCTTCTCCCTCGGACTCCAGGAATCGCTGAAGCGGCAGTACGCCGGGAAGACCGAGGCGAGCGACAAGAAGGAACCCACGCCGCTGAAGGCGAAGAAGTGACGCTGGCTCCGCCCACGGCTCAGAACGCGTAGAGGACGGCGTTCTCGACGCGGAAGGCGGTCGCCGTCGGATTGTCCACCCACTGGGTGGCCCACCAGCTCAGCTCCAGGCCGACCCGGAGCCCGCCGACGATGCGAAAGAGCACGTTGCCGAAGACCTCGGTGTTCGTCTTCCGCTCGGCGCTCGCGAGGTCCTGATCGAACGGGTCGTCGGTGCCGAAGCCTGCATGCACGGTCCATCGCGTGCCGATCTGCTGCGTCAGCTGCACCCAGCCACCGCGGGCACGGATCGGCACCGCCTTCACCGGATCCACCGTCTGGAAGATCGCCCCCGAGTAGTCGCCGAGGAGCTGCCCGATGAAGTACTCGCCCTCGATGAGCGTGGTCTCTCCGAGACGGAGGGAGCCGTCGGCGACGAACGACCAGGAGCCATACTGGCGAACCTCGCCCGGCGACGCCGCGCTCGGGTTCTGGAGCACCACCTGTCTGCGGCCGACGTGTCCGGCGATGCCGCATTCGAAGAGGCGCGGGCCGCCGTCCGGGCGCTCGGGGCCGAAGGCGAGACCCACGTGCCCCTGGAAGTCGGGCAGACCGGTCTGGGTGGCCTGGATCGTCCCGCCCACCTGGAAGGTCTGCACCGCCTGGGCGATCGCGGTCTGGAAGTCGATCTCGAAGGCGTCGGAGACCGGCTGGCGCCACTCGACGCGGATCTGCGGGCGATAGTCGCCGATGTCTCCGGGGATGAAGGACAGCGGGTAGAAGTTCAGGGAGGCCGCCGCCCGGGGAGAGATCACGTCGGAGGCCTGGCCACCGAGGATGCGGAGCCTCGACCAGCTCGCCTCGAGGTAGAGGTCCCGGACCAGGGGAAGGAAGGCGTTCTCGTTGAGGTAGGGCGCGTTGCTCCGGAAGTCCATGTCGAACCTCGCCTGGAGCTGGACGTCCCCGAACCTCGGCGGGGTCGCGCTCACCCCGATGAAGGTGTTCCCCGGCGAGACGTTGAACTGCGAGGTGGTCGCCGCGGAGCGAATCTGCACGAAGCCAGGAATGCTCCCGACCACCATGGTGTGGGTGTTGTAGTTGGTGTTGAGCACCAGCTCGCCGAAGAAGGTCCAGCGGACGCCGAGCGTCTCCACCGACGGTGACGGGGGCGGACCCGCCGGGGGAGGCGTCTCCTGGCCGAGCGCGAGCGTCGCCCGGAGCAGGAACGGCAGCAGCGCCCAGCGCACGCACAGGCTCCGGTCCAGGTGCCCTCCTCCCCGAGCGGGAGGCAGTTGAGCAACAGCGGGCCGGCGGTGGCAACTAAGATGGCACCCCTCGGCGAATGCTCCTCTTCCAGAAACGCTTCCACGCAGGGCTGGTCGACGGCTCGATCCGCCTGACCTTTCGCCGCTGGGAGAAGCCACACGTCCGCCCCGGGGGCCGGTACCGCTGCCATCCGATCGGCGTTCTCGAGGTCGACCGCGTGGAGCGCGTCCCGGTGCAGGAGATCGGCGAGGAGGACGCGCAGGCGGCAGGCTTCACCTCGCGCGACGAGCTCCTGGCGTTCATGTCCAGCGGCCCCGGTGGTCCGCCGGAGCCGGGCTCCGAGGTCTGGCGCGTCGAGCTCCATCACGGAGGAGACGGCGACCGGGTGGAGATCGCGCTCGACGACCGGCTCACCGACGAGCAGGTGGCGACCCTCGCGCGCCGGCTGGAGCGCCTCGGCGACTGGACCCTCCCCACCCTGCGCCTCATCCGCCGGCGGCCGCGCGTCGCCGCCTCCAGGCTTGCCCTGAGCCTCGGGCGGGAGCGGGACCCCTTCAAGATCGACGTCCGCAAGCTGAAGCGCCTCGGCCTCACCCAGAGCTTCGAGGTCGGCTACGAGCTCTCCCCGCGAGGACGCGCCCTCCTGAAGGCGCTCGCACGGCGGCGGACGCCGGCAGCCCGGTCCCCGAAGAGGCCTTCACCGAGGAAGCGCACCGGGCGCCCGGCGATTCGCCGCTGAGTCCTTCGAATCCGTTCGCTCGCTGCATAACCGAAGTGGCTGGGGGGTGTTGGACCCGCGGCATGCGACGAGGTATGGCCGGAGTGCGAGGGGAGCGGGCGCGGGGGCAGGGGCGATGACGAGCCGTCTCAGCCGGTGGGTCACGCTGCTGGTCACCTTCGCCGGGATCGGTCTTCCCTGGCTCTTCGCGCGGAAGGTGCTGGACGCGAACGACCCGGTCGCCCAGTCGGTCACCTTCCTTCCTGCGCCCTACGCCTTCATCATCTGGGCGCCCATCTACACCGGGCTCCTCATCTTCGCGGTCTGGCAGGCGCGATCCGCTCAGGCCGACAATCCGCGCGTTGCGTCCATCCGTCCCTGGCTGATGCTCGGCGCCGTCCTGAACGCCGCGTGGTTCGGCGCGCTGGCCCTGCGACATCCCGGTTGGACCGTGCCGATCGTCTTCGCCACGCTCGTCGTCGCGCTGATCATGCACCGGGTCGGGCAGATCGGCGGGGTGGCGTGCGAGTCAGGCGAGGCGTGGCTTCGGCTCCCCTTCTCCCTCTACGCGGGCTGGCTGATGGTGGCGACCTTCACCACCCTCTCCGTCGAGCTCGCGCGGATCGGCTGGGACGGCTTCGGCTGGAGCCCGGTCACCTGGGGCATCCTCGCCGTCGTGGTGAGCTCCGTCGTCGGGCTGATCGCGCGCTTTCGCCTGGACGACCCGATCTTCGGCGCGGTCTTCGTCTGGGCCTACCTGGCCATCGTCGTCCAGCAGCAGGAGCGGCCGCTGGTGTCGCTCTTCGCCGGAATCGCCGCGGGGCTCTTCCTGCTCTCGCTCTTCGTGCGAGACCGCCGCGCCCCCCGCTCGAGACACAGCGAGTGCGCCGAGGTCTGACCGCCGCTCAGAGCTCCCGCTCGAACCACGCCACCGCGTGCGGGTTCTCGTTGTAGCGAGGAATCTGCCGGTATCCCGCCGAGCGGTAGAGCCCCGCCGCCTCGAGAAGCGGCGCCGCGGTGTCGAGGAGGATCCGCCGCGCCCCGAGCGCCCGTGCGACGTCCTCCACCCCGGCGAGGAACACTCGCCCGAGCCCTCGACCTCGGACCTCGGGCACGAGGAAGAAGTGCTTCAGCTCCACCGCGCCCTCCGTCAGCGGTCGCAGCCCGGCGCAACCGACGGCCCGCCCCTCGACTCGTCCCAGCACCACCGCCCCACGCGGATCGCGGAAGTCGTCCGCCCACCGGGTGACGATCTCCACCGGAACCGGCGCGAGGCGTTCCCTCAGCTCCAGGAGATAAGCCTCGAGCAGAGCGGACGCGTCCGGCGAGTCCGGATCGCCGCGAGCCACCTCCATCGAGAGCGTCGGTGCCACACGGGGCACTGCACCACGTCCGGGGGCGCACAGTCCGCCGCCCCGCGGGCGAGAACAGCCGGCCGGCCCGTCAGCCGAGCGAGTCCATCACCTCGTCCAGCACCTTCTTCGGTGGCCGGGTCACCGCCTGGGGCTGCGTGGCGAGAGCCACGTCGGGCAGCCCGAGCAGGTCGTAGAAGTTCGGCAGCTCGGTGTTCACGTACAGCACGCCGGTCAGCACTTCCTGCTGCGCGTGCGAGGACATGATGCGGGTCACGGCGCTCAGCTTGTCCCGCGGGTCGTAGCCCTCCTCCAGCTTCCGGAGCTGGAGACGCGATCCGTCGTGCATCCTCACCGACACCGTCGCGCCCGGGTCGTACTCCACCGCGATGTCCTCGTAGGACGGAATGAAGGACAGCTCGTGAATCGGCTCCTCGTGGTCCTTCATGTACGAGTACGACTTGGTGGATCCCTCGTGGTCGTTGAAGGTGACGCAGGGAGAGATCACGTCCAGGACGGCAGTCCCACGGTGCACCGTCGCCGCCTTGAGCATCGCCGAGAGCTGCTTCTTGTCCCCGGAGAAGCTCCGGCCGACGAAGGTCGCGCCGAGCTGGATGGCCATCAGGCAGGTGTCGATGGCCGGCAGCTGGTTGACCACTCCCGACTTCGACGTCGAGCCGGCGTCCGCCGTCGCGCTGAACTGGCCCTTGGTCAGGCCGTACACCCCGTTGTCCTCGATGATGTAGACCAGCGGCAGGTTCCGCCGGACGAGGTGCACGAACTGCCCCACGCCGATGGAGGCGGTGTCACCGTCGCCGGAGACCCCGAGGCCGATCAGCGTCCGGTTGGCCATCAGCGCGCCGGTGGCCACCGAGGGCATGCGCCCGTGCACTGCGTTGAAGCTGTGCGCCCGGCTCATGAAGTACGCCGGGGTCTTCGACGAGCAGCCGATGCCCGACAGCTTCGCCACGCGCTCGGGGGGGATGCCGAGCTCGTACATCGACTCGAGGATGCGCTCGCTGATGGCATTGTGCCCGCAGCCCGCGCAGAGAGTGGTCTTGCTCCCCTTGTAGTCGGCGGGGGTGAGCCCGAGGCGGTTGGTCTTCTCGGCCATGGCTAGAGGCCCTCCCGGGCCGCGATCTCGTCGGTCACGCTGCGGGCATCGAGCGGAAGCCCGGGGATGTGCGCCATCGGCCTGAGCCGGGTGAGCAGCTCCACCGGCAGGTCGAGCTTGAGCAGGGCCGCGAGCTGTCCGTCGCGGTTCTGCTCCACGACGTAGACCCGCGGGTGCCGCTCCACGAACGCCTTCACCTCGGGCGAGAAGGGGTACGCGAGCACCCGGAGGTAGTCGGTCTTCAGATCCTTCTCGCGGAGGAGCTGATCACGCGACTCCACCAGCGCATGGTGGCTCGAGCCGTACCCGATGATGCCCACCTCCGAGCCGGATTCATCGACGATGGGCGCGGGGAGCTCGCTGCGGGCGGTGTCCATCTTCCGCTCCAGCCGCGCGAGGTTGTTCACCCAGTCGTCCGGTCGCTCGGAGTACTGCGCCTTCTCGTTGTGACCGGTCCCGCGGGTGAAGTACGAGGCCTGCGGGTGGTCCGTCCCGGGGAGCGTGCGGTAGGGGATGCCGTCGCCGTCCACGTCCCGGTAGCGCTCGAACCCGCCCAGACGCTCGAGGTCCTCCTTCGAGAGCACCTTGCCCCGGTTGATGGGCTTCTCCGGATAGGGGAATGGGTCGGACATCCAGTAGTTCATGCCCAGGTCGAGGTCGGACATGACGAAGACCGGCGTCTGGAACCGCTCGGCGATGTCGAACGACTCCACCCCGAAGCGGAAGCACTCCTCCACCGTGCCGGGGAAGAGGAGGATCTGCCGGGTGTCACCGTGGGAGAGGAAGGCGGTGGACAGGACGTCTCCCTGGGAGGTCCGCGTCGGCAACCCGGTCGACGGTCCCACCCGCTGCACGTCCCAGATGACCGCGGGGATCTCGGCGAAGTAGGCCAGGCCGGCGAACTCGGCCATCAGCGAGATGCCGGGCCCGGCGGTCGACGTCATCGCCCGCGCTCCTGCCCACCCCGCGCCCACGACCATGCCGATCGCGGCCAGCTCGTCCTCCGCCTGGACGATGGCGTAGGTGCTCTTGCCATCCGCGCCCATCCGGTACCGGCGCATGTAGCCGATGAGCGTCTCCACCAGCGACGAGGAGGGAGTGATGGGGTACCAGGTCACCACCGTGACCCCGCCGAACATCGCGCCCAGGGCGCCGGCGGCGTTGCCCTCGATGATGATCTTCCCCCGGTTGGCGTCCATCCGGCGGATCTCGAACGGATCGTGCTTCTGAAGCGACGCCTTGGCGTACTCGTGACCGGCGCGCGCAGCCTTGACGTTCAGCTCCGCGGCCTTGGCCTTCTTCCGGAACTGCTTTCCGATGGCGGCCTCGACCTCGGGCATCTCCAGGCCGAGCAGCTGCGCCACCACGCCGACATAGGCCATGTTCTTCAGGAGCTTCTTGACCTTGGCGTCGCCGGTGACCGGCTGGATCACCTTGTCGAAGGGCACCGGGTAGAAGGCGAGATCCGAGCGCAGGCCGGAAAGTTTCAGCGGCTCGTCGAAGACGACCGCCGACCCGGGCCGCAGCGACAGCGTGTCCTCCTGCGCCGTCTCGGCGTTCATCGCGATCAGGAGGTCAATCTCCTTGCTGCGCGCGATCCACCCGTCCTTGCTCGCGCGGATCGTGTACCAGGTCGGCAGCCCGGCGATGTTCGAGGGAAAGAGGTTCTTCCCCGAGACCGGAACTCCCATCTGGAACAACGTCCGGAGCAGCACCATGTTCGCGCTCTGCGAGCCGGACCCATTCACGGTCGCGACCTGCAGGCTCATGTCGTTGATCACCGGCGACGCGCTCTGACTCATGGACCTCCCGAAACCCTCGGGCGCTACCCTCGCACCGCGGAGGGCGGTGGGGCAACTTTCGGGTGCAGTTCCGGAAGGCTACGGCGCACGCGCTCCGGAGTGCTGTCCGGCCGAACGCACGGGCCGGGGGTGTGATTCCGAACGCAGGCCGAGCTTGTGCTCCGCCCAGCGCGTCGCGCCGAACACCGCCACCCACAGCGCCAGTCCGCCGGCGATGCGCGGGCCGAGCCAGCGGAGCCACGGGCCCACGCCTCGCCGCTCGCGGCTCGCAAGCCAGAGCAGGAGCGCCAGCACGGCGACCCACACTCCGGTGGCGACTCCCCAGGCGATGGCGTCGTTCCTGTCCAGGCCAGTTCCCCGCCCGGCACCGTGCCACAGTCCCACCCCCGTTGCGCCAGTGGCCTGGAGGACGGGCCGCGACCCGTTCGCTGCACGAAACGACACACCTCGGGCCGTTCACCGCGTGGGCCGGGCGGCCTGCGGACCGGGAGGCCGCACCGGAGCAGTGGCGGGAGAGCCTTGGGCTCCCATGCGTCCTGCCACGCGTCTCCTCGCCCTCGCCCTCGCACTCGCTGCCCTCGCCTCCACCGCCGACGCGGCCCCCGCGGACGATGGAGCGCGGGTGGAGAAGGTGGCGGACGGCGTGTACGTCATCCTCCACGACAGCGCGACCGAGGACTGGCCCCACGGCAACACCGGGGTGGTGATCGGCGAGACCGGCGTCCTGGTGGTGGACTCCACCTACCTCCCCTCGCGGGCGATGGCCGACATCGCCCTCATCCGGAAGCTCACCGACAAGCCGGTGCGGTACCTCGCGTACACGCACTGGCACTTCGACCACAACAACGGCGGCAGCGCCTACCGGCAGGCCTTCCCCGGGGTGGACGTGGTGAGCGCACGCGACACCGCGCGGTACATCGAGCTCAACGGGGTGTGGTGGTCCCGCCGTCAGGCCGCACCGGGCTCCTCGCACCGCAAGACGCTGGCCGCGCTCGAGGCTCAGCTCGCCTCCGGCAAGGACGAGAAGGGTCAGCCGCTCTCCGCCGAACGCAGGCGCGCCCTCGCCACGGACGTCGCGCACCGGAAGGGAGAGCTCGAGGAGCTGGGCCGACTCCAGGTCATCACCCCCAACCTGACCTTCGTCGACACGCTCACCCTCACCCTCGGACGCCGCCGGGTCGAGCTGCGCAACTGGGGACGCGGCAACAGCCCGGAGGACGTCACCGTCCACGTCCCGGACGCGCAGGTGCTGTTCACCGGCGACCTCGTGGTGCAGTCGCCGCTCCCCTTCCCCTTCGCCTCCTGGCCGGTGAGCTGGGTCGAGGTGCTGCAGGCCCTGGACGCGCATCCGGCGAGGACGCTGGTTCCCGGACACGGGCCGGTGCTTCGCGACCGCGCGTACCTGCGCCAGGTCCGGGCGCTCCTCGAGGCGTCGAACGCCCGGGTCGAGGAGAAGCTCCGGGCCGGCCACACGCTCGAGCAGATCCAGGAGGAGGTCACGCTCGACGACGTCCGCCGCACCTGCCCGGCGTGGACCCCCGCTGCGCTGGACGAGGACTGGCGGGAGACGGTCAAGGCACTGGTCGAGCGCTCCTTCCGCGGTGTCCGCGGGCAGGGGTGAGGCCGCTGCTTCCCACTTGAAACCGGACCGGTCTTGCCCGAAGGGGGGGCCATGACCTTGCGCCCCGGACGTCTCCTGCCGCTCCTCGTCGCCCTCGGCTGCGCCACCGACACTCCGAAGAGCGCGCCGCCGGCCCCTCCGCCTGCCGCCGCCGCACCGGCCGCCGCGCCCGCGGCCAGAGCCCCCGGCCCTCAGGGCGCATCCGCCCACGGAGTCGAGGTCACCGGGATGGACCGCTCGGTCGCTCCGGGAGACGACTTCTTCCTCTACGCCAACGGGACCTGGCTCAAGGAGACCGAGATTCCCGCCGACGGCAGTCGCTGGGGAACCTTCAACATCCTCATCGAGCAGTCGACCCAGCGGGTCAAGGCGGTGCTCGAGGCAGCGGCCGCCGGCAGCGCCGCGGCCGGCTCGGAGGAGCGGAAGGTGGGCGACTTCTACGCGAGCTACCTCGACGAGGATGCCGTCGAGGCCCGGGGTCTCGAGCCGCTTCGCCCGCAGCTCGCCGCCATCGCGAAGCTGCGCGACCGCGCGGCGCTCTCGCGGGCCCTGGGCGCGGATCTCCGCACCGACGTCGATGCGCTGAACGCCACGCACTACCACACGAGCCGGCTCTTCGGATTCTGGGTGGCGCCCGACCTCCACCAGCCCGGCGTCTACACCGGCTACCTCTTCCAGGGCGGCCTGGGGATGCCGGATCGCGAGTACTACCTGTCGACGAATCCCAAGATGACCGCCACCCGCGATGCGTACCGCGCTCACGTCGCGAAGGTGCTCGAGCTCGCCGGGGTCCAGGGAGCCGCAGAGAAGGCCACCCGCATCGTCGACCTCGAGACCCGCATTGCGCGCGCGCACGCCACTCGCGCCGAGTCGCTCGAGGTCCGGCACGCCTCCCCCTGGAAGCGCAGCGAGCTCGGGAAGCGTGCGCCGGGCGTGGACTGGCCGGCGTTCTTCGCCGCCGCCGGGCTCGACCGTCAGCCCACCGTCGTCGCCTGGCAGCCCGCCGCCATCAAGGGGATCGCGGCGCTGGTGAAGCAGGTGCCGCTGGCCACCTGGAAGGACTGGCTGACCTTCCACGCAGTCGACCGCATGGCTCCCGTGCTCCCCCGGGCGTTCGTGGAGGAGAGCTTCGCCTTCTACGGCAAGGAGCTCTTCGGCACGCCGGAGCTGGCGGCGCGCTGGAAGCGCGCGGTGGAGGCCATCGGCGAGCTCCGCTCGAAGCAGGTGGGCGTCCGCGAGGAAGCCGGAATGGGCGACGCCGTGGGCAAGCTCTACGTGGCCCGCCATTTCCCACCCTCGGCGAAGGCGCAGATCGAGGAGATGGTCCGGCAGATCGCCGCCGCCTTCGCCCGGCGCATCGAGGCCCTCGACTGGATGGCTGCGGAGACCAAGGCCCAGGCCAAGGCCAAGGTGCAGAGCCTCCGGGTCAGCGTCGGCTACCCCGACCACTGGGTGGACTACTCGGGGCTCGAGATCTCCCGCGGAGACCTCCTCGGCAACGTCCAGCGGGCCAGCCTCTTCGACTACCGGCGACAGCTCGCGCTCCTCGGGAAGCCGGTGGACCGGAGCGAGTGGTGCATGGAACCGCAGACGGTCAACGCGGTGAACCTGCCTCTCCACAACGGCCTGAACTTCCCCGCGGCCATCCTCGAGCCCCCGTTCTTCGACCCGCTCGCGCCCGCGGCCGTGAACTACGGGGCGATCGGAACCGTCATCGGCCACGAGGTGAGCCACAGCTTCGACGACCAGGGGGCGATGTTCGACGCCGAAGGGCGGCTCCGAAACTGGTGGACGCCGGCGGACTTCGCCAGGTTCGAGGAGTCCGGAGCGCGGCTCGCCGCCCAGTTCGACGGCTACCGGCCCTTCCCCGACTTGCACGTCAACGGGAAGCTCACCCTGAGCGAGAACATCGCCGACGTCGCCGGCATCGCCGCCGCCCACGACGCCTGGCGGGCCTCGCTCGGAGGCGCAGAGCCGCCGGAGGTCGGTGGCCTCGGCGGCGAGCAGCAGTTCTTCCTCGCCTACGCCCAGAACTGGCGGGCGAAGATTCGCGAGCCGGCGCTCCGTCAGGCGCTCATCACCGACGGCCACGCGCCCGCGCACTACCGCGCGTTCAGCGTTCGCAACTCCGACCCCTGGTACTCCGCCTTCGGGGTCAAGACCGGTCAGGCGCTCTACCTGGCTCCCGACGATCGCGTGCGGGTGTGGTGAGCCGACGTCGCTAGCCTGCTCGGGGCCGCGTCAGCCGGCGGACCACCTCGCCCAGCCGCTCGCGGGTGGGCGCGCTGAACGCGGTCTCGACCCACCTCCGCGCGTCCTCCCGCTCGACCCGCCGGACCGCCGCGGCCACGGGCGTGCGCAGGGCCTGCTTCACGTCCCGGAACGCCGGCCCCGGCAAGGCCGCGAGCCCCGCCGCGCGTCCCCGCGCCTGTTCCAGCAGGACCGCCGGCGGAACCACCGCCTCCACCAGCCCCAGGGAGCGGGCCTCCTCCGGCAAGAGGAGGCGACCCTCGAGCGCCACCGGCCCGAGCGACGCGGGCGACACCTGCGCCCGCAGCGTCTCCAGCACCACCGCCGGCAGCCCCAGCCCGATCTGCACCTCGTTCAGGCCGATGCGGTAGTCGCCGGCCGCGGCGAGCCGCACGTCGGCCTGCAATGCCAGCACGCAGCCCCCGGCGATGGCGTGACCGTTGATGGCCGCCACCACCGGCATCGGAAGGGTGAAGACACGGAGCATCACCTCGGAGAACCGGCGGATGAAGCGCTCCAACTGCGCGCGGTCCAGGCCGCTCACCTCGGGTAGGTCGAGCCCGGCGGAGAAGGCGGTTCCCTCCCCGGTGAGCACCAGCGCCGAGGCGCCCGACGACTCGACCGCGTCGAGCTGGGCCGAGAGCTGGTCCAGGAACGCCGTGCCGATGGCGTTCGCCTTGCCTGCGCGCATCGGAAGGACGGCCACCTGACCGGAAGTCTTCGTCTCCATGGCGGCGACTACATCGTGAGGCCGCCGTCCACGTCCACCGTGCGGCCGTTGAAGTACTCGCACTCGAGGCAGAACTTCACCGCGAGCCAGATGTCCTCCGGCTCCCCCATGCGGCCCACCGGGATGGCCGAGACGAGGGCTTCGCGCGCACGCGCGTTCATCGAGCGGGTCATCGGCGTGTCGATCATTCCCGGCGCCACCGCGGTGGCCCGGACGCCGAAGGGAGCGAACTCCCGGGCCCAGGTGAAGGTGTTCGCCGCGAGCGCCGCCTTGGCCGCGACGTAGTTCGACTGTCCGCGATTTCCGTGGCGCGCGATGCTGGACATGCTGACCACCACGCCGGGACGGGTGCCGGTCTCCGCCATCTTCCGGACGCCCTCCCGGACGAGCAGCGTCGCCCCGGTGAGGTTCACCGCCAGCACGGCGTCCCACTGCTCCTTGGGGAGCACCGTCACCGCGCCGGTGTGGCGGTCCTTCCTCACCAGGAGCCCGTCACGCAGGATGCCCGCGTTGTTGATGACCGCGTTCAGCCCACCCATCGACGTATGCGCCCACTCGACGAAGGCGCGAACGTCCGTCTCCTGCGAGACGTCGAGCGGACGGGCGTGGAGCTTGCCCTTGCTCCCCCTCGCCAGCTCCAGCGTGTCCGCCAGACCCTGAGGGTTCACGTCGCCGATGGCGACCTGCGCACCCGCCTGACACAGCCGGAGCGCGAAGTGGCGCCCCAGCCCCTGGGCCGCCCCCGAGATGATGCACTTCACCGACGCGAGTTCCATGTGAGCTGGCTCCCCTCCCAAGGAGCACGCGGAGCCGGCAGCGATCCCGTCCACGACGCGGGACGGGGCGAAAAGGCTCCACCTCCGGGAACTGTAAGGCCTGGACGCCGGGACAGGACAGACGTTTCGGTCGGTCTGGCCTAGACTTCGCGCCGCCATGCGCCGCCTCGCATTCGCGGCCCTCGCGGTGGTGACGGCCGGGGGGGCCATCTGGCTGAGAGAGAAGAGCTCGGCGTCGTCCTTCTCTTCCTACAGCGACGCCCAGCTCGACACCCTCGAGGCGGGCTACCGCGCGGTGATGCGCACGCCGCCGGCGCCCGCGAGCACGGCGGCGCGGCGCGATGCCGCCATCGACGCGGAGCTGTCACTGGAGCAGCTGCAGACCGAGCGGTACCGGCGGACCGCGCTCCGGAGCCTGGCCGTCGTGACCCTCCTGGCCGTCGCAGGCGCGCTTCTTTCCGGGAGGCGCCGGACGCGGCCGGACCGCGCCGAGGAGGGCCGCCTCCGGAAAATCATGGGAGATCCGGCTGCCCTGCTCGAGGGCGAGCGCAACAAGGCGGCGCGGCTGCTGGGCGTGACGCCCGAGGCTCCCCCGGCGGTGGTGGACGCCGCACTCGCCGCGCAGCTCGCGGCGCACGATCTCGGCCGGCTGGACGGCATCGCCCCCGAGGTGCGCCGCCTCCTGCTCGACCAGCGCGAGTCCCTGAAGCGTGCCCGGGACCTCCTCGTCCGGGGGACCTCCGCCCGCCCTCAGCAGTGAGACCGGAGCACCGTCACCAGCTCGCGCACGCTCGGCGGCTTGCGGAGGACCGAGACCGCGTCGAGCGGAGCCGCGTGCTTCTCCACGTCCCGGTACGCCGAGAGGAGCACCACCGGGATGGAGGCGAGCCGCGGGTCGTTCCGCTGGGCCTGCCGGAAGGTCGCCCCGTCCATCACCGGCATCATCAGGTCCAGCAGGATGACGCAGGGGAGCTCGGCGGCGCGGGAGAGGATGTCGAGCGCGTCTGCCCCGTCGCGGGCGCCGAGGGTTCCGAAGCCGTGGTCCTCGAGGATCTCGATCAGTGCCTGGCGGATGTCGACGTCGTCCTCGACCACCAGCACGGTGTGGCTCATCCCGTGCTCCCCGGCAGATGAGCCCTCGGCAGCCGGATGAGGAACTGAGCGCCCCGCGGTCGGTCCGAGGCCAGGGAGATCTCGCCCCCGTGGGCCTCGGTGATCTGCCGGGCCACGTACAGGCCCAGCCCCAGCCCGCCGAAATTCCGCATCGGGGCGGCGCGCTCGAAGCGGAGGAAGATCCGTTCCTTCTCCGACTCGGGGATACCCGGTCCCTCGTCGGCCACGCTGATGATCACGTCCTGCTCGGTTCCGCTCAGATCGATCTCCACCGGCGTGCCCGCGGCGTACTTGAGGGCGTTGGTCAGGAGGTTGGTGACCACCTGCTCGATCCGGAGCCGGTCCCAGCGTCCCTCGAGCCCCCGCTCGGCGCGCACCGTGACCGTCGAGCCGGCACGGACCGCGTGCTCGCGGAAGCGCTCCACCACGTCCTCGACCGCGTCCGCCAGGTCGAAGCGGCTGGCGCTGAGGTTGAAGCTGCCGCTCGTGATCCGCGACACGTCGAGGAGCGCATCCACCAGGGTGACCATCCGGTCACCGCTCCTGCACGCGCGCTCCAGCTTCGCCCGGATGCGGGAATCGATCCCCTCGGGTCGCTCGAGCAGCCCCTGGAGCTGGAGCTGCAGCGCGCTGAGCGGCGTGCGGAGCTCGTGCGCGGCGATGGAGAGGAACTCGTCGCGCAGCCGCACCGCTTCCTCGGCGTGCGCCAGGCGCAGCTGCTCCTCCTGGGCGTGGAGGCGTTCCGTCAGGTCGCGGGTCACCTTGGCGAAGCCGATCAGCCGCCCGGCGTCGTCCACCAGCGCGGTGATGACCACGTCGGCCCAGAACCGGGTGCCGTCCTTGCGCACCCGCCAGCCCTCGCTCTCCACCCGGCCGTCGCGTATCGCCTGGGCGAGCAGCTTCGCCGGCAAGCCCCGCGCGAGGTCCTCCGGCGTGTAGAACCGGGACATGTGCTGGCCGATGATCTCCTCGGCCAGGTAGCCCTTGGTTCGCTCGGCCCCCGCGTTCCACGTCTCGATCTTCCCCGAAGGGTCGAGCATGAAGATCGCGTAGTCCTTCACGCTGGAGACGAGCGCTCGGAACCGCTCGTCGATCGAACGGGGGCTCGCCGTCTCCGAGGGCTCGGGATTGGCAGCGATCTCCGTGTCCGACGGCGAGGAGGTCATCCGGGGGTGAATAGCCGAGCCTGGCACCGATCTTCGGGTGCCGCTTCTTTCTCGCCTCTGTGGCGTTCAGTCTCCGGCAGAAGGGGCCAGGAGATGTGCTGGGGGTGAACCCGGGATTGTTTCGCGGAGTGGGCCGCTCAGGTCCCGGTGTCGAGCGGCTGGCGGTTCGTGAGCAATGGCACGGGTGGGTCGAGGACGCCCTCCTCCCCTCCGAGGGCCGTCCGCGGCAACCGGATCGAGACCTGGGTCCCCACGCCGAGCTCTGACGAGAGCTGGACCGAGCCGCCGAGCGCGCGCACGTAGCTGTCCACGATGGCGAGGCCGAGCCCGTGGCCGGTCCCCTCCGCCGTCCCGCGGAAGAAGGGCTCGAACGCCCGGTGGGCGGCGGCCGGCTCCATCCCCTGTCCGTTGTCCACCACGTCCACCGTCACCGCGGAAGCCTCGACCCGGGTGGAGACCTCCAGGCGGCAGGCGCGCCCGGGCGCGCGATACTTCAGCGCGTTTCCCATGACGTTGCGGAGGATCTGCCCGAGCACCTCGGGCGCGCAGGCCACCGTCGATTCCTGGAGCTGGAGAACCACCTCGGCGCCGCCGGCTGCCACGCCCAGGTCCTCCAGCGCCTCCGTCACCGCGACACGAACCTCGGTACGTCCGCGGGGAAGCAGTCCCGAGCGGGAGAAGGCCAGCATCGCGTCGATGACCGCGGACATCCGCGAGGCCGAGCCCACGATGCGCGAGGCGAGTCGCACGTCGCCCTCGTCCCGCCCTGCCCGGACGATGAGGCTCGCCAGGCTGTGGATGGGAACGAGCGGCGAGCGGAGGTCGTGCGCGGCCCGCGCGGCGAAGGCCTCCAGCGCGCGGTTCTTCGACTCCACCAGCTCCAGGCTCCGGGCCGTTGCCACCTGCTCCCGCGCCATCGCCCGCAGCCGGGCGGCCACGACCTGGATGATCACCAAAAGCACCAGCCCGCCGGCGAGCGTGTCGACCAGGATCTGTCGCCGACCGAGCTCGTGCAGGCGTCCGCCGATGGCCTCGGCCTCGATCCGGTTGAGACCGATCAGCCGGTTCACCGACTCGAGCGCATTGCTCGCGTCGCGCCTCATCGCCGGCCGGTCCTCGCGCTGCAGGCTCACCCCGAGGTCGTCGGCGAGGCCGGAGAGGGTCAGCCACTCCGGCCGCTCTCCCTCGAACGTGGCCAGGGGCTCGTAGGCGCGGACGTCGCGGGCGAGCCATTCCAGCGCCTGCCGCTCGGTGGGCTCGTCGGGGTTGCCCGTTCCACGCGGCGGCACGAGCCGCGAGAGCTGCCAGCGCATGTCGTCCGCGAGCTCGACCGAGCGGAGCGCATTGACCGAGAGCGCCTCGGTCCCGCGCGTGGTGGCCGAGGCCACCCATCCGTCGACCACCGCCACCAGAACCAGGACCCCGGCCACCACCGCGACGGAGGCGATCCCCCGCCTCGGCCTGCGCTCCTTGGACATGGGCGCTGACGTACCACTGCCCACCGGGCAGCCGATCTGCGGTGCGGCGTCCACCTCGCGCCCCGTCGAAAATCCGATGGAGCGCGCAACGACGCGCAATCGCGTCACAGCTGACAGGCGATCGCCGAGGGAGCGGCTACACTCGGGGAGCTCGATGCGACCGTTCTGGACCGCGCTCGTCCTGCTCGCCATCCTTGCCGCGAGCCCGGCCCGGGCGAGCGAGGAGGACGAGCTGATCCGCGAGGCGGAGCGGATGGCCCGCCTGCAGGGAGGCGGCGCCGCCTCGCGCGAGGAGCTCCAGGCGCTCGTCAACGAGATGCTCCCCCGCGTGGGCAAGGTGATGCGCCTGCCGGTCCCCTCGCGGATCGACCTCAGGGTGGTGTCGCGGGACGAGGCTCGCGCTGCGCTGCTGGAGGTGCTCAAGCGCGACTACCCGGGCGACCTGCTCGACCGGCTGTCGGAGAGCCTCGCGGCGGTGGGGCTCGTCGCGGCGGGGACGGATCTTCGCGCCGAGGCCCAGACGCTCTACGGAGCCAACGTCTCCGGTTTCTACGACCCGCACAAGCGACGGCTCTTCCTCCTCGCGGACCAGCCCCTCGCGGCCCAGGCGCTGATCGTGGCCCACGAGCTCGCCCACGCCGTCCAGGACGAGGCGGTCAAGCTCGACGCCGCCTCGTCGAGGGTCCGCGCCTCCGAGGATGCGCAGCTGGCGCTCTCGGCGGCCATCGAGGGACAGGCGCAGCAGGTCGCGGCGCTGGTGCTGGCCGGAGACGGCGGGGGCGGCGACGACGGGCTCGACATGGGCAGCTTCCTGACCGACGCCGCGGCGGCCAGCGCGGCGATGGCCGGGGGTCAGTCCTCGGTTCCGTGGCTCGGGTTGCAGATGTCGTTTCCCTATGCCTCCGGGGCGAGCCTGGTGGCGGCGGTCCGCACCGCGGAGGACCCGTCGGCCACCTCGCTCCTCCGGCGGCTCCCGCGCTCCACCGCGCAGGTGCTGGACCCCGCGCTCTACCGCGCCGACGAGCGGCCGAGGGAGGCCCGCCTCGACCTCGCGTCACGTCTGCCCGGGAGCACCCCGGTCTACGCGACCACGCTCGGCGCGGCCAACCTGAACCTCTTCGGCGAGGTGCACGGGGGCGGGGAGCTCGGCCGCGGCTGGCGCGGAGACCGGCTGGAGACGGTGCGGCAGGGAGGACGTCTCTCTGCCGCCTGGGCCGTGTCCTTCGCCTCCCCCGACGGCGCGGAGCGGCTGGTGAAGGCCTGGAGCGCGGCGGTGGGCGGCGGGACCGAGACGCCGGCGGTGCAGCCGGACGGGTCGCGCTACGTCGTCCGCCGGAACGGAAGCGTCGCGGTGCTCCTGGAGAACGTGCCCGAGGGGCGCGTCGCCGAGCTGGTGACCGCCGCGGCAAGCGCCTTCCGCTGAGGGCTCACTTGCCGCCCTTGGCGGGTCCGGAGAGCTGTCGCACGTAGGCCACCAGCGACTTCACCTCGGCGGCCGAGAGGTTCTTCGTGGCCGGCATGTCCTTCGAGAGGCCCTTCGCCGGCCCGCCGCCGGTGATCACCGCGGCGAGGAAGTCGTCGGTGCGCTTGGACAGCTTGGCGCGGTCGGTGAGGTCGGTGGGCTTGGTCGTGAAGTAGGCCGCATCGTCCCCGTCCCCCTTCCCCGTCGCGCCGTGGCAGCTGGCGCAGTCGCGGTCATAGATCGGCTTGCCCGCCGCGGGGTCGGCCTTGCCGCTCCCGGCGGCGAGCGAGGCGCTCCCGGCGAGGACCGCCGCCAGCGCGGCAGCCCGGCTCCAGTTCCGGCCGTGCATCAGCACACCCTCCTCGAGTCACCGACAGGGGCGACCCGCCGCGAGCCTAGCCTGCGCTACGGCCGCGCCGTGGGCTTCCCGGCGTCCTTCCATCCCTTGAAGCCGGAGGCGAGGACCGCCACCCGGGTGTATCCCGCCTCGACCGCCCGACCGGCGGCCGTGTGCGAGGCCGTTCAGAGCCGGTTGGAACAGTAGAAGACCAGCGGGGCGTCCTTGTTCGCCGGCAGCTCCTTCTGGATGTCGTACCTGTCGAAGGAGCTCAGGAGCTTCGCGCCGGGAATGACCCCGTTCTTCTCCCGGAACTCCTTGTCGTTGGCGTCGAGCACGGTGACCGGAGCGCGAGCGTCCTTCTGCAGGGACTCGAGCTCGGGGACCTCGATGAGCCGGAACTTCTCCTTGGGCTCGGCGGCGCAGGCGAGCCCTCCGACGAGGAGGGCTGCCAGGGTGAGGAGAGCGAGACGATTCATTGCCTCCGCACGTAACCGACCCCGGACTGGACCGGCAAGCCGCTTCCCTGCGCTGCGTCGTCCCCTGACGGCGCAGGCTGTAGGTCCCGGACCTCCCTCGGCTTTTGTCCGGGAGGTCAGCTGGAGGGCTGCCGAGCCTCCGCTAGAATGTCGACAAGGTGACCTCTCGATGGGCCCGGCGGCTTGCTGCGTTCGGTCTCGCCTGGTGCGCGGGATGCGGCGTCGCGGCACCGGACATCGAGGTCGCCGACCGCTGCAACCTGGGGAGCATCCCGGTCCTTCTCGAGCAGGGCGTTGCCGCGTCCGCGTCGCTCGATTGCGCGAGCTATGCCTCTGCCCTCGGTGAGTACCGGCAGACCTTCGTGGAGTCGTGGGGCGCTGTCGCGCTGGAGGAGGAGCAGTGGACCCTCCGGGTGCGCGCTGGCGCCGTGGCAGATGCGGCGGGGCACACCGGAGTCACGTACCACCAGTCCCGGGTCGTCGACATCGCCGAGGCCGCGCTGGAGACCCTTCCTCACGAGCTCCGTCACGTGCAGCTGGGACGGGGCTCCGACGACCACCACGGCTGGTGCAGCAACTTCGCGCCGTGGGAGGAACAGGTGCTCGGGGTGGACGAGCGCGCGTACCTCGGCTGCGAGCGCTAGGCCTGGGCGCTGCCGGTCGAGACGGTCACCGGCGCGGCGGCGTAGCTGCCGGCGGTGACGAAGTTCCGCACGATGGCGCCCGAACCACCGATGCCCAGGAGGGCGAAGATGACCCCGGCGAGCAGCAGTCCCCGGGCGTGGGTGTGACGGGCGGCGGAGAAGAGGCTGACGGTGTTCATGGCGGACTCCGTTGGAGAGGAAGACGTGACGCTCTCCCTCCACTGCATCCGCGCTGCCAGCCCGGAGCCCAGTGAATCCGGGCACCTGACTTCGGCAGTGTTGCGGCCCCCGCCACGCCGAGCCGGGCAGCTGTCGCGCCGGGCGCTCCTGGGCAGACGGCGTACCGGTGGGACGGTGTGGTCTGCCGGCCCTGCTCAGCGGGCGAGGAGCGCGATGGCGATGGCGATCGCCACGCCCATGAGGCTCTCCCCGGCGATGAACCCGCTCGCCACCGGAGTCACCGTCCCGTCCACCTCCGCCGGCCGACGGCGGCGAACGAGCTCGGCGACGAGCGCACCGAGGAAGAAGGCCAGCGAGTTGGCGAAGGGGATCATGAACGACACGCCGAGCGCGGTCGGCGACGGGACGAACGCCCGGAGCCGTCGCGGGAGGAACTTCTCCAGAATCGTCAGCACCGCTCCGACGACGAGGCCCACGATGATCCACTGCTGCGCTGCGGGATGGAGCTGCGCCGCGCCCTGCGAGAGCAGCCGCGACACGCTCGCCCAGACCTGCACGCTCGGCGCCGGGAAGTGCTCGTTGCCGATCGCCTCGGCGGAAGGGACGAGGAGGTTGAAGGCCGGAACCACTGCCAGCGCCCCGGCGACGGCGCCGAAGAGCTGACCCACGAGCTGCTGGCGGGGGTTGGCCCCGAGGAGCCAGCCCGACTTCAGGTCCGTCAGGAGGTCCGCCGCATGCAGCCCCGCGCCGGCGGTGACA